>ENA-OZHK01000492-OZHK01000492.1-human-gut-metagenome-genome-assembly--contig:-NODE-492-length-11662-cov-6.929181_pt1 | contig 11662 bp, 12 predicted proteins | sample MGYA00244048_ERZ653690 | MGnify/ENA primary metagenome ERZ653690 (study PRJEB26926, sample SAMN06165197) | human gut metagenome | biome: ENVO:00009003; feature: ENVO:2100002; material: ENVO:00002003...
AGATCTAGTACGGTCTCGTGGGCTCGGAGATGTGTATAAGAGACAGTTATTACACCGGAGTGGCCAATAAGATATATAAAATATTATATGATTCATACATCGACGAAGGCGATGACTTTCTTGTTGATATGGCGTTTATGCTGACGGCATGGTTTGAGGATGTCATTTCGGAGACACATGTTTGGGAGACGTTCACCGGGGAGTGTGAGCGGCGCTATGGCTCGCGTCTGCCTTTCTATAAGCTTGACGGCGAGTATTATCCCGACGAGATTAACCGTGAGGACGTAATGTTCCTGATATGGCATTATATGCAGACCGATTTCGGAGGCGAAAGAGTTATCAATCCGGAGAACCCAGCTTTGGCAAGTTCTGCAAGGCAGATTTTCGACATGCTTTGCGACGAATTTGAAGAGGCGCCGCAGAATGAGCGCATGCAGGAGTTTTACGGCAAGCAGACTTTCGGGCCGGAAGACTTTTTCGCGTATCGTAACAAGCTGATGTGGTTTCATCTTAACTGCTATTTTAATTTAATAAACACATACAGGCTGTCTGACAACATGGATATGCTGTGCCGTGAGTCGGACGATGATGAAGAGCGGATTAAAATGATTTCACATTCTCTTGTTGTGAACTATTCATTCCAGTCTCGTCTTAACCTTCTGTCGCTGACATCGGCTGAATGGTTTGCGCTGATATTGAAAAATAACGGTAACGAAAGCGGACTGTGGGATAACGTTGAAGCATGTGGCGACAATATATATAAGTGTGTAAGACAAGACGAGGATTTCATTTATGCTGAAAGCCTCTGCGGCGAAAAGAAAGAGTATGCTATTAAAAAGGACTCTATCGACTTGCTGATGCTGAAGGCGTTTGTGTCGGGAGAGACTATGTTTCGAACTATGCTGGTAAAGTATGGCGGCGCGTATTGGCAGAACGGATTGATGCAAATAAACGACGATAAAGGCACAGATGAATGGAACACTGACATTAATGAGCTGGAACATACGCTGACGCGCGACAACCAGAAAGCTGTGTTTGAGAATTTTATGAAGGCCAGCGGAGGCAAGTTCTTCGTATTTGTGAAGAGTCGTGAGGAAATGACTGATTTCTTATGCAATAAGATGAAGTATGAGTTAAATTCTAATATGATACTGCCTTATATAGGTAAAGACGGTGCCATGCTGATGGCTTCGCCGCTGACAGGACTTCACATACAGATGAGGCACGTCGATTGTATATGTTCGCCCGACAATCCTTTCTATGATAAAAAGGTGGCTAAGGAGAAAGCTTTTATGTTTGTGGTTAATCCTGACATGATTCCTTATGACCTGTATTGTGTTCTTTGGGATAAGGGCATGCTGCCGGATGCCGCGCTCAAAAGTCTTAATGGGTATAAGCACGGGCGCAGTCTGCTGCAGGACAATGCGGCTTTCTTTTCAGATTATTTCTATCATAAGTGTCGTGAGAAAGACTTTACCAATCCGCTGCTGCTGAAGTGGCTTTAGATTAAAATTATGTCAGCGTGTCAGGCTGCTGTGAATGGTTGTATGTCTTGGCGCTTTACAAAATAAGCCGGTCTGACTGAACCAAAGCAATTACTTTGGAACGTCAGACCGGCTTATTATTTTTTTAGTATGTTAAATGTCTGTAGCTTTGCCAGCAAGTAAAGCGCTGCTTTTTTGCTTTGAAGAATAATATAAACCGGCAAGGCATATGGCTTTAACTTCTTTAACTACTCTAACTCCTTTAACTCCTAATTTATAATTACATATACCCCAGCCATCTGAGAATATCGTTCAGGTTGGCGACAACCATAAGGAGAATCAGTATTCCGAAGCCTACGTATTCAGCCCTTATAAGGAAGTTCTCGCTCGGCTTGCGTCGTGTTATAATCTCGTAGAGCAAGAAAAGCACGTGTCCGCCGTCGAGGGCAGGGATAGGCAGAATGTTCATAAACGCCAGGATGATGCTGAGGAATGCAGTCATACGCCAGAACATCATCCAGTCCCATGTAGGCGGGAACAGGCTGCCGATAGATCCGAAGCCTCCGAGCGACTTTGCGCCGTCGGCCGTAAATACATACTTTAGGTCGTCTACATATCCGCGCAGCACGTCGATTCCGTATTTTATTCCGGCAGGGAAACTCTCGAAAAATCCGTATTCAATCTTTTCGGGCTGATAGTAAGTGCCGAGGAAAGTGCGGCCTATACCTAATGTAAGGTCGGGGTTGAGCACCATCTTCACGGTGTCGCGTTTCTCCGGCGAAGCCTTATGGCAGAACACTACGGTTGTTGTGCGTACCTTCATGCTGTCCTTGTGGGTCTTGGCGACGCTTATCATGTCGTTCATTACGGCAATCTGGTCGTCAAACTCGTTCCATGAGTCAATGTTCTTGCCGTTGATGGCGAGCAGTTTGTCGCCTTTCAGCATACCTGCCTTTGCCGCAGGCGAGTCAGGCATAATGCTGTCTATGTCGGCAGGAATGAACGGCTTAACGAATACGGGCTGCTCCTTGAGCATGGTTAGCAGGCTCATGTCTTCGGGCATAGTTAGCTTTATCTCTTTGCCCTGGCGCAGCACGGTCACGGTCTGCGCGTTGGCTATGTCGCGATACATATCGACGTCAAATTCCTTCAGCGTGTTCTCGTTGGTGCGCAGCAGTATGTCGCCGTCCTTGAAACCAATCTTCTTGGCAGCGTCGTTAAACTTCATACCCATCGTCATCTTGTCCAGGCGATAGTAAGAGTCGCCCCATGTGTATAGCACCATTGAATAGATAAACAGCGCGAGGAGGAAGTTGACGAGCACTCCGCCCACCATAATCAGCAGTCGCTGCCATGCCGGTTTGGAGCGGAACTCCCACGGCTGTGCCGGCTTTTTCATCTGTTCGGTGTCGAACGATTCGTCTATCATTCCCGAAATCTTACAGTAGCCGCCTAACGGAAGCCAGCCCACGCCGTATGTGGTGTCGCTCTTCTTTGGCTTAAATTCAAAGAGGTGGAACCAAGGGTCGAAGAACAAGTAAAACTTTTCAACCCTTACGCCGAAAAGTTTTGCAAAGAAGAAATGGCCGCCTTCGTGGAGCAGCACCAAAATAGAGATTGCCAGCATAAACTGGAGCAGTCTTATCAAAAATATTTCCATGTCTCTGTTTTCTTAATTTTTCTTTCTGCGGCCGGTCGCCGCCGTCGGATTGTTTTGCTTTTAGATAAAAATATGTTACTTGTTTTATTTATTCTTTCTTTATCAGTGTGCCCCGAGCAGTTCGGTAGCCACGCGCCTTGCCTCGGCGTCGGTGCTTACGTAGGTGTCATAGTCGGGCGCGCTGCTGAAGCTTACGCGGCTCATGGTCTTCTCTATGATGTCGCTCATCTGTGTGAATCCGCACTTGTCCTCAAGGAATCCGCGGTTGACAATCTCGTTGGCGGCGTTGACAATGCACGGCATGTTGCCGCCCTTCTTTATAGCCTCGAAAGCAAGCGCCAGACAGCGGAACTTGTCTAAGTCAGGCTCAAAGAACTCAAGAGGCTGTTTGAATAGGTCGAGACGGCCTTCGCTGAGATGAATGCGGTCTGGATAAGTCAAAGCATATTGTATGGGCAGGCGCATGTCGGGCACTCCGAGCTGTGCCTTCACGGCTCCGTCGACAAACTGCACGGCGCTGTGGACGATGCTCTGCGGATGGATAAGCACCTGAATCTTGTCGGCAGGAACGCCGAAAAGCCATTTAGCCTCAATAACCTCGAAGCCTTTGTTCATCATCGTAGCACTGTCGATGGTTATCTTTGCTCCCATGTGCCATGTGGGGTGCTTCAGGGCGTCGGCCTTAGTGACGGTGGCAAGCTGCTCCTTTGTGAAGTTGCGGAACGGGCCGCCTGAAGCCGTGAGCAATATCTTCTCAATCTCGTTGTCGCCTTCGCCGACAAGGCTCTGGAATATTGCCGAGTGTTCGCTGTCAACCGGGATAATTGGCGCGTGGTATTTCTTTGAAAGCTCACATATCAGCTCTCCTGCAACAACAAGAGTCTCCTTGTTGGCAAGGCATATCTTCTTGTGAGCCTTTATGGCATGTATCGTGGGGCTTAGTCCGGCAAAGCCAACCATGGCCGTAAGTACCATGTCTATTGGACCTGCCTCCACTATTTCGTCAATGGCCTGTTTTCCGGCGTACACCTTGATGTCGGGCATATCGCTGAGCAGGCTTTTAAGTTCCTCGTATTTATCTTCGTTGGCAATAACCACAGCCGCGGGATTGTATCGGCGCGCCTGTTCTGCCAGTTCTTTCACTCTGTTGTTGGCCGTCAGGCAGTAAGCCTCGAAAAGATCAGGATGCTCGTCGATAACTTGAAGAGCCTGTGTGCCTATCGAGCCTGTTGAACCGAGAATGGCTATTTGTTTCTTCATATAATCTTAAAATCTCACAACTTCTAAATATGTTTCTCTTGTCTTTCGCCGTTTCTTATCGTGTGTCGTGTCCGTTCCGGCCGTATAGCCGCGGCGTTATGTCAGTCGAGGTCGAGAAGTCCTTCGGGCAGGTCGACAACGATAAAATGCTTTTCGGTGTCGATGTCTATGATGAAGTCTTCAGATGCCGGTATCATAATCTCCTTGCCGTCGGGCGTCTCTACGTTGAAAAGAGTGTTGACCGTAGAATAGTCAACCGACTTGACGGTGCCTATAAGGCTGTTGTCGTTGTTGGCATCAAGCAGTTTGAAGTTTTCGGCTTCGTTGAGCGACATGTCCTCACGGCCGTCTTCAGAGAGCTTGCGACTGAAATAGACGTCGCAGCCCGTAAGCTCATGCGCCTGCTCCTTGGTGTCGATGTCGCAAAACTTCACCAGTGCCGTCTCGTCGCTTTTGAACCTGTATTCCTCAAAAAAGAAAGGAACAAGTATGCCGTCGATGAGCAGCACAAGATAGTCGGCGTCAACTCTGTCGAACACATCGTCATCAAACATCAGCGACACCTCACCCTTCACTCCGTGCGGCTTGCCTATCTTGCCAATCTTGAAAACTTCTTCTTGTCTTATCATTGATGTTGATGTTTTGCTGTTATTGTCCGCTTATGCGCTCAATCTTAGCTCCGAGCTTGTTGAGTCGTGCCTCAATGTCCTCGTATCCGCGGTCAATCTGCGCTATGTTGTCTATGCGGCTTGTGCCGTTGGCGCTCATTGCGGCTATGAGCAACGCTATGCCGGCGCGTATGTCAGGACTCGTCATTCGTCCTGCGCGCAGTCTTATCTTGTGGTCGTGTCCTACGACGACGGCTCTGTGCGGGTCGCAAAGTATTATCTGCGCTCCCATGTCAATAAGCTTGTCGACAAAGAACAGTCGGCTCTCGAACATCTTCTGATGGAACAGCACGCTGCCCCTTGCCTGAGTAGCCACGACGAGCAGCACAGACAGCAGGTCGGGCGTGAGTCCGGGCCACGGCGCATCAGACAGTGTCATTATTGAGCCGTCGATGAACGAGTCGATTTCGTAGTGATCCATGTGCGGTATGATGAGGTCGTCGTTCTCAGTGTCAATCTTTACGCCGAGACGTCTGAACGAGTCGGGTATGATGCCGAGGTTGCGCAGCGACACGTTCTTTATGCGTATGCCGTTGCCCACCATGGCAGCCATGCCAATGAACGAGCCAACCTCAATCATGTCGGGCAGAATCTTGTGCTCGGCTCCGTGAAGCGACTTTACGCCCACGATGGTGAGCAGGTTAGACGCTATGCCGCTGATGCGTGCTCCCATGCGGTTGAGCAGGTGGCACAGCTGCTGTATGTAAGGCTCACATGCAGCATTGTATATTGTTGTTGTGCCTTCGGCCAAAACCGAAGCCATGATGATGTTTGCAGTACCTGTAACCGAAGCCTCGTCGAGCAGCATGTAGCATCCCTTGAGCTTCTTGCCGGTTATCTCGAAAGTCTTTCGTTCGTCGTTATGCTTGAATTTTGCTCCCAGGTTCTTGAATCCCAGGAAGTGGGTGTCGAGCCTGCGGCGTCCTATCTTGTCTCCTCCCGGCTTAGTCACCACGGCCTTGCCGAATCGTGCCAGCAGCGGTCCGATCATGAGCACGCTGCCCCTTAGCGACGCACATTTGCGTATGAATTCGTCGCTCTCGAGATATCCGAGATTAATATTCTCCGCCTTGAACGAATATTCGTTTCTGCTGATGCGTTCCACCGTAACCCCGATGTCAGTAAGCAACTTTATCAGGTTGTTGACGTCGAGAATGTCCGGAATGTTCTTAATCCTCACCTCTTCGGGTGTCAGCAGCGCGGCGCAGATTACTTCGAGTGCCTCGTTCTTAGCACCTTGCGGGGTTATAGTTCCGCTCAGCGCGTGTCCGCCTTCTATGATGAAAGATTCCATTTTTCAGTGGTTTGGTTAGTGGTTTTGTTGCATTATCTTCTCTTGCGCCTTCTCTCTCCGGGCTCTTTAAGGCTGCCCACGTTAAACTTGAACGTGTCGAGGTCGAGTTGTATCTTCCCGTCGGTGAAGCGTGCCAGGTCAGAAGCTATCTTTTCGTCATCGCTTGAGCCGTGGCTCCATTGTATAAGATTGCGCTTCATCTGGTTTGCGGTGAGTCTTGTCAGCTCGTCGCGCTCCGGTCCCGGTTCCATGTTCATCAGCTTGTCAAACAGTTCGAACACCATGCTGCCATAGTGCTTTATCGGATTTTTCTGCTTGGGATAGTCCATGGGATGAGGCTTTGTGGTAATGCTCTTGGCCTCGTTGATGTCCACCGGATAGTCGATGTCGAGCTTAAAGTCGCTCATTATGGCCAGATGGTCCCACAGCTTCTGCTTGTAGTCAATGTTTTCTCTGTTCTGCGGGAACATGCGCTCCATGATGCATATAATGGTCTCGGCGCATTTCTGTCGCTCGTCTCTGTCTTTGAGCGTCATGGCGTAGTCGACCATCTTCTGCACCTCGCGTCCGTATTCGGGCAGAGTGAGCTTCTTGCGCTGTGTATTGTAGTCTAATCCGTCGATTTCCATTTCTTCCTTGATTAATGTGAATTTTAAAAGTAGTGTTCTTGTCTTGCTCTGTCTTCCACGGCAGTGCGCTTTGTCACTGTAGCCGTTGTTGCCGACTTAAAGCAGTTTCTTTGGCGTCTTGGCCACAAAGTCCTTCAGATAGAAGGGCACGAAGTAGGCCACGTCTTCAAACTTCTCGAGCGCCATGCGCTTTTCGGCCAGCGGGAACATGTTCTTAGCCAGCGGCTCAATGCCTTTTATCAGCACGGCGTTGGGGTGGTTGATGGCCTCGATGCACTTGCAGGCTCCGTTTCCGAAGAAATACACCTTGCCTTTGTCGAGAAACTCTTTGTATGTGTCGGCGTCAACCACGTCGGCCTGCACGCCCCTTACCTCCTTGAGCGAGCGGTCGTATATGGCCGAATACACCTCCATGCGGCGTGCGTCGAGCATAGGGCAGAGCAGCGCTCCGGGTTCGGGCTCGTGAGTAAGCAGCACCGGTACGGTGAGCAGCTCGAGCGTAGGCACTGCAATGAGCTTTATGTTGCGTCCATAACATATTCCCTTTGCCATCGATACGCCGATGCGCAGTCCGGTGTAAGAGCCCGGTCCGCAGCTTACTGCCACTGCGTCGAGCGGTATGGCATGGCTGTCAGCGAATGAAATAGCTTCGTCTACAAATATTCCAAGTTTTACTGCATGATTGGGGCCGCTATGGTCTTCTTTGCTGAATATGCAGGCGCCGTCCTGGCTTACTGCCACCGAACACACGTTAGTGCTCGTCTCAATATTCAAAATACACGACATAATTAAAAATATCTTCTTAAATAAAGTGCAAAAATACTCTTTTTTCCGAAGAAATATGTACTTTTGCATAAATTTAACTACAAAAGTGTTATGATACAATCTATGACGGGTTATGGCAAGTCGGTCGTAACCTTCAATGAGAAGAAGATTAATGTAGAGATAAAATCTTTAAACAGTAAGGCCTTAGACCTGTCTACGCGCATTGCGCCGCTATACCGTGAGAAGGAAATGGAGATGCGCCAGATGATATCAAAGGCGCTCATAAGAGGAAAGGTAGACTTTTCTATCTGGATTGAGAAAGACGCTGCCGTCGACGCAACGCCAGTGAACGGTGCGCTGGTTGAAAACTACTATCATCAGATTAAGGATATTGCCGCAAAGACCGGCATGCCTGAGCCTCAGGACTGGTTCAGCGTTATTATGCGCATGCCCGATGTTATGAGCAAGACTGAGGCCGAAGTGCTCACCGACGAGGAGTGGGCCGTTGCCCGCACAGGTGTTGAGCAGGCCCTGCAGGCTCTTGTGGAGTTCCGCAAGCAGGAGGGTGCGGCCTTATACAACAAGTTCAGCGAGAAGCTCGACAACATAACAGCCCTGCTGGCATCGATAGAGCCGTATGAGAAGTCGCGCGTTGAGAAGATACGCGGCCGCATCGTTGAGGGCCTGAAGAGTATACCTGAAATAGAATACGACAAGAACCGCCTTGAGCAGGAACTTATCTATTACATAGAGAAACTCGACATCAACGAGGAGAAACAGCGCCTTGCCAACCATCTGAAATATTTCCGCGAGACCATGAACGACGGCATAGGCCAGGGCAAGAAGCTCGGCTTCATAGCCCAGGAGATGGGACGCGAAATCAACACTACAGGCAGCAAGAGCAATCAGGCCGAGATGCAGAACATCGTGGTGAAGATGAAGGATGAACTGGAACAGATAAAAGAACAGGTGCTTAATGTACTTTAATTTGTAGGAGTTAAAGTAGTTAGAAGGAGTTAAAGTAGTTAAAGTCATTACCATTGTATGTTCTTTCCATGAAGAAAGTTTTGGTATGAGACTTTAAAAGATAGAGAAAGTTAAAGTATATGACTCTAACTTCTTTAACTACTCTAGCTCCTTTAACCCTTAAGAATAAAATCATTTGACTTTAACTCCTTTAACTACTCTAACTTCTTTAACTACTTTTTAAAACCATGCCCGGAAAACTTATAATCTTCTCTGCTCCCAGTGGAAGCGGAAAGAGCACAATCATCAACTGGCTGATGTCGCACGAAGAGTTGCGCATGGCCTTCAGTATTTCATGCACAAGCCGTCCGCCACGAGGCACTGAACGCAACGGCGTTGAATATTTCTTCGTTACGCCCGAAGAGTTCAGACGCAGAATAGACAACGACGAGTTCCTCGAGTATGAGGAAGTGTATAAAGACCGCTACTACGGCACGCTGAAACAGCAAGTTGAGGCACAGCTCGAAAAGGGCGAGAACGTTGTCTTTGACGTAGACGTGAAGGGCGGATGCAACATAAAGAACTATTATGGCGACCGAGCTCTAAGCGTGTTTATACAGCCGCCGTCGATAGAAGAACTGCGCAACCGTCTGACAGGACGCGGCACCGACGCTCCCGAAGTGATAGAAGACCGCATAGCTCGTGCGTCGTTCGAGCTAACTTTTGCTCCCAAGTTCGACAAGGTGGTTGTAAACGACGACCTCGACAAGGCTAAGGCTGAGGCGCTGAAGATAGTTAAAGACTTTCTGTTCGGTTAAGCAAATAGCGTCTTACGAAAGTGAAAAAATAAAAGTTAAAAGTGAAAATCCAAATGCAGTGTGACTGATTAGAATCCACAAAGCTATTGTTCTGGCGGATATGTTATCCGCCAGCATAATGTATAAGAATCTGTGATCCGAGATTAATACCTATAAATTAAACGTTGAAAGTAATCGGATTGCAATTATCTGCGCAAACCGTTGACTCCTTATATTCAATTCCGGCAGATTTTTTGCTGCACTCAACAACCCGTACAAGTCTGCCAGCACATTAGCTTTGTTGTTATACATCATATTCAGGAAAATATAAATGCCAATGTTTGACAATAATCCACAAGGCATTTGACTTTAACTCCTTTAACTACTCTAACTTCTTTAACTCCTAATAATAAAAGCATTTGTCTTAACTCCTTAACTTCATAACTCCTTAACTCCTAAAATAATAAATGATCTCCACCGGCATTTTCGGGGGCTCTTTCAACCCCATACACAACGGACACGTAGAGCTGGCGCGCCAGCTGTTGGCAAGTGCGGGGCTCGATGAAATATGGTTTGTCGTGTCGCCGCAAAACCCGTTTAAGCGTGCTGCCGACCTGCTTGACGACGAGCTGCGCCTAAAGATGGTTGAGCTTGCGCTCGAAGGCGAGCAGCGCATGCACGCATCCGACTACGAATTTCGCATGCCCCGTCCGTCGTATATGTGGCATACCCTTCAGTCGATGAGCCGCGACTATCCCGACCGCCGGTTCGTATTGCTCATAGGTGCCGACAACTGGGAGCGCTTCAATGAGTGGTATGCCTGGCGCGACATTCTCAGCCATTATCGCATAGTGATATATCCCCGTGGCGGTTCAGCCGTCGACGCCTCGTTGCTGCCCGAAGGAGTGAGCCTGGTTAACACCAGTCTGATAAACATCAGCAGCACGCAGATAAGGCAGCTCCTTGCCGAACGCCGCCCCATAAGCGGCCTTGTGCCCGATAGCGTGGCCCGATATATCAGCGACAACGGTCTGTATGCTCCTAACGTTTAAGTCGGTTAATAACACATCGGAGCTATTTTTTCCGTAAGTCAGACATTGTTCTTATTGCATTGCTAATTGTTAAAACACAGCATGAAATAGGTAAAAACTCAGGACAAAAATATTTTTCATTCTAGAAAATCAACTTATAACGTATGTTAAAGACAACGGCATCGATACCACATTTCTTTAACATACGTTTATTTTTATACCTGTTTTAAACTTCAAAATCACCCCTTTTTAGCTCACAAATGCCTGCTTTTAATGTCGTAAACGTATGCTTTTGTGATGCTAAACCTATCGTTTACGGGTGAAAAGTGGCCGAGTAATGTTTGTTAACACTTGAGATTTTTAATTGAAAGGTACGTAAAACGCATCATATCAGTAACTTAACAAAAATGCTCATTTTTTGAGATTTTTCGGCCTAAATCACAAATTGTCATGAGCACCGCTATTCTGAGGGCGTTAATTGAATGTTAATTTAGGAGTTAAGGAGTTATGAAGTTAAGGAGAAATTCCTTGAGCATAGTGAAAAAAGACAAATGCCTTGTTGTGTTTAGGAGTTAAAGTCAAATGCCTTGTGGATTAATAACAACGACATGTAGCAACAAGAGTAATGTGCCGGCTGATTTGCAATCTGCCGGAATTGAGTATAAGGATTTTCAATCCGATTGCTTCCTATTGCTGATTTATAGGTATGTTTTTCGGATCGCAGATCCTTATATTCGATACAGCCGGATAGCATATCCGGCAGAACATTAGTCTTGTGGTTTCCAAACAACAGAAGATACCTACAAGCGGCATAATCCCGTGCCGACGGATATGTACCAACAAGACTAATGTGCCGGCAGATTTTGCAATCTGCCGGAATTGAATATAAGGATTTGCAATCCGATTGCTTCATATTGCTATTTAATAGGTATGAATTGCGGATCACAGATCCTTATATTTTTTGCTGTCGGATTACAAATCCGACAGAACATTACTCTTGTGGCTTACAAGCAACGATACGTACCAACAAGGCTAATGTCCCGGCTGATTTGCAATCGGCCGGAATTGAGTATAAGGATTTGCAATCCGATTAATTCATATTGCTAAT
>ENA-OZHK01000497-OZHK01000497.1-human-gut-metagenome-genome-assembly--contig:-NODE-497-length-11529-cov-4.767561_pt1 | contig 11529 bp, 10 predicted proteins | sample MGYA00244048_ERZ653690 | MGnify/ENA primary metagenome ERZ653690 (study PRJEB26926, sample SAMN06165197) | human gut metagenome | biome: ENVO:00009003; feature: ENVO:2100002; material: ENVO:00002003...
GGCCATACGTAGGTGAGTTTCATAAATATCTATCCAGATGTCAAAGTATACTCCAATTAGGGGTATCTGTAAATGATGTACTTTTTGTTTCTCCAGAAGAGGCTCCATTTGTATTTAAATCACCTCGAACATTTGTAACAGATTCAACATTGCCGGATAAAAAAGGGTATGGTTTTGATGTATGTCCTCCAAGCCTTTTAAAGACAGCTGTTGTAAATAATTCTGAGATAGTATTTCCAAGTGGTACAAGATATAAAGTTATAGTTATTTCGGATTTTAGAACAATGACAGTTGGTTTATTGAAGACTCTTGAGCGTTTGGTGAAGAATGGTGCCAGGCTTATTGGTGTTCCTCCAGTATCTACCCCCGGACTATCTTCATATATTACTAATGACAAGGAACTCGGTCGTTTGAGTAAAGCTATGTGGAAGGATTCCATGGATAAAGAGTATTCTGTATTGAAATATGGTATGGGTTATATAATTTCAGGAAAATCCCTTTCAGATTCATATCAGGATTTATATCCTGATTACGATTTTATATCTGACTGTTTAAGAAAGATGAAAATTGAGGAAGACTTCTCCTCTGATATAGCGAAACTTAGATATAATCATAGGAAATTTAAAGATACAGATATTTATTTTGTATCTAATAAAACATTTCTTTAATCGTTCAGCATCATTGGCATCAGCAACATTAGCAGGTCTTCATTTTCTTCCTGCTCTTCCGGGACGATGACTCCTGCACGGGAAGGATCGGCCAGTTCGATGATTATATTCAGGGAAGATATGTTGTTCAGAATTTCAATCAGGAAAGATGATTTGAATCCTATACTCATCGGATTACTATCGTACTGGCAGGTTATGGTCTCCTCTGCCGAGGTTGAAAAATCGATGTCCTGTGCTGAAATCTTCATCTGGTTTTCCGACAGGCTCAACTTGATCAGACTGCTTGCCTGTGAAGAGAATACGGAAACACGACGTAACGCGCTGATGAAGGAGGCACGGTCTATGATTGCCTTATGAGGATTCTGAGGTATGACAGAATTATAGTTCGGGTAACGTCCTTCAATCAGGCGGCATACCATACGGTAGTTCTCCATGATAAAGGTGGCATTACGGTCGTCAAATTGTATCTGGACATCACCCTGTTCTTTCGGAAGAAGGTTTTTCAGCAGGGTAGCCGGTTTTTTGGGCGAGATGAATGCGGCCTTTTCGTCACTATGTGCGGCATATGTCTTGCAACGTACCAGTTTATGGCCGTCGGAAGCTACCAGGGTGATGTCTTCCTGTGTAAGGTCAAAATAAATACCGTTCATGACCGGACGCAGTTCGTCATCGGCAGTAGCAAAGATGCTGCGGTTGATACCATTCATCAGGATATCTGCCCCCATCATAATCTGTACGGCATTATCGCCCAAATTCTGGACTTGCGGGTATTCGTCTGCATTTTGTCCCATCAGATTGTATTTACCATTCTGGTATCTGACGGTGATTTCCAGATTGTTCATGTTGATCTCGAAGCTCAACGGTTGTTCTGAAATCTCCTTCAAGGCCTCAAGTAATGTCTTTGAAGAAACGGCGAACCGGCCGTCTCCTTCATATTCATTGACTTCGATAGAAGTGCAGAGTGTGTTGTCATTGTCGGAAGCTGTAATAGACAAAGTTCCGTCTTGAAGTTCCATTAGGAAACAGTCCAGGATAGGTAAGGAATTCTTTGAATTGATAACGCGACTTATAGCCTGCAGATGAGAAAATAATGTGGTGCTAGAAATGATGAATTTCATATCTTTGTATTTATTTTTATATTATTTTGTTTTTTGTAAACATTGCTATTTAACTGCCAAAGTTAGAAAAAAGATTGGATAGGCATCATAAAAAAGAGATAAAAATTCGTTTACTATGATAGAAAAAAACGTAACTTCGTGACCAAATTAAAAAACTAGAATTATGGAATTAGCAGGAAAAGTAATAGCGGTTCTCGAACCGAGAGGAGGAGTTTCTAAAAACGGTAACAACTGGAAAGTGCAGGAGTATGTGATTGAGACGCACGACCAGTATCCACGCCGTATGTGTTTTGATGTATTCGGTGAAGACAAGATACAGCAGTTCAATATCCAGATAGGCGAAGAGTTGAATGTTTCTTTCGATATCGATGCCCGTGAGTGGCAGGGGCGTTGGTTTAACAGTATCCGTGCCTGGAAGGTTGAACGCGTAGGTGCAAATCCTCAGATGCCTCCTATGGATGCTCCGTTCCCTCCGATGAATGCGGCTCCTGCGGCACCGGTCGATTTTGCTGCAACAGATGAGAAGGATGACCTTCCTTTCTGACAGGATATGGGAATACAGAATTGTAGGATATTAAAATAAAAGGATGCGTCTAAAGCGCATCCTTTTATTTTATTGGTTTGTCTATTCCAGTTTTCACGAGTTCATACTCATCAGGAATTCTTCGTTGTCTTTGGTCTTTTCGAGACGTTCCTTTACGAAGTCCATGGCTTCGATAGGATTCATATCTGCCAGGTATTTGCGTAATATCCACATGCGGTCGAGTGTCGTCTTGTCGAGTAACAGATCGTCACGGCGGGTACTTGATGCTGTGATGTTGACAGCCGGGAATATACGTTTGTTGCTGAGGTTACGGTCAAGCTGGAGCTCCATGTTTCCTGTACCTTTGAATTCCTCGAAAATGACTTCATCCATTTTAGAACCGGTATCGATCAGGGCGGTAGCGATGATTGTCAATGAACCGCCTCCTTCGATGTTACGTGCCGCACCGAAGAAACGTTTCGGCTTGTGCAGGGCGTTTGCGTCTACACCACCCGACAGTACTTTGCCGGATGCAGGGGATACTGTATTATATGCACGTGCCAAACGAGTGATGGAATCAAGGAAAATCACTACGTCATGACCACATTCTACCATACGTTTCGCTTTTTCAAGTACGATACCGGCAATCTTTACGTGGCGTTCGGCGGGCTCGTCGAATGTAGAAGCGATAACTTCCGCATTGACGCTTCGGGCCATATCCGTCACTTCTTCCGGCCGTTCGTCAATCAGCAGCATGATCATGTAGACTTCCGGGTGGTTGGCTGCAATGGCGTTGGCTATGTCTTTCATCAGGATGGTCTTACCTGTTTTAGGCTGTGCCACAATTAATGCGCGCTGGCCTTTGCCGATAGGGGCGAACAGGTCGACAACACGGGCCGACAGGTTATCATCATATCCTTTGCAGAGTTTGAATTTTTCATCCGGGAATAAGGGAGTCAGATGGTCAAACGGAACACGGTCGCGAACCAGGCCCGGATCCAGTCCGTTTATTTTAGATACTTTTACAAGCGGGAAATATTTTTCTCCTTCTTTTGGGGGACGGATTGTCCCTTCCACTACATCACCGGTCTTTAGTCCGAACAGCTTGATCTGTGACTGTGATACATAAATATCATCGGGTGAAGAAAGATAGTTGTAGTCGGAGGAACGCAGAAAACCGTACCCGTCGGGCATGATTTCCAGAACTCCTGTACCTTTCAGGATATCATCGAATTCATAGGGCTTTTCTGCAGGTTTCGGTTCTTCTGCAGGTGTAGGAACCGGTACAGGTAGAGTAGTTGGGGCGGTAGCTTGTGTCGTTGCCGGCTGGTTCTGTCCTTGGTTGGGATTCTGATAGTTTTGTTGGCGGTTGTTCCGGTTGTTATGCCGTTGCTGGCGCGACTGGAATTTCGTCTGTTTGCTATCCTTTTCAGAAGTTGTGGGTGTAACCGGGGCCATTTTGGTCGCTTCAAATTTGCCGATCAGTTCTGATGGAAGTTCAATCTTTTCAGAAGGAAGATCTTCTATTGGAATGAAGTCTTCTCCTCCGGTGATATTCAATGTAGGAAGATCCATTTCGTCTTCAACTGGTACCGGGGCTGGTTTCGGTTCTACGGTTGTTGGTTGGGGCTCTGCGCCTGTTTCGGCCTTTTGGAGCGATTTCTGTTCTTTTTCCAGGGTTGCCTTGTTTTTACTTCCTGGCTTACGTCCACGTTTGGCTTTTGGTTTTTCTTCGGCTTGCGGTGCAGTTGCTTGCGGAGCTTCTGCCGGAGCCGGTTCATCTTTAAAAAGCGGTGCCTGTGCAGGGAGTGGAGGAGTGTTGGCTTCCAGTTTTTGCGCTTTGTCTTTGGTGGCCGTGTAAACTTTGTCGCCTTCTTTCTTTACACTGATACGGGAACGTTTGCGTGGTTGCCCCTCCGGACGCTGTTCGTCACCGGCTTTTGCTGCCTTTTTGGTTGCACCGACAATGGCTTGTTCATCCAGAATGCGGTATACCAGCTCTTCTTTGCGTAATGCACTGGTTTTTTTCAGGCCCAACTCTTTGGCTATCTGCTGCAATTCGGACAAATCTTTGTCGTTTAATTGGATAATGTTATACATATAATTATAATATGGGTATAAAATGAGTTTTTATAATGCCATTGAAGTTTTTTCACATGAAATGTTATGAGTAACTTTGTTACTCTGCAGCCACGTATACTTCACGGATTACAATATTAAACTTGATTTTTTGTTTTGATGTTATAAAAGGAAAGTAAGACAAGCAGCCTTTGTGATAAAGGCCTGACCTATCTTTATGAAGACAAAAGTAGAAGTTTTTTACGATATAAACTAATAAATCTTGTTTTTTTTAATCGGGATGGTGTATTATTGGCGGAAAAGAGTTACTTTTACATTGAAAATGAATTAATAGATTAAAGAATTCTTATGAAAAAAGTGATTTTTACAGAAAAAGCTCCTGCAGCTATCGGTCCGTATAGCCAGGCTATCGAAGCTAATGGTATGATTTTTGTTTCCGGCCAGTTGCCAGTTGATCCTGCAACCGGCGTCTTTGCTCCTGGTGGTGTGGCCGAACAGACTGAACAGTCATTCAAGAATATTTCAAACATTTTGGCTGAGGCAGGACTGACTACTGCTAATATTGTCAAGACTACCGTATTTCTGGCTGATATGTCTCTTTTTGCCGAAATGAACGCTGTATATGCAAAATATTTCGACGGAAGTTTTCCGGCACGTTCGGCTGTGGCTGTCAAGGCTTTGCCTAAAGATGCCTTGGTGGAAATAGAGTGTATTGCCGTAAGGTAATGAATGGCTGTAACTTTGGAAGATATATGTCTGCAGGTTACGGTAAGCGAATGAAGAATTTGTAAATGTCCGGTTTGAAGAGAGGAAGTTTATGGGTTCTTCATTTCGTTTTGTCGGGCATTTATTCATTTTGTTGATTTAGAAATATGAAACGAGGTTTTTTTCGTCTTGCCAATAAATGGAGATATGTTGTAGTGACCGTTATCATGGCAGTAGTTCTGCTGGCAGGAGGCTATATCTACCAGTATGAACCTTTTAATGACGGGTTTGAGATTACGGACGAGTTGGGAGGAAACATTTTCCCGGTTACCATCCTGTCGACAGCCACTACGGATGCCAATCTTATCGTCCCCGCAGATACGGGTTATATCGGCAATCCCAAATCATGTATTGCTATCCGTGTAAAAAGCAGGGCTGCGAACAGTAAGTTGCGTGTGGAAGTGGCCGAGACGCCTTTTTTTGACCGGTCCGTTTCCGAATTCATTCTTCCCGAGAGCAATAGGGAATATCTTGTTTATCCGGATATTATATGGAATTACAATGCCTTGCGCGAGAATGAACAGGCTGCTCCGGTAACGGTTTCCATCCATGCCACATTGAACAAACGTGATTTGGGTAACAATATCCATACTTTTTCTATGCGTAGTATCAACGAATGTCTGCTAGGGTATATGGACAGCCGTATGAAGTTTCATGATACGGGCGATTTTTTTGCCGCATACGTGAATGAGGACAATCCTAACATCGACAAGATTTTGCGTGAGGCCTTGAATACACGTATCGTGAACCGTTTCTGGGGGTATCAGAGCAAGAATCCGGAACTGGTCGACAAACAGGTATATGCTATCTGGTATGTACTGCAGAAACGTGGATTCAAGTACAGTTCCATCAGTAACAGCAGTCTGTCATCGAACGTGGTATTTACGCAGCGTGTACGTACCTTCGATGATGCGTTGGAATCGGCACAGATCAATTGTGTGGATGGCAGTGTCTTGTTTGCTTCATTGTTGAAGGCCATCAATATTAATCCGGTGCTGGTACGTATTCCGGGGCATATGTTTGTGGGATATCATACTGATCTGGCACATACTGATATCCATTTTCTGGAGACGACCATGATAGGTGATGTGGATTTGAATGATTTCTTCCCTTCTGAAAATCTGGATTCGACCATGGTCGGGAAGTCACAGGAGAAAGCCTCCAGCTTCCTATTCGGAAAATCAAAGGAATATGCAACCGATATGTACCGGAAGAATGAAAAGCTGATTCATTCGGGAAAGGTCAATTATATGTTTCTGGAAATAGACAAGGCAACCAGAGCATATATTCAGCCTATCGGAAAATGATTAATAAAGTTTTGCTTATGAAATTGGTTTATCTTTATCATAGTGGATTTGCCTTGTTGGGCGAAGACTATACGGTAGTGATAGATTATTGGGAAGATTCCGTTTCGTTATCAGAGGGAGTGCTGCATGACGGGATATTGAAACGTCCCGGAAAGTTTTACGTACTTTCCAGTCATTTTCACGCCGATCATTTCAATCAGGATGTGTTGTCATGGAAGGAAATCCGTCCCGACATTATATACGTCTTTTCAAAGGATATTTGGCGTCGGCGGCGGGCTGTCCGTGAAACCGATGCTGTGTGGCTGAAAAAAGGAGAGGTGTATGAAGATGACCGTGTCTGTATCCGTGCGTTCGGATCGACCGATTCTGGCGTTTCTTTTCTGCTTGAAGTTGACGGAAAGAAAATTTTCCATGCGGGCGATTTGAACAATTGGCACTGGATGGATGAATGCGAGGAGTCGGAATGGAAAGGATATGAGAAAAATTATTTTCACGAACTGGACTTTATCGGACAGTACACTACGCAGATGGATCTGGTGATGTTTCCCGTTGATCCCCGTTTGGGAAAGGAATATATGCGTGGTCCGCGGCAGTTCATCGAGAAAATAAAGACATCAGTCTTTGTACCGATGCATTTCGACGAGTATTATGCCGAGGCTGCCGCCTTCGGGCCGGTTGCGGCAAAGTATGGAACGCTGATGTTGATGCCGGATGTACGGGGACGGGAGTTTGATCTGAATTTGTAACTAATTATTAAAATAACCTGGAATATGAAAGTAAAAGGAAGATTTGATCATTTCAATATCAATGTGACAAACCTGGAAAGGAGTATCCGGTTCTACGAAACGGCTTTGGGATTGCATGAATCCCATCGGAAGGAGGCAGCCGACGGATCCTTTATTCTGGTATATATGGCCGATGACCATTCCACATTTCTGCTGGAACTGACTTGGTTGCGCGACCACACCGAGGCTTATGAACTGGGTGAGAATGAAAGTCATCTCTGCCTCCGGGTGGAAGGTGATTATGATGAAGTACGCAGATTCCATAAGGAGATGGGGTGTGTGTGCTTCGAAAATGAAGCCATGGGGCTTTATTTCATTCATGATCCGGACGACTATTGGATTGAGATTCTTCCCGTCAAATGATAATTTAACAGACAGAGCCTATGATGAAATATATATCACCGGGGGCATGGTTCTCTTTGGAGTATCCTGATGACTGGCGTGAATTCGAGGATACGGAAGACAGTTTCCTGTTTTATAATCCGGATAAGTGGACCGGTAATTTCCGTATTTCCGCTTATCAGGGAGAGAATGCCGGTTATGCGGCCGAATGTATAGAATATGAGATACAGCAGAACCGTGGCGTGCGTAGGGTAAAGGTTGGCCAGTGGAACTGCGCCTATTCAACTGAGAGTTTTCAGGAGAACGGAGCCTGGTATACGTCTCACCTGTGGGTAACCGGTAAAGGGAATATCTCGATAGAGTGCTCGTTTACCGTTCCTAAAGGAGAGAGTGCCAAAGTGGCCGAAGATATCATAGCTACGTTACAGGTGCGTGGAAAAGGCGATAAACCGCTGAAGGAAGTCATACCTGTACGTGTGCTTGAAATCAATGCCATCAATGAAGGGTATGACTGGGCCGTTTCTACCATAAAGAAACAATTGACAAAGGATTTTACAGCCTGTGCTGCTGATATAGACAGTATCCAGAAGGTTATGGACAGCGGCCGTTTCAACAGAAGTCAGCGCCAGGCATGGGAAAGTTTCGGCATCGCCTTCGGAGCAATTCTGGTAAATGAAATGGATGGCATGGATTGGGTGACTGTTATCGACGGGAAAAAGGAATTTCCGGCTTTGCGTTTCGGCCATACTGAGGTGATGGTTTATCCTACTGAACTGATATGGAACCGGATTAAGGATGGAAAGTCCTGTAGCCTGAAAGGGGAATTTGAACGTATTCGCTCGGAAGTAGAAGAGGCTTTATAACAAGCTGTATTATTAGATTGGAACTGATGGGTATGAATTTAATTTTTTTGAGAAGATTATAGACTATGATTCCATATTTGCAAGTAGAGGGGTTGACAAAATCATTCGGTGATCTGGTGTTGTTTCAAGGGATTTCTTTTGGAGTAGCTCAAGGACAGCGTATCGGACTGATTGCCAAGAATGGTAGCGGCAAGACCACTTTGTTGAATATTCTGGCGGGGAAGGAAGGATATGATGAAGGAAAAATAACATTCCGCCGTGATTTGCGTGTAGGGTATCTGGAACAAAGTCCGCAATATCCGGAGGAACTGACGGTGCTGGAAGCGTGTTTCTATCATGGGAACGGAACGGTCGAGTTGATTAAGGAGTATGAAAAATGCATGGAGACACCGGGAAATCCGGGACTGGAAGACCTGCTGGACCGTATGGAGCATGAGAAGGCCTGGGATTATGAACGGCGTGTCAAGCAGATCCTTTCACAGCTGAAGATAACAGACTTCAATCAACGTATCGGGTATTTGTCGGGTGGACAGTTGAAACGTGTGGCACTGGCTAACGTATTGATTTCCGAGCCTGATCTTCTGATTATGGATGAGCCGACCAATCATCTGGATCTGGATATGACCGAATGGCTTGAAGAATATCTGAACCGGGGAACTCTGAGCTTACTGATGGTAACGCACGACCGGTATTTCCTGGACCGTGTCTGTTCGGAAATCATTGAAATCGATAACCGCCAGCTTTATTCCTATAAAGGCAATTATAGCTATTATCTGGAAAAGCGTCAGGAACGTATCGATGCAGCCAATGCAGAGGTTGTCCGTGCCAATAATCTTTACCGTACGGAACTGGAATGGATGCGCCGCATGCCACAGGCCCGCGGGCATAAGGCCCGTTACCGGGAGGAGGCATTCTATGAATTGGAGAAGGTGGCCAAACGGCGTATGTATGATTCGAACGTGAAGCTTGATGTCAAGGCTTCCTATATCGGTTCCAAGATTTTTGAAGCCGACCATCTGTACAAGAGTTTCGGTGACCTGAAGATTCTGGATGACTTCTCTTACATTTTTGCCCGATATGAGAAAATGGGTATAGTAGGTAATAACGGAACAGGTAAGTCGACATTCATAAAAATCCTGATGGGGATTGAAAAGCCCGACAGCGGTACATTGGATATCGGTGAGACCGTACGCTTCGGATATTACTCACAGGATGGCCTGAAGTTTGATGAGCAGATGAAGGTTATCGATGTGATTACCGACATTGCCGAAGTCATTGAACTGGATAACGGCAAACGTCTGACTGCCTCACAGTTCCTGCAGCATTTCCTTTTCACGCCCGAAACCCAACACAGTTATGTATATAAGTTGAGTGGGGGTGAACGCCGGCGTCTGTATCTATGTACCGTGCTGATGAAGAATCCGAATTTTCTGGTACTTGATGAGCCGACAAATGACCTGGATATTGTCACGTTACAGGTCTTGGAAGAATACCTTCAGAACTTCAAAGGCTGTGTGATTGTGGTGAGTCATGACCGCTATTTCATGGATAAGGTGGTTGACCACCTGCTGGTATTCAAAGGACAGGGTGATATACGTGATTTTCCGGGAAATTATTCCGATTACCGTGACTGGAAAGCAGCCAAGGCCGAACATGACAAGGAAAAGGAGAAGCCGAAGGAGGAGAAGATCCAACGTGTGCGTCTGAATGACAGGCGGCGGATGACTTTCAAGGAAAGGAAGGAGTTCGAGCAGCTTGAAAAGGATATTGCCGTTCTGGAGGCTGAAAAGAAAAACATTGAGGAAGCCCTTTGCAGCGGAACGCTCAGCGTGGACGAACTGACTGAAAAGTCGAAACGCCTGCCGAAGCTTGAAGAGGAACTCGATGAAAAGACTATGCGCTGGCTGGAATTGAGCGAGATAGAAGGGTAGTATTGAATTTTGCTAAAAATGGGAATGCCGTTTTATGAAGATTTTCAAGCTTCATAAAACGGTTCCCTTTTTTATGAGACGGAAGAATTTATTTGTTTCCACCGATGGTTTTCCACACCAGGGCACTGAATGCCGCTCCTATAAACGGGGCTACAATGAACAGCCACAGCTGACTCATGGCCTGTCCTCCTTCTATAATGGCCGGACCGATACTACGTGCCGGATTTACAGAAGTTCCTGTAATAGGGATACAGACAATGTGGATGAGTACCAGTGTCAGTCCGATGGCCAGACCTGCCAGGTTCCCGGCTCCTTTCTTTTCGTCGGTCGATCCCAGAACTACCAGTACAAAGATAAATGTAAACAAGGCTTCGGCTATGAATGCCTGTCCCATATCGCTAGGGATGAAAGTGTTCGAACCGGTCATGGTAGGTCCGTTATGCGCTCCTGTAGAAACCAGAAGATACAGGACTAGTGATCCGATAATGGCTCCGATAATCTGGAATACCATATACATACCTGCGTCTTTGGAATTCATGCGGCCCGACAGCCATACTCCCAGTGTGATAGCCGGATTGATGTGGCAGCCTGAAATGCCGCCGATTGTGTAAGCCATGGCGATGACTGCAAGACCGAATGCGAATGCAACTCCTAAAGTGCCTACACCGGCACCGACTGTATCGGCTATATTACCGGCAAAGACAGCGCTTCCGCATCCCATCAGTACCAATACCATAGTTCCGATCATTTCTGCTAAATACTTTCTCATAGGGCTCTATTTTTTAGTTCAACATAAGTTTATGGAATCAATTGTATTGTGATAGAACTTCTTTTGTGTTGAAAATAGAATGTGGTTTTTCATAGGTCTGTCTCAAATTTAAAAAATAAATCCGAATAAAGCAAGCTAATCTGTACTAAATCGTCCGGAAGCGGATATAAGGGTGGTAAAAACTTCAAGGCCTTTTTCCAATAAAATCAAGGTCTATATTCAGAAAGAACTTGATTTTATTGGAAAAAGGCCTTGATATCCGGGATGAAATGACCTGACGTTTCCATGTACAGGCCTTGGTATTTGAAAAAAGAGGCCGTCTCAAAACAAATTGAGATGGCCTCCTGTCTCTTATACACATCTGACGCTGCCGACGATC
>ENA-OZHK01000510-OZHK01000510.1-human-gut-metagenome-genome-assembly--contig:-NODE-510-length-11211-cov-5.048853_pt1 | contig 11211 bp, 9 predicted proteins | sample MGYA00244048_ERZ653690 | MGnify/ENA primary metagenome ERZ653690 (study PRJEB26926, sample SAMN06165197) | human gut metagenome | biome: ENVO:00009003; feature: ENVO:2100002; material: ENVO:00002003...
ACGAGATCTAGTACGGTCTCGTGGGCTCGGAGATGTGTATAAGAGACAGAAAAAATACGCTCCTCTCATTAAAGAGGAAATAATCAGAATGCAGGATCTCTCGGTGGAGACTGAGGAATATTCGGTAGTATGGGATAAAATGAATTTCCTGCTAGATAAATATACACAGGCAGTTGGAGAACTGGTACCTTTTTCAGAAGATGAATTATCCACCCCATGCGTATGTAAAAATCAGGAAGATGTATTAAAACAAATCAATGAATTGATGGACTACTCCATGGAACAGGATATTTCTGAAAATAATCTGAAAATTTCAGAAAAGCTTACTTTGATTTATCCGTTGGGTATATTGCTGCTTGGATTATAGATTTATTTTGGAAACCAGCGGTAATACAAAAGAAACTCCAATACTCCACCATCGCATATACCAAGAACGTCAGGGAAATACCTAAAATCGCCCAGACTTTTGTAAGTCTGAGCGATCCCTTTGAAACTATAATTTTTTTAATTCCATTCTGATCTTAAGCTCAGAATGGATCTTTTTACAGTTTCCAATCAAGTTTTCAAATTCCATCCGGTGGATATTATTTTCAATATCCATCAGATAGCCATGAATTTTGTTTTCGGAAGCGATTACTTCGTCACTTCCGTAACCAAAATCACTTTCATTTCTCAGGTGTTCCATAACAGAACGCACAGCCTCAATTGCTTCACGGTTGTTGCATTCGTTTACACCTGTATAAAGAATCAAAGCCTTCATATAGGCTTCTTTGCCGTGCAAAATCGCACTGTTATTATATACTTGCTTTTTTTTAAATAAAATTTTTCCTAACATATTTTCCTCCTAAAAACAGATACACCTAACTTATAGGTGCATAATTACACCCATGAGGTGCATCCGTCTTTATGACGGATTAACTAAAAAACATAGTGATAATTACAAATCTTCTGGATAGTAAGTCTCAATAACATCATCGACTTCACGATCGTAAATTTCAACTCTCTCCTTTGCATTGAGAGTTTCTGTCATAGCATAAAAGCGTGCATCTCTTATATACGCACATTCCATGCTGCCGCTTCCACCATCCACGATAATGGAATATCGTAGTCCTTTTAATGCTTCCATAACAGCTTTTTCGTCCATAACGTCTATAACAACTTTCCTTTCTCCGGTATATCCGGTTAAACAACAACTGTTCTATGAAGCTAAGGAAACCATGCGTTGAAACTGCATGAGAATCTCTTTTGTGGTATTATCTTTGTATGTAGAATAATCCCACAAATTAGCCCTTACTGCCCAATTTGTACATCTTTGCACAAGCTGGGAAAAACGCTTATCAATATCACCGCCACACAGTATTTGTGTTTTGTTGTGGCGATAATATTGCATGGTTTGTTCCACCACCATATTAAAAGTTGCGGAACAATCGTTCAGCTTCATCATATAAAAACCTTCTTTCTTCCCGCAACTAAAACGGCGGGACTGCTCTAAATAATTTTTTTATTTACGCCATCATAAAAGCCTTTTATAGTTTTTACAGTGGCTTTGCTCACGCCTTTTACAGACTTGAGCTTTTTACAGCCCTCGAAAATTTTGTATGCATTTCGAAGGTTATTTGACAACTTAACCGTTGTCAGGTTTTTGCATCCGTTGAATGCATAATTTGCATTGATTACGGATGCAGGCACACCGCTTACTTTTTGTAAATTTGAACATCCCATGAATGTTTTGTTCAAATATGTGATGTCCCAAGGAAGTGACTTGACAGTTGTCAAATTCTTGCATCCGAAAAACATTTTATAGGCATTACCCTTGATTGTCCGGACACTTTTCCCAAAAGAAACGGTTTTAATTTTGTTGTTGCCATAAAACAATGTCTTATATGCAACAACCTGGTAAGGAGTACCGTTTACTTTTACAGTATTTGGCACACTTACTGTTGACTTATTTCCAATGTAGGAAATAAGTGTTATTTCCCTCTTTGTATTGTTCAACTTATATTCCCAGGCTGAACGGACGGCAGAAGAGACACCGTCACTTGTCTGCTGTTTCACCGAAGCATTTGCCTCTGGCTTAACAGCAGGTACTACAACATCAGTTGTGGTACTTGGAGTGGATACATATATATATTCCACTCTATTTTTTTCAGAATTACTTCCCGTAGGCTTTGAAGAATTCTGAGAGTCTCCTGATGGAGTCGGAGCCGGAGTTGTTGAATCTGCCTTTATATCAGATTTTGAATTATCCGGTGTTGGTACAACGTCTGTTTTGGTATCTGTTGTACCGGTTGCTCCATTATCCTTGTTGTCAGGAGTTGGAGCCGGTGATGGTGATGGAGTTGGTGCTGGTGATGGAGCTGGACCGAAGGACTCGGTTGCTGTATCCACACTATAACTTGTGGATGCATATACATTTGTAGCTCCACTTACCATTACTGCCATTACCATTACTGCTACCATTAATTTTTTCATAAAAACCTTCTTTCTTTCCGCATCTAAGACGGCGGAACTGCCATTAAAATTGACCTTTTTTCTGCAAAAAACTTCACATAAAACAAACAAGTATGCGAAAAACATTTATAACAATAAAATTATTTCCTGTTATCACCATCAAATGACAGATCAACGGGAATAATAAAACCGTTTTCAATGCTTTCATACTAATTATCTTTTGCTATGCTTTTTGACAATAAAAAAGCCAGCCCATAAAACCGGACCGGCAAAAAGCCAAATGTCAAGAACCTCGAAGAGATTCTTTAAAAAGATTAAAAAGTTATACATATTATATATCATATTTGACAAAAAAATGCAACCTTGATTTAATTTATTAGAAGATATGAGCACTTTAGGAATTAAAGATAGCTGTCATTAAGATTCACCGTATTGGTTACCAAATTGAAATTTCCGTTGCCATCTGGATTGAGAAAAGAGCCATCCGGATGGATGACTCTTAAAATTTGTCGTTTATTTAATTGACTGTGCAAGCGCCACCCTTTCTGCATCTATGCCGCTTGTAATGATCTGCTCTGCGGTCTCATCATTTTTCAAACGGTTTTACAGCTACAAGAAGATTCTGTGTGGTACTTCTATGAATCACTGCTAAGGTTATGCTACAGATCAGCTAGTCTTCATTAACTATCAGATCAGGCGAAATCTCTGCAATCGCCAAAGCTTCTTCCTTTGAAAAACCTCTCTTCCGAAGATTACGGTATACCTCCAGTCCTTTTTCATTCTGACCTTCTGCACGACCTTCTGCACGACCCTCCGCACGTATCCCGTCAACAAACGATTTTTCATTATACTCAGTGATACACACGTCTTTCACCTCCGCTCTGTGTTTAAGCAAAAATGTCTTTAAAACATCATGCTCAATACAATAAGTTACCGCTGCATCGACAGCGCTCTCAAACTCCATGGTTTTACAATTTTTACGGATTTCATTGATCAGCGTCATATAATCCTTTAACGGCCGACAGTTGTTAAGTAAGTCGTCATTTACCAAAAAAAGAACCACCTCGTGCGGAGATGATCCTTTTTGATAAAAACTACCTTTCTAAGCATATGTCGGAATTTTATATCCGGCAGATTCCATTGCTTTTTCAAACTCTGGAATGCTCATATTGGCTTTCTGTGCGCCACGTTCGACACTGTAATCTTCCGCTTGCACCGAATCAAAGATTTCGTCAAGGCGGCCTTTCTCTATGCCTCTGCGTTCAAGTCTTTCAGCTACATCACACATACAACCAACCTCCTTCTTATCATCAGATTCCAAAATTTCCTCATATCTTCGATCTTTTGCCATTACTGCCAAAAGCTTTAACATGGCATCGACATGTGTAATGACTGTTCGATCGTCAGGCACATAGTCCGGATTTTTCCTTCTCTCGGAAAAGAAGCGCGCCACAATTCCAAAATCGCTTTTAAACCTTGCAATCTGTTCATCCGTAAGCCATGCGATCTCAAATACATGAATGTTATAATCATCCACATATTCATCAAGTCCCTCTGGGATTTCCAAAAGCTCCTTGATGTTTTTCGGTGCCGTCCAATGTTCATTTCCAAAGTATAATACAATGGTAATTACTGGGACGATTTTATTTTCCTGATCCAATAACTGGCTCCGGTACGCAGTTCCGTCGTAGCTGAACACTCGAAATGGCATAAATTTTTCGACTTTAGTCTGATTCTCCATGCCACATAAGGCGATCTGGACATTTCCGTCCATCCAATACTTTGCAACATCACGCTCCAATTCATGAAGCTTTTGATCATCCGCTTTGTATTGCGAGTGAACAGAACTGTTTCTCAGCGAATCCGGATGTACTACATCTTTTCCTTTAAATACAAGAGCATTCATAATATCTGCAAAAACATCATTATAATCCTCAAGTATTTTTTCGGTTAAATCCTTTTCACCCATACTACCTTTCCTCTCTTTCCCTACTTATAAAAGCAGATATTTGTATTTATATAAACAGGGAAAGCGATTACTGCATTCCCTGATAGTTTTCCAGGGAATGTCCCTAACCTACAGCAATACGGAAGTATCGCTTAAAATTAAATAATATAATTTGTATATCTATATTATAGCATACGCCGTTCATTTTACAATATGCATTTACCAGCACTCATTCTCTGTTAAAAAATAACAGGGGCTCCATAAGTAAGAGTCCCTGTTAAGCAATTATATATATAACTGGTTAATGTGTACCGTAAGACCGGTAATCCTTTTTGGCTGATCCATCAAGTGAATACATCAGTACATCTCCATACCGGAAAGCAAATTGTACCTTATGCCAGTCTCTCTTCCGCAGCGGCTGATCTTCCATCTTATACATGCTGCAGTAGCCATAATCAACGTTCTGCCGGTTTGTATAGGTAAGATGCGGGGTTGGCGTTTCGCTTTCCTTGTCAAAAATTTCAGCACCCTCCATCCAGCCCATGCCGGTATCTCCATCGCCCTGGATATTTTCAAACCCGGCTTCAAAGGTCACAATCTCGAAATTGACTACAATGTATCCATCTTTTTTCCAGAAGTCCTCTTTATAGTCAATTCCTCCATTCTCATGCGCGTATTTCGTTACGTCAAATCCTTTTTTGACCGCATGCACATCAGATGGCAGTGAGTATTCGAAGTACCATTTCTGTTTTGATTTTGTGACCCTGTCAGGATCAACACCGTCCGGAATTACCCCATCCGGTGCACAGTCCATTCCGATATATGTGGACATACGGGATGGGATGGTAATCTCCCCATACGTGTAGACATCATAAGTTGTGGACCGGATATCTTTTGGTTTGAGTCCTGCGATTTTTGCCTTCTGGTTGAATTCTTCATCTGTTACCCCGGTATATGGGTTTCCAAGCATCATCTTTTTGACATTCTGTTTATCCAGATCACTGCCGACTTTTACAACATTGCGGTATTTGCCATTGATCGTGCCATTGTAGTAAAGGTCAACCTCTTCCAGCTTTGTAATATCAGATCCATTCACATTTCCTTTTTTTGAAACAAAATAAAATGTCGGGTAGATCTTGATATAATCCGTGCCGTGGTAGATATTTCCGATGGTTATGAGGCTCATCCGGGATGTATAGCCCGGTTTTAACACACCGAGATTTCTGATATAAGGGTGGCTTCCATCCACGGTCGGCAGGGTAAATGCACTCCTTACTTTTTCCCCGTTCTGGTTGTTGAACCCCACATGGTACGCAAACCTTTTAAGTTCCAGTGATTCCGGTTTCCGGAAAACGTCAAGCCAGAACGGGTAATCCGAATAGTCGTACATATTCAGATTGTATAAACGTCCGGATACTTCGGCATTTTTGGTATCAACCGCAACATAATTGGAATTGTCTGCATTGGCACACACTTCTTCCATTTCCAGTCCATCGTTGGCGTCACAGTTAATTGCACGTGCCCGGAAATCAATACCAACGGCGGCAGTTTCATTGACCCATATAGGGAGATAGAACTTTGTGGAATCCTGGTGCAGCGTGATCCACGTATCCGCGTCATAATAGGTGTAATCATCCCCGTCGCACATATATACCTCAAACGGGAATTTGACTTCCCGCGATTTAATGTATTTTGCGTAATCGCGTTCCCCGTATCCCTTCAGCGAACTGTGGTAACCGCTGGTAGGCAGGTTGACGGTAAAATACCGGTCCAGTACCAGATGGTAACAGTTACCCGGTGACACCAGCTGGGTATATTCCTTCGCATCCGTAATCGTCGGGTAACATACGGTAGGGGTATGGATCACAACGTCGTTGATCGGATTTATTTCAATGTCAACATCCGGAATATTCGTATTATAATCAAACGATGGATAAAACTGTACATCACCACTCGAATTGAAGGTACCATTTGATTTTTCCGGCTCAATCAGCAGGTCTGGCTGATAAAGTATATCCCTGTCAATCTGCGTAGATTCCGGGATTCTGCCCGGGGTCGGGGTTTTCTTTTCCACTGGGTCGGCATTCATGATGATCTTTCCGTCGAATTCAAGGTAATCATTCATGACAATATACTGCCCGACTGTCCAGCCGTCTGATGGGGATATGCCTATCCTTCCACATGCCATAAATGACACATTTCCGACATTATAGGATGCATCCGGTTTTATGGTGACATGCTCATCCGGGAGGGAATAATTCATCACGGTGGCAGATTCTATTCGGTATATCACCAAATAATCAACTTTCCAGTAGGAATATTCCCGCCATACCAGTTCGGTATCATGATCGTGTATTTTTTTCCCATGTTTATCGGTGTGGCTGCAGCTGATATAATGGTTAAATTGCTTCTTTCCATATTTTCGGACAAACCGGTATTTATATAGGTAGGAATCCGTAAACACGTTGACATACTGCGTCTCGGATGTCGGAATTCCCTGTGTACTGTCAAACTGTTCATTGTCTCGTTTGTCTGACTGGATTACAGCACTTGTGCTGGCTGGTGTGAGCTTCTCTGCCGAGATTACATCCTCATCCTCATGAGAGTCTGGTTTCGGTTTCAGGCTGTTTTTCTTATAAAGCACGTTGATAACAGTACCGCCATTGTAGACTTCAAAAGTCTGACGTGCTGTTTTAAGCCACTTGGTATAGCTGGCAGTCAGGTTTCCATCCTTATCCGCGAAATTGCAGCTTTTAAAGACCGGGGCATTGGTTTTTGCAACTTTGTTCCGGATGGAACCGTTTTTCGCGCTTTTCTGCTTTGACACAAACGTCTTATACAAATAATAATTTGATGTTTTTCCTTCTCCGGCGCCGACACCTGAAAGACATGCCGGAAGGCTCTTTGAGGATGTTTTTATCTCCGAAAGGCTGATGTAGTATTTCTTTTCCAGTCCAAGTCCACGGTCACCACTGGCGATAGAGCCGGAACCACTGGTGCTGCTCCACTGGTAACCGGTATTGGCTTTGTTCAGGTTTCTTGTGGCAGGATTCTTTTCAATTTTTCCATCATCTGAGTTTGTGACAGATAAAACCAGTTTCCATTTGCCCTCATAACTTTGGTAATAATTGATGGTAACCGGTGCTTCGACCTTCTTGTACTCAACCGCAATATCATACCGTGCCCGCCAGCCTTCGTTACAGCTGGCCGGCCAGCCGATGCCATACCATGTAGATCCGTTTACTTTCCTGGTGTTACGTGTGTTCGCCATCTGCTTATAAGTATAGCAGCGTTCGGTAACGTTGCGCTTTGATCCGCCTTTTCTGATCGAGTATCCCTGCAGCACACCCTGGATATATACCTTGCCACCATTCTTCTGCAGTGTTTTCAGATTTACACCGGCTTTGTCACACATGCGGTTAAAGACTTCTTTGGAGATGGTAAAAGAAGTTGTGACCATTCCGGTTCTATCTGTTTCATCTTTTTTTGAACAGCCTTTCGGAAGTTTGTCAAAAAATACACAATCTTTTGCCTTAGTGCCTTCCTTTCCATTTCTTCCAGTTGGATCACTGGTAACATACAATCCTACTGTTTTCCATCTGGTTCCAGATGATGCGCCTACGGCTTTCACGGAAAATTTCAAATTACCAGCAGTATCAATATCAGCCGTTTTGCTACTTCCTGCTGATATACTATTGTTTGCTGCATAACCAAGAAACGGTTCCACGAATATGAGCAAAAACGTTAATAGCATTAAAAACACTATTTTTTTCTTTGCGACCATCTTACAATATCCTCTCTTTCCTATAGTAGAAAGATGATACACATAAATCAACGTAAAAAGTCAAGCCTAAAAAGGAAGAATCCAGAAATGATTCTGGATTCTTCCTTTTTAGGTATACTATTTATTTCCTATTACATCCGCTAAACTATCTCCTCCCCAATCAATGCCATAGGATGTCATTTTTCCGTTGGTATATGAAACATTTACTTTAATCTCATCCATAAAAGTAACTGTTTTCTTTGAGCTTAAATTTTTCAAAGCTGTATAACTTCCATAAATCACCTCATTCTGCAATGAACTTTTGGCAGATGGAACCTGTCCTGATTTAACCCGAAATTTAGTATAAACACGTACATAACAAGAGCTGCCGCCTTTATCAGTCCACAAAGAAGATGGATCTACAACTATTTGTGAACTACTAGCCACAATTTTTCTTGCTTTTGCAGCTTTTACATAAGCATTTAAGGATCTATTTAAGCTTGTATCTCTATAAGTATTGGAAAGTTCTTCTTTCCAATCTGACGTTAAGGATTTACGATAATCTATGTTAAGTCGAAGTTTTAGATTTTTTTTCACTTTTTCACATATCAAATCTTTATCCTCATCACTCATCAATTTCGCTGTTTTCGCTGGAGTAAGATCATTTTTTGTCCGCTGCTTTGTATACCACATTTTCTTCTCATAATAAGAATTTGGAAAACTTGCAAGGATATATGGGTAATCCTTATAGTTCTTTGGCAGGTTAATGATTCTTAACACCTGTCCGTCGTAGGAAAGTTTGAATCTCTTTCCTTTGTTTTTCAGGCGATTTATCATCTTCTTTGCTTCGTCCTTGGTGATCTTTGTCTTTGGCAGGAATTTCCGGGTGCTGGAATATGTTCCGTTACTCTTTCCTACCATAATGCCCTTAGTGAAGCATTTGTACAGGGATTCCTTATATTTGTCATCAGCCTTCTTGATATCACTGATACGGTTAAAGTATTTCACATAGCCATACAGATCATAGTTATAGGAGTTTTCCCCTCCATTAACCGCGGAATCAGCTTCATTCAGGAGATATGCCGCTATCTCGTTTGTAGTAGCAGCAGCGGTATTTTTAATGCCGGCATTCTTTAATACGTCTTTCCCTGTTACTTTCTGCACCTGGCTGGCAAAATCCTTGATGCTGATCTGGTTCTTCCCGATAGTAGTTGTTTCTGTAGTCTGATTTGCTGTATCTGTCGTTGCTGTCACACCGGTATCTGCAGTCTGTGTATCAACGGCCGCCTTTACGCTCTGGGTATGTCCTGCAGCTGCTACGGAAATTCCCATTACAAGGGCAAGTGCAATTCCGGATGCCTGACGCATGGAATATCTCAGGTGCTGTCTGTTGCTGTTTTTTAACCATTTGTTTTTCATATACATTTCCTCCACTTTATACTCTGGTTTCCTTTGGGAAACACCTGTTTTCTTTGTTCTGATACCACTATAACTTCTTTTTATACGAATGGCAATAAAAATAGGAGAAAAGAAATACCAGAATTTTAAAAAAAGTATAGGAACAATCAAATGGTATTTGTCAAGCAGGAAAAGAAAACCATGCGGTATAAAAATTTTTTAATTTCTTTAAATTCACCATAAGAGAGCTGTTTGTCGAAATCCGCGCAGATATCAGGATCGATAAAAGAGCCATCCAGATGGATGACTCTTTTATCTAGTGCTTATTTAATTGATCGTGCAAGCGCTACCGTTTCAGCATCTATGGCGCTTGATTTGAAAAAACTATTTTGCTTTCCACAATCAGGCTTTCATAAGAGCCAAAGCTTTTTCGTATTCCTCTTTGGAATACTGCGTAAGGATCTTTTCCTCAGACGCACCAAGGGAAATTGCAAATTTGACTGCTTTGATACGTTCCTCTGAACGACCTTCTGAACGACCTTCTAAACGACCTTCTGAACGACCTTCTGAACGACCTGCCTGAAATCCTTCCTGCCGCCCGATATTTTTTAATCTTTCAGCAACATCACACATGCTCTTCACCTGACCTTTCATTTCATCGCATATAACTTTTTCATAGTCCCGGTCCCCTGTCATAACAGATAAAAGCTTTAAGACTTCATCTACGTGCTGGATTTCTGTTGGGTCATCCGCAACATAGTCAGGGTTCCTTCTTTTGTTAACGAAAAAACGTGCAACAACCTTGAAATCACTTTTAAACATTTCAAGCTGTTCATCCGTCAGCCATGCGATTTCAAAAACCTCCATTTTGTAGTCATTGACATATGGATCAAGTTCTTTTGGGATATTCATCAATGACTTGATATTTCTCTCCTTGCACCAGTGCTTTTCACCAAAATACAATACAATGGTAACAACTGGAGCAATTGAAGCTGCATTCGCCTGCAGCTGGCTTTTGTAGCTTGCACCGTCATATCCAATCAGACGGAACGGCATTTTCTTTTCTACTGCCGTCTGGTTCTCAATGCCTATGATAGCAAGCTGCACATTGTACCTTTTCCACTTTTTTGCAACATCACGCTCCTGTTCATGCAACTTAGCATCCTCTCCCTTATACTGGGAATGTACGGATATGCTCTCAAGTGCTGACGGCTCGATCAGTTCCTGACCGTGAAATAAAAGAACGTTTACGATATCGGAAAATACATCATTGTAATCTTCCAGAATCTTTTCTGACATGTCTTTTTCTCCCATGTCACTATACCTCTCTTTCCCTGCTTATGCAGTTTTTGTTATATATAAACAGGGAAATAGTGGTTATCCCTGTTACATATCAGGGATAACCCTATATCCCGCAGAAAAACAACCGCGGTAAAAATAAAAAATCATACATCCGGAAGGACGTAAAAAACAAAATAATATATTTACCTATATTATAACAAATTTTGATAAATATACAACAAATTTCAGAGGCAATGGCTTTATCATAATATCCTGGTGCATTTTCTTGCTCCATAACTATTGAATTTTATGTAAAATTATGTAAAATATATCAACTGTCTCTTATACACATCTGACGCTGCCGACGATC
>ENA-OZHK01000511-OZHK01000511.1-human-gut-metagenome-genome-assembly--contig:-NODE-511-length-11204-cov-4.247018_pt1 | contig 11204 bp, 3 predicted proteins | sample MGYA00244048_ERZ653690 | MGnify/ENA primary metagenome ERZ653690 (study PRJEB26926, sample SAMN06165197) | human gut metagenome | biome: ENVO:00009003; feature: ENVO:2100002; material: ENVO:00002003...
GCGATCGTCGGCAGCGTCAGATGTGTATAAGAGACAGCACTTCATCCAAAGACAAGCCGGAATAACGTGCCATTTTCTCAACGGATGTTTCGCCATCACGAATCATACGAACAACGAACTCACGTGTTACTTCTTCACGCTCCTGATTTCTCATTTCTTCAATTGCTTTGCACATACTCTCAACTCCTTTCGCATCTTCCTTGAAGTATCTGACTCTGTCTGCCAGTTTTCCATAAAACATATCATCCGCATCGGTACAGGAAAAATCATGCATCAGCTTCCCGATATCCGAATCCCCTCGATATGCTCCATTCACATACAGGATGTGGGAACCATCATCAAAAAATTCATCGGTTTCCAGAATTTTTCTCTCTACTCTGTATATCGGCTCTCCTTTTCCTATCACATCATGCTCCGTAATAAATATCACATATGTTTCCGGAAGAAAATTGACATCTTCCTGTGGTGCAAGTGCATTGGCATCCAACATACTGCTGTTGTGTCTTGCACGCTTTCGTCCTGCTCCCTTATCCGCTCGCTGCACCTCTATATCGTATTCCTTATTCTCAGAATCCGTAGCCTTTACATCCAGCCTAACGGAACGCCCCTGCAAATTCTGGATGACATATTCCGTTTTAGAATGAAGAACCTTAAGGTCCTCTTTATTCATTATAATACGCAGAACAAGCTCCGCACATTCATCATGATCTTCAAAGCATTTCTTCAAAAAATCGTCATCAAACAGGCGAAATTCTCTTATTCTCTGCATATCCTGCTCGTGTTTTTGTTGCTTTGTCAGCATTCTTATCACCTCCAAATCTCTTCGGTGTTCTTCCTGTATTTCTGACCTCTGGTTATAGTATACACGAAAAAACACCTCCTGCCTACTAATTAATTTGTGAAATTTTAATAACCTCTTTCACAATCATATCTCTTTAAAATTCCATACAATCTCCACCCTGTTATCTGTGTGTTCTGTTGTATTTCACACGATAATCATATTCCTCCGTAAAATCATCATAGGCGGACATCTTGTAACGCATACTCCGCTCAGCTCGTATGTCCTGCCGACCGTGCCCTCGCCACCGATCAAGGTAAGGGTATTTCCATCAACGGTAAATTCATATTCGGAATCCCGCACCGACTCGTTGGCGTAATCGATCATGAGCTTGTTGCCGTCGATGGTATAGGCGAAATCGTAGGATATGGAGGGCAGCTCCAGTGCGGCGATCGCACCGCAAAGCACCATACGGCGCTGCGTCTGTTTTTTCTTCCTTTTTCTGATTCTCTCTACCGTTTGATCTGACTTGTTCGTGAATCGTCCCGGCGGTTGCTGCCTGATGGGGCGGTTCGATTGATAATCCTGCATCATGTGGTTCTTCTCCAGTCCAAGCGAAAGGGGCTGTCGCACTAAGTATTAGTGCGCAGCTTCTTTTCTTGTGCAAAAAAATAACTGCCAGACCTCGAAAGAATCCGGCAGTTGGTGTAAAATTAAGTTATGCTACTAACAAAATTATTACAAAGAGATTATACGAAAAATTCAGACGGATATCAACTTAAACTTCCGTTAAATCTTGAAACAATCATTCCAGATAATGATTCTGTTCGATTACTAAGTCAGTTTGTGGAGGCTATGGATTTGACTGACCTGTATTCTACTTATGAAAGAATAAATTCTGTATCGCCCAGAACACTTTTGAAGATTGTGCTCTATTCTTACATGAACGGGGATTACTCCTCTCGGTCCATGGAACTAAATTGTAAAAGAGATATCAATTTTATGTTTCTTCTAGAAGGTTCCCCAGCTCCTGATCATGCAACATTTGCAAGGTTTAGAAGATCCATTTTGCTCCCTGTTCTAAACGTATCCTTGCAGAAATGTCTAATGCATTGTTTGATATGGGAGAAATTTCCGGAGAGACCATTTTTATTGATGGTACAAAAATTGAAGCCAGTGCCAATAAGTATACTTTCGTCTGGAAGAAGGCAGTAACAAAAAACCAGACAAAACTTTTACAGAAACTTGCTGATTTTGTAGCTGAGTGTGAGTTGCTTTATGATATAAAAATCGTTTATGGAAATACAATAAAAATAAAGCATGTAAAAAAGCTCCGCAAAAAACTGTATGCATTAAAAGAAACTGAAAATATAGTGTTTGTGCATGGGATTGGAAAAAGAAAAACTCCGCTTCAAAAGAGTATTGAAACTCTTGAAAGTTATTTGAACCGACTCAAAAAATATAACCAGCAGATACATATCTGTGCGGAACGCAACAGTTATTCAAAGACAGATCATGATGCTACTTTTATGCGGATGAAGGAGGATGCCATGGGAAACGGACAGTTAAAGCCTGCTTATAATCTTCAACATGGCGTAGATTCTGAATACATCACATGGCTTACCATAGGTTCCCAGCCTACTGATACCACAACGCTGATACCATTTTTGAAAGATGCACAGGAACATTTGAAATTCAAATATAAAAACATAACAGCAGATGCCGGATATGAAAGTGAAGAAAACTATCTGTTTCTAGAAGCAAATGGTCAGCTTTCTTATATAAAACCTGCGAACTATGAGATTTCCAAGACCCGTAAATATAAAAATGATATCGGTAAGATAGAAAATATGGAGTATGATGTAAAAAAAAATATCTATACCTGCAGAAATGGTAAAAAATTAGGTGTAGATCATATCCGTCATTCAAAAAGCAAAACAGGCTATGTAAGCGAAAAAACGATTTATAAATGTGAGGACTGTAATGGATGCCCTTACAAAAGCGAATGCATCAAAGGGAATAATTGCCAAACACCGTTGGAAGAACAGACAAAGACACTTCAGGTTGCGAAAACATTTCTAAAACATAGAAAAGAAGATTTAGACCGGATACTCTCAGAAGAAGGGATTCTCTTCCGGACAAACCGAAGCATACAGGCGGAAGGCTCCTTTGGAGATTTAAAACAGGATATGCTGTTCCGCAGATATTTAAGCAAAGGAAATGCAAATGTTCTTGCGGAGAGTACTTTGCTTGCCATGGCGAGAAACATAAACAAACTACATAATAAGATTCAAAATGGAAGAACCGGAACACATTTATTTTCGATAAAAAGTGCCTAAATTTTGACTTGTCAAAACAATTTTCAAGCCATCAAAAATGGCTTATTAAAGTGCGTCTTTAATAATAGCCTATAACAATGAAAAGCGTTTTTTGATGGATTTTATCCTTAAAATAGCAAAAAGGAAGCTGCCGCTTCACGAAAATTCATTCGTTAAAGCGACAGCCCCTTTGCTCAAAGGTTCGCAGCTGATTTATTCAGCGTTTTCTTTCTTCTTTTTGCTGTAAACGTTGATGCCGATTACTGCGCCGCCGCTGATAAACAGCAGTGCGATCCAGAGGATCATATTGCTGTTGTCACCGGTTTTCGGGCTTTCTGCGCCGGTGTCCGGGTTGGTTTGCGTAGGATCGGTCGGTTTTGTTGTGGAGCCGGCAGCCGGAATCTCAACTGCCGCCTTCTTGTAGCCGCAAACCTTGCACTCCTCATGCCTGGAGCCCTTTAGGGTTGCGGTCGCTTCCTTATCTACCACCCACTTGAAGCTATGTACTGCAACATCGTCCTTGTCACCGCAGGAGCACTCATGCCAGTGGTTGTCGGCGTCGTACTTCCACTCGCTGCCGTAGCTGTGAGTATGCTCACCGCCGCCTGTGCCACTATTGCGCAGAATCGTCAGCGTGTAGGTTTTAGCACCGATTTCCACGACAATGTCGGTTGTGCCGCTGTCGGGGATGGCAACGGTTGCGCTGCCGCCGGTGGACAGAGCCTGTCCGTTGATGCTCACGGGCTCGCCGTTTCCAGACACCGCTGTGACTAGCGTAGATGTTGCTCCGCTATCATTTTGCAGCGTATAGGTATAGTTCGTTCCGTTGGCGGTAAAATCGCCGAGCCCCACTGCCAGACCTTCAAAGGTCAGAAGGTCTTTACCGGACACTGCGGCTCGCACCACTACGCGGGTGCCAAGCCGGGAGAAGGTGACGGTTTCTGTCTGGAAGGTTTCCCCGGAGATGGCACCGCCAATACTGGTCTTTTTCGTTTCCAGAACGGTCCCGGCAGCATCCAGCAGCGTGGCCACCAGCTCTGCGCTAGTCTGAGGCTGCAGGCAGTTGTTGCGCAGGGTAATGGCGGCGGTGCTGTGACCGTTGCCGTCGTTCCCCTGTGTCACATCCATAGTCATCCGCTCTCCGGTGCGGGCCAGTGCGCCGGTCATATGGACGCTGGCCTCGCTGTCACTGCCGTCATACTCCGGCAGGCGCTGATTGCTTCCTGTTCCACCGATCTGACCTTCCACCCACGCCTCGGCGTACAGATAGGTACCCACATTGGGGATCTCGGTTTTGCCAATGGATGTCATATACCCGCCCAGATCATAGGTCAGGTCCAGTGTAAAGGTTCCCTGATCGATGCGGGCGAGGGCGCTGTCTTCGGAAATGGTAATTTCATTATCGCGAACCGATACGCCGTTTGTGGCGCAGTCTACCGCTGCAGATTGGGTATGCAGATCGTCCGCATAGAACGCAAGCTTCACCTCGCGGTTCTTTCCGCCGGCCAGCGTGGCGGCAGAGGAATTATATAGGGTCATGCGCACCGTGCGTTTGCCGGCACTCTCCGCAATCACTTCCATTTGCGAGATGCCAATGTCTGGATAATCCAGATACACTGTGCCGTTTTCGTTGATGCCGCCGGCGGCGGTGATGGTATAGCTCGGGTCGGTCACGCGATCCTTCACATGGTGCCAGACGGTAAGGGTGGTGCTTTCATTGGGCAGCAGTGTTTCCGTAAGGGTGACGGTTTCCCCGCTGTCAAGGCTGACCGTTAGGCTTGTCACATCGTTCAGCCCGGTGTTGCGGATGGTAAAGCGAATGGGTGTCAGGCTGTTCAACGCCAGCGTTGCATAATCCACACCGATCTGTTCCACAGCCACCGCATCGGTGATAAAATTAGAGGTAGCAGTATAGAGGATCGTTTCCTCCCCCGGAACGGTCACGCCGCCGATTACCTCTGGGTTTTTATCGTCATACCGGGTTGCCTGAATGGCAGCCTGCACCTGATTGGTGCCGCTGACATAGGCATCAAAATGGTCAGCCAGCGTGCGATCCGGCAGCTCTGCCAGTTCCAATGGTGCAGACAGAGTGTAGGTATTTGTGGCATAGCGCAGCTTGGCCGCCTTCAAAATGCCGTGATCTACCGCGCCGTTGGCATCATTGACAGTCTCATTCCAGACGATGGTAAGATCATTGAGGCTGCGATGATCCCCACTGAGGGAAGCGAAGCGGAAGTCTCCGCCCACGACGGCGTTGCCGCTGCTGGTCAGGGCAGACAGAGAGCCGGGGAAACTGTTGGACATGGTGCCGCTGCCGTCCACAGCCAACAGCTGGATATCGCTGCTGCCGTCTCGGACACTGTGCCAACCGATGACAAATCGGTCATCCCCGCTGCCGAAGTTGGCTGCAACGACCTGGGGGTTTTCGTCAAGATTGCTGTCACAGGTCGCCAGCATGGCTGTACCGGGAGTTCCGTCAGCAGCCACGGTACAATAGGCGATCTCGTAGGCGGAGGTATCTCCGGTTCCGCTGCGGTCCAGCGAGTAAACCGCCATAGCGGTTCCGTCGGGCAGCATGGCCGCCTGCAACGCCTTCACGCTGCCAGTAGCACCGTTATAAAGCATTTTGGACTCGCTCCAGGTGCCGTTACTGCTGTCATAGCAACGGTACATGATACAATCTCTGGTCGTGAAGTTCAGCAGGTTGTTGCTGTCCTGCGTACCGGGATCGGGGGTGTAGACGCTGCGCCAGAACACGATGGCCTTGCCGTCGCCGCCCACTGCCGTGGCTGGGGCCAGATCCGGCATGCCGTCGTTGGTTAGGCGGGTGGAAGTCCAGGTTGTGCCGTCATAGACGGACACTACGATTTCCGTGCTGTTCATCAGCAGGTTTTGCTCTTCCAATGTCACGACATCACCGGCATTTTTACCCGGCAGGTCGGTGCCCATGCGAACCCAAGCCGCCGCCGCGAAGCTGCCAGTGCCGGACAAAGAAACGCTCGTGTCACCGTAGCCGGAGAACCCTGTAGGATCGTCAATTTTGCTGGAGATAGAATAGACGCTGCCATTGAGGGTGGAGAAATGCGCCCGGCTGTCGTAAATACTGCTGCTGTTGCCGTCGTTGATGTAGACCAATACCTTCCCGTCATCGCTGAGCTGTGGATAGGATGTGGGGTTGGCATTGGTCTGGATGTTTTCCAGCCCACTGGTGGAGTTCAGAGAGAACAGCATCATCCGCTGCTGGGGCTGGCCCCAAGTACGGGCATATTGCTCCAGATAGTCCCGGCTTTGGAGCGTTGCACTGCCAGAAGCCACCTGCATTCCGCTCTGGGCCGCCGCCATCCGCAGCGAGGCAAGGCTCAGCCCACTGGTGGCGTTATTCCAGTAGTTGTCGATTGTTTTCCAGTCATTAAAAGTCCTGGTAGCTCCAAGGGTTCCGGAGGCGATCACCGCCTCGTAGGAGATAAACAGGAAGTTGGCCACAAATTTGATTCCCACTTCGCTTTGGATCCCCAGGGCCTGACCGTTGATCTGGCGCTTTGTCTCGTCGGCAAGATAGGTGCGGGAAAGGAACTTATTCTGACTATCCACATCCAAATTGCCGAATAGGCCGATCTTCAGCGCCACGACCGAATAGTCAAATCCAATGCCGCCAAACGCGTGGACATAGGCGTTGATACGCAGCGTGGTCAAAAAGTCATTCACTGCCGTGGCCGTGGGATCGCTCCAGGCAAGCTCTGTACCCTCGCCCTGCCGGCCGTAGCGCACTGCGGTACGGAAATCCAGCTGAATGGCACCACCCAGCTCAAAGGTTGCTGTCAACGGTACGGGGCCAGCCATGGCGTTCACGCTGAAGGTGAAGCCCACGCCAACGCCGGCGGTAAAGCCGCCGCCTACGGTGAAAACCTCCCACTCCTTCTTTTCGGTGTTATAGCGGATTTCCGCTTCGTAAAAGCCCTCCAACTGCAAGTTGAGATCCGTGCTGGTGACATTGTCGGCTATGGAGTTGGTTTTGTAGTCCCCCTTGGGATCATAGGTGCCCTGGGCCATCTGGCTCAGGTCCCCGGTCCCGGGCACACCCACTTCCAGGTTCTGCGTCAGCACATTCGCACCCAACGCCACGCCGTCCTCGGAATAGTCCATGTCCTCCATCTCCAGCGTATTGTACCCGGCCCAAATCATGGCACGGAACACGGAGGGATCTTCGCTGGGGGTGATAATCATTTTGAACACGGAAGTGTCCACCGGACCGCTCAGATCATCCAGCCGTCCGGTCAGCACCTTGAGAATGTTACTATCGCCCACTCCGCCAAAGTCGACTTGATTCACTCCACTGGAGGATCCCATCGTCGCCAGAATACCGGTGACGCGGTCATCCTCTGTCACCTTGGGCACTCGGGTCAGATCAACGACCCGGAAGGGCATTATTTTCTCTTGTAGCAGGCTGCCGTTCAGGCTCAGCTGCGTTTTCATACCCACATCCTTGCCGTCAGCGATCCATCCAGAGGTGGTCATGGTGGCCTCGGTGAGGGTCAGATCGTTTTCCGCTACAGGGATGGATGAGAAGGGATACTGCGTGGTACTGCTGCTCTGGGCGGCAGGAAGAACGCCGTATTCGTCCGCCAGCTTGAGACTGTAATTCCGCGCGTCGGCAATCTTCTCACCCCAGAGGAACATGGTGGTGTGCAGGGTTGCTGTTTTAAAGCTGCTGTTAGGGCCAATCTTCCCAGTCGAGTTGCGGACATCCACCTTCTGACCGTTGGCAAGACCGTAATCAACGCTTTGCGCCACAATGAAGGGTTTGTTTTCCTCCCCTTCCGGCACGCACTCCAGAGAGACAACGCCCTCTGCGGTGCGCATTACATCGTCCACGCCCAGCTTGCCGTTGACGGTCAGCAGCAGCGGATAGTACTTGTCGCCGTCAATTGCGCTGATCTCCAGAATGTACTCCAGCTGATCCAGAGCGGAAAGCACCGTGGTGTTGCACTCGCCCTTTTCGGCCGACCAGAACTGGGTGGAATCCAGATAGACGGTTATATTTCCCGCCGCATCCGTGGTATAGGTGTCGCCGGTGATGCCGCTGACAAGTGCTCCTGCCCCGGAGCCCAGCAGAGCTGTCTCGCAGTAGCCTCCGTTTTTATAAACGCCACCGCGAACGGTCACCGTCTTGTTCGCCAGCGGATCGCCGCCCGGCGTGATGAGCGTCACAGATGCCCGGGCGACTCGCCGAAGGCTGAAGGTATTCAAGGGATAAAGCTGCAGTTTTGTGGCATCCCGCTCGCCGGAACGCAGATTTTCTTTATAGATGGTGCCCAGATAAATATCCGCGCCGGAGCCGGACTGCAGAGACACCTCACTGGCGATTCCGTTGGGTTCGTAAAGCGCCAGCACGCCTTCACTGTTGGTCGTGACCGTTTTGGGCACACCTTTGCCGTCGGTGTATTGCAGCGTAGTTTCCGCTGCAGGCGTCAGCTGGAAGAGATAGAACTTATTTTGCAGCGTTTTCGCTGTCACCTGTACATCGGCACGCATGCCCGTGGCGGCATGGGTAGCCGTGACGGTTGCGGTGCCGTTGGCCAAGCCGGACAGCGCCATTTTGGTTTCGGGAAGGTAGGAATCAAAGGAGAAGTTTCTGATGTCCTCATACAGTCCGCCCTGCTTGTAGTTGACGGAAATGGCATTGTTGTTGCTGGAGAGCCACCGGATGCCGTCTTTAAAGGAGTTCCATCCGTACTCGTCATAGTTGATGCCTATGTACTCGATCAGCCCCAACTCCTGGCGCAGCTGCAAAATTTCAGCTGTATCAGTGGGCAGGCTGCCGCTGACCTTGGAGGTATTGTCCATGGTCAGCTTAGAAATCGTGTCTCCTTTGTCGTCCTGCACCTTCAGTGCGTCGGCATCGTAGACATACAGGGGGAAGGAGTCTGTGCTGGGAGATTCCTCACCAGGGTTCTCCACGCTCAAAACCACTTGATAGGTGTCCTTTAGATTGCCGTCCTTCACACTCTGCAATGACAGGGAGAAGCTTCCGGAGGTACCGGATAGGCTCTCTCTGGCCACCTCTTGGGTGGTGTTGTCCTCTGTGACCCGGGTAATGGTCAGCGTGGGCTGTTGAGAGGCCCCGTCAGTGGCGTTTTCCACCGACCAGTCGATATTGACGGCGCTGTCGGTATCCGTGAGGTAAATGCTCTGGGGCGGTGTCAGCTTGGCTGTGGCAGGTGGTGCCTGCACGATGATCCAGGCAAGTGCCGACAGACGGACGTTCTCACCCTCGGCGTTGGGGTGCGGCATGGAGACCAATACCGTGTAGGCAGGGGTATCGCCGTTGGAGAGCCTGGAGAGCACATTCTCCTCGATCCGCACGCTGTTTTTATCCTTGCCGGCGGTATAAGTCGCAACGGGATTGAGGCCGCTCAGCGCCGCCTCATTCGCGTAGTTGCCCTCATACAGGTCAATCCTGTAATTGAACTCTTTGTCCGGTGCCATCAGCGCGGCGTTGGAACTCCACAGCACGGTGGCGGGCTGATTTACCCGCGTCACGATGGACGCGCCGCCGGGAATCACCAGTGCCAGGGAATCGCCTGCCGTCACGGTATAGGGCTCTGACTCGCCCGTCACATCATCGGTAGCGTCCTCAGTCCCGTTGTCCGCCGTAAAGGTAAAGGTGACGGCTCCCACCTTGGTTCCTGTGGTGGCAACAACGCCGGTATCCTCGTTGATGGTGGCAATGAGCGTGTCACTGCTGCTCCATTTGCCGGTGGTGTAGCTTGCCTGCTCACCGCCTTCCCCAAAAACCTCGGCCCTAAGCGTGGGGCGGGTGGTTTCGCCGAGGGAAATCGTATAGTCGGCGTCATTCGCTTCCGGGACGATGGTCACCGTGTGCGCGGAAACTTTCTTTGCCACCGTAAACTGCCGGGTCAGGGGAAGAACATTCACCCAGTCAGGAGCGTCTTTCGTGCCCTCGTTGGCCTGCAGCGTCACCGTATAGGTGCGGGTGTTAGCCGCGGGTGCGATTGCGTAGTCGCTAATGGTGAAGGCTTCCTTCTCTGTGTCCAGATAGACCTGCAGATGGATTGGTTCAACCGCGGAGTCGTACCTCAGCTCGAGGCGGAACGGGGCTTCCCTCGGCTCTGTGCCTGCCGGGGTGTGATAATTGCTGTATACGGTCTTGTAGGCCTGCTCCATGTTGGCGTTCATCGTGAACGATGCCTTGCCGCTGGCGTAGGTGGCCGTCAGCTCGGTGGGAGCGTTGCGCATCAAGACGCTCTTCAGCGTAACGTCGCTGATCGAGTCGCTTGGATAGAGTGTGGTATCCAGCGTATGGCCGAAAACATCTTCCACACCGGTCATATCATTGACGGTGACCGTGGTGGCATCCGTATCCTGCACCGGATACCAGAGCATTGCCGTGACACCGTAGTTGTTCATGGAAAGCTCAGCGGCGGTATACACTTTGCCATTGATGGTCACGCTGGCGTTTCTAAGATCCACGAACTCGTTAAAGGTAACTGTGATGGGCACGTGCTGTCCGCTGGTATAGGTTCCCGCCGGGGCCGTGACGCTTTGAATGGTGGGGGCGTCCGTGTCCAACAGCGTGGCGGAGACGTTGCTGTTCTTGGTGGTGGCCCAGGAATTTTGGATTTCGCCCTGTACACTTTTCATATACAGTCGGAAGGGCAGCCAGTACTGCTGTTTCCCTCTGTTTTGCGTGGTAGACTGCAGGGAGATGTTGACCGTTTCGCCCTTGTTAATCGTACAGTTCAGCGCTCTCGTTTTGTCGCCGCTGAGCTCCAGAGATGTTCCATTGAACATGTACTCCGTCAGATAGAACGGGGCATGGGGTTGTGTGGCACTATCATAGCCATACGGCGCAGGGCCGGTATAGGTCTCTTTGCCGGGGTTCCAGTCAAACTTGATGCTGGCGTCGATTTGGTATGGCTGATAAAATTTGGATGAGCCGCCGGGAAGCACCGAGTTGCGGGCGCCCTCCAGAATTCCGATGGTATCGCTTAGTGCAACGAAATCCGGATTTTTGGCACCCTCGCCGGCATTGTATTCATCCGCCAGCAAAGGAACTGTCTCTTATACACATCTGACGCTGCCGACGA
>ENA-OZHK01000514-OZHK01000514.1-human-gut-metagenome-genome-assembly--contig:-NODE-514-length-11196-cov-4.917332_pt1 | contig 11196 bp, 7 predicted proteins | sample MGYA00244048_ERZ653690 | MGnify/ENA primary metagenome ERZ653690 (study PRJEB26926, sample SAMN06165197) | human gut metagenome | biome: ENVO:00009003; feature: ENVO:2100002; material: ENVO:00002003...
CGAGATCTAGTACGGTCTCGTGGGCTCGGAGATGTGTATAAGAGACAGTTTCAGTCCTTTGCTCTACCAACTGAGCTATGGCACCATTTTCTATGTCTGCATACGTTATTTCTCGTTTGCGGATGCAAAGGTAGGCAAAATATTCGAACTACCAAACTTTTTCCCTGATTTTATGATAAAAAGTTATCAACAAAATAATGAACGCTGTTCAAAACCTCCTTTCAGTGGTTCTGAACAGCGTTTATTCTGTGGGGAATTTCTATGAAGAAATCAAGTCTCAGTCTTGTTTCAGCGGATTCCAGCCTTGGGCTTTCAGCTCCAGTTCATTGCCGTCGCGGGTTACCAGGGCACAGCCCAGTTCGGGTTTGGTAATGTAGCCTATCACCTTTATATCCTTCAACTCCGATACCTTGTCGTGGTCGGTGAGGGGAACAGTGAAGAGCAGTTCGTAGTCTTCACCTCCATTCAAGGCGCAGGTACTAAGGTTCATGTTGAACTCTTCGGCCATGACAGCTGTCTGATAGTCGATAGGGATGCGTTCTTCGTAAACGCGGCATCCGGTGTTGCTTTGTGAACAGATGTGCATCAGTTCCGATGAAAGTCCGTCGGAGATGTCCATCATGGAGGTAGGTTTGATGCCGGCTTCGGCCAGTTCCTCGATGATGTCGCGGCGTGCTTCCGGTTTCAGGAAGCGTTCCAGCAGGTATTCCTTACCGGCAAAGTCGGGCTGTACGTCTTTTTCTCCTTGGAATACGGCCTTTTCCCGTTCCATCAGCTGGAGGCCCATATAAGCTGCTCCAAGGTCGCCGCTCACGCAGATGACGTCGGTTTCCTTGGCTCCGTTACGGTAAACCACCTTGTCTTTGTCGGCTACGCCGATGCAGGTGATGGAAATGGCCAGCCCTGTTACCGATGAAGTGGTGTCACCGCCTACAATGTCTACATGGTGACGCTGGCAGGCCAGTTTCACTCCGTCATAAAAGTCTTCCAGGTCTTCTATGCAGAAACGTTTGGATACGGCCAGCGATACGGTTATCTGTTTCGGGGTTCCGTTCATGGCATAGATGTCCGACAGGTTGACCATTGCCGATTTGTAGCCCAGATGTTTGAGTGGGGTATATACCAGGTCGAAGTGTACACCTTCCATGAGCAGGTCGGTGGTTACCAGTACCTGCTGTCCTGGAAATTCCAGAACGGCTGCGTCATCGCCTATTCCGTATTTCGTTTCCTTGTTTTCGGGCTTGATATCTTCAGTCAGACGTTTGATCAGTCCGAATTCCCCCAGGGTTGATATTTCTGTTCTATTTCCTTCGTGCATATTCTTTACGCTCTATTGATAAGTTCTCTCATGATGGTTGTCATACGCGGTTGCGCTTCGTCGGCTGCCTTCTGTACTTCTTCGTGCGATACTTCCACTATCTTGCCTTCCACGCCCAGGTCGGTGATGACCGATACCCCGAATACCTTGATGCCGCAATGGTTGGCTACAATTACTTCGGGTACGGTCGACATGCCTACCGCATCGGCCCCCAGTATGTGGAACATCTTGTATTCCGACGGAGTCTCGAAAGTCGGTCCCTGGGTACCCAGGTAAACTCCCTGCTGTACCTTGATACCTTTTTCCTTGGCTATTTCAAGTGCTTTGGCTATGAGTTCCTTGGAATAGGCTTCGCTCATATCCGGGAAACGTGGTCCGTATTCAATGTTCTTGCCGCGTAGCGGATGTTCGGGGAAAAGGTTGATATGGTCGGTTATGATCATCAGGTCGCCGATTTCGAAGTCGGGATTCGTACCTCCAGCCGCGTTCGATACGAACAGGGTCTTGATACCCAGTTCGCGCATTACGCGCACCGGGAAGGTCACTTCTTTCATGGAGTAGCCTTCATAGAAATGAAAACGGCCCTGCATGGCCATGATATCCTTGTTGCCCAGTTTGCCGAAAATCAGCTTGCCGCTATGTCCTTCAACGGTTGATACCGGGAAATTCGGAATATCGGCATAGTTGATTTCGTATTTCTCGGTAATTTCGTGTACCAAACTTCCCAGGCCTGTACCCAAGATGATGGCGGTTTCCGGGTGAGTGTGCATTTTAGCCTTCAGGAAGGCTGCTGTCTCTTGAATTTTCTCTAACATACTCAATTATATTTTGGTTAAACATCTGTTCTTCTTCATTCAGGAATTCTACGCTTACGGGAAGTACGTAAATGTAGGGCTTGAGCTTTCCGCTTACCGCAGGGTGGTTGAGCAGGCGGGCCGCATCCTTTTCGGTAGTAATGATGAGCTTCTTTGGGGGAAGTGCATCGAATTCTTTCTCAATCCGTTGCAGGTCGGCCTCACTGAAGTCGTGATGGTCGGCAAAGGTGAGGGTCCCGATGTGTGCGGTATGTTCCTTCAACCGGCTGATAATGGTTGCAGGAGAGGCGATACCGGTTACCAGCAGGATGTGTTCATCGGCCAGGAGCGAGTCGAGAGCTCTTTCGGCCTCGTTGACAAACAAGGGCTGCAGCTTGCCATAGCTCAGTGTAGTGAAATAGAGCTGTTGGTGTGAAGAGGGAGAGATATTCCGGCGGAGCTCCTCCTGCTCTTCCCGGCTTAGGTAGGGCGGACATTTGCTTACAATGATGATGTCGGCTCTCCGTTTGCCTTGTTGGGGCTCTCTCAGCCGGCCGGCCGGAAGCATGCAGTCCTGCCAGATGGGGCGGTTGTAATCGATCAGAAGGATGGTCCGTCCGGCCTTTACGTAGCGGTGCTGGTAAGCATCGTCCAGAATGATTACACCTACGCCTGGGGCGGTCTGTCCGTCGGTCAGCTTTCCGATTCCGTGGCAGCGGTCACGGTCTACAGCCATGTAGATGTACGGGAACTTGTGTGCCATCTGGTAAGGTTCGTCTCCTATTTCGGGCATGGGTGTACCCGGTTTTGCCAGTACGAATCCTTTCGACTTGCGTTTGTATCCTCTGCTCAATACGGCTACCTGATACTGGTCCTTGAGCAGGCGGATGAGGTATTCCGTATGTGGGGTTTTCCCTGTTCCGCCCACCGTTATGTTTCCTACGCAGATTACGGGCACGGGGAATGTGCGTGAGTGCAGCACTCCCTTGTCGAAAAGGTAGTTGCGTACACTCACGCCTATTCTGAAAAGGAATGCAAAAGGTTGCAGTCCCTGATAAATCTTTATCGGTTTTCTCTGGACCATGTCTTAGTTGATAGTCAGCATAAACGGCATACGTGCCTGCAGGCGGTCGGCATCCTTGAGGTTTTTCAGGAACTTGAAGCCTTCGTAATATTCACCGAAATTTTCTTCCAGCCGTCCGTTGATGTAGTTGTCGGCCTTGGTTTCCAGCAGACTGGTAAGGAAGTTGCCCGGCTCCGGATAACTTACTACCGTATAGTTTTCGATGCCTGCGCGTTTTACGGCTTCGTCCATTGCCTTGTCAATGCCGCCCAGTTCGTCTACCAGCTTCAGGTCTTTTGCCATGCTTCCTGTCCATACACGGCCTTCGGCTATCTTTTTCAGCTCGTCGATAGGTATGTTACGTCCGTCGGCACAGCGTTTGGTAAAGAGTTCGTAACCCTTGTTCACCATGTTCTGCATCAGGGCTTTTTCGTCTTCTGTAAACGGACGGGTAATGTCACCCATATCGGCCAGTCTGTTGGTCTTGACTACATCGAAATGAAGCCCCAGTTTGCCGGTTACCAGCTTTTCCGTATTCGGTACATAGCCGAAGATGCCGATGGAACCTGTCAGTGTAGTAGGTTCGGCTACGATCCAGTCGGCTGCGCAGGAAATGTAGTAGCCGCCCGAAGCTGCATAGTCGCCCATGGAAACCACTACCGGTTTCTTTTCCTTCAGCAGGGATACTTCGCGCCAGATCTGTTCCGATCCGTAAGCGCTTCCGCCCGGAGAGTTGACACGGAATACCACAGCCTTCACATTCTCGTCTTCACGCAGTTTGCGGAGGTCCTTGATCACTTTTTCCGAGTTGATGCCTTCATCATTCATGGATGATGTGGAACCGTCAATCTCTCCATAGGCATAATAGACGGCTATGATGTTCCCGCTCTTGTCTTTCGGTACGTTGCGTTTTACGTTGATCATGTCTTCCAGGTCGAGTGTGTTCAGGTTGTCGTCCTCTTCGCATCCTGTCAGCTCTTTCAGGTAAGCCAGCACCTGGTCCTTGTACATCAGTGTATCGGCCAGGCCGGTCTGTACATAGATTCCGGCAGGCTGCAGGTCCATGTTTCTGTCGGCCATGGAGTTCAATGAATCTGCAGGAATGTTTCTCGATACCGATACGCCGTTCACAATCTGTCCCCAGATGGAGTTCAGGAATGCCTGGGTCTGTTCGCGGTTGGCTTCACTCATTTCCGTACCGATGAAAGGCTCTACAGCCGACTTGTAGGTTCCTACGCGGAAAATCTGCATTTCGATTCCCAGCTTGTCGAGCAGGTCTTTCAGGAACATGGTCTGTGATGCCAGTCCGTGCCATCCGATGGAACCGGAAGGGTTGACCGCTATCTTGTCGGCTACCGATGCGAGGTAGTAAGTACTTTGCGTATAGGCGCCGCCATAGGCTACAATGAATTTCTTGCTTTCCTTGAAATCGAGCAAGGCGTTACGGATTGCTTCCAGCGAAGCCGGTGAGCAGGCCAGAGCGCCTGCATTCAGGTAAATGCCTTTTATCTTTTCATTGTCTTTGGCTTTACGGATGGAAGCCAGAATATCATCCAGTCCGCTCGTATTGATCCTATCGCCCATCAGCTGGTCTATCGGACTGGACTGGTACCGTTCTTCCACCGTCCCGCTCAAATCGAGCACGAATATGGAATTATCTTTTACCACAGTTTCGGAACCGGATGTAGAGGCAATCATGCCGGCCAGGCTGGCGATACCGATAACCGTAAAAATGATTCCGGCTACTATCAGTCCCAGAACCGTCGCAAGGGTGTACTTAAAAAAGTCTTTCATGATACGTGTTGCATTTAGTTTATGTAATTATACAAAATTATTCATTTTCAATCAATACTTTGGTAAATTTTACCGCTAAATTTAAAAAGAATCGGCATTAGTCGGTTCAAAACACATATTAAGTTGCTGATAACAAGTACGGAAATTTACGGTCTGTTAATTGTTGGTAAATCAGAATAGTCCCAATACTTTAATTATAACTAAGGAATCACTCCTTATACAATACGTGCAGGCACAGGCCTTGAAATTCAAAATCGTCCAGTTTGCCAACGTATATTCAGGTGTCTGGAAATCCGATCTGGTTATCTATACTACTAGATTATCAATTTCCAAAGGCAGCATAAGCTTTCGCAATGCTGTCTGTACAGAGAATGGAGATACCCGAACCGTATATCTTCCTATACTCCATTGCAGCATCAGGCATCAGATCCATCCGGCCCTGCGCGCTGAAAGATATCGGTACCTTCATTTCGTTGATGCAGTCATAATACGACTGCTCCTGAACCACTTTCGGCACCAAGGCTATGAGCCTGTCAGCCGGAATGCCCGATTTTTTGATTTTCCGGATGTCTTCACGGCTGTTGAATCCAAGTGCGATCAACAGTTCGGGATATTTCCGATGCATGTTCACTCCATCGTCAACCGAATAACATATCACCACCACTTCATGCAGCATGCCTGTCTGCTTTACAATATCCATCATAATATCCGGGTCAGTACCCGGTTTCATGTCAAGCATGACAGCCACCTTCCCCTTTGCCTTCAACAGCACATCCTCCAACAAAGGAATTCTTTGCCCTTTCAATACATTGCCACAGGCATCTTTCAGCTCCAGCCGGTTCAATTCACGATAGGTATAGGCATCGGGACGCCCCTTCCCCGTCGTTGTACGGTCCAGTGTCTCGTCGTGCAGCAGGACAGCTTTCCCGTCGGCCGTAATCCGAACATCAATTTCCTGTATAGCATCCGGATAGTGTTTCATATTATATTCCAATGTCTCCATGGAGTTTTCAGCATATCCCTTCATCTGGGGAGACATGCGGTGGGCCATCACTACCGGCTTGTGCAGGCTCGAGTACAAACGTATCAGTTCCTTCACATTGCCCATATGATGTTGTGCCTGGACGCCCCTACAGGCAATACCCAGACAGACAAACAACAGAACTAAAAATTTCACTTTCATCTTTTTCTTTTCCATTTTAATGTATACTTAATGCGCCAGCAGATCGGACACCTGGCCGACACTGCCGTCGCAGGGTACGGGCTCGATACCAAGCAGATGGGTCAGGAGCGGATAGATGCAGGTGTTGTCGAACAGCGCAGTGCGCACATATCCGTGCTTGAAGTCGGGACCTTCGGCCCGGAAGGGCACGCAGAGGTCCGACGCCGTGGGGTCGAAGCCGTGGTTGCCGAGGTTCACCCGCCCGTCTTCGGACACCAGCCAGCCGTTGTCGGGCAGGGCCACGATGGGAGCCACGTTGGGGTTAGAGCCGTAGCGCAGGTAGGCAGGCACGTCCTCCCGACGCCACACGCGCAGATGGGGCACCAGTTCCAGGGCTTTCAGGATGTCGTCTTCGTGTCCGGCCTTGGGGAAGATCAGCGTGGGCAGGTCGGCCTGCACGCGCTCGCACCAGTCGGGCTGCAGGTAGTCCGAGAGGCGGATGATGCGCTCGGGCGAAGTGGCGGCCATGCCGTGGTCCGAGGTGACGATGAAGTTGATGTCCTCGCCTTCGGGCAGAGCACGCAGTCGGGTATACAGAATAGCCAGCAGTGAATCCAGCTTTTCCACCGCCTGGCGGGTTTCATGCGAAGCCGGACCGTAACGGTGGCCGCTGCTGTCGGGTTCGTCGAAATAGAGCATGACGAGCTGCGGCCGGCGGTCCTGGGGCAGCGTCAGCAACCGCTCCACCTCATCGAGGCGTTCGCCGTAGGTGAGCAGGGGCTTCCGGGCATAGTCGTGATAGTAGTCGGGATATTGTCCACGGATGGCCACGTCAGAGCCGGGCCAGTAGACTACTCCTACACGGACGCCCTGTCGGCGGGCTGTCAGCCAGATGGGCTCGCCGCCGTAGAACGAGCCGTCCTTGCCCGTCACCTTGTCGCCGATGCTGAAGGTACGGCCCGAAGCCACGTCGTAGAATTTGTTGGCGATGATGCCGTGATGGTCGGGCACCAGGCCCGTGGCCAGTGTGTAATGGTTGGGGAACGTCTTCGAGGGAAACGAGGGGCGCATTACCGCGCGGACGCCGCGACGGCCCAAGGAGTCGAGGAACGGCGTGTTGTACATCTGCGGATAGTCCCAGCGGAAGCCGTCGAGTGATACGATGACCGTCGGATGCCCTGCGGCATACAGGCCGAGGACCACAAACAGGAATATAAACAGTACAAATTTTCTCATGGGACAAATATATAAAAAGTAAAGAAAGAGCGGCAAACTGGCGTCCTTTTTTCATTCAGGTATGCCGGTTTACCGCTCTCTTTCAATTATCAATTATTATTTCTCAATTCTCCATTAATTGAAGTAGTATTTCACGCCGATCTGCATCTTCCAGCACTGGTCGTAGTTGCGGTTGAACGTCCAGCTGGTGAGCGGTGTGCCATCGCTGTTCTTGAACATGGAGAAGTAGGGCGTACCGTTTTCCACCTTGTCCACCTTCAGGATGGCGCCGTTGTTGCAGTTGCTCATGTTCTTTTCTACGCCCCACTTGGAGTTGAAGAGGTTACCCACGTTCATGATGTCCACGCTCAGCTGCAGCTTGTTGGTGGTTTTGCCCAGCTTCAGGTCGAAGTCGTGAGCCCAGCGGAAGTCGAAGCGGTGTACCCAGGGAGCGTATGCGCTGTAGGCTTCGGCATACTCGCCCTTGTGGTTCTTCAGGTAGCTGTCCTGGTTGACAAAATCCCAGAATAGCTGGCGGTCGCTCTCGTTGGTGAAGTGGATTTCGCTGTCGTCCTTAGGGATGTACATCAGGTCGGTGTTGTTGCCGTCGCCGTTGAGGTCGTTGGAGTAGACGAAGCTGTAGCCTGCACCCCGGTAGCCGGTATAGAACAGACTGAAGTGGTCCTTATGATAGGTGTAGCTGACGGAAGCGATGATGCGGTCGGGAATGACGTACTGTGAGTTATGCAGTTCCACGTGGTTCGGACCGTTCACCGAGTAAAGTCCCGACCAGGCCGATGAGGCGTTGCTACCCGGCATACCGGACATTTCCTTCATCACCGTATGGGTGTAGGCAGCCATCAGGTGCAGGTCCTTTACCGGTTCGGCGGTGGCCGTCAGGTTCATGGTCCAGCCGTAGCCCTTGTGGGTGTTGGTCAGCACGCAGGCGTTGCTGAAGTTGTTGTAGTAGCGGTAGCTGCTGGGGTAGATGTAGCGGTTGTCGGCTCCCTGAAGCTGTTCCCAGCTGCCGTCGATGGGCTTGATGTTGTAGTTGTCCAGGATAACGGCGTTCACGTTCTTGGTATAGGTAAACTCACCGGTCAGGGTCAGCGGGAAGGCCACGGGGAACTGGTAGTCCACGGCCAGTGACGACTTCCACACCTGTGGCATCTTGAAGTTCTTGTCCACACCGGCAATCTCACTGGGTACCGTACCCTCATCGGGGCTGATACTTTCGGGGGCTCCGAGCAGTTCACGGATCTGGTTGACGTCCGTTACCAGTCCGCCGGCAAAGTTCTGCAGACGGGGGTCGGACGATGTCACGACGCCGTTTGAATAATAGGTGTCGGCATGTACCAGGTTCTGCACCATGCCCGAGTTGGTCGGCATGTTGGTGAAGAACACAAGCGGCAAACGACCGGCAAAGAGTCCCGTACCACCGCGCACCTTCAGACTCTTGTCGCCAAATACATCCCAAGTAAAGCCGATACGAGGTGAAATCTGTACGTTGCCGTCGGGCCAGGCTCCGGTGTCGATGTGGCGGCCGCCGAAGTCCAGGTCATAAATAGCGTTGTTGCGCATCAGGTCGTCGCTGTTGAAGGCCAGCAGGTCGAAGCGGATACCGCCCGTCAGCTTCAGGTTTTCCTGTACATTCCACTCGTCCTGTGCATAGAGGCCGTACTGGTTGAATACCACTTCGGCATTCGGATTGGTTTCGCCGTTGTAACCATAGGCCAGGCCTACTGTTTCGGGAGCGGCACCGTTCAAGAAATCATCCAATGAACGATAACGGTAATAACCTGTTCCTCCACGCATATAAGAGTTATTGGCTAATTGGTGTTCAAAACTGAATCCTGCCGTAATTTTATGCGCACCTGCATAATAAGTGAAATTATCGGTTACGGTTGTAATCTTGTTCTGTACACGGTTATTATAAGAGAAAAGTTCATAACCTAAACTCATGTAAGGAGTAAGGCTCTGTGTAACAGTACCGTCTGCTGCTGTTTCATAACCTCCCATAATATCGATGAAAGGGAATGGCGAAGAGTTGGATCCGCGCGCATCCTCAATGTCTGTGTAGGTGAAGAGCAGTTGGTTGGAAATGTTGTTGCCGAAGCGACTGTTCAAGTCGGCCGAAACGGTACTCACCTTGTTGTCCATAGAGTACATTGAATTGGCAAAAGACATGGAGTATTGAGACAAACGGTCCATGTTACGAAGACGATATCCTGTATCGCTGGAGTTTCCGTTGACAGGATTCCAAGCGGTATTCTTTGTATAGTTGTAACGAACGGCCAGATGATGGTTGTCTGTAATGTTCCAGTCGATACGTCCTAACAGCTTCAGGTTGCTTTCATCAGCCGGAAAATCAGTAAATGAACCGGTATCGTAGCCATAACGTTGCATCATGAAGTCGCGTACCTTCTGCAAGTCGGCTGTCGTAGTACGTGAAATGTAGTTATCAGGATCAGCTACACCGTCTTCCGACGCACGCCAACGATTGATGACCGAAGGGATCTTGGAATATTCGGCATTGGCAAAGAAGAAAAGTTTATTTTTCACAATCGGTCCGCCCAAGGTAAAACCATAAGTGGTATTGCGGTTGGTGCCGCGTTCACCCAGATCGGCATTGTCAATACGGTTACCATGCATGTTTTCGTTGCTGTGGTACACGTAGGCTGTACCCTTGAAGGTATTCGTACCAGACTTGGTTACAGCATTGATACCGCCGCCGATGAAGTTGGTCTGACGTACGTCAAAAGGGGCTACCACAACCTGTACCTCGTCGATGGCATCCATTGAGATAGGCGTACCGCCACCAGGCAGGGCAGATGAAAGTCCGAAGTTGTTGTTCAGGTTGGCACCGTCCAGCGTGAAGTTGGTCGAGCGGCTGTCACCTCCGGCGAAGCCCATGCCGTTGGCGTAGGGCGAGAGGCGCACGATGTCCGAGATGCTGCGGCTCACGGTAGGCAGGGCCGTCAGCTGCGAGTTCGAGATGTTGGTCGTCGCGCCGGTCTTCTCGGCGGCAAACTTGGAGCGGGTACCCGTCACCACCACTTCGCCCAGCTCGGTGACGTCTTCCGTCAGGGTGACGTTCAGGTTGTAGGTTTCGCCCAGCTGGAGGGTGATGCCGTCGATGACACTGTCGGCAAAGCCCACGTAGGTAATCTTCACTTCGTAGGGTCCGCCCACGCGCATACCCTGGATGGCCCAGCGGCCGTCCACGTTGGTCACGGCGTTGTACGTCGTTCCCGAAGGCTTGTGAACGACCCGTACCAGGGCACTGATGATGTCCTCGCCCTGCTTGTCGGCCACGTGTCCGGCCATTGCCGACGTGGTCACCTGGGCATTCACTGTCGCCGCCACAACCAGCAGGAGGGCAGCGAAAAAGAATAATCGCATCTGTCTTACCATAGCGTTTCTGTTTTTAATAGAATTTTGTTTATGTTCTGAATTCGCCGCGAAATTACTAAAAAAAGTAAAGAGGGATGTTACAAACCGATGAAAGATGCAGGCAGACGGCGTCCGCCAAGCTGCACGCGATGCACTCTTCCGTCATCCCGCACCCTACCCGCCATCCTGCACCCGATGCCCTCTTCCCCGTCATCCCGCACTTGATGCGGGATCCAATACACACAAGCGAATGAAAACATGGATCCCGGCTCAAGGCCGGGATGACTTGAACAAGGCAGATAACACGACATTCGCACATACTATCTGTCATCCCGCACGCGATGCTTCCTCCCCATCATCCTACACCCGATGCCCTCTTCCCCGTCATCCCGCACTTGATGCGGGATCCAGAATGCACAAGCAAAGAAAACGTGGATCCCGGCTCAAGGCCGGGATG
>ENA-OZHK01000522-OZHK01000522.1-human-gut-metagenome-genome-assembly--contig:-NODE-522-length-11008-cov-4.679266_pt1 | contig 11008 bp, 7 predicted proteins | sample MGYA00244048_ERZ653690 | MGnify/ENA primary metagenome ERZ653690 (study PRJEB26926, sample SAMN06165197) | human gut metagenome | biome: ENVO:00009003; feature: ENVO:2100002; material: ENVO:00002003...
TCTAGTACGGTCTCGTGGGCTCGGAGATGTGTATAAGAGACAGTTTCATAACGAGGCCCTGTATACCTTATTCTTGGAGCGGATGTTGAAGAGTGAATATGTGGACGAAGCGCGGAAGAGCTCGCTGAAATTCAGCCTGGACCTGATTAGCCGGAACTGCCCGGGAAAGGTAGCAACGGATTTTGTGTATTTCCTGCCGGACGGAAGCAAACGGTCGCTGGCACGGACGCGGGCAAAAAACAATCGTCTGCTGCTGGTGTTCTATGACCCGGAGTGCCCGAGCTGTCACGAAACGATGCAGGAGATGGTGGCCGACGGGATGCTGGCGGAAGCGGTGAGGGCCGGAAAACTGACGGTGCTGGCAGTGTACACTGAGGGAAATCAGGAGGTATGGAAACGTACGCTGGGTGATTTGCCTCAGGGATGGACGGTGGGCAATGACCATGAAACGGTGAAGCAGGAGGCTTTGTACGACCTGAAAGCGATGCCTTCGCTGTATCTGCTGGACGGCTCGAAGAAGGTGCTGCTGAAGGATGCGCCTTACGCAAAGATTCGGGAGGAGATTGCGGCACTGTAAGCAGATTTTCGTATCTTTGCTATATACATACGCAAAGCCTATGAAACCTGTTCCCAAATTTTTCAATACAGCCGGCCCGATGAAGCCGGAGCTGCATTACTGCATTGACCCGCTGACACGCTTTGACTTGGAGGAAATAGAGTCGCTCATCCGGCAGAACAAGTATTTCATTCTTCATGCGCCACGCCAGACGGGGAAGACTTCGTGTCTGCTGGCCTTACGTGACTACATCAACAAGCAGGGGGAATTTTATGCCGTGTATGCCAATGTGGAAGGGGGGCAGGCTTTTCGAAATGATGTGAAAACGGTGGAGAGTCGTGTAGTGGGTACAATAGCGGAGCGTGCTGCGATGACACTGCAATCAGATTTGCCTCGTGATTTGTTTCATAAAGTAGCTGCCAGTCCGGAGCAGGACCGACTTGCTTTGTATTTAAAGATGCTTTCAGAAGCATTGGACAAACCTTTACTTTTGTTTATAGACGAGATTGATGCATTGGTAGGCGATTCGCTGGTGAGCGTGTTGCGTCAGCTTCGCAGTGGATACGACTTGCGGCCTCAGGCATTTCCGCAGAGTATTATTCTGTGTGGGGTGCGCGATGTGCGTGACTATCGGATTGTGTTGTCGAATCAGGATATTGTGACGGGTGGTTCTGCGTTCAATATCAAGGCTGAATCGCTTCGTTTGGGGAATTTCTCCCGTGAAGAGATTCATCAGCTTTATATGCAGCATACGGCGGCTACGGGCCAGGTATTTGATGAGGCTTGTTTCCCGCAGATATGGGAAGCCACAGAGGGGCAGCCGTGGCTGGTGAATGCGTTGGGCTATGAGGTGACAATGAACATGCGTGAGAACCGTGACCGGAGTGTGCGGATTATACCGGAAATGATGTATCGTGCGCAGGAACGGCTGATTTACCGTCGTGATACGCACATCGATATACTGATAGACAAGCTTCGGGAAGAGAGGGTGAGAAATGTAATCGCTCCGATTCTGGCCAACGAGGACGGAGAGGTGGAGCAACACCTGAAAGACGACGACATCCAGTATGTAGTGGATATGGGCTTAGTGGTGCGTGACAAACCTCTGCGTATTGCAAATGCCATTTATTGTGAGGTGATAAGTCAGGCTAACTTGTAAACTCCTCCTGCCAAAGCACGTACCACGCCTTTCATTTCTAAATTGAACAGCAGGCTGGTCATGCGGTTGATGGCGATGTTGGTCTCCACCACAAGCGTGTTGACTTGGATACCGTCGGGGTGTTTCTTTAAATGGGTGACCACCTGTTCTTCTTCGGGACTCAGTTCCGGGAAAAGCTGGCGCTGGACCACCTGTGGCACAACGGGGGCATGGTCCCAGTTCATGGCTTTTACTACGTCTTCCGCGCTCTGTATCAAGGCAGCGCGGTTTTTTTGTATCAGTACGTTGCAGCCCGTGGAGTAGGTATCGCCTACACGGCCCGGAAAGGCGAAGCAGTCGCGCTGGTAGCTTTCGGCAATTTCAGCTGTAATCAAAGAACCTCCCTTGGGACCGGATTCCACCACGAGGGTGGCATCGCTGAGGCCGGCCACGATGCGGTTGCGCTTCACGAAGTTCTGCCGGTCGGGATTGGTGCCGCTCATGAACTCGGTGAGTAGTCCGCCCTGCGTCAGCATCTCGGCAGCGGTGCGGCGGTGTACGGCGGGATAGATGCGGTCCAGTCCGTGAGCCAGTACGCCGACGGTGTCGAAACCGCGGGAGAGGGCTTCCCGGTGGGCGTGAATATCAATGCCGTAGGCCAGTCCGCTTACAATCAGCGTGTCGGGTAGCAGAGTGCTGAGTTCTTGCATGAACCGCTGGCAGAGCGATTTGCCGTAGTCGGTGGCGTTTCGGGTACCCACGATGCTCAGAATGTGCCGGCTGTTCAAGTTGGCCGAGCCTTTGTAGAACAGCACGAGCGGGGCGTCGGGACATTCGCGGAGGCGGGAAGGATAGGTTTCGTCGTCTTCGGTCAGGCATTGAATCTGGTGTTTCTGTGCAAACGACAGTTCAGCTTCGCACACGCGGAACACTTCGGTATGCTGGAAGGCGGTAGCTATCTTGGGTGACAGGCCGGGGATGAGGGCCGGCAGTTCGCGGGCATGTTCAAAAAGTTTTGTGGCACTTCCGGCAGCCTGAATCAGGTGGCGGGCACTTACCAGACCGATGCCGGGCAGAAGGGGCAAGGCCAAACGGCAGAGGAGTTCTTTTTCGTTCATTTCAGGTAAGGCGCAAAGATTTCATTGAACAGGGGGCTGTCGCCCAGTCGTCCGTTAATGACACACACGGTTTCTACGGTCGATTTGATGACGGGTTTCAGGTCGGGCAGACGGTAGATGTCCTGCACAAAGACGTATTTGATACCTTCTTTGCGGAGAGCCAGCCGGGAAATGAACTCGTCACCGCTGGTCAGCGGGGTCTTGAAGGCCATGTTCAGGCGGGCTACCACGGGGTCGATGCCTTGCTGGTGGAGCTGGGCGAAACTGACGCCGACGGAGGTCAGAAACTCATGGCGGGTATGCTCGATGTAGTGCTGGTAATTTGCGTTGTTGACGATTCCTTGCAGGTCACATTCATAGTCGCGGACCTTCATTTTCAGTTCAAAGATGTAATTCTCCATGCGGGTGAGATTTATGTATTTCTACAAAGATAAGGAATTATTCCTATATTTGCGGAATATGAAAGAGAATGTACCGGTAATTTATGCGGCCCCTTTGCAGGGCTTTACGGAAGCGGCGTGGCGCAATGCCCATGCGCAGTGCTTTGGAGGGGTGGAGGCTTATTATACACCTTTTGTGCGGCTGGAGAAGGGAGTCATCCGCAACAAGGACAGGCGTGACGTGTCGCCCGAAGAGAATACGGTGCCCCGGCTGATTCCCCAAGTAATTGCCTCGGAGCCGGAGGAGTTGAGACAGCTGACGGATTTTCTGGCAGGACTGGGCTATCGGGAGCTGGATGTGAACATGGGCTGCCCGTTCCCGCTGATTGTCCGTCGTGGAAAAGGGGCAGGTATCTTGTCCTCTCCGGAGAAGGTGGCGGCTTTGTTGGAGACGATGAAGACCTTTCCGGAGATACGTTTCTCGGTCAAGATGAGATTGGGAGAACAGGATTCCGACGAGTGGAGAGCGCTAGTGCCGTTGCTCAACAGTTCGTGTGTGACGCAGGTCACGCTGCATCCTCGCATCGGGAAGCAGCAATACAAGGGGACGGTCGACCGGGAGGCGTTCCGGGCGTTCTATGAGGCTTGTGAGTTGCCGTTGGTCTATAATGGCGATTTGCAGACGGTGGCCGACATCCGGGAGGTGTTGGAAGCATTTCCCCGGCTGAAAGGGGTGATGCTGGGAAGAGGCCTGCTGGCCAATCCGTCGTTGGCCCTTGCTTTCCGGGAGGGGGAGCTGTCGGAGGGCGAGTTAAAAGCTCGCGTAGCACGAATGCATCGGCTGATGTACCTGTACTACCATCGGGTGATAGAAGGTGGAGAAGCGCAGCTGCTGGCCAAGCTGAAGACTTGCTGGGAGTACCTGCTTCCGGACCTGGATAAGAAACGGCGGAAGGCTATTTTGAAGAGTAATCGCCTGGACGGGTATCTGCGGGCAGTGGAAGAGGCGTTGCGGTAAAAGGTATAAGTAGAATGGTGATAATGTTGTTATGGCAAAAGTGTTAAGGTGATAGAATGTGGGCTTTTAATAATTAATATGGGATGGAGAGATACTGGAATCTCTGAGGTGATAGTCGGGTCATGCTTTTATGCCGTGGAAGTCTTCTACTTTTATTAGATAAGTTATGTAATTGAAGTGAATACTTATTCATAATTGTTTAAATGACTTCTTAAGTCTATCAAGATTATGTAATTAACTTTAATAAGTGAGATGTCATTGAGGAAGTTTAAAAACTGCGACTTCAGGTTATTTATATCGCTTTTTATGAAAAAATGAAGAAAGTTTTATTCTCAAATGTATTTTTTTTATTTTTTTTCATGCATTATAAAATTCTTTTATACCTTTGCAAAAGAGTAAGGAATACATAAAGAAAATGTCAGGATTAAAGTTTGTGAATTTTGTATGATGATTTTTGTGAGTTTATGCGTTTTTTAAGGTAAATAACTTTAAATTTTATATAGATTTCAGGAAGTCGCCTAATGATAATAATTTGAGGCTAATATTAAAACCTTGTTTGTTGGACTTGAAGTAATACTGTGTTGTAGTACCTTTTATTTTTTGCTTGTACTTGTAATAGTCAAAGAAGTCAAGGTGCTTGCTTACGGTTGTAATTTAGTGGAGACTATAAGAAGGAAATTTGATAAGCCTTGTTTTTTTATATAATAATAATCTTTATCTATGTCAAAACGGTTAAATTCAGTTGGTATGCTGTTGGCTCTTTCCGGAGTTGTTTCGGTGGGGATAGCCTATGCTGAACCTGTACCAGGAGTTGCTGCTGTAAAGAGTATGCAACAACAATCAGGGTGCACTGGTGTTGTGATAGACGAAACAGGTGAAACGGTAATTGGTGCATCTGTAGTAGTAAAAGGTACAACGAACGGTGCTATTACTGATATCGACGGTAAATTCTCCCTTTCAGGTGTAAAAAAGGGAGATGTGATCCAAATTTCTTTTGTCGGTTATCAGACAGTGGAAGTAAAGTATGATGGGAAGCCGATCAATGTAACGTTGCAGACCGATAATCAGGTACTTCAGGAAGTTGTGGTGACAGGTTATGGTGGCGTTCAGAAAGCTAAGACAATGACTGCTTCTGCTTCTGTTGTAAAGGTGGAAAGTTTGGCAAAACTTCCTGTGGCTTCTTTGTCAGAAGGCCTTGGTGGACGTGTAGCTGGTGTGATAACACAGCAGCCCTCTGGTGCTCCTGGTGAGAATGTGAGAATTTGGATTCGTGGTGGTAGTGACATCCTTTATGTTATTGATGATGTCGTAATGGAAAGTACACAAGGTAATGAATTCTTTAGTCGTCTACGACCGGATGATATTGCCTCTATGTCCGTATTGAAAGATGCGGCAGCTACTGCGGTTTATGGACCGCGTGCTGCAAATGGAGTAGTGGTGGTGGCAACCAAACGTGGTTCTGAAGGTGCACCAACGATTACTTTCAATCAGAAAATTTCTGTGATGACTCCAGCCTATCGGGCAAAAGGAATGAGTGCATATGACTATGCTCAGACAATGAATGAATTATACCTTGCAAACTACGAAGAAAATCCAGCATATAATAATACCGAAATGTCCAAATATTATATGGGAGATTTGTGGCAAAAGGGATATGACCGCACGGCCATTATGAATATGGTGAATGAAAAATATGGGATGGATTATACAATGGATGAAATAAATGATTTATTCAATCCTTATGTGACTCAGGGCGGAAATATTCAGGATTATTATTCTACATACGATCCATGGGATATGTTCAGTCATGTTCAGCCCATGTATCAGACAAATTTGAGTTTGCGAGGTGGCGGTGAGCGTATTAAATATTATTCTAGTTTAGGCTATTTAAATCAAAAGGGTATCAGTGATTCTTACGATTATGAACAGATTAATATTATTCTGAATACAGATGCCTATCTTCTGAAAGATAAGAGTTTGAAATTTACTTTCAATTTGAATGGTAATACAACGAATAAGAAGAATCCTGCTAATACGAATGTATTTAATTCTGCGATGTACGGTAATTCTATGCCTACACGACCAGCACAGTGGAGTACCGGGCTGCCGAGAAAGGGTTCGCCTAGTTCTTTGCTTAATACAGGGTTTAATAATACCGAGGCTTATCGTTTCCAGATGAATAGTGCATTAAAATGGAATATTCCTTGGGTGGAAGGCCTTTCTGCTAGTGCAAGCGTAAACTTTACTACATCTTATAGCATGCAAAAGCAGTTTAGTCATGATGAAGAAGGGGTATATGATAATCCTGCTTCTACTTCTACTTCTTCATATAACCAGAATAATTCCAAGTTGTATCAGTATTGGTATAATTACAAGTTGTTGACTGGTATTTTTCAGGTTGATTACAATCGTTCGTTTGGTAAACATAATGTAGGAGCAATGGTTAACTATCAAAGCCAGATTCGTCGTGAAAACTGGACTTCAGCTCAGAAGTATGGCTATCCTTCTACACTTGCTCCACAAATTGACTTGGGAGCTACGATGGATTCGATGAGTGGTTCTGCATTGGATTGGGGATCATCTTCTTATATCTTGCGTTTGACCTATGATTATGCTAATAAGTATTTGTTCCAGTATAGTGGTAACTATAACGGCTCATTGAGTTATAGCCCTGATAAGCGCTGGGGATATTTTCAAGCTGTTTCTTTGGGTTGGGTAATGAGTGAGGAGTCATGGTTTAAAAAGTTGATCAATCCTAAATTCATTAATATGCTTAAAATCCGTGGAGGTTTTGGTCTGGTAGGTAATGAAGTGGGTAATCCTTTCTCTTATCTGACTAGTTACTCACAGAACGGTACGCGTATCCTCTTCGGTGATAATATGGTTTCTAATGTCGGCTGGTATGTGAGTAATGTTGCTAACGACTTGTCATGGTCTAGTAGTAAGCAATTTGGTCTAGGTCTTGACTTTGGACTTTTCAATGATCGCCTGACAGGTAGTTTTGATACTTTCTTGTATCTGAATAAGGGTGATGTGATGAATATGACCGATGATATGGTTCGTTCAGATATTCTAGGTATGCCAAATGTGCCTCAGATGAATGCTCCTTATACTACTAGCCGTAAAGGTGGTTTCGAAATTCAAGTGAATTGGCAAGACCGGATTGGTAAAGTAGGCTATCGTCTAGGAGTTACCTTATCACATTGGGATGAGCGCGTGACACGTCATACGGATTCGTCTTCTGACTGGTATTACGATGTTTGGGATACTGTTGGTTATCGTAATATGCATGATGTTTATACGCATGCTATTAAGACAAACGGTTTGTTTGGAAACTGGAATCAAATGTATAATTCCGTTTTGCAAAATTCTCGGAACCGTTCATTAGGTACAATGATTCCGGTTGATTTGAATGGTGATGGTCAAGTAAATGACTATTATAACTTGAATATTGCAGGTAGTACTCCATTGACTCAATATGGTGTGACTGTTGGTGCAGATTGGAATGGTTTTGACCTTGAACTCTTTTTCCAAGGGGCTTGTCAGGTATCAGGTGCTATGCCTTCACCTTTCCGTTGTTCTGAAGGATATATGTGGAACTATGGACAGTACGGATTCCAGAATGCATATACACCGAGTAATCCTGATACAGAGGCCGCACTTCCAATTCCTGTTAATCCCAATTATGGATGGGGTTACAGCTATGTTGACCGTTGGGCGTTTGACGCGTCTTATCTGAAGTTGAAGAATATCAGTCTTCGTTACGATTTGAAACGTCATGTGCTGAAGAATGTGGCTGCTATCCAAGGATTTGATCTCAGCTTCGTTGTGACTAATGCGTTTACTTGGACTAAGAAATCTTATCCGTTGAAAGGTTTGCAAGATCCAGAATATATTACTACTGGTGCTAATATTTATACGAGCGGTGGTACTTTAGGTAGTTATCCTACTCAACGCTCCTATACTTTTGGTCTTACCATTACTCTTTAAATAGAAGATTACATGAAAAAGAACATTAATAAATACATCTTTGGTGGGTTGGTGCTTACTGTTTTGATGGGCGGTACCACTGCCTGCAATCCACTTGGTATTGAGCCTACAACAACGGTGGATGAGGACCGCTTTTGGCAGAATGCACAGTTGATACGTTCTTATGTGAACAATTTTTATCTAATTACTCCTTCTGCTTCAGGACAGTCATTCCAGTCAGAACAATGGTCCGATAATTGCCAAGGGAATTATGAACAGGATTGGAATACCTATCGGCAAGAAAACTTTAATCAGCGCGATTATGATGAAACATCAGGTATTACGTGCTTTACAGCTCCGTGGGCTGCGGCTTATCAGAATATTCGTTCAATCAATTTAGGTATTGAACGGGTGACTGGAAATCAAGCATTGACCGAAGCTGCAGAAAATCAGTTGTTGGGTGAGTGCTATTTCTTCAGAGCATGGGTCTATTTTGATATGGAGAAATATTGGGGAACAGTTCCTTACGTTGATAAAGCCTTGACACTGGAAGATAATACGTATATTCCGCAGACTAAACGTGAAACATTGTTTGATAATATGTTGTCTGATCTTGACAAGTCTCTTGAACATTTTACTGCTTATGGAGGTACTCCAGATAGGGGAATGGTGAATGCTGATGTAGTAAACTCATTCAAGTCACGTGTTGCACTTTATGCAGCTGACGCGGCTGAGGCTTCTGCATCTGGAATTTATTCTGATGATAAACTTGGCCTGTTCCATTTTGAGAAAGATGCTCAGCATTATTATGAAATAGCGTATAATGCAGCTAAAGCGGTAATAGGTAAATATACTTTGGAACCTAATTATGCAGATTTATTTACCAGTGCCGAAGCACATAAGAGTACAGAGTCTATTTGGCCGGTGATGTTCTCAAGAGGAAATCGTTCAGGTTTTAATCCGACTGCGGTAAACGGTCCAGATGGATATTATTATGGCGGAACGGATGAAAAAAGTTATGAATGGGGATTTCGTAGTGGATTGTTTCCTACTCAAGACTTAGTGGATTGTTATTTGCAGAAGGATGCAGCAGATGGCAAATGGAAGAAATGGTGGGAAACCTCACAGGCAAAATCTTTAGGTATTACAGTTAATGCAGACGGAGAGATTGCTGGAACGGGTGCTGATTATCGTAAGATTTTTGAGAACCGTGATAAACGTTTTTATGCAACGGTAACTTATGATGGTTCTTATATGGGAGAAGAGGGTAATGAGATGTATCTCGTTCAAACTTGGATTGATAATACAGACCCTGTGAATACTTTGAAATATAGTGCTTTGCATACGGGTTATCGTAGTGTCGCTACTTTAGATGCCGCTCCTGTTAATAGAGCTTCTGCTCAGACAATTACAGGTTATTACTCACGGAAGTATTCACATTTTGATACCTACAATGATGATGGAACGTTGAATACAGAACAGCGTCAGACTTGTTATTTCAATATCCGTTATGCCGAAGTTCTGTTGAACTGTGCGGAAGCTGGAATAAAGTTAGGACATTCGGATGCTGTAGGCTATATCAACCTGATTCGTAATCGTGCTGGTTTGTCTGATTTTAATGAGGGAGAAGCTGGACATGATTTATGGGAAGAAATGAAGTTGCAGAGACGGTTGGAGTTTGCTTTTGAATGTCCGGGATTCCGCTACTTTGATTTGTTGCGTTGGGGAGAAGCGGAAGGCAAGACTACTATTAAAGAGCTTAACACGCCATCAAGAGGCTTAAGAATATTCCGTAAAGGTATTGAAAGCGAAGAAATTGGTAAGAATGGGTATCCTGTACAACCGGGTGGAGAAGGCTATTTCACTCCAAAATTTGAGACCTTTGAAATGCCTTATTCATATTATGAAAGAAAGTTTGACAATGTAAGATACTACTTCGTGCCTTTCTCACAAACAGTTTTGAGAGATTATACGCAACTACAGCAGAATCCGGGTTGGTCGGACTTTAGATACAACAATTAAAAGTATGATAATTATGAAAATTGCGATTTTAAATAAACTTTGCCTTGGATTGGCACTCATGGGAAGTGTAATGGGGATGACTAGTTGTACAGCGGGTCTTACCTATGAAGATGCTCCAGAGAATATTTATACTGAAGTGGGGGTCAGTGCTTTCAATGTGCGTGCGAGAGAATTGTTTGAGGGTAAAATTTGGGCTGTAAACTTCAATCAATGGACAGACTATTTAAGTACTGTCGTTATTGGAGGAAGTAGTGAAATAAACTGGACCAATGAAACTGGACAAGTTTATACCTTAGCAGATGGGACCTCAGTTGCACCAGATGAAACGGTTAAATTGAGAGGGACTATGACTGAGGAGGTGGCTTCTGATGCTCCTGACGGGAAGATATATGTGTTACATTCTTATGTGCCGTCACATACTACTTATTCGACACCTAACAGAGGTTACTTGTTTGATGCATCGAAATTTTCTGGGGATTTTGAATTGGTCAATCCTGTTGATAATCGTTCGCAACAGGTCGCTTTACCAATACGTCCTGCTGAACTTGTTGTAGATTTCACATTGGTGGATTATGATGCATGTACGGTAGAACCACAGGATGGTGCTCCTGCATTGGGAGTACCGGGTGATTTTACACAGCCTCGTCGTTATTTGGTAAGAAATAGCAGAACCCATCGCCCGGATGGTGTTGAAGAGTACAGACGCATGTATGAAGTTCGTCTGACTTTTCTTCCGTGATTATTTCTTTATAAGTTAAATCTGTCTCTTATACACATCTCCGAGCCCACGAGACCGTACTAGATCTC
>ENA-OZHK01000536-OZHK01000536.1-human-gut-metagenome-genome-assembly--contig:-NODE-536-length-10816-cov-6.374036_pt1 | contig 10816 bp, 4 predicted proteins | sample MGYA00244048_ERZ653690 | MGnify/ENA primary metagenome ERZ653690 (study PRJEB26926, sample SAMN06165197) | human gut metagenome | biome: ENVO:00009003; feature: ENVO:2100002; material: ENVO:00002003...
GTCTCGTGGGCTCGGAGATGTGTATAAGAGACAGCTATTGAGCTCATTATATGGAGTGAAAAATTTAATTTTACCAAAAACTTGTTTGGCATCGTGATAACAAACTGCTACTCCTCCTTTTATATCAACATTAGGAAAAACGTCTGTACTTTTAGCTTTATACCAAACCACTTTAAAATGTTCATCATTTAACATTTTAATATTCCATTCATGAGGAGTTTTTCCTGCATCAAATAGATAACGTGCAGGAGTGATAAGAGTAACTTTATCAGAAATTTTAAATGAAACGTCCATAAAATAATTATATACGGGCATATCACTTGTCTTTTCAGTTGTTACTTGATATGGTGGATTACCAACTATAGCATTAAATTTCATATTATCATTATCTATGGCTTTCCAATAAGAACGTCCTTTAGCAACTTTTGTAATAAAGTTATCAGGTTTATTCTTTATTTGGTTAATTAAATCTTCAAAATATCTTGTATTAACTTTTGCTTTACGAAATCCAATAAGGGTTCGTTTGGTTATGCTTTTTGCCATTTGTGTTTTGCATATGACAAATATATTTTCGGCTATTACCTTATCCCATACAGCCTGCTGTTTTTCTATCGTTTCTACAGAAAAAGGAGAATTTTTAACTTTTGCTCTGTAAATACTGTAAGCCATGTATAGAGGATAAAGGCCTGATTTTGAGTTTATTTCTAAAATATGTGCATCAGGCGTAAAAACTTCAGTTGTAATTTTGCCATGATCTATGAAACGTGGTTCTAAAATAGGATCTTTATAATCTTTATCATAGAAATTATATCCTCCGAGACAGTCTCCTAAATGCATATTAACCACGCGCCATGGTGTAAGTACGGTTTCTTTGTCTGGATTACGGAATGTATTGAATATATCCGTGATTCTTTCAATGCGTTCTTCTATATTAAGTTTATCCGCAGCTTTAGCCATTGCGCGAATGCGTTTTCCTGCAGCACGGAAAATGTCTGGGTCGTAGTATTTTTTGAAACTATTAAATTTTTGTTTCGTTACACCGTTGGGCATGAATTCTTCCCATGATTTTTGATCAATTTTTTCGGCAAAATTATCTATAGTGATTTCTTCGTCCTCACAATTTAATTCAGCACCATAAATAAGCAATGGCATGCGGATTGATATGCCTCTAAGTATGGATATTGCGGCTTCACGGTTTTTTGTTTTCTTTTTCAGTTCTTCTAGTCGACGTTTTTCTTCTTCTGTCAGTTTCTTTTTAGGCTTTTTCTGCAGTTTTTCCTTTTCTTCGTATTCTTCATTATTCAGTCCCTGATTATTTATGTCAATCTGATTTGTTTTTGGCATAGCTTTAGTTTGACCGATGATTTTTTTCAAGTCATCAAATTCTTTTAATTCTAAATCATCGAGTTTCATCAGTTCATCATTGTATAGTCTGTTGTCTTCGAATCCATTACGGACCACACGTTCTACATAAACCTTCTTTAGTTGTTCAAGCATACGTGGAACGTCGAATTTTTGCATTTGTGAACCTTCAATAGAAATAACTGGGCAGAAATTAAGAAAGTTCCCCATGATATTACGGTCGTTCTGCGAAGTTTTGCCAGCTTTAGCTGATATTTTTGCAGTTTCTGCAAGAACACGTAATGTTCGGTCTGGTGCAAAATCAAAAACATAGCATTGTTCTTTTACTCGTCCATTGATCGTGGCTGGTGTCTGTACGCGGAATATCGTTTGCATATAACTTGATGCAGCAGTATTGTAAGAACCTGAGAGCATAAATACAGCTGTCCATGCAGGGACGCTAACACCAGTTGTAAGGCGACCGCATGACAATGTAATTGTACGTGTCTTATCTGGGTCATTACCAATGGCTTTGTTTACAGCTTCAAGTGCATCTTGGCTTTCTTCATCTTCATCGCCTTCACCTGCAACATTGACAACTGTGAAATGTTGAAACACAGGATGTGTTTGTAGCATAGAACTTAAAGCGCGTGCTTCTTTTACACCAGGAACCATCCAAAGTGTATGACGGAATATATTACGGTATTCTTCATTGGCAAACGGATAACAGCTGTCTTTATCTTCTTTTGTTAATAAGTTTAAGAATGCTTTAACATCGCGTTCGTGAATGAATTTATTGTCTTTATCAACATGAAAAAATTCACGAAAGTTGAAAGCTACGTCTTCATCAATAAAGTCTGTAAGTAGGCGTCCTAAGTCATAAGTGTAAATATTCATGGTCGGCAATGATGCATATGGATTCGGGTCTCCAAAGTGCAACTTGTCCCAATCTTGTTTTGCACGTTGTTCCATAACGTAATCCCATGTATATATTTCGCCTTCTTTATAGTCGTCAAGTAGATTGAATGGGGTACCTGAAAGACGAAGAACTTTAGTCTCTTTCTTGACTAGTTCTTCCATAACGGCTTTACCTAATTCTGTTTTCGTACCTTCATGAGCTTCGTCTACAATAATCATGTCCCAATTAGTTATAAAAACTTCATGATTTTTGTCAAAGTTGCCGCCAACAAGTTCGGAACCGCGCAAATCCTGCATTGATGCAAAATATACATAATGCAGTCCGTTATCGGTTGCTTGTTGTTCAAGATGCTCATATATTTCTCCATTGCTCTTTGAACCATATGCAAAATCTTGTCGGTCATAGAAAATTTTTTTGAAGTCCTCAAACCATCCTGCATTGACAACTGGACGATGAGTAAGGATCAATGTTCGTTGAAAATTCATGTCCTTGACAACTTGGAGTGCAGATAGAGTCTTTCCAAAACGCATCTTTGCATTCCAAAGCATTTGATTGCCTTTTTGAAACTGCTTTTGGGTTTTCTTTATAGCTTCTAGTTGTTCAGGCCTGAAGATGATAGGAGATAGGTCGTGTGAAACTTCGTATGGACAAAGTGCATATTTTCCTTCTTTTACAGCAGCTATTGCACGTTTTACGGTTGTTAAATCAGTAATAAACCATTCATTAGCTTTATTCTCAATGTCAAATATCTTTTTCCTTATGCCTGAACGTTCTAATACGTTGTGTACTTCTTTATCGTTGAAGGATTTTATGCCATTATGGTTATATATTGCTAATTCTGTATAAAGTAATTCATAAGCAATACCAGCTGTTTGTGTATATTTATTGATTCGTTTCTTAGCTGCTTGATTTAAATCTTTACAGTTTGGAGTTAAATCAAAAATATTTTTATTATCACATGTGGCTTCTCCTACTTTTAAGCAGCCTTTATGTGCATCGTCATTAATGCGAAACACATATATAAGTTTTAATTTTAGAGCTGAAACATATTTCATATTATTATTTAATAAGGTCAATAAATTTGATTCGTTTTCCTTTTTTCCCGGTTTCCTTATCCGTTGCATACCAATCTTTTATGATACAATAAGTGCCATTATGTTTGTGGATGTCGTTTTTTAGACATCCTTCACATGGTACTCTTCTTTCTTTCGTACCAAATAAATCAGTTTCTGAATAGATACGTTCTCCGCAGCTATTAGGTATTACGCCTTTTAGTCCATCCATTTGCCATACATTCCATGAAATGATATAGGCAATGTATTTGACTGATTTAAGTAAAGGTTTTTTTCCGAATTTATTTTTGTAATATTCAATAAAAGAATAAAGTAATGCTTCTCGTGCAAGAAGTAAATTATCTCCTTGCCATTCGTAGGCGTAAATACTTTTATATGCATCTTGTGCTGCTTCTAACCATTCTCCTGTTGTAGTCGTATTTTCACCTATAATGCGTAACTTTCTGTCTAATAGGCCTATGCGCCTTTCTATTGGGATAAATAGACCTGTAGTGGTATCGTATCGACTAACTAAATAAGGAGCTTCACCACATGTTATTTCCATTCTGTTTTCATTTACATAATCTTTCCAGGTTTTGCCTTTCGGAAATGTTATTTTATTTTTATTGACAATCCATGTGTGTTGACCATTTTTTGTGATCGCCTCTTTGTTAAAAACATCTTTTCTACCAAACCAATCCTCATCAATTAGATTGTTTTGTACATTGCATATCCACGAGGGTGTGAAAACTTCAGCCATTTCACGAGAGCGTGTACTCTGGGTCGTTTTATGCTTTAAAACACGTGGCATAACAATATTGCCATTCTCACCAGTTATCAGTTCAGGAAGAATGGGCGATTTATATTCATAGCCTTTACCGAGTGATTCATAGTCGGATGTAGCCCAAAATATGTTGCACTGTTTAGATTCTGTACTTGTTGTATGATCTTTGAGCAGCGTACTCATTAAATCTGATGAAAGTGCAATAATTCTGTTTTCTAATATGTCTATTTCTTCATACATATTCTTCAAATATTATAAATGCATAAAGTTAATTTCTAATTTGTTAGTCAATCAAATCTTATTTTTTGCAAAGTTAAACATTTTATTGGAATATGCTTGATTATGCCATTTATAAAGTATATGGAGTTGTATACCTCATTTTATTTCTTACAAATACAGTTTTGCGGACAATTAACCGCATATTTTGCGGCTTATTGTCCGCAAAAGGCGACAAGGCATGTAATTTCTGCCGTATGATGGTGTGGTTGCGCTGATGCTAAGATGATATATCTTGTTGGTCTTTCACTGCAAATATGCTTTTATGCTAGGAAAAGAAGAAATTGCAATTTCCAAAAAAATATTATTGTTTGTATGGCAAACTGTAATCATTTGAATGTTTTAATTTTATGTATGAATTAAGATAGGATGGTTATGCAGAAATGTTTGGCTAAATATTCAGATGTAAATTTCGTGTAGTAAAAAATGTTTACCTTTAGAAAGACAATGCTATTGCGAAAATTGAGCATATTTAATGCTATGAGATAACATGGAAAGTGTTAAATAATAAGCAAGTGTAGTGTTAATTTAATGAATATTGCCGTTAATATTTGGCAAATAGGAAAAAAAACTTATATTTGCATTGCTTAATGTAACTTTTGGGGGTATGAGAAGAATTGATGCTCGAAGCTCTTAATCCGATTTAACTTAATTTTATAGTTAAATATGTCGGCTGTAAAAATAAATCAGCGGTGTAGAGACGGTTTGCCTAAGAGCGGCAGATCTTATATTTATAAGAACTTTCGTGTAAGGTAGATGTAAAGGCCGGATGTCAGAAGACAGAGATTGCAATGTTGTAACGTTAGAAAATTGCACGGCCTTTTGACAAAAGCATAATAGAATAGATTTTTCATGACGTAGATGTTTATGTCATGATACGATGTTGTTAAGATTAATTTTTTTGACTTATGAAATATTTGAAGATACTGTTGTTATTATTGTTCGTCGGTACGTTGCAGACAAAGGGAAAAGAGCCGACGGACAGCGTTATATTTAAGGTAACGTATAACGCCACATTTAAAACTAAGCAGGAAAGTAAGATTGAGCAAGACTTACAGGCGCTTGAGGTTGGAAACGAATGTTCAAAGTATTACAGCATTTATGATTATGAGTTTAAGCATATTGCAGATTCTTTGAGAAATGCCGGATTTAGCGATATGCAAGTGACATCGCAGCTGTATGGCGAAAATGGTCCGAAGGGTGGTGACGATTATCAGGTGTTCAAGAATTATCCTACGGTAGGAAAACTGACATACACTTACATCTTATTTAATTTTCCTTATTTGTATGAAGAGGATATGCCTGCAATGAAATGGGATTTGGCCGAAGGCGACTCAGTGATAGGCGGATATGCCTGTAAGAAAGCCGTATGCGAATTGCGCGGGCGCAAATGGACGGCATGGTACACGCTGGATTTGCCTTACAGCGACGGCCCTTGGAAACTCTGCGGACTGCCCGGTCTTATCCTTGCGGCTTCAGAAAGCGAAGGCATCTACAGTTTCAGCTTTGCAGGAATAGAGAAGTGCGATTATCCAATGTCGTTCATCAATGCTAAGAAATATGAGCGTTGCACACCCAAGCAGCTTCAGGATGATTTCTGTGCTTATTGTGAGAATGGCAGTAATTGGATTTTGCGTAAGTCCATCGGGGTGTCTGTCCCGATGGGAGAACATGAAAAGTCGTTCACACCGTGTCTGATGGAATTTTATAAATAATAAATAATGGTGAAAACATTTTTAGCTGCGATATTGTCATTCATAGCTGCGCTCACCGCGACGGCCCAGACATATAAGGGTAAGGTGGTGAATGAAAATGGTAAACCGCTACGTTCGGCGAGTGTGGTTCTGCTGGCCGACGGCGGACGTACTACACTTAGCTTCACCCGTACAGCCGGCGACGGAAGTTTTGCTATCAGCGAGAAAGACAATGGCGGAAAGCGTGCCGTAAGCATGATGTTTTCTTATATAGGATATGCGCGCGACACAATCAGAATAAAAGACTTTCGTCAGGGACAGACTGTTGTGCTGCACGAGAAGTCGGTGATGATAAAAGAAGTTAAGGTTAGAGCGCCGCGGGTGACACAGCGTGGCGATACGCTTAGCTTTCTTGTGAAAAGCTTTAAGCAAAAGCAAGACCGCTCTATAGCTGACGTTATAAAGAAAATGCCCGGACTGCAGGTAGGTGATGACGGAACAATAACGTATCAGGGAAAACGTATTAACAAGTTCTATATCGAGGGACTTGATTTGCTTGGCTCAAAATATTCGCAGGCCTCAGAAAACATTTCGGCAGACAAGGTGAAGAGCGTTCAGGTGTATGAACGGCATCAGCCGGTGAAGTTGCTGCGCGATGTGACCTTCTCGGATCAGGCTGCGCTTAACATTGTGCTGACCGACGATGCGCGCAACGTATGGCAGGGACTGGCCGACATAGGAGCCGGAACCAAGGCACAGGGAGGAGCCGGCGCATTGGGCGACAGCCGTATCATGGCTATGATGTTTTCGCGCAAGATGCAGAGTATTTCGATGTATAAATATAACAATACGGGAAAGGATGTGATGAAGGAAGTGCACGACAGACAGGCAATTGAGAACGACGCTCCTGTTGAGAACAGCATACTTGGCGGAATAACCATGCCTGCGCCTTCGCTTGATCAGACGCGCACAACATTCAACAATTCTAATCTGCTGGCCACAAACTGGCTGTTCAAAACCCGCAAGGGCGACGACTTGCGACTGCAGGTAAGCGGACTGCTGGACAAGACCACGCAGAGTCAGACCACGCAGACCGTGTATACAGACCTGGCAGGCGGAAATGCCATTGTAGAGGATGTGGACGCCGCTCAGCATACAAGTGAGATTTCGGCCGAACTGAAGTATGAGAAAAACCGTGATGACATTTATCTTGTGAACACGCTGAAAGGATATGCCGACTTTAATAGAAACACCGCCACGACGATGCTTAACGGCATGGAAATGTACGAAAACGTGAAACCGCGCAAACGGTATGTTCAAGACTCGTTCACAATGAGCAAACGGCTGAAGAACAAACGTCTGTTTTCGCTGAGCGCATATTTCTCTTATAACAATCTGCCCGGAAGCCTTTTGTTGTCAGACAGCACGATGGAGAGACTCGGCATGCAGTCGTTTTATTGGGGTGCTGAGACATATTTCAGTCATAGGGCAGGCCGGTTTAACTTCAGATATACACTCTCGACAAACGGAAAGTCGCAGCAGCTATCAATAAATAATACAATGGTAGACGGCAAGGACAAGTATGACGAATCGGATACACGTCTTACTCCGCAGGCGAATTATTCTCTTGGCTCATTAAAGTTAACGGCAAGTGTGCCTTTGGTGTGGCTCTTGCGCAGATTAAACAGAGACACACGCAAAGATTTTCTGTTAGAGCCAAGTCTGAAAGCAAGTTTCAGTCCTACGGAGCGTTGGGACTTCTCGGCATCGTATTCTTATTCATATAATCCTCTCGACGTTTCGTTATCAGGCAGTTTGCCAATTTTCACAGATTATATAACCATGAGACAGGGTGCCGGAAGATTAAGCAAGACCATGTCGCACGTGTTGAACGGACAGGTAAGTTATAAAAATACAATAAAAGGACAGTTTGCCACACTTTCAGTTGCGTGGAACAACATGTTCGACAATATTCTTTATTCAAGCGAGATGGTTGGCGATGTCTATAAAAGTTATGCGACGGACAAGACGTCAGACTCGCATGTTCTGAGTGTCTTCGCACGTCTGGCGCAGTCGTTCCGCTGGTCAAGGCTGAATATTGGAGTTACGGCATATTATGCAGGCAGCGATTACGATTTGTTGGTGTCGGATGTAGTTACTCCGTTTAAGATGGACAACCTTGTTGTTTCGGCAGACATTTCCTTGCAGCCGGCAGAATGGCTATCGTTTGAAGCGTATTCAAGTTATACAATGTCAGGTTTGAAAAACAAAAGTAATGGTGAGCACTTAATGCCGACTTTAAATTCGTTCAGTCATGGCATAAAGGCTTTTCTGATGCCCGGTTATTGGCAAATAGAATGGGACAACGAGATTTATCACAGCAATGACAAGAGCGTGTCGTTTAATTATTTCTCAGACATCTCCGTGTCATATAGGCGCAAGACTTATGAAATAGGCCTTTCGCTTAATAATATCTTTGGCAACAACACATACAGCAGACAAACCATAAATACAACCGTATGCCGTTATCAGGTTATGCAGTTGAGGCCAAGGTCGGTAATGGCAAGGATATCCTTTAATTTTTAATTGAGTGGGGTATTGTGGCGCATTGATGTTTTGATATGCGGAATGATATTTCTTCTTGTTGTAGTGTTGTGCCTGATAGTTGTTTCAAATGTGCAAGTATATATTTGATACATGTTTTCTGCGGCTTAAATTTATTTTCTTATAATATAAAAACGCTGATTTCAAATAATATCATTATATTTGCGTATGAAATTAAATTTTTGTAACCAATAGACGATTTAATATTAGATTACTCATGTCTGTGGCAAGATTCCTTGTTGTGGATAAGAAATGAAAGATGAATTTTCTAATATTCTGCATAGAATTTAAAAACACTAGAAATGTCTTTCTTTAATACAATCCGCTTTTCAAGTTATTAAATATGGCACTACCAATCAACATAGAAGATTTACTCAACAAACGAAGGGTTGAATCCAATCGAATAGAATTTAAGGCAGGATGGAATCCTGATAAGATTTATCATACAATCTGCGCTTTTGCCACTGATTTGGAAAATACAGGTGGCGGATATATTATTGTTGGAGTAGAAGAAGAAAATGGAATTGTAAAGCGTCCTGTTAAAGGATTGCCAGAAAATGAAATTGACCGAATAATGAAAGATATGGTGGGATACGATGCGAAAATATCTCCTTCGTATCTTACAAAAGTGTCGCTTGAAGAAGTAGATGGAAAACTCATTATTGTTATATGGGCTCCTGCCGGAATAAACAGACCTTATTCAGTAATGGAAAGTGTTGTAGCCAATAAGTCAACGCCCAAATTTTATGTACGAAGCAAGTCTTCTACGATTGAAGCCAAAGGTGAAATATTGGATGAGGTTCGTGAATTGGCTAACCGTGTACCATTTGATGAACGAGGAAATGAAGCCGTTAAAATTGATGATATCTCCGGAATACTTGTTTACGAATATTTGAAAACTGTAAAAAGTAAATTGGCAGAAAACTTTATTGGCAGACCATTGATTGATATTCTTGATGAAATGGATTTGTTGACTGGACCATCTGAAAACAGGTTGATAAAAAATTGTGCGGTGATGATGTTTTGTGAACATCCTGAAAGGTTTTTCCCTGTTACTCAGGTTGATATTGTCATCTTCCCGGAAGGAAGTATAGAAAAGCCCGATTTGATGATTGAAGTGCCAAAGATTGTTGGTCCTGTTCCTAAAATTATTAAAGAAACATTGTCTTATCTTCGTACTAACGTTATCAAACAAAAAATTACGAAGCCTAAAGATACTGAAATTTCAGACAAGATATTTAACTATCCTTATCAAGCCTTGGAGGAAGCGGTTGTAAATGCATTGTATCATCGTGACTACCAAGAGCGTGAGCCGGTGGAGATTACGATAGAGCAAGAACACATAGATGTATTGAGTTATGCCGGCCCTGACCGTTCAATAAGTGCGGAGGCTATAAAAGCTGCACGTAAACTGAAGGCGAGAAGATATAGAAACCGTCGATTGGGGGATTTCTTGAAAGAACTTGATTTGACTGAAGGAAGAGCTACCGGTATTCCTACTATACAGAAAGCTCTTAGGGATAATGGTTCTGCTCCTGCTGTTATTGAAACAGATGATGACAGAACGTATTTTTTGCTTACAATTCCATGTAGGGAAGGATTTGAAGATAAAGTTTTCAATCTTGAAAATAGAGTTAATGATGTTTTAAAAGATAAATTTGAAAATGAACTTGGACAAATGAATGTACAAGTTCAAGAACTTATAAATCAGTCTGTTATTGTAGATAAAACACAACTTGGACAGATACTTGGACAAATGAATGTCCAAGTATGGAGTAAGTCTCGTTCTAAAGATAATATTCTTGATTTTGTATCTGATACGATAAATTTGTTATGTCTTTTAAAGATTGGCAGCCTGTCTGCTAAAGACTTGGATAAAAGACTTGACTTTGGATCTGTAAAAGAGCTAAAACGAAAAATTATTCTTCCGTTAACGGAACTAGGGTATGTTGTAATGGCTAATCCGGATAAACCTACAAGTGCCAAACAGGCATATTTGTTGACGGATAGAGGCAAATCTCTTTTTTAATTCGGTGATAATAAACAAAAAATCCTGATTTCAAAACGAAATCAGGATTTTGTTTGTTGAGTGTGGTACCACCAGGAATCGAACCGGGGACACAAGGATTTTCAGTCCTTTGCTCTA
>ENA-OZHK01000539-OZHK01000539.1-human-gut-metagenome-genome-assembly--contig:-NODE-539-length-10777-cov-6.887148_pt1 | contig 10777 bp, 8 predicted proteins | sample MGYA00244048_ERZ653690 | MGnify/ENA primary metagenome ERZ653690 (study PRJEB26926, sample SAMN06165197) | human gut metagenome | biome: ENVO:00009003; feature: ENVO:2100002; material: ENVO:00002003...
CGAGATCTAGTACGGTCTCGTGGGCTCGGAGATGTGTATAAGAGACAGATCACACACCGATGGTTATGGCGACGCTTGCCGAAGGCGTCAAGCGTATGTTTTTCAATTCGGGTGCAAAATATTTGCAGAACTCGTCATGAATACAGTAAATTTCTATAAAATTTGTATCTGTCATGGAATTGGATGTTTTTATGTAAATTATTGATTTTCAACTAAAAATATTTCACTTTCACAATTCTTCAAGAACAGACAAATTTGTGATACGGGAATTAGATTAACAGCAATGATAAGATGATGGTAAAGTAACAAAAACGGGTTATAAATGTGTGTACATAAATAGTCGTCCCTTAAAGAATCCATTTTATAGTGTCCTGCTGTGTGAACAGCACTATTTGCTTGCCGTAATAGCCTATGCGCTCGTCTAAGTTGTCAGTCTTCTCGCTTGTCGTCACGGTATCGTTTTCCACGCCCTAGAAAGCGCCGTAAGCGAATAGTCTGCTGAATCCCTTTTTATCGTCTAGCACGAGCTGTATGTGCAGTCTGCCCTCACGGTTGCATAGGTCAATCTTAGCTTGAAGCGCGTCAACCACATCCTGCTTCAGTCTGTTGCTTATATATCTTCGCACGCTGTGACGCGCGTCGATTGCCTCTAGTTGTGTCATAAGCTGCCTTTGTCCTTTGTTGAATTTATGTGCTTTTGTGGGGCAATGCTTAATTGCCCGTTTTCTTTATCGATACAAGTTCGCCTGTTGATGTAAGCCTGTGCATCTTCCACTTGTCAGACATCAGTCCGTCCCCGGTCCATTGCGGTACGGACTCGATGGCTATGTCGTTTAATGCGCCTGATGGTGCAAAGTAGACGTTCTCAACGCTATGCAACTCCTTTTCCAATGGTTTCCATACCAGTTTGCCGACAGTCGTCGTGTTGTAAAGATTCTGTTCGTCTATATGTTTTAGCTCGTTCCCCTCGAACAGTAGATACATCTTTGGCGAGTCCATGCCTTTGCGCAGACAATATGCAGCATAGATTAAAGAGTCTTCTGACGCCGGGATCGTAACAAATTCTATTGCAAGGTCGTTGTCTCCCAATGTTTGCCATACTTGTTGCCAATCTGTGGAAAGATTGCGGATAAAGTCTCCATACTTATCCTGGCATTGCTGCAACTTTTCATCCAGCCTCTTTGCCTCATTCTTTAGAGAGTCTAAGTCTGCCGGTCTTTCTGATTTGGGCTGTTCGTATATGTTGTTAATCTTGTTGTAAAGGTCTACCAGGTTGTTGTACATATTTTTTGTACCATTGTTTCCATCCTCTTTTTCGGGTGAATCTAAATCCATTCTATTATCGAGCGACATCCCCTTTCCCAACAAAACACTGTTGTATCCGTCTTTGTAATAAGCGTCGGAGCGCGATTCGTAAGCTATGCGGTGAATAATGGGTTCAAACAATATCTCATATTGTTTACAAAGTGAATCTTTTTTATTTGCATCAGAGCCGATAAAACTCCTTTTTAAGATGTTTGGAATGAGTTCCATAGCGTCGGCGTAGTATTTTGATGCCTTCTTGTCTCCTGCTTTTTTGCAGAATACTGAAAGGTTTAATAACGAATTGGCATATTTAATATTTTCCTTTCCGAATATTTTTTCGTTGGTCTCCAATGCCTCTGTTTCCATTTTTGCAGCTTTGTCGTAATGCCCCAGTGCGGCATTGTAGTCGGCAATGTTCCTTAATAGCGTGGTGTATTCAGGATTGTCTCTGCCAAGGATTTTCTTGCTGATTTTCAAAGCCTTGGTTCCAAGTTGTAAGGCTTCGTCATATTTCCCTGATAAGTAATAGTAAGTTGCAAGGTTGCTTAATGAGGCGGAATAGTCGTAATGTTCTTTTCCGCTGACTTTCTCTTTTATTTCCAATGCTTCGGTTTCATGCCGTATAGCTGCGTCATAGTTTCCCTGTTTTGTTTCGTATAACGCCAAGTTGCTCAATGAAGTTGCATAGTAAATGCTTTCTTCGCCGACAATCTTGCCTACGGCATGCAGCGCTTCAGTCCCAAGCCTTACAGCCTCGCCATGGTCACCTTTTTCAGAATGGTACAATGCGAGGTTGTTCAATGAATTTGCATATTCAGGATCGTCTTTTCCAAGAATCTCTCCGTAGATGTTCATTGCTTCGGTTTCGAAGCGTACAGCCTCTCCGTAGTTTTTCTGTTCGGCATTGTATAATGCCATGTTGCTCAATGATTTGGCATAGCGAATACTCTTTTTTCCAAAAATCTCCTTGAATATGTTCATGGCTTCCATTTCAATGTTTTTAGCCTCGTCGTATTTTCTGTAATCGGCATAGTAAAGTGCCATGTTGCTCAGCGAAATTCCATAATGTTCAGACTCTGCCCCAAGACATTTCCTTATAATGTCAGAGTATCTTTTGGCATAGTCCAAGGCTCTTACGTCGTTCAGCTGTGAATAGCAATCGGCTATAAGCAATATCGTGTAACTGCTGTGGAATATGCGACTGTCGTCCAGTATGCTGCGCTCTGTCTTTTCTGTTTCTGAATAATACTGAAGTGCTTTGGTGTAGTCATTGTCGTTGTAGCTTTCGGTCCCTAATTGCAACAATGAGTCCGACTTTACGGTCAGCCGCCTGTCTACCGGCGGGATGTTGTAAAACTTATAATATTCTGCGGCAGTTGCTGTATCGCCAAGCATGTAGTAACATGAAGCCAGCCACATGGCGGAATAATGCCGCCTGTTGCTTGTTTCATTGAGCTTGGCCTTGTCTATCCTGTCGCTTTCCTTGAAAAGTGGTATCGCGTTCTTGTATTTGCCCTGTTGGTAAAGCCCGACTCCTAAAGCGAATAACGAGTCGGACGTCGCCATGTCAGCGCTGCTTTGGGCGAACAGGACCATCGGGACAAATGACAGTATGCAAGTGATGAGTTTTTTCATAATATTATCAGAATAACGGGTGAGCCGTTGAGCATCCTTTCAACTTATGCACAGATATGGTCTGCCTGACAAAGAAAAAAGCGCTAACTGCTTGTTTCCTGCAATTAACGCTTTCTTTTCGGTGGGCCATCCAGGGCTTGAACCTGGGACCTCCAGATTATGAGTCTGTTGCTCTAACCAACTGAGCTAAAAGCCCTCTTAAACCTTGCGGTGTTAAGATTTCGGTTGCAAAGGTATAGCTATTTATTCAAATAACCAAATATTTTTTGAAAAATATGCTTTAAATGACGAAGAAAAGTTGTTTTACGATAAAATATTCGTTAAAAAAATATGATTATGGCTGTGCCGTTGATACATTTCGCCGAATTATGTTAACTTTGCAAAAAAGTAAAATCGCACGACTTGGTGCTAAGGTTATACTTTTGCTTATGTCTGCGATGCTTAGTTTTGAAAATAATAATTTATTCATTATTTCTACGTTTTAAATGAGTAACGAATTTAACCCATTATTCACCAATCAGCCCGGGCTGACGGATAATGAAGTGGAGAAAAGCCGTGCCGAGCACGGCGAAAATGTGCTTACACCCCCGGAAAGGACTCCCTTGTGGAAACTTTATCTTGAAAAATACAAGGATCCGATAATCAAAATCTTACTTTTTGCAGCGGTTATATCGCTCGGACTTGCCGTCATCGAGAACAACTACATCGAGTCGATAGGCATTATCCTTGCCATTATTCTTGCCACCACCATCGGATTTTACTTTGAGATGGACGCGGCAAAGAAGTTTAATGTGCTCACGGCTCTTGGCGAGGAGTCGCCCGTAAAGGTGCGCCGCAACGGCAAGGTGGTTCAGGTGGCACGCAAGGATGTCGTTGTTGGCGATGTTGTCATAATAGAAGTAGGCGACGAAATACCTGCCGACGGAAACCTTATTGAGTCGACCGACCTGCAGATAGACGAGTCGTCGCTCACCGGCGAGCCGATAATAACAAAGCATGCCGACCCCGACAAGAACGACAAGGAGGCCACTTATCCCTCGTCAAAGGTGCTGCGCAGCACTATGGTGATGAACGGCCGCGGCGTGTATAAGGTTACTGAGGTGGGCGATGCCACGGAAATAGGCAAGGTGGCACGCAGCAGTACCGAGATGACGTCGGTTAAAACCCCTCTGAACATGCAGCTCGACAAGCTTGCCAAGATGATAAGCAAGTTTGGCGTGGGCATATCAGTGGCAGCATTTGTGATATTCCTCGGCCGCGATATACTGACCGATCCGCACAACTTGTGGCATACGGACAACTATCTCGGCATGGTTAAGGTGGTGCTCGAATATTTCATGATGGCCGTTACGCTCATCGTGATGTCTGTGCCCGAGGGTATGCCTATGGCCGTTACGCTCAGCTTGGCTCTCAACATGCGCCGCATGCTCAAGAACAACAACCTTGTGCGCAAACTACATGCCTGCGAGACTATGGGCGCCGTTACGGTGATATGCACCGACAAGACGGGTACGCTGACGCAAAACAAGATGCAGGTGGCCGACATGGCAATGTATGCCGACGACGCTGCCCTGTTTAATGATGCCATAGCATACAACACCACTGCCCATCTCGACGAAGAAGGCGGTAAGGGTATAGGTAACCCTACTGAGGTTGCCCTGCTGCTGTGGCTTGAGAAGAACAATATTGACTATAAATCTTTGCGCAAGGCCGAAAACGTGGAGCATCAGCTGCCGTTCTCAACCGAACGCAAATATATGGCCACAATAGTGAAACGCGGCTCTGAGCGAGTGCTCTTCGTGAAGGGTGCACCCGAGATTGTTGCCAAGTTCTGCGACATAGACGACGCACGCCGCAACGAGATACGCGAGCGCCTTACGGGATATCAGAACCAGGCCATGCGTACACTTGCGTTTGCATATAAGGTGCTCGGCAACGGCGACGACATAGACACTGCCAAACTTACGCCCGACGCCCACCTTACGTTCCAGGCCGTGGCAGCCATAAGCGACCCGATACGTCCCGATGTGCCGGCAGCCGTTAAGGAATGTATCGACGCAGGAATAACAGTTAAGATAGTAACGGGCGACACATCGGCTACAGCCATAGAGATAGCCCGCCAGATAGGCATCTGGGATGCCGATACGCCTGCAGAGGCTCAGATAACAGGTCCCGACTTTGCCGCTTTGAGCGACGAAGAGGCTTTCAACCGTGTTATGAAGCTGAAGGTGATGAGCCGCGCAAGGCCGGGCGACAAGCAGCGCCTTGTGAACCTGCTGCAGAAACACGACGCCGTGGTGGCCGTTACAGGCGACGGAACCAACGATGCCCCTGCGCTCAACCACGCCCATGTGGGCCTGTCGCTCGGTTCGGGAACGTCGGTTGCCAAGGAGGCAAGCGACATGACGCTGATAGACGACTCGTTCCGCAGCATTGTCAACGCCGTTATGTGGGGACGTTCGCTCTACCGCAACATACAGCGCTTCCTGTTCTTCCAGCTCGTAGTCAACGTTACAGCCCTGCTGCTCGTTCTCTGCGGATCAATCATCGGAACAGAAATGCCGCTTACCGTTACACAGATATTGTGGGTAAACATCATCATGGACACCTTTGCCGCACTGGCTCTGGCTTCGCTGCCGCCGTCGGAAGAGGTGATGAAGGAGAAACCGCGCAAGCGCTCCGACTTTATCATAACCCGCGGAATGGCCAAGGGCATAGTGTTCTGCGGAGTGGTGTTCTTCGCCATATTGCTGGCATTGCTTCTGCACAGTCTGTCGAGCGGTGCCGACCTGCAAATACATGAGTTGTCTATATTCTTCACGACGTTCGTCATGCTGCAGTTCTGGAATCTGTTCAACGCCAAGTCGTTCGGCTCTAACCATTCAGCCTTCCACGACTTCAGCCACGACAACGGACTGCTGCTCGTGTTGCTGTTCATCCTTGTGGGCCAGTGGCTCATCGTGACCTTCGGCGGCAGAATGTTCCGTACCGAACCATTGTCGGCAACAGAGTGGATAACCATAATCGGCGCAACATCCGTAGTAATGTGGGTAGGTGAGATATGGCGCGGAATAAAGAGACTGAGATGCAAGAAATAAAAAATATAATATTCGACTTCGGCGGCGTGCTTGTCGACCTTGACAAGCAACGCTGCATCGAGGCTTTTGACAAGATTGGAGCACACAAGATAGTAAAATACGTTGACGAGTGCCGTCAGGAAGACCTGTTTCACGACCTTGAGGTGGGCAATACAGGTATCGGCGAATTCTGCCGCGAGGTGAGACGCCTGTCGTCTGGCTGTAAGGCGTCTGACGAGGAAATATGCAACGCATGGAACTCTCTGCTGACGGGCATACCTGAACAGAGGCTCGAAAAGCTGGCAAGCCTTAAAGGACGCTACCGCATGGTGCTGCTGAGCAACACCAACCCCATACACTGGCAGAAGGCACAGGACGGAATGTTCTGGCATAACGGCATGGACGTTGACGACTATTTTGAAGGTACGTTCCTGTCATACCGCATGCACATGCTCAAGCCCGACCCTCAGATATTCGTCAAGACGCTCATGACGTCGGACATGATGGCATACGAGACACTGTTTATCGACGACTCGCCTATAAACTGCGCCGCTGCCAGCGAACTGGGCATGATGAGTCTTAACCTGAAGGGCGACGAATGGCTCGACAGAGTGTGAACAAATAACCGCAAAGGAGTTATGAAAACAATATTTACAGATACCGACAACGCCGAGATGGCGCCCTGTGTGGCAACGATAGGATTCTTCGACGGCGTTCACCGCGGTCACAGATACCTCATAAAGGCTGTAACCGACTGCGTTGCCGCCAACCCTGAACTTCAGTCGACGGTGATAACTTTTGACCGCCATCCGCGCCAGGTGCTCAACATGGACTTTCAGCCAAAGCTGCTCTCTACGCTCGACGAGAAGCTAGCACTGCTATCTAAGACGGGAGCCGACAACTGCGTTGTGCTGCACTTCGACCGCGAAATGGCTTCCATGCCTGCCTATGACTTTATGCGCGACGTGCTGCGCGACCGCCTGAACGTAAGAAAACTCATCATGGGCTACGACAACCGCTTCGGTCACAGCCGCACCGAAGGCTTTGACGACTATGTGGGCTACGGCCGCGAGATAGGCATAGAGGTGGTGCGCGGCAATGCTTTTGTGCTCAACGGCGTTAACGTCAGTTCTTCTGTTATTCGCACTTTCCTGTCGGGAGGCGAGGCCGACATGGCTGCCATGTGTCTCGGTTATCCTTATTTCTTTTCAGGCAAGGTTACGGGCGGCTACCGCGAAGGGCGCAAGATGGGCTTCCCTACGGCCAACGTGAAGGTAACCGACGCCCAGAAACTTATACCCGAGAACGGCGTTTATGCCGTGAAAGCGAGAGTGGAAGGCTGCGACCGCCTGCTCAAAGGAATGATGAACATAGGCAAGCGCCCCACGTTCGACGGCCATGAAACCACGCTCGAGGTAAACATATTCGACTTTGACGAAGATATCTACGGCCGCGAAATAGACGTGATGTTTTATCACCGCCTGCGCGACGAACATAAATTCAGTTCGGTAAAGAAACTTGTCGACCAGCTCCGGCTTGACCGCGAGGAGGCCGAAAAGATACTCGAACAGGTATAATTCTATCACGATAAATATCCATTCGCACCGAATTTCACTCTTAAAACACCATTTATATAATATAAAATCCCGAAATGAAAAAAGCATTATTATATCTGTTTGCATTCATCTGCATACAGTATTTCGTTTCATGGGCCGTGTTTACGGTATGGCTTCTCGCCGCCGGCCATCCCATGGCTGACGTGCAAGCCGTGTTCAACGGACAGAAGCAAGAACTGCTTACGGCCCCAATGCAGATACTTGCGTGCGCAATATATTGCGCTATCACCCTTGCCATATTCATCTGGCGCAAGTGGGCTGTGCTCTCGCCGGCATATATGAACACCCGCCAGTGGGACATATTCTTCTGGAGCGCTGTGGCTTCGCTCGGCACCATTTTGCCTTCAGTATGGCTGCATAGCCTTATGCCCGAGCTTCCCGACACATCGGCCGAGACATTCACTAAGCTTATGAGCAACCAGTACGGCTATTTTGTCATCTGCCTGTTTGTTCCGTTTGTCGAGGAGACCGTGTTCCGCGGCGCCATCCTCAAGTCGCTGCTTGGAGTTTTCCGCAGTCCGTGGGTGGCCATACTTATTTCGGCTGTGATATTTGCCGTTGTCCATCTCAATCCCGCCCAGATGCCCCATGCCCTTCTTATAGGTCTGCTGCTCGGCTGGATGTATTATCGCACCGGGAGCATACTTCCGGGCGTTGCCCTCCATTGGGTTAACAACACCGTGGTGTACGCCTTGTGCAAATTGTTTCCTCAGGCAGCTTCGGTCAACAGTCTTGAAGGTCTGTTCGGCAGCAATCAGAAGAGCATCGTCCTGTCGCTTATCTTCTCGATGTTCATATTGCTCCCCGCGCTTTATCAGCTCAACATGAGGATGAAAAAGTAAAGAAAAATAATAATTTAGAGCCGCAGGCACAAGCGTTGTTCGACTACTGTTTTGATGGCGAAAGTGAATGTCTTGAAGATTCTATTCTGATGTCGGGTGAACTGAAAATAAATGAAACAGGAATATAAAAATGGTTATGGATAAATCAATCGGCATATTAGATAAGGACTACACTTTATGGGTTAAGGAACTTGTAAAGCGTTATCGTGGCAGCCAAATCAAGGCGGCGATAAAAGTAAATAGAGAGTTGCTTCGCTATTACTGGGAGCTGGGCAAAGATATTGAAGAAAAGCAAGCGGATAATAAATATGGCAGCAAGTTTTATGCCACACTAAGCCGTGATTTGCGTCATGAGATGCCGGGTGTAGAAGGACTTTCCGAAACTTCTATTCGCTATGCGAAACGATTTTATACCCTTTATCGTCAGCAATTTGTAACTCTTCCACAGCTTGTGGCAGAATCAGAAAAAGCAAATCTTCCACAACTTGTGGAAAGATTATATTCAGATTTGTTCTCAATACCTTGGGGACATCATCGCTATATTATTGACAAATGCTCGAATGATTCAGATAAGGCATTGTTCTATGTTCACCAGACATTGAAAAATGGCTGGAGCAGGGATTTATTACTCAATATGCTGAGCACAAACCTGTATGAGCGTAGTGGTAAGGCTCAGACAAATTTTAAGAGTACACTTCCTGATGTGGAAAGCGATTTGGCGCAAGAACTGACACGCGATCCCTACGACTTTTCTTTCACAGGCTTGCGCGGGAAATACAATGAGCGCAAGCTAAAAGATACGTTGCTTACTAATATTACGAACTTTTTGTTGGAACTTGGTACCGGCTTCGCCTATGTAGGCAAAGAATATCGTCTGCAAATAGCTGAAAAGGAAAAATTTATTGACCTACTTTTCTACAACCTCAAACTGTCATGTTATGTTGTCGTAGAGGTGAAAATCGGTGAGTTTGACTTTGCAGATGCCGGTCAGTTAGGCGGGTATGTTGTAGCCTGCAATCATCTTCTTCGCAAAGATGGACGCGATAATCCCACAATAGGATTGCTTATTTGCAAGCAAAAGAATAACACTTTGGCTCAATATGCACTTGAATCAAGTAATCAGCCCCTCGGAATATCCGAATATGAGCTTGAAAAACTCTATCCGGAAAAGGTTGAAGGCACAATGCCATCTATCAAAGAGATAGAAGAAAAATTAGATGGTCAAACTAACTGCTAAATTTTCATTTATGGAACGACAGGTTTAACTGTTATCAGAAATACACAAATATCTTTTGTTATCAAGCATAAACAAAGCGTATTCGTTTATATAATGCTTTTGCTAAAGCATGTAACGAATCCAAATGTTCAAATCAAGTATTAAAATTTATTACTGTCGCTCTTGCACCAGAACTATATGTTAATGATAGACAGCGATTTGAGAGTTTGAGAGAAAAAATTAACCAGCAGCTTACTTTTAGTGAATTAGCTAATTTGAACATCTTCTTGTCGCCTTTGCGCTAGTACAGACACGTATTGTTAAATTCCTAAAGACGATTGATTAAAAAATAGAAGTGAACCGCCGAATAAATGATATTTTTCATCCGTTTGACGCTCTCAGAATGGCGTCGGCGTTTAGAAAGTCCGGTTTTTGTCCGAAATTTGGCAAAAACCGGACTTTTTTGTTAATATGCTGATTAACAGTGCGTTATGACGTTGACGGCTTGAATCTTTAAATGTTAAAAAACATAACTCGGCCGTTTACCGCTCAAAAGTGGCCCGTTTACTACATGAAAGTGGTGCTTTTGCAATGCAGAAACAGCCGTTTTAGAGGCTGAAAAGTGTGTTTTTTGAGTGTTATTCCAACATAAAAGTAAACTTATGTTAAAGGATTGATGCGTAAAACGCCATTATTTTAACATCCGTTATACTTACGTTTTCTAGATTGAAAAATATTTTTGTCCTGACTTTTTACTGCCGTCATTCAGCTTTGTATCTTTCATTTTAGCTGGAATTAGTCATTAATGTCTGGTCTGATTATTGTATGCTTTCTTGCAGGTATTGCGAGCCAAGGCAAGAAACGGCAGGCTGCAAGGTGATGATAAAAGACAATAAAACCATTAAAAGTATTAATCTGCCTGTATCGTATAAGCCATTTATGCTCTGCCAACTTGTTGGGTCAGAGTCTGTTAAAATTGTTGCTGTGTCCTTGTCATAACTGTAAACTTTTTGTTTATATATATAATGTAAGGTGTAAAAGCTGTCTCTTATACACATCTCCGAGCCCACGAGACCGTACTAGATC
>ENA-OZHK01000543-OZHK01000543.1-human-gut-metagenome-genome-assembly--contig:-NODE-543-length-10748-cov-4.531095_pt1 | contig 10748 bp, 10 predicted proteins | sample MGYA00244048_ERZ653690 | MGnify/ENA primary metagenome ERZ653690 (study PRJEB26926, sample SAMN06165197) | human gut metagenome | biome: ENVO:00009003; feature: ENVO:2100002; material: ENVO:00002003...
TACGAGATCTAGTACGGTCTCGTGGGCTCGGAGATGTGTATAAGAGACAGGGCCGGAATTTTAAATGGGAAGAAAGCTGCGTGTCATCCGGGATTTGAAGAAAAACTGACCGGAGCAGAAGTATTCTTTTCCCCGGTAGTATGTGATGGAAATGTGATTACAAGCCGCGGCATGGGAACTGCCGTACCGTTTGGTCTTGCAGTTGCCCGTTATTTTACCGATGATGCAACCATAGAACATGTAAAAGCCGGACTTGTATACGCATAAACAGGTTCCAGAAATTGTCAGCTTTTTGTTCTCATAATTCCTCTGGTTCTGGTCACACTATACTCAGGCACATGAGAACAGCAAGTTGACCCCAAAAGCCGACCTGCCTTCTTGTGTGCAGGCCGGCTTTTTTATGCAGGCATATAAAATACAGGAGGTGAAGAACTATGGCAGGTAACAACAATTCATCAAGCGGTACAAACCGTATGGCAGTACCGGAGGCAAAGGACGCAATGAAACGTTTTAAGGAAGAGGTTGCAAGCGAGCTTGGAGTACCTTTAAAAGATGGATACAATGGGGATCTGACTTCCAAACAGGCAGGTTCTATTGGTGGAGAAATGGTCAAGAAGATGATCATGAAGCAGGAAGAACAGATGAAATAAGGACTTTCTGCCGGAAAACAAAACAGCGTATGGCTTTTGACAGGCCATACGCTGTTTTTATTATAGGAAATAAAAAAACACTTGGCAAATATGTATTTCGTATGCTATAATGCTTAAATGACTGTGGTGGTCGTAGTATGCCTGTTTGTACCATCACGGAAAAATAGATCGTACATGGAATTGATATATATAAGGAGGAAACAATTAAGATGAGTGTACAGGTTGAAAATTTAGAGAAGAATATGGCGAAACTTACCATCGAGGTTTCAGCAGAGGATCTGGAGAAAGCACTTGAGTCAGCTTACCAGAAGCAGAAGAAGCAGATCAGTGTTCCGGGATTCCGTAAAGGAAAAGTTCCGAGAGCCATGATCGAGAAGATGTATGGAGTTGACGTATTCTATGAGGATGCAGCAAACGCTCTGATGCAGCAGAATTATGCAGCAGCTGTTGACGAAAGCGGAATTGATATTGTGTCACGTCCGACCGTTGACGTTGTACAGATTGAAAAGGGCAAGCCTTTTATTTTCACAGCTGAAGTTGCTGTAAAGCCTGAAGTTACACTTGGCAAATACATGGGAGTGACCGTTACAAAGATCGATACTTCTGTATCCGATGAAGAAGTAGACGAAGCTCTGGAAAAAGAACGCAATAACAATGCAAGAACCATCAATGTAACAGACAGACCGGTTGCACAGGGAGATACCGCTGTGATCGATTTTGAAGGATTTGTAGACGGTGTTGCATTTGAGGGCGGTAAGGGAGAAAATCATTCATTAGAGATCGGTTCCCACACCTTTATTGATACATTTGAGGATCAGCTGGTTGGAAAGAATGTTGGCGATGAAGTAGATGTAAATGTTACTTTCCCGGAGCAGTATCAGGCTGCTGATCTGGCAGGAAAGCCGGCTACATTCAAGGTTAAGATCAACGAGATCAAAGCAAAGGAACTTCCGGAGCTTGATGATGAGTTCGCAAAGGATGTATCTGAGTTTGATACATTAGCTGAGTACAAGGAAAGCTTAAAGAAAGACTTGGAGAAGAAGAAACAGGATGAAGCAAAGCGTACAAAAGAAGACGAAGCCATCCAGAAGATCATTGACAAGTCAAAGATGGAGATTCCGGAGGCAATGATCGATACACAGTGTGAGACAATGATCGAGGAATTCGCTCAGAGAATCGCACAGAGCGGTCTTTCCATGGATCAGTACTTACAGTTCTCCGGTCTTACCGTAGACGGATTAAAGGAGCAGGTTCGTCCGGAAGCTCTTACCCGTATCCAGAGCAGTCTCGTATTAGAGCAGATCGCTAAGGAAGAAAACATCGAAGTATCTGATGCAGATGTAGATGCAGAGATCGAGAAGATGGCAAAGAATTACGGTATGGAAGCTGATAAGCTCAAAGAGTACATGGGCGAAGGCGAGAAAGAATCCATGAAGAGAGAACTTGCCATCACAAAGGCAGTTGAACTGATCATGGACAACATCAAAGAAAGAGCAAAGGCTAAGACAAAGAAAGAAAAAGAAGCTGAGGCAGAAGCAGAGGCTTAATATTGAAAACTACGACAGAGAAGGACTGGTCTGGGAGAATACCAGACCGGTCTTTTGTTCATTGAGGTGCATCGCAGGATGCATGTAATAAATACAGGAGGCGATTTTTCTATGAGTTTAGTACCTTATGTCATTGAACAGACCAGCAGGGGCGAGAGAAATTATGATATTTATTCCCGTCTGTTAAAAGACAGAATTATCTTTTTAGGGGAAGAAGTAAATGAGACAACCGCAAGTCTTGTTGTTGCACAGCTTCTGTTTCTGGAATCGGAAGATCCGAACAAGGATATTCAGTTATATATCAATTCTCCGGGTGGAATGGTTACTGCCGGTATGGCAATTTATGACACCATGCAGTATATCAAATGTGATGTATCAACCATCTGTATCGGACTGGCAGCCAGCATGGGTGCGTTTCTTCTGGCTGGTGGTACAAAGGGAAAACGTTTTGCACTCCCTAATTCAGAAATCATGATTCATCAGCCTTCCGGTGGTGCAAAAGGACAGGCAACAGAGATTCAGATTGCGGCAGAGAATATTTTAAAGACAAAGAAACGTTTGAATGAAATTCTTGCTGCAAACACCGGTAAGCCATATGAGACAATTGCAGCAGATACGGAACGTGACAATTATATGTCCGCGCAGGAAGCTGCAGATTACGGCTTGATCGATGGAGTGATCACGAATAGATAGTTATGTGGAAACCTCCGGTCATTGCCGGAGGTATTTTTCATTTATAGGAGTAAATAAATTATGGCAGGAAAGAATGATGGCAAAATCCGCTGCTCTTTTTGCGGAAAAACACAGGATCAGGTCGGAAGAATGATTTCAGGTCCAAATGGTGCATTTATCTGTGATGAGTGTGTAGATATCTGCGCAGAGATCATTGAGGAAGAGAATCTGGAAGAAAAAGCTCCGGCTTCTGCAAAGGAAGAAATCAATCTGATTAAACCGGAAGAAATGAAGGCGTTTCTGGACGATTATGTAATCGGGCAGGATCAGGCAAAAAAGGTACTTTCGGTTGCGGTATACAATCATTATAAGAGAGTGCTTGCAGATCAGGAAAATGATGTGGAACTTCAGAAAAGCAATATTCTGATGCTGGGACCGACCGGTTCCGGAAAGACGCTTCTGGCGCAGACACTTGCCCGTGTACTTAATGTACCGTTTGCAATTGCAGATGCCACGACACTGACAGAGGCCGGTTATGTGGGAGAGGATGTAGAGAACATTCTTTTGAAGCTGATTCAGGCTGCAGATTATGATGTGGAGCGTGCACAGCACGGCATTATCTATATTGACGAGATCGATAAGATCACAAAGAAATCGGAGAATGTATCCATCACGAGAGACGTATCCGGAGAGGGTGTTCAGCAGGCATTACTTAAGATTCTGGAAGGAACGGTTGCATCGGTTCCGCCACAGGGAGGACGTAAACATCCGCAGCAGGAACTGATTCCGATTGATACAACAAATATTCTGTTTATTTGCGGCGGAGCATTTGATGGTCTGGAGAAAATTGTAGAGGCACGTATGGACGCTTCTGCGATCGGATTTAATGCAGAGGTGAAGTCAAAGTCTGACATCAATGTGGGGGATGCATTTAAGCGTGCACTGCCACAGGATTTTGTGAAGTTTGGACTGATTCCGGAGTTTATCGGACGTGTGCCGATTACCGTATCTTTAGATTCGCTGGATCGCGACGCATTGATCCGTATTTTAAAAGAGCCAAAGAATTCTCTGATCAAACAGTATACCAGACTTCTGGAACTGGATGGGGTAGGACTGGAATTTGAGGACAGCGCAATTGAAGCAATTGCAGATAAGGCATTAGAGCGCAAAACCGGAGCACGTGGACTGCGTGCCATCATGGAAGCGGTAATGCTGGATCTGATGTATCGTGTCCCATCGGATGATTCCATCAGCAAGTGTGTGGTAGATAAAAAGATGGTGGAAAACAATCTTGCTTTAGATGGAGAAGAGATTCTTGGAATTGAGCAGGACCCGAAGAAAGAAGTAAAAGAAGAACTTGCTTCATAAAAAGACCGGATGCGTCTGGAAATATAGGAGCAGATACAAGTGGAAGATAAAATATTGACAATTCCGGCAGTGGCACTGCGGGGAATGACGATTTTGCCGGGCATGGTGGCTCATTTTGATATCAGCAGGGACAAATCCCTGCGTGCTGTCGAGGAAGCCATGAAAGGAGACCAGAAGCTTTTTATCGTCACACAAAAAGATACAGAGAAAGAAGATCCTCAGGGAGAAGATCTGTATGAAGTGGGGCTTCTGGCTGTGGTTCGTCAGGTCGTAAAATTACAGAAAAATATTATGCGTGTACTGATCGAAGGAATCGGGCGCGCAGAGATATATGAATATACACAGACAGCCGATTATATGCAAGCGCGTGTGATCGTGTATGATCAGGAAGACGATGAACAGCTTCCGGAGCAGGCAAAGTCTGCAATGCTTTTGAGTGTGCAGGAAACGTTTGCAAAATATGCAAGAGTACATGGCAAAATCGGGCAGGATGTGATGCGCCAGGTTCAGGAAGAGACGGATCTTTTAAAACTTCTTGATTATGTGGGAAACAGCCTTGTAATCAGTTATAAAAAGAAACAGAAACTGTTAGAGGCTGTCACGCTGACAGCACGTTATGAGGCGGTGCTTTCTTCTTTGCTGCAGGAGACAGAGATTCTGGCTTTAAAGCGTGATTTCCAGAAAAAAGTGCAGGAACATGTGGATAAAAACCAGAAAGATTACCTACTTCGGGAGCAGATGCAGGTAATCCGGGAAGAGCTGGGAGAATCCAATACAGAAACCGATGCACAGGAGTATGAAAAGAAACTGCAGGAACTTCAGGCTTCCGGGGAAGTGAAAGCAAGAATTCATAAGGAGATTGAGCGTTTTCAGGGAATTTCAGGAAATTCATCCGAGAGTACGGTAAGCCGTGGTTATATCGAAACCTTACTGGAACTTCCGTGGGATGCAGTATCGGAGGATAACAAAGACTTAAAGCATGCGCAGAAGATTCTGGATGAGGATCATTACGGTCTCGAAAAGGTAAAGGAACGTATTCTGGAATTTCTTGCAGTCCGTAATCTGACCGGAAAGGGAGAGAGCCCGATTATTTGTCTGGTGGGGCCTCCGGGAACCGGAAAAACCAGCATTGCGCGTTCGATTGCCCGTGCGCTGGATAAAAAATATGTTCGTATTTCACTCGGAGGTGTGCGGGATGAAGCGGAGATCCGCGGACACCGCAGAACCTATGTGGGAGCAATGCCGGGAAGAATCGTCAATGGACTGCGGATGGCGGGAGTCAAAAATCCACTGATGCTGCTGGATGAAATTGACAAGATGAGCAGCGATTATAAGGGAGATACAGCTTCTGCCATGCTGGAAGTGCTTGACTCGGAACAGAATCATAAATTCCGGGATCACTATGTAGAGCTTCCGGTGGATCTGTCCGAGGTACTGTTTATTGCAAGTGCCAATTCCATGCAGGATATTCCGGGACCGCTTCTGGATCGTATGGAAATTATAGAAGTCAGCAGTTATACGGAAAACGAAAAGTTCCATATTGCAAAGGATCATCTGCTGGCGAAACAGTTTGAAAAAAACGGAGTTGCAGATGGCAAACTAAAGATTACGGACAAAGCGCTGCGAATGGTGATTTCTTCTTATACCAGAGAAGCAGGTGTACGTTCTCTCGAACGGCAGATCGGAGAAATCTGCCGCAAAGCAGCCCGCAGAATCTACGAGGGCGATGAGAAAATGATTCGTGTAACCGGCACAAATCTGGAAGATTTTCTCGGAAAACTGAAATATCGTCCGGAGAAGAAAAACAAAAAGAATGAAGTAGGCATTGTGCGCGGTCTGGCATGGACCAGTGTGGGTGGTGTAACTTTAGAGATTGAGGTGAATCTGATGCCGGGCAAGGGCAGTGTGGTGTTGACGGGAAAACTCGGAGACGTCATGAAAGAGTCTGCACAGACCGGAATCAGTTATATTCGGTCCATCAGTGAAGATTACCATATTGATCCGGAATTTTTCCAGAAACATGACATCCATATCCATGTTCCGGAAGGTGCGGTTCCAAAAGACGGACCGTCTGCCGGAATTACCATGGCAACCGCAATTCTTTCTGCGGTCACCGGGAAGCCGGTACGGGCAGATGTTGCCATGACAGGGGAAATTACACTGCGCGGACGTGTACTTCCGATTGGCGGATTAAAAGAGAAATTGCTTGCGGCAAAGAATGCCGGAATGAAGACGGTCTGTATTCCAAAAGAGAATGAACAGGATCTTGCCGAAATTTCGGAAGAGATCGTTGGAGATATGGAGATCATACCGGTAGAACATATGGATCAGGTAATTAAGGCTGCATTTGTATAATGCAGCCCAAATTCTTTTTGCAGGAGAATAAATATGATTATCAAAAATGTGAATTTGGAGACAGTTTGTGGAATTACAAGTGCGATTCCGGACAACCTATTGGATGAAGTGGCTTTTGCCGGAAAATCCAATGTGGGAAAGTCATCGCTGATCAATGCGCTGATGAACAGGAAATCGCTTGCGCGTACTTCTTCCCAGCCGGGAAAAACGCAGACCATAAATTTTTACAATGTCAATGAGGCAATGTATCTGGTGGACTTGCCGGGATACGGATACGCAAATGCAAATATTGAGATTAAGGCGAAATGGGGACAGATGATCGAAAATTATCTGCATACATCCAAACGGCTGAAAGCAGTTTTTCTTCTGATTGATATTCGTCATGAACCGTCGGAAAATGATCAGATGATGTATGAGTGGATGGTTCATCAGGGATTTGCGCCAATCATCATTGCAACAAAATCGGACAAATTAAAAAAGATGCAAATCCTGCAACATGTGCAAATGATAAAGGATATCCTGCAAGTAGAGCCGGGAACGATCGTTATTCCGTTTTCTGCGGAGTCAAAACAGGGCCGGGAAGAAATCTGGCAGATTGTAGAATCCGTTATTGAACTTCCGCAAGGGTACATCGAGGCGGAAAATGCCAAAAGAGAGGCAAAACAAAAGCAGCCGGCACCGCAGGAACCGAAGAAAAAAGAACGCTGGAAAAAGACAGACCGCCCGGTAGCCAAAAAGACACTTCGAAAAGAACAGAAAAAGAAAGTGAAAAAAAAGTAGAATGAAGAAAAAGTATTTGTATACTGCAATAATGCTTTTTGCCATTCTGGTGGCAGGAATGGGACTGACCGGATGGTACGTCAGCCAGACACAGGAACAGACGGATGGACAGGAACTGACGGTTGTGACTTCCTTTTATCCAATGTATATTGCGGCTGAGAATGTAATCGGGGATGCAGACGGAGTGCGTCTGGAAAATTTAAGTGAGCCGCAGACCGGCTGCCTGCATGATTTCCAGCTGACACCGGAAGATATGAAGTTACTCAGTACGGCAGATGTGTTTATCATCAATGGTGGTGGAATTGAAAGCTTTATGAAGGAAGTTGCAGAGGCTTACCCGAATCTGAAAATTATAGAAGCCTGTGAGAATATTTCTTTGCTCTCCGGGGAGGAGGACGATACACATCATCATGAGGGGGAAACAGAAGAAGAACATGCCCATGGGGATGTCAATGCCCACGCATGGATGAGCGTTTCTGCTTATGAGACACAGGTACAGACGATTGCCGATGGATTATCTGGAGCAGATCCGGAAAGAAGCAGTGCCTATCAGAATGGGGCAAAGGCATATCTGGAAAAACTGGACGGACTGAAAAAACGTCAGGAGAAATTAAAACAGGAAATTTCCGGTCAGTCGGTGATTCTGTTTCATGAAGCATATGCCTATGTCGCTGAGGACTATGGACTGCAGGTAAACTATCTGCTGGATCTCGATGAGGAACGGCAGGTCAGCGCAGGAGAAGTATCGGATGTGCTTTCTGCTGTCCGCAAGGGGCATGTAAAATACATTCTTGCAGAAGAACTGTATGGAAAGAGTATGGGAGATACGATCCGGAAAGAGTCCGATGCAAAGGTATTATATCTGGACCCGCTGAATCGCGGAACTTACGAAAAAGACAGTTATATTAACGGTATGAAAAAAAACATGGAGATACTTGAGGAGGCATTTTATGCGAAAGATCATTAGTCCGTGTGGATTTCACTGCATCAAGGTGAACCATCTGGGGGTGTGGTTCAGTGAGCAGGAAATCTTAAAAGATGTGAATCTTCATATGCACTGTGGATCGCTGAATGCGATTATCGGAAAAAACGGTGCCGGAAAATCGACATTGATCCGTGCCATGCTGGGGGACATCCCGCATACGGGAGATATTGAGTTTCGGGATACCAAAGACGGACGGATGCAGAATTTAAAAATCGGATATGTCCCGCAATCGATTAACATCGAAAAAAATACACCGGTCAGTGTCTATGACCTGCTGGCAAGCTATGAGTCGAGATATCCGGTGTTTCTGCCGAAAAACCGGAAATTATATGAAAAGATCAAAGCGCATCTGCGCATTTTTGAGGCAGAAGAACTGATCGACAAACAGGTTTGTAATCTGTCCGGAGGACAGCTGCAGAGAGTGCTTCTTGCACTGGCGGTGATGGATGAGCCGAATCTGCTGCTTTTGGATGAGCCGGTATCCGGAATTGACCAGAATGGCATGGAACTTTTTTTTAAAACGATGGATTATCTGAAAAAACATTATGACCTTGCGATTATTCTGATCTCACATGATCTGGATTACGTGGCAAGATATGCGGATCATGTAGTGCTTCTGGACAAGACGGTCCTCAGGCAGGGAACGGTAAAAGAAGTATACGAAAGTTCCGAATTTGAACGGATTTTTTCTGCGGGAAAAGAAGAAACATGGATAAAGGAGGATGAGACAAATGATTGATTGGACCTCCTGGATGGATTATGGTTTTATGAAGATGGCATTGGCCGCAATACTGATCATTACACCACTGTTTGGGCTGATGGGAACCATGATTGTCAATAAAAAAATGGCATATTTTTCGGATGCCCTGGGGCATTCCGCACTGACGGGAATTGCTGTAGGAGTGGTATGCGGAATTCCGGATACGAATATTTCCATGGTGATTTTTGCAGTTGTATTCGCGCTGCTGTTAAACAAAATCGGAAGCAGAAGTACCGTATCAACCGATACGATTATTTCGGTTTTTTCCTCCTGTTCGGTTGCGATTGGTCTGGCAATCCTGTCAAAAGGCGGAAATTTCAGTAAATATTCGAGTCTTTTAGTCGGGGATGTTCTGAGCATTACCAAAAAGGAAATCGGGTATCTTGTTATTATTTTTATCGTTACGATTTTGTTCTGGATCACCTGTTTTAACTGGCTGAATGCCATCTGTATTCACCGGGCACTGGCAAAGAGCAAGCGGATTCCGGTACAACTGATGGATTATGTTTTTGCGGTACTTGTAGCACTGATTGTCATGCTTTCCATCAAGTGGGTAGGTATTCTGATCATCAATGCATTGCTGATCCTTCCGGCGGCATCGAGCAGAAATCTGTCGGTAAATATGCGGGAATACCATGTCTTTTCGATAATTTTTTCCGTTTTCTCGGGCGTCATGGGGCTGATTCTGTCTTATTATACAAACGTTGCAACCGGCCCAATGATTGTAATTATCGCATCTGTGATCTATTTTGTGACTTATTTTTTCGGAAGAAAGTGGAAAGAATAACAGGGAGAATAGAATTTGACCGATTGTATTTTTTGTAGTACAATCGGTGTATACAAAATACTGAGGAAATACAAATGGATGAAATAACACTCAAAGCACTTGCAAAAATAAATCTGGGACTAGATGTGGTCCGGCGCAGGGAAGATGGATATCATGAAGTGCGCATGATCATGCAGACCATTCATCTGTACGATCTTCTGGAGATTCAAAAGATCCGGGAGCCGGAGATACAGATTGTTTCCAACCTCTCTTTTTTGCCGGTAAATGAAAATAATCTGGTCTATAAAGCGGCACGGCTGTTACAGGAAGAGTTTGCGCTTACAGATGGAATTTCCGTAAAACTGACAAAGAGAATTCCGGTAGCGGCGGGGATGGCAGGAGGAAGCACGGATGCTGCCGCCATGCTGTATGCGATGAATCAGTTGTATGATCTGGGATTGTCCCGCAGGGAACTGATGAAGCGTGGGGTACAGATCGGGGCAGATGTTCCTTACTGTCTTATGCGTGGAACGGCACTGGCAGAAGGAATCGGGGAAAAACTGACACAGCTTCCGCCGATGATCAAATGTCCGGTGCTGATTGCAAAACCATCCATTTCGGTATCGACCAGATTTGTATATCAGAACCTGAAGCTGGATGAACAGACGAACCATCCGGATATTGATGCACTGATGAAAGATATCCGGGAGAAAGATTTTGACGGTGTCTGTGCACATATGGGAAATGTACTGGAATCGGTTACGATACCAAACTATCCGGTAATTGCAGAGATCAAACAGCAGATGATGCGTTCGGGTGCAAAAGCTTCCATGATGAGCGGAAGCGGTCCTACCGCTGTCTCTTA
>ENA-OZHK01000549-OZHK01000549.1-human-gut-metagenome-genome-assembly--contig:-NODE-549-length-10561-cov-5.874072_pt1 | contig 10561 bp, 10 predicted proteins | sample MGYA00244048_ERZ653690 | MGnify/ENA primary metagenome ERZ653690 (study PRJEB26926, sample SAMN06165197) | human gut metagenome | biome: ENVO:00009003; feature: ENVO:2100002; material: ENVO:00002003...
TGCGATCGTCGGCAGCGTCAGATGTGTATAAGAGACAGGATAATTATAGCCTGTTCACTATTTGCAGTTGGAACTTATGGAGGAAAATCAGGAATGTTATATGCCCAATCCGGATCGAAGATTCCTGAGGCCTTCTATGGAAACGGAATTCTAGTCGTCTCTCACCGTGCCGACTGGCGTAATGCCCCGGAGAATTCCCTACAAGCCATACAAAACTGCATCGAAATGGAAGTGGATATGGTTGAGATAGACCTGAAGAAAACAAAAGACGGACAACTGATATTGATGCATGATAAGACAATTGACCGTACGACGACAGGAAAAGGGAGACCAGAAGACTACACCCTGGAAGAAATCCGTCGATTTAACCTGAAAAATGGTGCCGGACATAAGACTCGCCATAAGATTCCTACGTTTGAGGAAGTGATGACGCTGTGTAAGGACAAAATCATGGTGAACGTAGATAAAGGTTATGATTACTTTCAGGAAGCATACTCCGTATTGGAAAAGACGGGTACGGTGGGGCAATGCATCATGAAATCGGATAATCCCTACGAGAAAGTGAAGGCCGAACATGGCGACGTGCTGGAGAAGATGATCTTTATGCCGGTGGTAAACCTGCATAAGGAAGGGGCTGAGGCCATTATTGACGGCTACCTGGGCCACATGAAACCGGCGGCTTTTGAACTTGTGTTTGATAATGACGGACCGGAAGTGCAGCGACTGATAAAGAAGGTGCGCGAAAGTGGTGCCCGGATATTTATCAACAGTCTGTGGCCGGAGCTGTGCGGCGGGCATGACGATGACCGTGCTGTGGAACTAAAAGAACCGGAAGAAAGCTGGGGATGGATAATAGGACAAGGAGCGAAACTGATACAGACCGACCGTCCGGCCCTGTTGCTGGAGTACCTGAAAGGAAAGAAGTTGCACGACTGACAAGGGGAGGAAAGATTACATGCTGAAACATATCATTGATTTTTACAGGGTGTCGCCAGCGGCGCCCTGTAACGGGGAGTCTTTGGCTGAACAGCAGCGTCGGCTGAAGCGGATGCAGTGGTCTACATTCCTTTCGGCCACAGCAGGTTACGGATTGTACTACGTATGCCGTCTGAGCCTGAATGTAGTGAAGAAACCTATTGTGGAGGAGGGAATATTTTCGGAAACGGAGCTGGGTATCATCGGCTCTGTACTGTTCTTTACGTATGCAGTAGGCAAACTGACAAACGGCTTCCTGGCCGACCGCAGCAACATAAATCGTTTTATGAGTACGGGCCTGCTGGTGACTGCGCTGGTGAACCTGTGTCTGGGATTCATACACTCGTTTGTGCTGTTTGCCATATTGTGGGGCATCAGTGGCTGGTTCCAGTCGATGGGTGCCGCCTCTTGCGTAGTAGGATTATCACGCTGGTTCGACGATAAGAAACGAGGCTCTTTCTACGGATTCTGGAGCGCCAGTCATAACATTGGTGAAGCGTTGACCTTTATTGTAGTGGCATCCATCGTCAGTGTATCGGGTTGGCGTTACGGTTTTCTGGGAGCTGGCATGATTGGCCTGATAGGGGCACTGATAGTATGGCGTTTCTTTCATGACTCTCCGCAAAGCAAAGGGCTTCCAGCAGTAAACCGGCCTAAGGAGAAAAAAGAACGGAACGCATCAGAAGTAGAAGATTTCAACCGTGCGCAAAAGGCGGTACTGCGAAATCCGGCCATCTGGATTCTGGCACTGAGCAGTGCTTTCATGTACATCAGCCGCTATGCGGTAAACAGCTGGGGGGTATTTTACCTGGAAGCCCAAAAAGGTTATACGACACTGGATGCAAGTTTCATCATTTCGGTCAGCTCGGTGTGCGGCATCATCGGAACAATGTTTTCAGGTGTCATATCAGACAAACTGTTCGGCGGACGCAGGAATGTGCCGGCTCTTATATTCGGACTAATGAACGTGATAGCCCTATGCCTGTTCCTGCTGGTACCGGGGGTACATTTCTGGCTTGATATCATGGCAATGGTATTGTTCGGCTCGGGTATCGGTGTACTGCTATGTTTTCTAGGCGGACTGATGGCTGTGGATATAGCACCGCGTAACGCATCGGGAGCCGCACTAGGTATTGTAGGCATAGCCAGCTATATAGGGGCGGGCCTGCAGGACGTAATGAGTGGTCTGCTGATAGAAGGTAACAAGAGTCTGATAGACGGTGTTGAAGTATATGACTTTACATACATCAACTGGTTCTGGATAGGAGCGGCCGTACTGTCGACATTACTGGCATTACTGGTCTGGAACGCAGGAAAAAAGAAATAATCTTTACTATTTTTTAGAACTGTGCCCATACCGTATCTGTACAATCTAATCTAGATAATGCATTAAATCTGAATATATTCTCAAATTTCAGAATGTTTTCAGATTTATGGTTTATTTTTATAATTATATGTTTTATAGCAATGGGAACAAAGGACCGATTTTTTTATCGCCTGCTGGCCTGTTTGATAGGCTGGCTGCCCTTGGATGTCTGGACGCAGGAAGCAGATTATACTACTTGGGCCAAGATGAAGGTGGAGTACAAAGTACGGAAACGCCTGGATGTATCGACCGGACTGGAATGGCGGACAAAAAATAATCTGAGTATGACAGACCGCTGGGGGCTCGATGTGGGAGCGAAATATGACTTGTTACCATGCCTGAAGATAGGAACCGGCTATGAGATACACTACCGAAACCGGGGAGAAGAAGGCTGGAAATTCAGACACCGCTATCATATGGACGGCACTGTATCGGGGCAATGGCTACATTGGAAGTTTTCGCTGCGCGAGCGTTTTCAACACACATTCAATTCGGAAGAAAAAGAATTCAGATTACGCTCCAGATTGAAAATGGCCTACGATATAGCCCACTGCAAGCTGGAACCATATGTTTCCGTGGAAATGTACAACGGTTTGGGAAAGAGCGAACATTTTGATATAAAGCGTATGCGCTACCGAGGAGGAGTAAGCTTCCCGTTGGCTGAAAGTTGGGAAGCGGAGGCTTTTTATTGCCGACAATGGGAAGCAGACGCCAGGAAAAATATTTTCGGTGTGGAATGTATATATAAGTTCTGAAATAAAGCTGTTCAACAGCCCACCATTAAAATAACGGAAAAGGCTTGCTCTCGAGAAAAACTTTCCGACGAGCAAGCCTTTTATTAATAAAACTATAGACTATTTCTCAACCAATGTGATTCCATCCATACAGAAATAAGACGGTGTATTCATCCCGAATTCACCCGAATCGGTAGAAGACAATTCAAAGCTGATATGGTCGGCTGTAGCCAACGCACTCCAATCGAACCACTCCCATGCATTTACTACCTTACTTTGCCCGTCACGATAATCAGCAAGATAAAAATCGACACGACCCAACTCATTATCAGAAACATCATACCCTACAGCAGTCAGTTTAAACCAGTCTCCATCACCAAATTTCCGGACCAAAGCAGGATTATTCCCGTCATTACCATCCTTTACAGCCAAATATGCATAAGTGGAATTCGTAACCCAAGCTCCCTTGAACTGATATTTACTGACATCCAGATTCTTTACATATGCCGGAGTATATGCATTCGAATTGGCAGTCAGATACACGCTTCCGCTCCTACCCACACCGGTAATATTTCCCAGATTCATATAACCGGGAGTAGTTTTATCTGAAATATTCGTATAAGTAAATCCGCCACCAAATCCCCAATCACTATAATAGCTGGGCATTTCAACCAAATTCCGGGTATCGGTAAAGGTTACAACCTTATAATATCCGTCCACCTCACCGCCTTCCGGTTGAAAGGAAGAATTAGGGTCTGTCAACTTATCACTAAAGTTCACAACAACTTCAATTGCGGGATTTTCATCATCGCTGCAACTCCACAATGTAATACACATCAATGAGAGAAAAAAAAGAGATAATTTTTTCATTGCCAATCAAATCTATTATTAGTTCAACATTATAAAAACCTATTAATCGCCGATATCAAGACAAACGGCACTGCAATGAAAAAAAGAAAAGCCACCGGACATGAATATGAAACAGATCATAAACCCATACTCCCACGCTTTTTCCTCGAAAGCAGTGCAGAAACTATGCATGGCAGGTCTTCTGACTCGTTTCCATCTTCCAATGTCTTCCCCGATAATCCTTTATCCAGTGACTCAAATAATGAAAGACTTACATAATGAAACTCACAGCAGCGGGACTGTCCAGGATTTCCACCTGATTCCCTTTTAATCAATCTGTACATAAAACACAGATCGAACCGATGCGTTACAAAGGTAACAAGATTTTTCAATAAGAGGAAAATAATCGTTATTTTTGTAGAAATCAAATCAATTTACATAATTATGGCAAAAGAATTAGCTTTGAAGTACGGCTGTAACCCTAACCAGAAGCCGGCCCGCATATTCATGCAGGAGGGAGAATTGCCTATCGAGGTGCTAAACGGACGTCCGGGATACATCAATTTTCTGGATGCACTGAACGGATGGCAGCTAGTTAAAGAACTGAAAGAAGCCACAGGTATGCCTGCCGCTACCTCTTTCAAACACGTCAGCCCTGCAGGTGCAGCCATCGGCCTGGAACTTGACGAAACCATGAAGAAAATCTATTTCGTAGGCGATCTTCCTCTATCACCGTTGGCCAATGCCTATGTACGTGCCAGAGGAGCCGACCGTATGTCGTCATACGGCGACTTTATTGCCTTAAGCGATATCTGCGACGAAGAAACAGCCCGTTTCATCAACCGTGAGGTATCAGATGGCATCATAGCCCCCGGCTACAAGCCTGAAGCTCTTGAGATACTGAAGAACAAACGTAAAGGGACCTATAATATTATCAAAATTGATCCGACTTACCATCCTGCCCCCATCGAACACAAAGATGTTTTCGGAATCACGTTCGAACAGGGACGTAACGAAATCAAGCTAAACGGCGATGAACTGTTTTCCAATATACCGACTCAAAACAAGAATTTCCCGGAATCGGCTAAACGTGATTTGAAGATTGCACTGATTACATTAAAATACACCCAATCCAACTCGGTATGTTATGTAAAGGACGGACAGGCAATAGGTATAGGTGCTGGACAACAAAGCCGTATCCATTGTACACGCCTGGCCGGAAATAAAGCCGACATTTGGTTCCTGCGTCAACACCCTAAAGTTTTGAATCTTCCATGGGTAGAAAAAATCCGCCGTGCCGACCGTGACAATACAATTGATGTCTACATCAGCGATGAACATGATGACGTTCTGGCGGATGGCGTATGGCAACAGTTCTTTACAGAAAAACCGGAAATCCTGACCCGGGAAGAAAAACGCGAATGGCTGAAAAACCTGAAAGGTGTAGCCTTAGGATCTGATGCATTCTTCCCCTTCGGTGATAACATTGAACGTGCACATAAAAGTGGAGTGGAATACATAGCACAAGCCGGAGGTTCCGTACGTGACGATCATGTTATAGAAACCTGCGACAAATATGGCATTGCAATGGCGTTTACAGGTATCCGCCTGTTCCATCATTAATCCACCTCAAAAAGAAAGCTTTTACACAACTGAAGGTTATGTAAAAGCTTTCTTTTTTATTACAGTTACAACATCACGTCAGAACTTATAAGCAATACTGGCATAGAAACCGACATTACGAGGACCGTCACTATAGATACGGCACAAACTGACTTCACCGTTTATACCGGCTGTCCAGTCCTCAAAATCAAACCCCAAACCAGCCTGCAGACCTGCATCAAAACGTCGCAGGCCCTGCCATACATATGCAGTTTCGGACGGTGTTTCAAACTTGATATCATCAAAAGTATTCCAGGTAATTTCATAATCTCCTGCATCAATCTTAGCCTTACCGTTAATACCATATCCAATATAAGGACCTACCGTCAAGACCAGGTCAAAATTACTGGCTGTACCTACATGAAAAGCTGCCAACAACGGCATCTGGAAATAATTTTGATTGACCTGTGTCTTAAGATCTTCATATTCCTTAAGGCTTGCCCCTTTCGACACCCAATACAATCCTGTCTGGAAAGACAACAAACCACTTAACGGAACATCAATCTTGACACCTACCCGAGGATTGAACAATGCGTTCGAATTATCGGATCCGTCACCGACCCATCCGCTGGCTCCAAGACCCAGTTCGGCATTCCAGGTTACCCCAGTCTGTGCATTTACGGCAAAAGCAGAACAAATAAATGCAATGATTAAAAGAATCTTTTTCATATACTTAATTTTCCAACTGAAGAACACTAATAAAAATAAGCTAAAGCAAACGACTGGTCCTAAATATCCGTTTCCGGACATTTAGGACCAGACAAATTCAAAAAGTCTAAAAAGTATAATATAAACCTAACGAAATATCATTCCCATCCAAAGCCACTCCTAAGCCATTCTCTCCTACATAATAGTCATCACGATATCCAGCAAATCCAACCTTTGTAACAATACTGAACTGGTCATTCAACTTGATGGCAACACCTGGTTTGACACCGATTTCAAAACCGTTATAATTATCATCCCTATTTTTTACCGATGTAGTGGAAAAGCCGAATCCCATATCAATGAACAGACGTACAATCTTATTTTCATAAAAAGAAAAACGGGCATAAGGAGCCAACGCAAAGGAATTATGACTCTCTCCTTCATCATAAGAATGAGCAAATCCTAAAGCCCCTCCAACAGCCCATCGGGAATTCAAATTATAACCAAAATCCGGAGAAATCGAGAAAGAAGTCTTATCCAGATCATCATTCCTCCACAAACTGATACCACCTCCCAGATACATATCCTGAGCTGTAGCAGACAAAGCGGCCATGACTACGACCACCAGCAAGAGAATCTTTTTCATAATAACAAAATGTTTAAGTGAATACTATTTAGTCTATTGTGTTTTCTTTATATCCAATCACTAATAACAAATATATACATTTTGCTATAAATTGTAAAAAGACCAGTCTTAAATCGTAGACTATTATGCTTTCTAACATATTTTGTGAACCGGCATCGTTTAGCCGTTCTTATGACGGTTTGCCCGACGACGACGATATTCGGCCTTCATCTTGGCCGAACCGGAACCATGCAACCCAGTAATATACGTTTTTTTCTTCGCCTTAGTCTTAACCTTTTCTTCCTTTTTAGCAGCAGGCTTACTGCCTTTAAAGATAATACCCTCTGTTAAAATTTTTTCTATATCCATTTCCTGTATTTTATTTGGTTGAACTTTTCGGAACCAGTTTAACTCTATGACCTGTTTTGGTACAAATCAGAGTACGTTTTAATGGCTTTCCCATCTTCATATCAAACAGCAGTTTAGGATTGAAATGCTGTCCGTTCACCCGGATTTCAAAATGCAGATGTTCGGTAGTGGCCCTTCCCGTACGTCCAGTCAAGGCAATGCATTGACCCGCTTTAACCACATCATTCACTTTTACCAGATTTTTCGAATTATGGCTGTAAACCGTTTCCAGTCCATTCGCATGACGGACTACAATGACATTACCATAACCACCATATTTCTTTGACATCCGTACTACTCCGTCGAACACAGCACGAATCGTATCATTGGCAAATGTCTTTATATCCGCTCCGCTATGGCCTCCCCGGATTCCATAAGCTGAAATCACTTTACCTCTGCTTAAAGGAAAACAAAAGGCTGAATCCGGCAAATTTTCCAGATGAATTTCAAAACGGTTCCCATTAGCAAACAATCCTGGAGTAGACACACGTATGTGATTACGCTCCATCGCTGTAAAATTTCCCATGACAGGTTCTATTGCCCGGACACACAGCAAACAGCATAATCCCAATCCTATCAATAACAATTTCCTTATCATCATTCTTCCAATTTATTCAAAATAAACCAACCTGACGTCTTTGGCTTCAGCAAATTCCTTCAACAGACCAATCATAAAATTCACCGACTCTTCCAGACCATCATTCCCACTATAGGCATTCATAATAGCAAGCAAATGAGTCGTATCAAGACTCAACTTCGTACGTTCATTGTCACTGGTAGGAGTTCCGACTCCCCCTACAGCGTCACGGTAAACAGGCATCCCCTCAATATTCAATGTACCGCGTCCGATACCTTCATAAGGTTCACCCGCTTTACCTATACCCAACACCAGAGAATCTCCCTGAATCTTATCCAAATCGAACCCTCCGATTGAATGTCCGCTATTAATTGATGCCAGATTAATCAGATCAACCAACGTATCAATCTGGTATAAAGACAACCCTCTCAATATCCGGCGGCAAAGAGCTTCGGAAGAAGGACGGTAACGGCTAGGATCTTTCCCACATTTTTTATAAGCCTGGCGGGTAGCCTGAATAGCCGGCATCTCCTTAATGGAATCGACCGTATATCTGGAACGGTATAATTCCGTAAAACTCTCTATCTTCTTCCATAACGCCTCATTATAGGCAGTATTCTTTACTTCTGCAAAAACGGCAGCTCCCTTGAACTGAGGCCATGCCGATTTCAGCTCATCAGAAACTACAATATTCAACATTTTCATATATAAAATTCTTTTATACGTTATTATTCTGACTTAAAACAGGATCCGGATGTAACAACATAATTCCCGACAGAATCCGTCCGGAAGCTATCCCTTGCCGACGGGCTGAAAAGAAATCTTCATTATTCTTCCATGTACAAATTCCCGCAAGCTCAATATGACGGGAAGACAAGCCGGACGACAACAACTGTAACCGGTTAGCCTCCCATAAATCAATATGCCATTTACTGAATTTCCGGGCTATACGAGACATATCAAAACCTGCTTTCTCAAAAAAGTCATAAACTTCGTCTCCAACCTCAAAGGCTTCTAAAGAAATACTCGGGCCGATACATGCTGCAACATCTTGTCCTTCAGTACCATATTCCTTTTTCATCAAAGCCAATGTCCTTTCGACAATTCGGGCCGCCGTCCCTCTCCATCCTGCATGGATAGCCGCCACAACCTTATGCCGCGTATCATAACAAAGAACCGGAACACAATCGGCAGTCGAAATGCACAAACAATATCCGGGAATATCCGTAACCAAAGCATCAACGCCTTCCAATCTTTCTCTCTGCATACCGTCTGCCAAAGCTAAAAAAGAATCATCAATTTTACGTACTACCGTCTGATGAGTCTGATGCGGAATAATCAGTTTATCAGGATACTCCGGCATCAAACGGCAAAGCAAATCCCTGTTCCGAGCCACGTGAAGCGGAAGATCCCTACAATATTCGTTACAATTGAACGAACTGTATTGCCCTTCACTATACCCGCCATGACGTTTGGTCGAGAAACAAAAAATGTTGGTGTACGACTTCATCAAATCGTACCCCAACATTCTAATATTATCTGATATCAACCCATCATTTATCTGGTTCTTCATCATCCCAATCCTCTTCCTCATACTCATAGTCGAAATCATCATCCTCAACATCATCTTCATACTCATAATCAAAATCTTCATCCTCTCCCATATCCTTCAACTCCTGTTGAAGTTTGTTTACATCTTTCGGACGATGAACGATAGATTCTTGACGTAAGCCTTCAAGCTGGTTTGTGTCCTTATTCAGTTCCGTCCACAACAAATCCTTCAATTCCTGAATTCCCGTATTTGCAACAGAAGAAATGAAAACATGGGGAACATTTTTAGGCAATGTCGGCTTTAACATTTCAATCAGCTCTTCATCAAGTACGTCACACTTGGTTATTGCCAGTACGCGCTGCTTATCCAACATTTCCGGATTGAATCTTGCCAACTCATTCAACAATATTTCATACTCCTTACATATATCGTCCGTATCCCCAGGCACCATAAACAGCAGTAACGAATTACGCTCAATATGACGGAGAAAACGAAGCCCTAAGCCCTTTCCTTCACTTGCTCCTTCAATAATACCTGGTATATCCGCCATTACAAAAGACTTTCCGTCACGATAGGAAACAATCCCTAAATTAGGCTCCAATGTCGTGAACGGATAATTTGCTATTTTAGGACGTGCAGCAGATACAGTAGAAAGCAATGTAGATTTACCGGCATTCGGGAATCCGACCAGACCGACGTCTGCCAACAGCTTCAACTCTAGAATAACAGTCATTTCCTGCATTGGTTCTCCCGGTTGGGCAAAACGCGGTGCCTGGCGGGTTGCTGTACGAAAATGCCAATTCCCCAATCCTCCACGGCCACCTCTCAACAAAATCACTTCCTGACCGTGTTCCGTTATATCACAAACATATTCACCAGTCTCCGCATTGTAAGCCACAGTTCCACACGGTACTTCAATCACCTTGTCGGCACCATCTTTTCCAAAACTTTTGTTCTTGGAGCCGTTCCCTCCGTGTTCGGCAAAGACATGCCGCTCATATTTCAAATGCAACAAAGTCCAGTAATTACGGTTACCACGCAAAATGACATGACCTCCTCTACCACCGTCGCCACCGTCCGGACCACCATTAGGCATATATTTTTCACGGCGCAAATGCTGTCTCTTATACACATCTCCGAGCCCACGAGACCGTACTAGATCTCG
>ENA-OZHK01000566-OZHK01000566.1-human-gut-metagenome-genome-assembly--contig:-NODE-566-length-10374-cov-5.894370_pt1 | contig 10374 bp, 8 predicted proteins | sample MGYA00244048_ERZ653690 | MGnify/ENA primary metagenome ERZ653690 (study PRJEB26926, sample SAMN06165197) | human gut metagenome | biome: ENVO:00009003; feature: ENVO:2100002; material: ENVO:00002003...
CAAAGGCTGCATATTCCCTTACTTTGTCAGACAAACCAAGACCGGATGCATGCGCCGGATCCCCGTCTTCACCATCATCGGATATTCCGATCAGCATCACGCCGCAAATCAAAAACAGAAAAACAGGAAACAAAATACATAACGTACCTATGATCCGTTTTACACGTTTCATCTCTTTTTATTTCCTCCTGTCTGTCCTCCGATCATCCTTTTTCAATCCTATTATCTTTTTTGCATGCGGTTCTGCATGTCCTGCGCTCCTTCGCTCTGCTAAAACATCACTTCTTAAGTCTTTTGCATTTCCGCCAGACCTTATAATGGTTCTGCCAGGTACAGACTCTGTTCCTGTTTCCGTTTCTCTTACATTTTGTCCACCATTTCTCTCCTGCAGCCCATGATCTTCATTTCTCTGCTGATGCAGGTCTTTCCTAAATTTTTCCTGATCCGGACTGCTTAACATTGTTCCGCAAGTTCCAAGTTCTTTTCTTACATCCTTGTTTGAATACGGAAGACGGGTTACACTCTGTTTATAACGGATATCCTCTAACGGTGTTCCTATGTGTTCTGCTTTCTGGTCATTTTTCCTGATCCGTTCTTCACTTCTTGCCATGTTCTGTAATTTTTCATCTGATGCTTTCCGCACCTGCCCCCTGCTGTCAATAAAGCTTTTTCCTGCTTTTGCGCCGCGGTTCAAGCCATCCACACCACGGTATTTATCCAGTTCTTTTCCATTTACCGGAATCCGTTGGTGGAAGTCAATTCCATCATAACGTTTTAGCGCAGTTTCGCTTCTTCGTTTTGCAAGATACATCTCACGGCGTTTCCTTCCTGCATCTGCCTGAATCCGGTTTCGTTCCTGCAGACGTCCCGTTTCTCTCCTGTTCCGTTCTCCAGCTATGCTCTCTTTAAAGTCTCTTATGTTCCGCTCCACCGCATTTCGTTGCAGTCCTGCCTGGTATTTTATTTCCGTCGGTGTATTCTTTACATTTTCCTTTACCAGACTCATGCGGTCTTTTAAGCGTTTTCCGGAATCCATAACCATACCGACACGTTTTCCGGCTTTTGTACCTGCAGACTGTGTTTTACTGCCGTAAGATACTGTCGTTCTTTCATTTTCAGACGCTCCATTGTTTTCCGTCCCATTCACATTTTCATTTGCCCGGACTGGTTCTCTTACAGGCTTACTGCCACTATTATTTGTATGTGATGATGCCCTCTGTGAATTGCTTTCACCTGAAGGCGCCGGTTCATTTCCAGAACTGCTTCCAGCATTTCCACCTGTACCGCCGCCAGTTCCATTTCCTGCACTTCTGCTTACTGCAGCACGTCTGCCGCCAGAATAATACCTTCGTCCAAACAATTTTCTCATAACCATATATCTTCCCATGCTCTTTAAGAAACGACCACGCTTATTGCTGCCGCCATCTCCTAACGCAACCATAGATAAAATTTCATCCATCTTTAAATACGTTCCAACAAAAACAACGATCTGTAAAAATGCAACCATTAAAAACGGATAATCTCCTGACATGGAATAGATCATTGCAGATAGAGAAAACGCAATCGTAATGAGAAGTGTTAATCCTGCGCGCATTAAAATCGTATTGAACAGTTTTAACACCGCCTTTTTCAACAATCCGTTATAAGTCGGCAGCATGGATAAAATAAAATTCAGCGGCAGATACAACGCAAATATGATAAACAAAAGCTGGGTAAATATAACCAGCCCACACATTATGACCACAAAAATACTGATGATCAGATTCAAAAAACCTATTAAAATAACTGTTCCAAATCTGCCTGCTACATTCGTCACAGTCATATTTACATTTTTATAAGTTTCAATATCTGTCTTTACTGCAGTCTGACGGTCTTCTCCGAAATTCGTTACAGGACTGACAGATAAAATTGATTTAATACGATCTCCATCAACTCCCGCTGCAATACGCTCTGATTCGATTGCAGTTTCATCCGTCGTACCAAACTGCAAAAGCAGCCATGGTTTATAGACCTGAATTGCAAACAGGTTATTCCGGATCTTGTCTGTTGCTTTTACTCCCATCTCATCATTTCCCGGCATGACAAGTTTTGCCCCAAGCTCCAGGACACCATTGCTTAAATCCGCGGAAAAATCATTGATATTTTTAATGTACTGCGGCGCATAAGCAATAAACGCGGCAGTTAAAAGAAAGATCACAAGCATATTGACCGCTGCGCTGACTGCCTCTGTGGTTTTTCTTTTGATCAGCCCGGCATATGCCATGTAGCCGCCCACGATCAATACGATAAACAGTAACAGCCAGGTATAAAAACCATCCGCATTGAATTTCTTCGATCCGGTATTCATGCCCGCCAGGATCTGAATGTTCTTTCCGATGCCGTCTGCCATATCACCGATAAAATCAAGCGAATACGTCTGCTGCACAATATATCCCGTTCCGCTGCTCAGCAATACACTGATCAGCCAGATTCCGTCACTGATTCCATAAAAAACGGATGAAATCTTATTATCTATCCTGTCCATCCAATTCCAGGGAAGCCAGTCCCAGGAAGTGTCCACATAGAAATCGATCTGATAATTATCCCACCGGTACTGACTATACAGGTTTCCGGCATCAATCGTCTCATCAACCAGCCCGGAAGCTGCAGATACTTCCATATTTGCAGCCGATAAAAGCAATCCTGTCAGAAGTATACATACAAGAAATGCTGACAGGATCCGTTTGTGCAGCTTTCGCGGTCTTTTCGTTTTCATTCTCCACTTTTTCTTCATGAAGCTTCCTCCCTTCTTGGAGGTCTGGTGTCAAATGCATCAAATACATGCTGCAGTAATATCTGTGTATGTACTTTTCCAACACGTCCATATATGTCCTGCATCAGACATTCCCCAGTTTCTAATGCCATGATCGCATTCTGGTTTTCTTCATCATCCGGATCCAGCCCAAAGAATCTTAATGTATTCCGGATCTCCGTCTTATCTGTGGAATGGAAAGCAAATTTCAAACCGATATTGTTTTTGATCTTTTCGTCCAGAAGATCGGAAGAACTCTGCGTGATAAAAAATACACCGGATTGCATCGAGCGTCCGGCACGTACAAGTTTGTTCGACAAAGCTGCTCCCTGTGCTACCTGCAGGAGACTCCATGCCTCATCTAAAGCAACGATTTTATAAATTTTCCTGTCTGAATAAATAAAATCCAATGCAAAAGTTCCGATCGCGATCATAACCGCAATACTTAAATATTCGATGCTGGTATATTCCTCCACATTTTTTTCAGAATCCGGCAGCATCAGATCCTGCACCTGCAAAATGTTTAAAGCCTTATCTGCACTGATCTTACGCGTCACTTTTCCATCTGAAAACAGCAATCCCGCAAAATCATAATCGGTAAACGCTGCTATGTGGCTTGCAAGCAGATGTGCTTCTTCATCCTCCATCTCATTTAATTCATCGATCACATATAAAAGTCCGCTATCCGATCTTTTTGTAACTGCCTTTACCGCATCACGTAAAAGCGGGAAACGTTTTCCATCTTTAATACTGACACCAGTCAAAAATGTCAGGATATCCATCGCCAGGCTGTCTGCATCTTTCTTATTCTGCATGATCACATACGGATCAAGCATTCCTTTATTGACCTCATCACTGGTCAGGTTGATAATGTTAATTTCATCCGAAAGTTCCGGAAGCATTTCTTTCCATTTCCCGCGTTCCGACTTCGGATCAAGGATCAGCGCCCTTGCACCGTGTAAAACTTCCTGGTAAATGATGTTATTTGCAAACATTGATTTACCACCGCCAAGCGTTCCGGTAAATGCCACAGCAAGGGCATTTGTAACACTGCCGGCTACGTTCTGACAGGCAAGAGACGGGTCTATGTAGATATTATTTCCAGTCTCCGTGTCATACCCGATGTAACTTCCATCCGGATCACCCAGGATGCGCGCTGCACCGAATCCAAGTCCCGCCAGGAAATCTGCTTTCACATACTGGATATAATCATTTTCATATCTTGATCCAGACGGAATAAATTCTTCGTGGAATCCGATCATATCGCCAAACGGGCGTACCAGTTTAATGTTAAAATCATTCTCGTAATAATCCCTGACCTCCGCGATACGACGTTCCAGCTCCTCTTCGCTTTCTGCAGCAATCCGGACAACGTAGCTTAATTTGTACATGGATTCTTTTGTTCTGCCTAAGTCCTTTTCCAGCTCGTCCACATCCACCAGTGCCTCTACCACGGAATTATCCGTATCGGCACCAGCCTCATACGCATGCTCATCTAAGTCATTTAATTCCTTTTTCTTATTTCTGACCGTCGTCAATGCGCTTCTGTTCGGCATGATTTCAACGTTCATACTGACGTCTACCGGAAAACGGAAACGCTCCTGCTCATAATAAAAGATCTCCGACGATGGAAACTCCAGTTCCCCGATTAAAGCATTGATTGTCAGGTATGCAGCACAGCTTTCCCCCTCTTCCCTTATCATCCGGATATGTTTCTGATGCTCCTGCAGCACACAGCGCGTCAGGCGGAGAATGTCGTACTTGCGGACTAACGTTTTTTTCTCCAGCTTTTCTTTTGGAAATGAATACTCATATTTATAATACGGCGTTTTCTGTTGTCCATAGATATGCTCTACAATGTAGCCAATGTCTTTCTTTTCCAGGCGTTTTAAGGAAAACTTCCCTTTTACACGCTGTCTTAAAAAGTCTTCCAGTTTTGCATACCGCTCGATCTCTGCACTGTTTATGCTGACAAAATCACCCATCAGGTTATGGTTGACACTGTTTATAAAGTCTGTAAATACGGCTAAAATATCTTCCTTGACCTTCTTTACACTAACTTCCTCTTCTCCCTTGATCAGCTTAAAACCTAAAAAGAAACGGTAGGTAACTTCATTTTCTATTCCACCCATAGAAGTGATCAGCCCTTCTGTCTGGATGTCGATCACTTTTTCTGCTGTTTCTTTAAGATCCCCCTTTAAGTGTCTCTTGCAGCGTTCCTGCCTGTCCCTTACGGATGTTTCAGATGCAATGCAGAGCGCATGCATCTTGCCTTCCCTGTTTACCGTCATGATCTGACGGAACCGTTCATGTACTGCCATCTTTTCATCCGGAGATAAAAAAGCATAGTTGTACGGGATCAGTTCATAATACGCCCACCATTCTCCCTGCTGGTTTAAGATCATATTGTTTTCGATGTACTTAATCGGGAACATATATATCCCTCCTCACTGCGGTAATATATTCATTTACCGTCTTTTTACGATACACCACACGTTTTCCTGCATAAGTCTCTTTTGGGCGTATCAGATAATTAAACGCCGCGCATAAAAATCGGTACGGATTTTTGCCATCAAAGCTCTTTTTTGACATCAGATACGCATTTCCTACGCATATCGCAGCCCATACAACGAAACTTTTTATATACACAAATGGCGGCAGGTTGTGAATCATAAGACATACAACTGCCGTTCCGGTAAAATACCCGATCTGTGTTATCGTCGCCGGAAACGGCAGATTAACATCCCCGACCGCATGTATCACTTTTTCAACATTCCAGATGCTTGTATATGACTTTACCTGTTTCATTTCTTCCCTTTCTTTCCTTTCTGCCTGTCCGGCGGTTTTCTTCATCCTTTTTCACTTAGCTAAGGCACAGGGCAGCCCGCCCCGCACCTTATTTTTATCAGAGATTATTTTCCTCCATCTTCTACATCATCTGCAGCACCGCCCTCGATGATCGTGCCATTATAGATCTTTAACATCGTGTCTTTTGTCCCAGAGGGATTAAAGACAAAACCAACCGCTATGACCGCGATAATTGCAAAAACAATCAGCTCCGCAATCTTGTGTTTAAATAAAAGCACAAGACCAACAATAATAATCCCTCCTAAAACCAGAGGCTGTATATTCGTCATGAGCCACGTATAAATTCCCTGTCCAAAATTCATCTTTCTCTTTCCTTTCCGCACATTTTTGTGCATAAAAAAAGACAGCTTCTGCCGTCTGTTTACTGTTACATTTTTTCTTTTTTCTTTTTATTTCTTCTTTATGGCGCATGTTCCATAACACATCCAGCTTTGCGCTTTAAAAATTGCGACGCCGCAATTTCAGGATTCCATGTATTCCTCTTTAAGATCATCAATCCATTTTCTTCCTTTCTGCCTTGCTGTGACAACATCGTCCAGTGCCGCCTGCTGTTGTTTTAAGATTTTTTTATGATGCGGGGACAGATTGGCTTCCTCGATCATATCCTTCGCCAGGCGCGTGCCTCTGAGATCATCCAGCTTCTGTACCATTTTAAGGGACGGTGCGACCTGTCTTGTAAGCCAGAGGAGTGTCCGGTCAAGTGTGTACTCTTCCGGTTTTGTCGTCAGCTTAACGCTCCGGTATTGTCCGTTTAAAAACCACACCCAGCGCTCATTTAGCGGCCAGTTTCTGCGCTCCTGCTCCGGATCTGCATCTACAAACCTTACATAATGATTGATGATAGAATAGGCAGTACAGGCTACATCTTCCATCTCCAAAAGATCATCCACCGCTGCCTCCGCACGTTCGTCTTTTAACCGTATTTCAAAACGGTTTTTCGTTTCCGCCTCATCCAGCGGCGTGCCGTTTTTTACATACTGTTCATAGTCCTTTTCATAAATACAGAAGTAAATTTCACTTTTTAAAGATCCCAGGTACAATGTATTTCCCATGTTTGCCGCATCTTCTTCCCGGTTCCTTATCAGCTCCCCGGACTGGTAATCCTTAAAACTATGGAAAATCGTGATACATTCATCCCGACGGCATTTTTCTGCAAGTTCCGGGATATTTAAAATCCCGGCACGGTCGTTGATCGCAATATCGATCCGCTTAAATACCGCCCCCATTTCTCTTGCCGTCCGGAAGAAATCATACCAGGTACGTTTCTGCACCTTAAGAAACGCTTCGAACTGTCTGCACCCCTTGCCCTTTAGTTCAAGCAGGATCCCTTTTTCATGTTCCGGCGATACCATGACTGTGATATCTCCGTAGATATACTGGCGTCCGTAACCGTAAAAGCTGTGCGCTTCCTCAATCATGTACTGCATCCGGATATTCATGGCATCTTCGATCACGCGTCTCTCATCCGTGGTTGCAAACCGGATCCGAACATAGTCAAATAAAATTTCCATTTCTTTATCCGGATTAAATATCTCAAGGACCATTTCCAAATGTTCTAACAGCTTTTTTGTTGCCCGCTTCTTTCCAATCAGCAGCATACCGTAATACCCCCTGCTGATTCCTGCTGTTTCAACATATTCATTTTGTGATACGCCGTAGCTTTTTCGTCTGGCTTCCAGGTTCGTAATCCATTCCACCGGATCAAATGCAATGGAATCTTCATTTTCTTCTATATACTCGTCTGTCATCTCTCCTGCTTCTTTAATATTCCATACATCATCCGCTGATTTAAAACCTTCCTCCAGATTTTCTGTCTGCATTCCATAGCCGCTTTCTTTTTCTTTCCGGTATTCCTGAAGCACATTTTGCAGCTGGTCAGCCAGCTTGTCACTGACCGGCTTTTTCCCGTGTATCAGCATGTTATAATAGCCTCTTGAAAAACCAATGCGTTTTGCAAGTTCTACCTGGGATAATCCCAGTTCTTTGCGTTTTTTCTCAATCTCTTTTAACGTCTCCTGGTTCTTTTCCACATCTGCCACCATCCCATTTTATAATTCAGTCCTGCAGTCTCCCAGGGATATCCTCATAGATCTGCATTTCATTACGTCTTGCCTGCATAAACTCAAGCACTGCACCACGGCTCTCCCTCCAGCCCGGCATCATGTACACCCCGGTACAGATCGACAGCAGCGTCAATGATACTTTTATATATTCCTCCCACGTCGCATCTTCCGGCAGCATTGCATTGACTTTCGCCGGATTGATCACGGAATATCCATTTTCTATTAATTCCTTTTCTGCTTTCTCAAAACGTTCCATATAATCCGATGTTCCGGTAATCGGTCCGCTGATATAAATATGTTCCGTCTGTTTTTTATTTTCTTTTTCTTCAATCGTCTTTTCTTCATTCCTCTCCGGCAGTTTCGCTGCCGTTTTCATACATTCGATCACACGCTTCTCCTTCCTGCTGTCTTTTCTCACAGATCCGCGACAGCTCTGCAAAAAAATCATATCGCGGATCTACATATGGAGCGTAAAACTCTGTTACAACACCGTTTCCGGTGTTTACATAGCCACGTCCCTTTATATTTTTCTCCTTAAACTGTTTTTCAATGCTGCCGAACATCATCGTATATCCAGAGGTTCCCATATTTCCTAACGCAACACGAAAACCGAACTGATCACGGACACCATCTCCGAGGTATTTTGCATCCGGACGCTGACACGCAAGAATAATAAAATATCCTGCCTGTCTGCCTTTCATGATAATAATCCGAATCAGCTTCATGACCTCTTCCCACTCTTTTTTTGCAAGCGTATCCATAAATGCCACATACTCATCAAAAATTAAAAAATGTGGTGCCAGTCCAGCTTTTGCATAATTTGCACCCATCTTAAAATCCGGATGTCCCTGCGTTTCATCATAACGAGCTTCCATTCCCTCATAGAAAGCCTCCACGCATCCCATCATGCTCTCTGTATCGTAGTTCACATCCGGCATGATCCTGGATAAATAGGACAGATCCGCTTTCTTTGGATCACAAATGTGCAGCACTGCACCGGATTCTAATAACGCTTTTATCACGATCAGCAGAAAGATCGTCTTTCCACTTCCTGTGCCGCCCGCAATCAGCATATGCGGCAGATCATCGTATTCCCATGCGATATGCTTCATAAGATTTAATTTTCCGTTTTCCGCTTTTACATCTTCGATGTCAATCCGGTTTTTCTCAACTTCTGTCAAAAACTCATATCTGACCCAGATATCTCTTATGTCCCTTTTCACCAGTTCACAGTTTAATCCGGTTTCTAACTTCTCTTCCAGATGAAGTAATTTATCCTGATATTTTCCCATGGTGATCTTGACTGTCACATAAATATGTCTGTTTTTCCTTCTGTAGTAAAGCGCCGGGAAATACGTGATCCGTTCCATTCTGCCGCCTGATCTATAACGCTGCAACGGCTCTGTCTCAAACCATCGGTTTTCCAGCAGCATCCGCGACATTGCCTGACGGTTTCGGATATCCACCATGCTGCCGCTTTTCCATTTATAAAACAGATCCAGCAGACACAAAACTGTGATCAGGAAAAGAAGGAATACCCTAAGCAGGATATTCCTCTCTGTCATCCAGATTGTAAATACTGATAATGCTGCAACGGTCAGGGCAAAAAAAATGACAGACCTTAAAATCAGCCTGTCATCATAACGCCCGATGCGTTTTCCTTTCCAGATTGGAAATCTGTTCATCTATTCCACCCTCCCATCCGGTTATTTATTTTTTGTTCCCTCCGTCCTTTGCGTCCGTTCCGGTCTTATCTGCTGTCTTATCAGATGGTTTGTTCTGATCTGCTGTTTTCGACGTGTCCGCTCCGGCAGCTTTTGTCTGATCAACAGGCTTTCCTGCAGCATCTGCCAATACAATATCCTCCGCATTGATGTACCAGTCTGCCGTTGCCCTTCCACCAAACGTTGCATCCGCTCTTGCGCTTACTACCGGATTTACAAGCGTTACCGCCGCATTGTATGGGAAGTATTTTTCTCCGGCTTCCGGTGGAATGCTGACTGTGATCGTGTGCCCCTGGCGCTGACATTTCAGGTCATATGTACGTTTTGTAACCTCATCGGTCACATTCCCTTCTTCGTCCTGTGCGTAGTTCTCTCTGCGCAATGCCGCAAACTTTAATTCTCCTAATGTTTTCTCTGTATCGATAAATAATCCTTCTGAAAATCTCATTGTCTTTCCTCCATCTTTCTAATCTTTTTTATTTTCTATTCTTTTCTTTTTGAATTGTTTTCTTTTGTTTCATTTGCTATGCTGCATATGCTTCTTTTACCGGATTACTGCTTTACCCCTGTATCTGCCAGCTCATCCACGGAAATGATATCATCCGCATAAATTTTATAATTCACATAACCCCTGTTATTGATCGCGTATCCTTCAATTTCCACACGGGGATTAATAAGCGCCACCGGTTCCTCGTACTCAAAATGCTTTACCCCTGCCTTTCCAGGAATGGTAACCTCAACGTTATCCGCGCGCTGTACATCGGAATAAAGGCTGTAAGTTCTTGATGTAACCGTACGCCTGCCATTTGCACGCTGCTGGTTTTCTTTTCCTGCTCCAGCAAAGGTGATGTTTCCTAATGATTTTCCTGCATCAATAAATACATTTTTTAATTCCATGATATTTTCCTCTCTTCCTGTTTTCACATAT
>ENA-OZHK01000567-OZHK01000567.1-human-gut-metagenome-genome-assembly--contig:-NODE-567-length-10365-cov-4.766440_pt1 | contig 10365 bp, 10 predicted proteins | sample MGYA00244048_ERZ653690 | MGnify/ENA primary metagenome ERZ653690 (study PRJEB26926, sample SAMN06165197) | human gut metagenome | biome: ENVO:00009003; feature: ENVO:2100002; material: ENVO:00002003...
TTACGGAAAGCCTTACCTATCTGTGCGATACCGAACGGAATCTTCATACGGCCGGTCTTCTGCACGTTCAGGTAGTTCACGAAAATACCCTGAGCCGTTTCCGGACGGAGGTACACCTTCATGGAACCTTCGGCGGTAGAACCCATTTCGGTAGAGAACATCAGGTTGAACTGGCGTACTTCGGTCCAGTTCTTCGTGCCCGAGATAGGGCATACTATATCTTCGTCCAGGATGATCTGGCGCAATTCATTCAAATCGGGTCCGGCGTTCATGGCCTTCGTATAGCGTTCGTGCAAGGCGTCACGCTTGGCCTGGTGCTCCAGCACGCGCGGGTTTGTGCTGCGGAACTGGGCTTCATCGAAGGCGTCGCCGAATTTCTTGGCGGCCTTGGCCACTTCCTTGTTGATCTTTTCGTCGTACTTGGCTATCTGGTCTTCAATCAGCACATCGGCACGGTAACGTTTCTTCGAGTCACGGTTGTCGATAAGCGGGTCATTGAACGCGTCAACGTGTCCCGAAGCCTTCCAGATGGTAGGATGCATGAAAATGGCAGAATCGATTCCCACAATATTCTCGTGCAGCAATACCATGCTCTGCCACCAGTACTGCTTGATGTTATTCTTCAGTTCCACTCCCATCTGTCCGTAGTCATAAACGGCTCCCAGACCGTCATAGATTTCACTTGACGGGAACACAAAACCATACTCTTTACAATGCGAAACAAGTTTCTTGAAAACGTCTTCTTGTGCCATTTTTCTTTGTTATTTGGATTTCTTACTTTTTTATCTTCACATAAACAGGTCACAAAGATAGGTATTTATAAATAAAAAAGAATAATCGGTATATTAATTTATCTTATGCCGGCATAAACTATAGCCTATTATGCCGAGATTAAGATAAACCAAAAGCCCATTATGCCGGCATAAACTACGGCCCACATGCAAAATTTAATTAAAGGAACACCCCTACGCCCCACATTCTGGAAACTTTTCTGTAATTTTACACGATTTTTTGAATACAGACGTATGAGCATGGCACATCCGACAACCGATAAATTTACCCGAATGACCACCACTCCGGTACCGCGCCTCATCTGTTCGCTGGCCGTACCTACCATCATCAGCATGCTGGTCACTTCATTCTATGTAATGGCAGACACCTATTTCGTGGGAAAGATCAATACCCAGTCGACCGCCGCCGTAGGTATTTCCTTCTCCATCATGGCAATCATCCAGGCCATAGGCTTCTTCTTCGGGCACGGCTCGGGCAACTTCATTTCACGCAAGCTGGGAGCCCAGGATTACGGCAGCGCCGAAAAGATGGCCTCTACGGGATTCTTCTGCGCCTTCTTCTCGGGCATCGTCATTACCGTAACCTGCCTGCTTCTGCTCACCCCCATCTGCAAGCTGCTGGGTTCCACCCCCACCATACTTCCGTATGCCGAGACCTACCTGGGCATCATCCTGCTGGGAGCGCCTTTCATGACCTCCTCGCTGGTGCTCAACAACCAGATGCGTTTCCAGGGAAACGCGGTCTACGCCATGGTAGGAATCACCATAGGGGCCGTACTGAACATCGGGCTCGACCCGCTTCTGATCTTCGTTTTCGACATGGGCATAGCCGGAGCCGCCTACTCTACCCTGATAAGCCAGATATGCAGCTTCGTGGTGCTGATGCTGATGGACCGGAAGGGTGAAAACATCCGCATCCATTACAGGAACTTCACCCCCACGCTTCCCTTCCTGAAGGAAATAGTGTACGGAGGAAGCCCCTCCATCTTCCGCCAGGGACTGGCCAGCGTAGCCACCATCCTCCTGAACGTATCGGCCGGAGCCTACGGCGACGCCGCCATAGCCGGTATGTCTATCGTAACCCGCATCTGCATGTTCATCAACTCGTTCGTGATCGGTTTCGGACAAGGGTTCCAGCCGGTATGCGGCTTCAACTACGGGGCCGGACTCTTCAGGCGGGTACGCGCCGGATTCTTCTTCTGCGTGAAATCGGGGGTAGTATTCCTGCTGGTATGCTCCATCGTAGGATACATCTTTGCGCCCGAAGTGGTGACATGGTTCCGCAAAGAAGACCCGCTGGTAATAGCTACCGGAGCGCGCGCCCTGCGCTGGCAACTCATCACCCTCCCGCTGGGCACCTTCGTCATCCTCTCGAACATGCTGCTCCAGACCATACGTAAGCCGGTACGGGCCGTAACCATGTCGGCGGCACGCCAGGGCCTGTTCTTCATACCGGCCATCATGATCCTGCCCTATTTCCTGGGTCTGCAAGGGGTGGAAATGGCACAGGCCGTGTCCGACCTCTGTTCGTTCCTGATGGCCATCCCGCTCACCGTACCTGTACTGAACGAAATGAAAAGAAAAGGATAGAGGAACATTCCTCCATCCTTACACTTTTTTACCGGATGGTAATCCATACCCCCTCACCTTCGGGGCGTTCCGCCAGCTTGCGCACGATGCGCCTCTCCCACAGGCGGGAGTCCGTAACCCGTCCCTTCACCGTATTCAGTCCCGGCAGGATGCACCCGGCCGTATCCTGCGCCGAGTTTCCCGCATGGATGCGTATCCCCTCGAACATGGGCACGTGAAGCAACAGGGGCAGCCACCGCCCGAAACGGGGGCTCAACGTCACCGCCACCGCATACCGCCCTTCGGGGATGGCGGTCCGGCCCGCTACCTTACGGCCCGGTCTTCCCCAGCCTACATCCCTCCACGTAGGTTCCAGCGTATCACAGAAGTAAGTGCCGTCTATCTCCAGCCGGCCAATGGTATAGGCAGGCCGTTTCGCTATTCTGGTAAGAGTCATTTCCATTATTTTATCTTTTTAGTCAGTAAGAGTCATTTATCATTTTAGTAAGAGTCATTTATCATTTTAGCAAGAGTCATTCCATCATATTATCTTTTTATAGACTACGGCCGAGGCATGTAGGCCCTTTATTCCACTTTCATTAACTGTAAGTTTTGTAATGTAATGGCGATGCGTCCATTGCGCCAGCATGTTGCGGGTGCCCGCCGCGTCCATCCCCTGCGAAATCCGCACCTTGACGGCCTCCTCCAGCGTGAACAAATCGGGAAGCATGCCCAGCAGGTTTGTCCGTCTGTACCGCTTCTTCCCCTCATCGGCCATCCGGCACATCGCCTCCTCGATCTCCGCGCCGAAAAAATCCATCTTGCACCACAGGTCGTATTCCAACGACCACCGGATGAACTCCTCCATCGTCTTGTCCCATTTCATGCCGGAAGCCACATAGAGCACACACGCCTTGAGGTAGGCTATGACGTTGGCCCGGAAACTCAGGTTCTCATACACCCTGCTTTGCGACAGGCGGGCGAAGTCGGCACATTCCTCCTTCAGCTTCCGGGCCAGGCGGAAGGCTTCGGGACATTCCACCTCGCCCGTAGCCCGCGTCAGGTTCTCGATGTAAGGCCGAAGCTCCTCGTCGAACCCCGCGTCATACTCACCGTAGACCGGCATCTCCGCCCCAATCTCCCGCTCGGGGATGGTACAGAAGTTGATGCGCGATACAGGTCCGTCGGTCAGCACCCGGCTGAAGTAACGTTTCCCCTTCAGAACCGTGGTGGCGGCATTCCAGTTGAAACGGATGGTAACCTTCTCGGTCACACTCTGCACCCCCACACGGGTCTGCCCGTAGCGGTTTCCCGGGTCGAACGCCAGACACATGATCTGGAACTGCTGCTGGCTCCTATTGCTCCCCTTCAACGAGTCGAACTGGTCTATCTCATTCAGCTTCGTATAAAGGAAATGCCCGTCCGCCTCGGCGGTACGCATCACGAAGGCCGGGTTCGTCATGTCCGCGTCAATCTCCTGGATGACCAGTCCCTCGGGGCGCGCACGCCTGTCCTTGTTGGCCCCTTTCGAGCTCACCTCGTTCTTCCATTCCCGCTCCCGGCGCAGGTTCTCCTCGTCGCGGCGGCGGATATCGGCCATGATGCGGTTGATGGGTTCCGAGATGCAGTCCTTCCCCGCTCCCGTGCCCGCCATGAGCACGTTCATCAGGGTAGCCTCATGAAGCACATTGTCGATGTACCTGAAACGTGTACGGTGCAGATGCGCCGCCAGCGAAGGGAACACCGCATGAGCCACGGCAGGCTTGTACACATCCGGCGTGCGGCTCAGCAAGAGGGCGATGAGTGCCGGCAGGCGCCTGGGCATGGCCGGCGGTCCGTCACGCTCTTCCTCCTCCGCCGGAGCCCCGTCGGCCGTTTCCCGGGCCTTGTCGATGGCCTGCTTCATTTCCTTCGGCGTAGAGTAGAAACGGGCCGAGCAGGCCGAGTGTACCAGTCCGCGCATCTCCCCCTCCGTCAGGCCGTAGCGGGGCATGACGCGCAGAAGCAGCTCCTCGTCGTTATCGGCTATGTAGCGCAGGTGCGAGGCCAGGCGGTGCAGGCGTGTGTTCCGCTCCCCCTTCTGCGGCTCGCCCCCGGTAAGGAGGAACCACTGGCGGATGATTCCGGCGTAGGGAATTCCCTTGAAGGTTAAGGAAGTGTCGCCTTCGTAGTCGGTATGGGGCAAGGAAGCATCACCGCCCTTTTCCGGGGCCTCATCACTAAGATCACTGAGAGGTGTTTCCGCAGATGCTTTGTTTTCCGCAGACGCTTTCCCTTTCGCTAGCTTTTCAGAACTTGCAGGTTCTTCAGGGCTTGAAGGTTTTCCGGGACTTGAAGGTTCTTCGTTTTCCGCCTCCGTGTTCCCGGAGCCGAAAAGCCTTTCCTCGTCCATATACAGGATATAGTCCCTCGGCACCAGGAACGAGCAACGTGCCAGGTCCTTCACCGCCTCGTCATATCCGGCACCGGCCAGCCGTCCGCTCATCCAGCGTTGTGCGGCATCCAGCCCCATGTCTGCACGGGGAATCACAAAGAGCAGGCGCAACCCCTCCGTACTGGGCGTGATGTGCGCCAGCACCACCCCCAATTCGGCTTCCCGCCCGGCCACATGCTCCCGGTAATAGCCGCGCGGGTCGTTGATGTGGTCCACATCATACATCGAGAGTCCGCTGGGCACCGCGTCGACATTCAGCCTCCGCTCGTTCCTGAACGTGGCGTGCGGGGTGATGACCGGAAGCCTCTTCTTGCGGTCGGCCTTCAGGATATCATAATCCTCCTTACTCATCTCGCCCCGCCGGACGGCCTCGAGCGCATCCTCTATCTCCGCGCACACCTTTGCCACCGACGGCGAATCTATCGCTTTATAGAACAGCTCGGGGGTACATTCACGCACCACCCGACTTCTTACATTGTTACCTATTCCAAACATACTTGATCTTTATTTTTTTTGTGAGTCAACCGACAAGATTCTACATTTCCCGGCATCAGCCGTTGATCAGATACAGCGCCTCGTCCACGAAATTACTGGCCTGCCGGCTCTCCACCTCGATGGCCTCCGAAGGGATGACATTCGCCTCGTCCAGACTGATGCGTAGCGAGAGGCATACCCGTTTTTCATTGACCGTAGCCCTTCCGTGGCGCAGGCGGATGTACCGGGCACCTATTCCCCCGTCGGCGTCGGTATGCCGCACGTGTTCATTGAAATTCCCGGCATGGGGGCTCGTCAGCCCGATGGTTCCCTGAATACGGCTACCGGTAGAAAGGAGCCGTTCATAAATCTTGTCGCTCAATTGAATAGTCAGTTCCATACGATTCCGTTTTTAAAAGATTCAACCAATCAGCATTTTCACGCGGTTTCATAAAGCCTCAACCGATAGCGTTCATTTTCACAAGGTCCTGCACCAGGATGTCCTGAAACACCTGTCCGTTATACTCGCGCGTCTGGAAACGGAGTGCGGCATACACCAGGTCGCCCGCATAAAACCGGCACGAAGCCAGGCTTCCCAGCATCACCGCCACATAAGAATCTTCGTACTTTCCGCCCAGTTCCTGCAACACGATGTTACACTTCATCACCTGTCCGCCCTCGGCCTTCTGACTCTGCACGGCAAACGCTTCGCCCTGCCTGAGCACCTTCATCAGTTTTTTCATAGTTCCATTGTTTTAGAGGTTGGAGGCATACAAAACGAAATGCCCCCGCAACCGGTATCTGTTCCGGTTACAGAGGCAAAGGTATGGTAGGGGGAAAATAAAAAACTGCTACGGGGATGGTACGGCGTAGGTGGTACGGAAAAAAGAAGGCCGTTCCAGAGATTTTTATTAAGTTTGTAGAAACATATTCCGATGGAATCCCGACGGAAACACGTCCCTACGAAAGCATATTCCTATGAAAATGAAGAAGAAAAACATCATCCGCCTGCTCATCGCCCTGGTTGTAGTGATTGGTGTGGTGTATGCCTCCCTGCCCTATTACGCCCGTCAGGCACTCATCCACTGGATGCCCGTCATCGACGACCTGGAAACTTTTCACCGGCACACGGTACACCATAATCCCGATGACGTGTGGCACTGGCCCCTTTCTGCCGACTATAACCGCTACCCACTGGCAGAGGATGACGCGCACTACCTGGATAGCCTGCGCACCGTGTCATTCCTTGTCATCCGGCATGACAGCATCCTTTTCGAAAGCTACCGTGACGGATGGAACGACACGCTGACCTCAAACCTCTATTCCGCCACAAAAACCATCGTGGGACTACTGACGGGCATCGCCCTCGACGAAGGGAAAATTCATAGTCTGGACGATCCCGTATCACGCTACATACCTTCCTACACGAAAGGGATGCAGGCCGACGTCACCCTGCGCCACTTGCTGACCATGAGCGGCGGCATGGCGTGGGACGAGGCATACGCTTCGCTTTTCTCCGTCACCACACACGGCTATTACGGCAATGACCTCTACGACCTGGTAACCGGCCTGAAGGTGGTTGACCGCCCCGGCGTGCAATATTCCTACCGAAGCGGCGAAACGCAACTACTGGCATTCGTTATCGAAGCCGCCACCGGACAAACGCTGAGCGACTATGCCGAAGAGAAACTCTGGCGTCCGATGCAGGCCGAACGGGATGCCTACTGGTTGCTCGACAAGAAAGACGGCGACGAGAAGGCTTTCTGCTGTTTCCACACTACGGCCCGTGACGTGGCCCGTTTCGCCAGTCTCCTGTTGCATCGCGGCAACTGGCACGGCCGCCAACTGGTATCCGAAGCCTATATGGACGAAATGATGCGTCCCGCTTCGTACCTGAAAGACCAATGGGGCAAGGACCCCCTCGGTTACTACGGCTTCCAAACGTGGATAATGGATTATCGCGGGATGCGTTGTCCCTACATGCGCGGGATGCTGGGGCAATACATCATCGCCATCCCCGCGCTGGATGCCATCGTCGTGCGCCTGGGCCGCAAACGTAGCGAAGTATATACCCGTGAGATTACAACCGACATCACACGGTATATGGATATAGCCATGAAGATACTGGGAAAAAACGAGGGTATTTAGCCGACACTTCGGCCATACATACACCCTTATAACGCAGCATAATGAAAAGTTTGATTATTTTCGTCTGATATTTAATATTCATTAACAAATATCGGGCAATCGGTATCCGTTCCGGTTACAGAAACAAAGGTATGGTACGGGAAAAGAACTGGTACGGGATGATACAGCGTAGATGATATGTGAAGGGAGGAGACAAATCTCTTCCAACAAAACCGATCACAAATTTTGATTTTTGAATTACATTTACTATAATTGTAATTATTTAACTTTAAGAACAAACCTGACCATGAAAAACTTCATGCAATTTACACAACAGGATATCGCAAATAAGCCATAAGCACTACTTGTTTACATATTTCAAAAACCAAGATAACATGAAGATCATAAATTTCACATTATTGGCCGTAATAATCTGTCTGACCTCTTGCGAATTGTTTTGGTCGGCCAAATCGGAGTGTTATAAACTGGCAGTCTGCCTTAAAGATCCTTCCGGCAATAATATATTGGATGGCATAAATTCAGCAACTGGAGAATACTCGATGACCCTAATTGCTGAAGAATATAAATACGGAGAAGAGCTGGAATCTCCGGAACGACATGAGTATCATAAAATCCCGAATATAAAAGACATTGAGGGAGTAGGGCCCTGTCTTTCAAGCATTACATACGTTTACTTCGATTTCAGCGATGTCAGGAAAATCACTTATCAGATAAAGTGGCCCGAGATATTTGGGGATGAGGAAGTCCACGAATTTGTCACTTACTGGGATTTATCTTACATGCCGCGGAATTGTATGTACACAAAATGTTACCGCATAGAATATGAAGGGAAGACATATACCCCTCTGCAAATTGGAGACAACGTCTCGTTGGGGGTCATAACACTCGGCACTCCATAACCATTTATCCAACCATTCACCACATTACCATCCGGCGCTCCTCCCGGAAAGAGGAAGTCCCCCGCCTGATCTACAAACAAAAGCCTACGGGGACAAGGGCTTTTACCAAAACGGACAGATCATGAAGAAACTATTGTTCACGCTATTATTGGGGTGCTACGCCCTGGCAGGATTCTCTCAGGTGCGGTTCGACGCCAAAGTGGGAATATTGATGGCCAACGTAAACGCCAACAAAGCGACTACCATGAAAACGGGATACGCCTTAGGCGTGGGTATGGACTACCCGATCAACAACAAATGGGCTTTCCAGACCGGACTGATGTTCACCGGAAAAGGTTACAAGGTATTCGACATCAAGGCCAAGCCACACTACCTTGAAATCCCGTTGCTAGCTGCTTTCAAGGTACCCATATCCGACAACGTGAATTTCGTTGCCAACGCAGGGCCTTACCTGGCCTTCGGTCTCGGCGGAAAGACGAAAACCGAAGATAAAGGGATGTTAGTCAGCACAAATTATTTCGGAGAAGGCAAAGCCAGGCGTTCCGACCTGGGACTCCAATATGGCATAGGGGCCGAATTCGGCAATATTCTGCTGAACCTGACCGGCCAGCACGGATTCATCTCACCGTTTGATGACAGCTATGCCAGAAATCTGGCATTCACCCTGACCCTTGGTTACAGATTCCGTATTCATTAACATATATCGGGTAATCGGTATCCGCTCCGGTTACAAAGGCAAAGGTATGGTACGGGAAAAGAACTGGTACGGGATGATACAGCGTAGATGGTACGTGAATGGGAAAATGACTGATTATCAAGCCGTCATTACTTCAAGAGGCCAAACTTTTTCAAACGCTTCGGCGATACGTTACCCGACTGGATAACGGTTGCTATAATCAGTTCCATGTCATCATCTGCTATTTTACCGAAACTTTCACATTTGTAGCGATGGGCAAAGACGTCAGAAGAAATTTCCTTCAAATCTCCGCAAAAGACGAAACGGTTTATTTCCAAAAAAGGATATTTGGAAGAAGAAATCGGATAATGGAGGGCTTTGAGCTTAGGAGACAACTTCTCATTAATACGGGTATTGATTATAACAAAACCTATCAGACCTCCGTCGGGGGTCTTGCCTAATACTACAAAATATTTGTTCCGATCCGTATCGCCCGGATTCTTAGGAGTAATACCTTCAGCCGTCGTCAGCTTCATACGGATTATATCCCCCCTCCCTATTGATTGAAGCAGGTTTTCTTTCGATTCCTGCGACAACAGATCCTTCAACGAAACCATAACCGTAAAATCAGATAGCCAACAACCGGTCAAACTCCCTGTTCTCCTTGATAAACTCCAGCGTTTCTTCCGAAGCTCCTCCAGCTTCGGCCATCAGAAGCGGGTCCATCTCCGAATTTTTCTGCCTGGCGTAGGCTTCCTGCCAAGCCCGGTCATGCGACTTTTGAGAGAGCACACCGAAACCCTGTCCTTTATTTTCGGCAATCGACCGGTCCAGACACTCGATATCCGAGGCCGACAATTCATCCATATCCGCCTTTTCACGGGCACAGACATAGTTTTCATACAACGGGTCGGCCTGATAAAGCGCATCCGAAATCATTTTCAAAGGTGATCCCGCACGTAAAGGTTCCTTTCCGGTTACGTCCTTCAAGGCATTATACAGGTGCGAAGCCACAGGACCGTTATCCATGGCACAGAAGGTATCGTTTGAAAGCCGGGTTCCCCATTCGGCATAATGCGCACGGTCAGCAAAATACAGAATCTTCAGGATATGGAAAATATCGACGGTTCCGCATTGGTTGACGATATAGAGGACAATAGCCTTCAGCTTGAGGATATCATCATGAGTCAGTGCTTGAACATGTGCCATGATAAAATGAATGAATGGTTAGAATCTTTGTGTGGCAAATTTACGAAATTATCTTGATTTTCTGCTATTTCATCTTTCTCTATTCAGTGTTTTAAAATATTTTCAATAATCTTCATCACGGTACAAACCCCAGCATAGGGAAAGGTTAACCATATCTGCCGGTGC
>ENA-OZHK01000587-OZHK01000587.1-human-gut-metagenome-genome-assembly--contig:-NODE-587-length-10226-cov-5.992921_pt1 | contig 10226 bp, 9 predicted proteins | sample MGYA00244048_ERZ653690 | MGnify/ENA primary metagenome ERZ653690 (study PRJEB26926, sample SAMN06165197) | human gut metagenome | biome: ENVO:00009003; feature: ENVO:2100002; material: ENVO:00002003...
CTCTTTGTTGCATGTTTCAAAAAATTTGCGAGATATTGTGTCGGAACAATATCTCACAAAAATGGGCTTTTTAAGGGACGACTAATTATTTTAGTCCCAAGAGGTCATAAAGTAGCTTGCCATTTAGATTTACACATCAGAGAGTCCGTTTGTCCTTTAAGCCAAAAGATTATAAAACTAAGGATAAAACAGCTGGACAAACAGACTCCTGATAATGACTAAGACAAATAAAAATCAATTAATGAAAAAAATAAATTGTTTAATATTAATGACCCTTTTGGGAGATTAAGTTTTCATCAATTCATCATAGAGACTGAAATAGTCTGCATAGCGTTCTTCTTTCTTGAAATGCTGAAGAGCGTATTGCCGGCACGATGCACGGTAATTGTCTTTTCCGCGCTGCCGCACGGCACGCGCCGCGTCGAGCAGTCCTCTCACGTCTCCCTGTTCAACAACATAGCCTGTACTGTCTGTCACGGCCTCAACGCTGCCCCCCGTGCGATAGGTTATCACGGGCGTGCCGCAAGATATAGCCTCCAGGTTCACGGTAGGATAATTATCCTGCCACGTAGGATTTATGAAGGCGTCAGCCACTGAATAAAGTTCGGCAAGTTGATTTACATTCTCAGTTCTGGATATTCCTATTATATTGTTCGGAAGTTTCTTTCTTTCTTCATTCTTTATTCCGACCAGCACTATCGTCTCGTCGTCGTTAAGCATACGGCTGAGCTGGACAAAATCGTCAAAACCCTTCTCGCGGCTCCATATACTTGCCACGCCCAGAAGTATGTGCTTGCCCTTCAGTCCGTATTTCTCTATCACATCATTCTCGTTGCATATCTTAAACACGTCGGTGTTTATGCCGTTGTGAATCACTCTAAAGTTATATCCGCCAAGAAACGACTTTGACATCTCGCTCCTTATCCATTCCGACACAGGCACAATCACCAGTTTGTTCTTCGGCATTGAGGTGAAGGCGGTTTTCTTGTCCTCAAAGTTCCGCCTGCTTCTGTCAACGATAAAACTTGCGGGGAATTCTCTCTGCTGCGGACAACCGCCGCAGCCTGTCTGCCACTTGTCGCATCCGGCGTATGAATAATAATAGCAGTGGCCGGTGTACAGCCAGCAGTCGTGCACTGTCCACACCACCGGTATGCCGCTGCGCGACAAATAGTCGAACAGCACACGGTAATTCAAGAAATAGCCGTGAATGTTGTGTATGTGTATGATGTCCGGGTGTATACGGTCTATCTCCTTTACAAACTCGCGCGTTGCATGTGTAGAGGCAAGTCCGTGGCGGTCAAACAGGCGCGTCTCAACGCCGTGCCACAAAGTGCTGCACAGACTGCCCACGGGAATAGTTTCCGACTTGCAGGTCTTTATCCCGTCACGCCCCTTGCCGTAGGCTATGTAGCTCCGCCAGCCGTTTTGCAGAGCCAGCTCGCCTATCTCCTGCATTATGCGTCCCGTTGATGTTGAAACGCGCAACACAGGATTTATCTGAAGTAGTGTTTTCATTTCTTAGTTAAACCCTAATCGGTCGTCAGACCGCACATGGTTTTATCAATTTTGTGCATTCATGCTTTCAGCCGTCTTTTGTTTTCTGTTGGCATATTCTTGTTAGCTTCTTGACATAGCCCGCTATGCCTGCAAAGAAGCTGACAAAAATCAAGTCAATATAAAACAAAAATCCCGACCGAATCTTAACACCCGGTTTGGGTTAAAGAATTAAACAGGCTTATCCATTTATTCATCACCGTTTCTTCTGAATAAGTGGAAACCACGTTAAGAGCGTTTTTCGACAGTCTCTTTCTATATTCCTCGTCAACCATAACATTCATCATGGCGTCTGCCAGTGCCTGAATGTCACCGTTGTTTACCAGCAGTCCGTTCTCGCCGTTCTTGATGATGTCCTTTGGGCCGCACTTAAAGTCGAACGACACAACGGGCAGCCCGCATGCCATTGCCTCGATCATCACCATCGGAAAGCCTTCATAGTTGGAGCTCATCACCAGCATTGAGCTTCGCGCGTATTCATCGCCGATCTGCTTTGTCGGACTGTTTATCCGCATCGTGTCCTGCAGATGTTTTTCGTTGATCATCTGCTGCAGCATCTCCTGCCATTCGCCCTGGCCGAAGATGTCGAGACGCCAGTCGGTAAAATAAGAGTTGCGCTGCACTATCTCCCACGCACGTATCAGCCTGTCGAAACCTTTCTGATAGTCAAGCCTGCCTACGGCTATTATTCTTTTTGCGGTAACGTCTGAGTAGCGGTCGCTCACATGCATTGCCGCATTGGGTATCACCTCTATGTTCGGCAGACTGCCCCAATAGCCGCGGTCTTCGTTGGTCAGCACTACAAACTTGTCAAACCTTCTTACTATGCGTTCATCCTGCCGTGTGCGCCATTTGTCTATAAGTCCCATCAGACCTTTGCGTCCGTATTGCAGACGGAAGAACTTACAGAAATGCAGCTCAAGCACTTTCTTGCTGCCGTCTTTTATCTCCGGGATGAACGACGATTCCGACGGATAGAGCGACACCACGATGTCGGCCTTTTCCCTTTTCAGCAGTTCCGTTAACTTACGTTTGTGTTCCTTTCTCTTGCGCAGATAGCCGCAAATCTTTTTCAACGTCCCCTTGTCGTTGTCGTCCGAATAATTTATGTCCAGATCCGTCATCCTCACATTCTCAGGAAACGGATAGAACGGCGGCCTGTGATGCTGGTCTGTTGTAACAATAGAAACATCCCATCCCGGAAGGCGCGAAAGATATGTTACCTTATTCAGCAGCACACGCTCCATTCCGCCGGGGTTGTATGTTGAATGGGTACAATAGATTATTTTCATAAATTATGAACAATAATGGAGCAATGTCTTTCTGATATATTTAACCAACATGGCAATAATTATCGTAAAGGCCAAAGTTAATACAACATATAGATAATCTGATTCTAAATGAAGATACTGACCTCTAAATATACACATACTGATGCCTTGTGATAAATAGATTTCAAAAGATATATTGCTCAAAGACTTTATAATCTTGAATTTCATCAATGCTTCCAATTTTACTTTAAATAAAATGGCTGCAAAGATTATTGGTATCAAGACATAAACAAACATATATGCAAGTTCCATTTTCGTATATACGCACAAAGCCATTATAAATAAACTTGCAGGTATTACGAAATAATATCCCTTTGAACTTTTTATCCTCTCTATTATATTATTTTCATATTTACCAATTAAAATTCCTACAGGAAAACTGAATGCGCTTATATACCAACATCTGTCATAATTCCAATTCTGACACCATATCTCATATAATATGAATAATGATATCAAAACCAAGAAACAATAGATGTTTTTAAAGTACTTATAGCTTATATAAAAAGAAACATAAAAATACAGAATCGCAAAGACGAACCATGAATGTGGCAGAACTGTAAGTCCATTAAATACAAGCATTACCAATTCGTCATGGATACTTGGAAGATTTGCAATATTTAAAATTCTATATATTCCCCATGCTATAAAAAACGGTATCAAAATTCCTTTTAAAATTCTATGGCTGAAGAAATTGGATAAATATACATTACCTTTTTTACATAAGCTTTTCATTAACCCATATCCTGACAGGAATAGAAAGATAGAAACAATTGGAGCTCCCCACGAATGGAATACACCTAAGAATGTAATTCCCTGCAAAGACAGATGATGCAATACTATAAGAATCGCCATTATTGATTTTAATGCCGATGTCCTGTCTTTTGACATGCTGACAGCATCACCAGAAAAGAAGCTTACAATATATAATGCAAAAATACAAACTACAAATAAAGACATCTTTTATATCAAGTGTTTGGTGTAAGGGGCTCTGATTTTTCTTCTGCTGTAAGACACAGGAAAGGAGCAAATGCAACAAATATGTCTGTAGCAACTTTAAACCATATTACTAAATTCAGGATAAGTAATAATACAAACATATATTTATTTTCCTTTAACCGCTTCATACATAGTTGTGTTACATTACCAAAGAAAACAATAAAAGCAATAAGTCCCAATGCTCCAAAATAGAAGATGAAACGTAAATATCCAACATCCGTACCCATATAGAAGGCTGTTCTCATTCTACCAATATAATATTGGTCCGTGGCTCCAGGATTTGCGAAATAGCCATCTCCTATAATCCACGTTTTTGTATTATCAGGAAAAACGTACATATTTTGAAGCATATCATTTGAATGAACCTCCCATTTTCCTTTTTCTACGAGGCTGAAAAAGCCCTCAAAGGCGAAACGCATATTATCATTAATGATCGGATTAGATTTATAATAATGCACAATAACAGGAACGACCAATAACATTATTACAATCATCCATTTCCATAATATTTTCTTAGATATGCTTTCATCAGTTCCTCCTCTACGGAATGTAACAAATAAGAGATATGCCAAAGACAATATTACACCTATGGTTGTTGTACGTGCCACCATATTACCAAGAACTGCAATAATTAAAAACGACAAGACATAAAGTGCAAGCCATGTTTTTCTTAATTTATTGCCGTAAGTAAGTCCTATACATGTTATCATTATTAAGACTGCGGAGAATCTGCTTCCTGCCACGTCAAGAGCTGCTCCTATTCCATACAGACGTTCATGTTTAGCGTAATATGTACCATCAGGATAGATACTGTCTACAAATGTTTTTACGGCAGGATTCATGTCGACAGCCAATGCCAATACACTCTGAAGCACACAGATTGCAATCAAATAATTACATAATAACAAAACTGTATCTTTGCCATGAACAAATTTTATCAGATTTACAACAAAATATGCGCCTCCGAGCCACACCCACATAGATACAATATACGTCGCGTATGCTGTATCAGACGTATCATTATACCACATGGATAAAACACCACATAATGAAACTGCTAAGGCCGATAACGATAATGTGATATAATCTTTCTCTAAATAAATCACTTTTTGTGCCAACTTAACCATTAAGACGAGTAAGCCGAACACAGCTATAATCATTTTGGTATTGACACCTGTTGCAACATCTATAGGGAAAAAGTAAAGATCCGTAATTATCGTTACAAATATAATGGAAAGAATCTGTATCATTGTTATTTATACAATATGCCGTAAACAAATTTAATAACCACAAGGTTATATAACTTTATGAGTCCATATAAGTGCTTTGAAGCTGCTAATTGGAGCAATCGGGTACGCAAGGAAATATCCTTGTTACCCATAATATTCTTATTTGACTCAGGAAACCAGTTTTGCCATTTCTCATAATCACTGTTTGACAAAGATATCAAAAGAGGTAACTTTATGTTTAATTTGAGATAATCGAGTTCTGTATTCAGACCTTTATCATTTCTGTTTATTCTGATATAGTTTTCAACCTCCTTAACATTAGCGTCTATTTGTTGCTGATAACCTTTCGACCAAGTCTTTGTCAATGAATCAGACTTTGTTTGAACATAATGATATAAAGGTGTATGCATAATCACGGTTTTCCCGGAACATAATGCCAACTTCATCATCACCATCATATCCTCTCCCATATTCATCCCTTCCATAAATCGGATAGAGTTCTGTTCATACAATGATCTTCTTACCAAGAACAGCCACAAATTCCAACGTATCACCCCTCTTGCCATTTTCACAAAAAGTTCATCGCCGTTGTTTGCGTCTGCTTGCACCATGTGCCGTTCATTTTTCTGAAAAGACAAATACCATTCACAACCTGTTATATCTGCTTGACATCTTTCTGCCTCTCTATACATCAGCTCTATGGCATTGTCTTCCATAAAATCATCTGCATCAAGATAATATATATATTCTCCGGTGGCATTATCCAGTCCGGTGTTTCTTGCAGCAGCCACACCACGGTTGCGTTCATGATGAATACATTTTATCTTCAAGTCAGTAATATTCTGTCGCAGAAAATCATTCAACTTGTCCATCGAATCATCCGTACAGCAATCATCAACAAACAATACTTCCAGTTTTCTATAGGTCTGCCTGTTTATAGATTCCAGACATCTTTGTATTACTGCCGATGCATTATATACCGGAATTATTATGGATATCAGTCCTTTGACATATTCTTTCATAAAATACAATTTACCATACAGCTCCTTCTATCTTCTTTCCACGCCAGGCATAGAGCATATTGAAAAACAGTCTTTTATAAAGTCGCCCCAGCCATGTCGGCATACAATAGTGCAGGTCTCTCAATAGATAGGAGAAATTTATGATGTGCTTTCTATAAGCGGTTAACGGAGACACATATCTCTGCAAATAAAAATCTTTATAATATTTGTTATACAAGCCAAATTCTTTCTTCTGAAGTAAGGAATACAGTATGCCACACTTTTTTCCTTCGATTATCCTATACTCAGAAACTCCATATATTCTTCCTTCTGCTTTAACAAAATCGATGATTTTGTCAAAAGCCTTCAGATAAACAGTTACGTCATGTTCTATAGACATACTTGTCATAATAGACGAACTTCTGACAAGATAATTATAAGTAACCTTATTTATTACATACATCGACTGAGCCTTGCATGCTAATTTAAAGCTCCAAATTACATCTTCATGCAAATACCCTTCTTCAAAAGTCAAGTTATTATCCAACAAGAAATCTTTCCGGCATAATTTGTTCCATGCCATCACATACCATAACCCATTGGCATAAGAGTCTAAAACCTGTTGACCTGATAATTCTTCATTATGCAACTTCAAATCAGACTTTTCGCCATTAGAATATTGATAGTCACCAACTACCACATCATATTTTTTATTATTTAAAGGCTTTACCAAAGCTTCTATACAATCAGAAGTAATATAATCATCACTGTCCAAGAAATAGACATATTCCCCTGACGCTTTTTCCATGCCAGAGTTTCTGCCAGCAGACAAGCCTCTATTTTTCTTATGAGAGATGATATGGGCATCTATAGAAGCATGACTTGCCAAATAATCTTGAACAATAGTCATGCTGTCGTCTGAGCCACAGTCATCCACAAGTATAAGTTCAATATTTTTATATGTCTGTCCATAAATTGAATCCAGACATTTTGTGATATATTGGCTTACGTTATAGACCGGTACTATAATTGAAATCTTAGGATTATACATTACATTTAGTTTTTACGACAAACCGCATCCGTTATCATTCTTACAATACCCATATATTTTGACGAGAACTTTCTTGCAAATATTCTGTCTGAATGTATCAGCTCATCATAATCCTCATCGCGCCATACATAAGGATTGCCTCTTCGCCAATCTATTAACCTCATGTGCCCTCTATAATTTGGTGAATAGTCATATAGTTTTTGACGAAATTTAGAATTCCAACATTCTGTCTGAAGAAATACTTCATCAGGACAAAACGTGTAAGAATATACTTTTCTTATTATATTTTCTCTTGATAAGAGATACTCTGTAAAATCAGAAGTAATGCTCGCCCATTGCGAACCTTTTCTGAAATTAATATGTTTATTTCTTTTTATTCCCAAACATTCTTGAATTCGGATAAACGTGGCACGCATCAATCTCTTTATAAGAGCAAACTTTCCAACATTCTTAAAATCTTTTGGGAACAAATGCCATCTCATCATTTTTCGCTCCATCTCAGATGAAACATCATACAAGCAAATATCTATAAATTCTTTTCCTGCATTCTTGTCAAAAAATGTATGGATGTAATCTTGGCTTTTCAATGGAAGATCCACACCTGACAATAAATGATAATAAGCATAATGATTATTTGAATACGCAGCCCGTAATAGAGCAAGTTCAGCTTCTACTACACTAAAATCAGCCCAACAAACATTTATTCTCTTTTCAAGAATATATAACTTCGACTTACTTACAGACAGCTTTGGTAATTTATTCAATTTAGCATCAAAATGAATATAAATATCATTGCGCTCATCATCCAATATAGAAATTAGATTTTTCAATAGTTCCAACTCATTATGTGCTATAATCAAATACGCGTGTTTCATTTTATTTTATCTTTATATAATCCGTCGCATGCCGGCCATTAAATTTAGCAAAATATATGCGATGTGATGTGGACATCCAAAAATCATCCGCCAAACAAATGGAAAAGATTTTAAGACGCTTGAATTTTCTGCAAGTAGTTGCTGATATCTCAATAGTTTATTCTTCCGGTCCGAATCTCTTTTTAAAAATGAATCAAATAGAGATCTACGCAATAATTTTATATAATACTCGACCGTATTAGGTATAGGACTTTTAGAATTAATTACCTTAATAATACCATAAATAGCATAATGTGGTTCAAAATTATCACCTTTATATTTATTGTTAAAGTCTGGCATTTCATAATGATAAGTAACTTTTGGTATAAAAGCCACATTATCAATGAATTGCAAATATTTACATACAAACATCTCATCTTCAAAAAATGCAAATGATTCATCAAAACGATGACAATATTTATCTATTACACTCTTTAAGAACAGCTTGTTCCAAACATATCCGATAACATAAACATCGTAAAATGATTCGAGAAAATCATAAACAGCTCCTTCAAACGGACGATTCTTTTTACTATTTGAAATACCTGTTGATTGTACAACTATTTCCACTTCATCTTTACAAGATTCTATAAAAGTACTCAACCAACAGTTATCCACATAATCGTCTGAATCACAAAAAGCAATCCATTTGCCACTAGCATTGTCCAATCCTACATTTCTTGCAGAACTCACTCCTCCGTTCCTTTTATGAAAAACGTGTACTCTATTATCCTTTAATGCATAATCATCACACATCTTTCCTGAAGAATCTGTACTTCCGTCATCAACAAGCAGCAGTTCAAAATCAGAGAACGTCTGAGATAAAATACTATCCACACAACGAGCTAATGTTTTTTCTGAATTGTAGACTGGAACTATTACCGAAATACGACACATAAATCAGATTAAATTATATATACGTTGCATAGACTCTTGTACACTAAACGACCGTGAATACTCTACAGCCTTTTCTGAATATTTTTTTCTTAAAGCCATATCATCCATGATTCGTTTAAGACCTTTATAAATGCTGACCGGGGGTTCATCAACTAAGATACCGGCACCAGAAGCTGTAATAATTTCATTGGCACCTGTAATATTCGTTGCAACGACAGGTCGTCCCAAACATAAAGCTTCGCATATTGTTAATGGATAACCTTCAGATTCAGAAGTGTTAAGCAATAAATCAGCTACTTTTAAATAGGGATAAACAGGTTTGATAAATCCTTTAAAAGAAACTACATTTGTGAGATTCCTATCTTGTACCTTTTTACGTAAATCGGTCTCTAACTCACCGCTACCTAAAATCCACAATTCAAAATCATAATTATCAGCCTTAAGCATGCTAACAGCTTCGATAGCACGGTCATACCGTTTCTGCTGATTTAACCGCCCAACCATACAAATTGTGAACTTTTTCTTGCCTACAATTTTTGAATCAGCAAGTCTTTTAATCTCATCACAATCAATCAGATTATAGACAACCTCTAATTTATTATCTTCAAATTTATATATCTCCTTAAATCTGTCTTTAGCATCCCGCGATACGAATATTATTTTATCCATCTTCCGGTAACATTCATACTCCTCTTGCTCGTTGCTAAAAAAATCTAGAGACCAATGTTTCTTTTTAAAGTCAATATGCACCCAAGATATATTTCTATCAGCCTTATCAGATATATAAGAATGCATCCTTACTGCCATTCCTTCCATAAAAGAAACAATGGTGTCAAAATGGCGTCCTTTCAAACTCCATAATAAAGGTAAGCGACACAAAACCTGATATACGAGCCATTTACAATGCAGCATAATCATATACCTGTAAAGCCTCTCTATCCACAGATTCTTCTTATGCAAATAGATCCGTTCCACTTCATCAGGTATATCATTGATATATGGTCCTTCCTTACATTCAAGCAAGAGAGACACATTATATTTAGTGTAATCAAAATGCTTCAGAATGTCTATAAGAACTTTCTCCGCTCCTCCATTTAGCATGGCAGGCATAAGAAAAAGAATATTGTGCTTCATTTTTTATTTCGTATAAAGTTTAAAGCATCTTTTGTAGCACGAAAGAAAGCATTTGCCTCTTCTCTCTGTCTCTTATACACATCTCCGAGCCCACGAGACCGTACTAGATCTCG
>ENA-OZHK01000592-OZHK01000592.1-human-gut-metagenome-genome-assembly--contig:-NODE-592-length-10124-cov-6.435892_pt1 | contig 10124 bp, 9 predicted proteins | sample MGYA00244048_ERZ653690 | MGnify/ENA primary metagenome ERZ653690 (study PRJEB26926, sample SAMN06165197) | human gut metagenome | biome: ENVO:00009003; feature: ENVO:2100002; material: ENVO:00002003...
ACGAGATCTAGTACGGTCTCGTGGGCTCGGAGATGTGTATAAGAGACAGGTGCGGAGCGGCGGATTCAGGCACTGGAAGATACGCTTTCCTATGAATTGGATGAGCAGGTGAAGTGTTTTATCAATAGATTATCTGATTATTTGTTCGTTTTGTCAAGAAGGTTAAATAATTTAACAGAAGAAAGCGAAATTTATTGGGATAAGCGTTGCGAGTGAAAGAATTTGTTATACATTTGTGTTTCAATATAACGGAAGTAAAACTGTTTAAAATTATATACTATGTATTGGACATTGGAATTGGCCTCAAAGCTGGAAGATGCTCCTTGGCCAGCAACTAAAGACGAGTTAATTGACTATGCAATGCGTTCGGGGGCTCCTTTGGAAGTTATCGAAAACTTGCAGGAAATGGAAGATGAAGGTGAAATTTATGAAAGTATAGAAGATATCTGGCCTGATTATCCTAGCAAGGAAGATTTTTTCTTCAACGAGGAAGAATATTAAATAAAAGATAGCCAGAAAGAACTTTCTGTAAATCCAGACAATATCAGAGACACGTGGGAAGTCGGATATTGTCTGGATTTTTTTTGTCTCAATAAACGTTATAAATGGATATCCTTCCTTATTTGTTTCATTCAAAATTTGTTCTTATTACAGAAGATGCTATTTTTGCACAGTGAGAACAGTATGTAACCAATAACCCTCATTATTTGTGTGATTTATGAAAAGAATATTGTTGATGCTTCTGACAGCTGCCTTGCTGACTCCGGCTTGTGGAAGTAATGCGGCGAAAGATAGTCAGGCAAAGGCGCAGAAGAGTACAGCGGAGCAGAGCAACGTGATGCACCTGACTAAAGCCGAGTTCCTGACCAAGGTGTATAATTACGAGAAAAATCCCAAGGAATGGAAATACGAAGGCAAGCTGCCGGCTATTGTGGATTTCTATGCCACTTGGTGCGGCCCTTGCAAAATGGTGGCTCCGATACTGGAGGAGTTGGCAGGAGAATACAAAGGCAAGATTGTGGTGTATAAGATAGACACAGACAAGGAGCCGGAACTTTCGGCAGCCTTTGGAATCCGCAGTATTCCGACATTGCTGTTTATTCCGGCAGAAGGCACGCCGCAGGTATCTCAGGGTGCCATGCCGAAGGATGCCTTGAAGAAGGCCATCGACGAGTTCCTGTTGGGCAATAAGAAATAAATTTCCGGTACGGAAAACAAAGTGTCCCCGAAGTCTGCATAAAGGCTTCGGGGACACTTCATTTATAGATAGGGCTGTTATTCCCTGTCACTGTCTTCAATCAGTTCACGGATAGTCTGGTTGAGTTCTTTTTCTTTGAGCAGTTCCTCTAGGGTAAGGTGCATGCGCCAGCGCCAGTAATGCCGCGGGTGGGCCGGGATGTTAATACGTTCGGCTTCCACATCCGGGTTGCGCAGGCGTTCGTCAATGCTCATCCAATCCTGCCAGGAAAGTATGCAAAGCAGGGACGGACTTTTCAGGTGATTGAATACGATGTCTTTGCAAAGCCATCCGGGAGCAGGTGACGGAATGGCTCCCATGTGATGCATTTCGTTGTGATAGAAGCGTTCGGTACGTGCCGGATCTTCTTCCCACCAGCCACGCAGGGTAGACATGTCGTGGGTGCCGATGGTACATACCGACAGGAAGGGATAGTTTTCCGTGTGTCCGAATTCCTCGTTCATCTCTTTAGGCATGCGCTGTATTTCGAGCGAAAGAATCTGCAGCTGTTTCATGACCCAAGGCACACATTCGGGCACCATGCCGAGGTCTTCGCCGCAGACCATCATCGGAGTGGACTGCGTGAGAACCGGCAGTTTCTTCATGGCTTCCTGATACCAGAATTCGTTGTGCCGTTGATAATAGTAGTGGTTGTACAGGTGATTGAAGGCCTCCTGTTCCTTGGAACTCAGCTGCTGGAACACGAAGTCATGCTGCACGGCGATGCGCGGATGGTATTTCTCCGGGTCATGGTGATCGGGGAGGAAGAGCACGTCACTGATGAGGGTGTAGATACCTTCCTTCAGCTTCAGGCTTTCTTCGTCGTGCTTGTCGCCGAACCAGGCTTCCACTTTCCGTTGGGTGTCAAATTCCGGACGCATGGCATAGCGCCCTTCTGCCACAGGCTCCAGGAAGGTGTTCCGCACCATGTCGCTTTGTGTGCCGAAGAGTTTCTCCAATACGCTATCATCTATGAACGGACGGGTCATGAAGTCGGGGTCGAAGTGGAGGCCGAAACTCTTGATTTCGTCTACACTGAGCGGAAGAGACGGCGAGAACTGGCCGAGCAGTCCGTGTACGGAATGGTCGGGAATCTCCCAGATGCGGAAGAAGCCCAGAATGTGGTCGATGCGGTAGGCCGTGAAATACTCGGCCATCTTGGAGAAGCGGCGGCGCCACCAGCGGTAGTTGTCCTTTTCCATGACCTCCCAGTTGTAGGTGGGGAATCCCCAGTTCTGTCCGTTGACCGAGAAATCGTCGGGGGGAGCGCCGGCCTGTCCGTTGAGGTGGAAATAATGCGGTTCCACCCATGCTTCCACGCTGGTGCGGCTGATGCCGATGGGGATGTCTCCTTTCAGCAGGATGCCCTTCTGGCGCGCGTAGGTGCTCACTGCCAGCAGTTGAACGTGAAGCAGGTATTGCAGGTAGTAGTAGAAAGCTATCTGCGGATAAGCTTTGTGTCCGGAGGTACACAATTGGGCTATTTTGTCTGCCTGATAGGTGCGGTAGGCCGGCCACTGGTTGAAGTCGGGGGTGCCGTACAGGTCGCGCAGGTAACAGAAGGCGGCGTACGGACGCAGCCATTCTTCATTGCGGCGGAAGAAGTCCAGGAAATCTTCTGAGGCAAGTGTCTTCTTTCCTTCCTGTTTGTATATCTGGTGCAGGTAATTCAGTTTCAGCTGAGTAGACTGTTCATAATCCATCATGGAGAAAGAATTTACCTTGAGGCGTTCCTTTTCAAAGGCTTCGGCTGCTTTCTTGTTGTGAAGCAGTGGAAGCTGGCGAAGGTCGATGTACATCGGGTGGAACGCATAGATGGAGATGCTGTTGTAGGGATAAGAATCCGTCCACTTCCCCGTCAGCGTGGTATCGTTGATGGGAAGAATCTGGATGGCTTTCTGCTTGGTTTCGTACGCCCAGTCCATCAGCATCTTCAGGTCGCCGAAGTCGCCCATGCCGCAGCTTCCTTCCGAGCGGAGGGAGAATACGGGGATGGCGCAGCCGGCAATCCGGTGGGGAGTGTCGTCAAAGAATACTTCCGTCTCCATGGGCAGATAAGTCTCTCCGCGCTGCAACGGCTGGAGAGGGAAAGTGCGGTTGGGGCGTGTTTCCCATCGTTCTACGGCCCCTGTTTCTTCTTGAAGTGCTACGAACTTGTATTCAAAAGGAAACTGCAGGGTGGAGGCATCCAGCGTCAGGTGCCACACATTGGGTTGCACTTCCTTCATCCGCAGCGGGCGGCAATATTCCCAGTTGCCCAGGGCGGCACAGCTTCCGATGACTCCCAGTTGTTGTTTCCGGTTCCGCAGTCCCGGACAGAGCGCCCGGAAAGTGATGCAGCGCCCGGCATTGTCGGACAGTTTGGACGGTTGTTCCGGTGTATATGCGTGGTTGAAGGCCGAGGTATAGAGATAAGCGTGCTGCGGCAGGTCTCTCCAGCAGTCTTCAATGAGATAATGCTGCTGTTGCACGTTGCCCGGGTAGAAAGAGTGGGGGATGGCTCCAAACTCTTTCCGCACCACCTTCCCGTGCAGGCTGACGGCATAGCGGTAGGTGATGGGAGCAGAGGAAAGAAAGTCGAAATTCGCTTCGCCCGTCCATTCTTCCCCGTTGCGGGTGGTCATTTCCACGGTATGTTGTATCTGTTGCTGATTGAGGAAGATGCAAAGGCTTTCTCCCCAGACCGTGCGGTATTGTATGCGAAAAGTAATTTTCATATCTTATGTATTAGTTGTGGCTTATTGTTCTGCTCAAAAATAATGAATCTCATGGAGTTGTGCAAATAAAAAAACTCCGGATGTCCTTTCGGAATCCGGAGTTTCCCTCTGTAAGATGTGAGGATGGATTTAAAATAATGAATTAAGAAAAAATGGAATCATGCGTCGATATTTGCATACGTCGCATTCTTCTCAATAAATTCACGGCGCGGGCCTACATCGTCGCCCATCAGCATGGAGAAGATGTAGTCGGCTTCGGCCGCATTTTCAATGTTCACTTGTTTCAGAATACGGGTTTCCGGATTCATGGTGGTTTCCCACAGCTGTTCCGGGTTCATTTCACCCAAACCTTTGTAGCGCTGGGTATGGATGCCTTGTTCGCTTCCGTCTCCGTATTTCTGGATGAAGGCCTGACGGGCTTCGTCCGTATAGCAGTATTCACTGATTTTTCCTTTGCTGCATTTGTACAACGGCGGAGTGGCGATGTACAAGTGTCCGCCTTGGATGACTTCGGGCATGTAGCGGTAGAACAGTGTCATGATAAGGGTGTCGATGTGAGAACCATCGACATCGGCATCGGTCATGATGATGACCTTGTGGTAGCGCAGCTTGTCGATGTTGGCTTTCTTGCTGTCTTCTTCTCCGTCCACTCCGAAGCGTACCCCCAGTGCCTGGATGATGTTGTTCACTTCGTCGCTTTCGAATGCCTTGTGCCACATGGCTTTTTCTACGTTCAGAATCTTACCGCGCAGCGGCAGGATGGCCTGGAACTGACGGCTTCGTCCCTGCTTGGCAGAACCGCCGGCCGAATCACCCTCGACGAGGAACAGTTCACATTCTTCTGCCACACGGCTGGAGCAGTCGGCCAGCTTGCCCGGCAGTCCGCCGCCGCCCATCGGGCTCTTGCGTTGAACCGATTCGCGGGCCTTGCGGGCAGCCACACGTGCGGTAGCAGCCAGCACCACTTTATCGACAATGATTTTGGCTTCTTTCGGATGTTCTTCCAGGTAGTTGGTCAGGGCTTCGCCCACCGCCTGGTTTACGGCACCGCTCACTTCGTTGTTGCCAAGTTTCGTCTTAGTCTGACCTTCAAACTGAGGCTCAGCCACCTTGACCGAAATCACGGCAATCAGTCCTTCGCGGAAGTCTTCTCCGGAAATTTCCACTTTGGCTTTTTCGAGCGCCTTGCTCTCTTCGGCATATTTCTTCAGCACACGGGTCAGAGCCATGCGGAATCCGGCCTCGTGTGTACCTCCTTCGATGGTGTTGATGTTGTTCACATACGAATGCAGGTTTTCGCGGAATCCCGTGTTGTACATGATGGCACATTCGATGGGAATTCCCTGTTTTTCCGTGTTCAGGTAGATGACGTCGTCAATGAGCGGAGTATTGTTGGAGTTCAGGAAACGTACGAACTCTTTCACTCCTTCCTCGGAGTGGAACACTTCCTGCTTGTAGGAACCGTCTTCTTCCTTCACGCGCTTGTCGGTCAGCGTGATGGTGATACCCTTGTTCAGGTAGGCCAGTTCGCGCATGCGGGCCTGCAGGATGCTGTATTTATATTCGGTGACGGTGAAGATGCTGGCATCGGGCCAGAACGTCTGACGGGTACCGGTGATGTCGGTCGTGCCGACTTCCTTCACGGGATACAGCGGCTTTCCGCAGGCATATTCCTGCTGGTACACTTTCCCGTTGCGGAATACGTTGGTCGTCATGTGAGTGGACAGGGCGTTCACACACGAAACGCCGACTCCGTGCAAACCTCCGGATACCTTGTAAGAACCTTTGTCGAACTTACCTCCGGCATGGAGGACTGTCATTACGACTTCGAGGGCTGATTTTTTTTCTTTCTGGTGGAAATCGACCGGAATACCGCGACCGTTGTCCTGTACGGTAATCGAGTTGTCTTCGTTGATGGTTACTTCTATATGTGTACAATAACCGGCAAGGGCTTCGTCAATGGAGTTGTCCACTACCTCGTAGACCAGGTGATGCAAGCCTTTTTCGCTGATATCGCCGATATACATGGCGGGGCGTTTACGAACGGCCTCCAGTCCTTCCAGCACCTGGATACTGCTGGCCGAGTAGTTGCTTCCGCTGTTCTGTGTCAGTTCTTCACTCATGTTTTTTCTTCGTTTTTTTAAGCTTTCAAAGATACTAAAAAAACTGTTACGAACCGATTTTCAGCACTCTAAAAATCGTGAAAAAGGCATGAGGCGGGTAGATACGACAAAAGGCCAGATGATGACATCCAGCCTTAATATCTTTCTTACGTCAAGCGTAAACTTAAGCCAATTTGCTGATATAAGCAGCCAGTTTAGACTTCAAGTTAGCAGCCTTGTTCGCGTGGATAATGTTGCGCTTAGCCAGCTTATCCAACATTTTCTGTACACTAGGATACAATGCAACAGCTTCAGCTTTGTCTGTAGTTGCACGAAGTTTCTTCACTGCGTTACGCATTGTCTTCGCATAATATCTGTTGTGAAGTCTTCTTTTTTCTTCCTGTCTGATTCTCTTAATAGATGATTTGTGATTTGCCATCTCGACTAATCTTTAATATTGTTCGTGATTTCTGTTTATTATGTAGCCCGTGGGGGAATCGAACCCCCCTTTCAAGAATGAAAATCTTGCGTCCTAACCGATAGACGAACGGGCCATCCTTTGTCTCAGGAAGACCTCCTGATTCTTTACGAGGATACTTATCTCTCGTTTGCGGATGCAAAGGTAGGAAGAATTTTCTAAACTCCAAAACATTCCTGATTTTTTTTGTGGGTTCAGGTGTGATTTTCCTTCTGAGCCGGGGGAGATGGGGATGGAAGAGGCCAGTAAATGGGTCGATTTGCTTGGTGGGGGAGAATTTATTCAATCTCTAGGATGTATTTTTCCGGGCATCACTTCTTATTCTCTGTACGGCAGTGTGGAATTTGTATCCCACACTGCGGGATATGTATTTCACACTGTGGTTTTTGTATCCCACACTGTGGGACAGAGAAATCTTTATGGATTTTGTTTGTTTAGTATAGGGACTTTTCCTAACTTTCGCCCCTAAAAAGATATTATATTAAGGTAGATTGAGAAATGAAAGGCTATAAATTGAAGTCTGTAGGTGTTTTCGATGGAAAGGTTTGTGTGGCGTCGTTGGACGGAAAGAGTGGGGAATTCGTTCCATGTGAGGAACTGAAATCCTGTAAGGAATTGGTTTATATGCGTTTGCGCACATTGGAGGCGGTGGCTTCCTTCCGTTTTCTGGAGCGCGCGATAGGGGTATTGACCCAACATGAGATACCTGTTTTTGCCATGGCTTCTTCTGCCGGAAGCTTTTCCGTAGTGACGGGAGGTACACATGACAGTCTGGAAGAGGTTTTCAAGGAACTTTCTTCATTTGCCGAAGTGGTGTTGGAGCGTGACGTAGAGGTGATTTGCGTACAGGAAGAGGCGGATACTTACAGCAAGGAAGCGGAACAGAATCTGGTATCGTTGCTGAAAGACATTCCTGTGCTGATGGTTTCTTCGGAGGAAGGAGCGGGAAGGGTGACCTTGACGGTGCGCCGGGAGGATCGCGAGAAGGTGATTCGGCTGTTCCGGGAAGTATGCGGGTGCCGATAAAAAACGTTTAGTCTGGAAGATATATGATGCAAAGACTGGAAGGGGTGGTGCTGCACGTGGTGAAATACAGCGACAAATCGAATATTGTGCATATTTACACCCGAGAAAACGGAAGTATGTCGTTCTTGATACCGGCTGTGCGTTCGCGTAAGTCGTTGGTGAACGGGGTATTGTTCCGTCCTCTTTCGCTGGTGGAGGTAGAAGCCGATGTGCGTTCGCGGACGGCCCTTCCTTCCGTAAAGGAAGCCCGTTTGGCCTATCCGCTGGAGTCTGTGCCATACGACCCGTATAAGCTGGGCATTGCCATGTTCTTGGCAGAGTTCTTGGCGCATGCCTTGCGTGAGGAAGGCAAGAACGAGCCGCTCTTTGCATATTTGTCATCTTCCATCCGTTGGCTGGATGCCTGCTGTGCAGACTTTGCCAATTTTCATCTGGTTTTCTTGATTCGGTTGTCACGTTTCTTGGGCTTTTATCCCAACTTGGAAGACTATCGGGAAGGAGACTGGTTTGATATGCTGAATGCTTGTTTTGTGGCAACCAAACCTCTGCATGGCATGTCGCTTTCGCCGGAGGAAGCTTCGCATATCCGTCAGCTGGCCCGTATGAATTACGAAACGATGTATCTCTTTGGAATGAACCGCTTGGAGCGTCAGCGTTGTCTGGCTGTAATGATGGAATATTACCGTCTGCATCTGCCGGATTTTCCGGAATTAAAATCACTTGATGTACTGAAGGAGTTGTTCGGTTGAGGCTGTACAGCAGGGTACAAAAAACGGGATGCATTCTCTTTTCTCGAAAATACATCCCGTTAGAATCTGTATGGGGAGGATTTTATCCCAGCAATTCTTTTACTTTAGCAGAAATGGCGCGTCCTTCAGCCAGTCCGGCCAGTTCTTTGGAAGCTACACCCATTACTTTTCCCATATCTTTTCCACTGGTAGCACCCACGCGGGCGATGATGTCTTTCAGTTTGGCTTCCAGTTCTTCCGGAGAAAGCTGTTTGGGCAGGTAAGTCTCGATGACACGCACCTGAGCCATTTCTTCTTCAGCCAGGTCGGCACGTCCTTGTCCTTCGTATACTGCCGCAGAATCTTTTCCTTGTTTTACCAGCTTCTGCATGATTTTCAAAGCTGCATCGTCCGTCAGTGTATCGTTTGCACCCGGAGCTGTCTTTGCTTCGAGAAAGCATTTCTTTATGTTGCGCAAAGTTTCCAGTCTGACTTTGTCCTTGGCTTTCATAGCCTCTTTAATATCGTTGCTGATTTGTTCAAATAAGTCCATAGTCGTATGTTATTATAAATTATTGGTTGTTTATCGGTCTTAGAAAGTAATAGTCATGGAACCGTTGTCGTTGTTATCCAGCTTAGGCATCGAACTTTCCTCGGCAACCGCTCTCGACTGGATGCTTTCCAGTACAGCCTTTGAGCGTTTGTAGGTCGGGGTTGTTTCCACCATGCTGATGATATCATCGTTATCCAGGTCTTCCTGTGTGAAGATATAGATTTTATAGTTTCCTTTCTTTCTGCTGTTTTTGTAGCTGCCCGGATAGAAGTCGTCACGGCGTTCTGCCTTTTTCTGTTCTTCTTCTTCCTGTTCTTCCAGGCGCTTTTGCTCTTCGGCAGAAAGCTTGTTGCTCATGCCCGGCACGTCTTTGATGCCGAATCCAGTAGCAAGGATAGTAAATTTCACTTTTTCACCCAGGCTGTCGTCAATGTACAAACCCCATTTGGTTTCTACATCCTTTCCGAAACGGCTCATGAATTCGTGTACCTCGTTCATTTCTTCCATCATCAGGTCGCTGTTCATGCTGTACGAGATGTTGAAAAGAACCTTTTTCGAGTTGAAGATATCGTTGTTGTTCAGTAACGGAGAATGGAGGGCATCGGTGATGGCTTGTGTTACTCGTCCTTCTCCTTCACCATATCCGGTACTCATGATGGCTACACCTCCGTCTTTCAATACGGTCTTCACGTCGTTGAAGTCGAGGTTGATCTTACCACGTATCGTAATGATTTCGGCAATACTCTTGGCAGCGACAGAAAGTGTGTCGTCGGCTTTTCCGAAAGCGTTCATTACGCTCAGGTCAGAATACACGTCGCGCAGGCGTTCATTGTTGATTACCAGTAGGGCATCTACGTGCTTGCTCATTTCTTCTACACCGTCGAGCGCTTGGTCTATCTTGCGGTTTCCTTCGAACAGGAACGGTATTGTGACAATGCCGACTGTAAGTATACCCATATCTTTTGCTGTCTTCGCGATGATAGGTGCGGCTCCGGTTCCGGTTCCCCCTCCCATACCGGCAGTGATGAAGGCCATCTTACAGCCGTCGTTCAGCATTTGCTTGATATCTTCCAGGCTTTCGTTGGCTGCATCACGAGCACGTTCCGGACGGTTTCCCGCTCCCAGACCTTCGTGTCCCAACTGAAGTTTAATAGGTACAGGCGATTCATCGAGTGCCTGATTATCTGTATTGCAAACCACGAATGTAACGTCGTGGATACCTTCTCTGTACATGTGGTTGACTGCGTTACCGCCGCCACCGCCTACACCGATCACTTTAATGA
>ENA-OZHK01000598-OZHK01000598.1-human-gut-metagenome-genome-assembly--contig:-NODE-598-length-10067-cov-5.319417_pt1 | contig 10067 bp, 7 predicted proteins | sample MGYA00244048_ERZ653690 | MGnify/ENA primary metagenome ERZ653690 (study PRJEB26926, sample SAMN06165197) | human gut metagenome | biome: ENVO:00009003; feature: ENVO:2100002; material: ENVO:00002003...
CGTGGGCTCGGAGATGTGTATAAGAGACAGCTTTTAGGGTGCCGTCTTCATTCAGTGGCATGGATGCGTGGTACAGCAGGTTAGAGTTACATACATTATACATACATCCGAAACGGAACAGGCATTTCATGTGCTTGGCCAGTTTTTCACTGCTGGTAAAGGAATTATGTAATTTCTCTACTATTTCGGCTTCTTCTTCTGTCAGCCTGTAGGGATCGGCCGGATCGATGGTAGGGAAGTAGCCGTCGCGTAAAGGATATTCCTTACCGTTAAGTGTAATGGTTTTCTTATCGTAGTTTATCTTGTCCAGCAACAGGCGGTCTTTCATTCCGAATTCCGGACGCCGGCGTATCGTTTCCGCTTCCAGTTTGAACTGGATGATGCATATGGCCTTGTGCATCTGTGCAATCAGGCGGATGGTCTTGTCGTTGAATGTGGTCGATTCCTTGTCAATCTTAGGGCTGAAATATACGCAAGGGTCATCGGCGTATGCTTCCATGGCAAAGGTTGCCAGAGGCAGCAGGTTGATTCCGTATCCGTCTTCCAAAGCCGACAGATTACCATAGCGCATGGACAGGCGCAGTACATTGGCTATGCTGCAGTCGTTTCCCGAGGCGGCTCCCATCCAGAGAATATCATGGTTTCCCCACTGGATATCGAAGTTGTGGTAGTTGCAGAGTGTGTCCATAATGATGTGCGGGCCCGGACCACGGTCGAATATGTCACCGAGTATGTGTAACGAGTCGATGGTGAGCCGTTGTATCAGATTACACATGGCGATGATGAAGTTGTCGGCACGATGTGTATCGATAATTGTACTGATGATGACGTTGATATATGCCTGTTTGTTGGGGTCCATGCTGCTTTCATGCAGCAACTCCTGTATGATATAGGAAAACTCCTCAGGTAGCGCCTTGCGTACTTTGGAACGGGTATATTTGGATGATACGTTCTGGCAGACTTTGACGAGTTGGTTCAGCGTAATGACGTACCAGTCGACAAGATCGTTTTCCACTTCTTTTACCAGCCGGAGTTTCTGTTCCGGATAGTAGATGAGCGTACAGAGATCCTTCTTTTCTGTTTCACGCAGTGTATTGCCGAAAATCTCATTGACTTTACGTTTGATGGCTCCCGAAGCGTTCCGTAACACATGGCTGAATGCTTCGTATTCTCCGTGCAGGTCGGCCAGGTAGTGTTCCGTTCCTTTCGGAAGATTCAGAATTGCCTCGAGGTTGATGATTTCTGTACTGGCGGCAGCAATAGTCGGAAATTTATGGGACAACAGTTCCAGATATCTCATATCTTTCTGGATTGCTTCCAATGTGGTTTGCTGATTTTTCATTTTATGATAAGGTTATTGTTCTTTATGGTTATAAAAATATCATCAGTATCAGTTGGGCAATGATTACACGGGTAAACATGCCTAACGGATAGACTGTGGCGTAACTTACGGCTGGATTGTCATTGGGAATGATGTCGTTTGCGTAATTCAGTGCCATCGGATTGGCCATACTGCCGCAAAGCATACCGCATGTATTACCGAAATCCATCTTGCAGACCCGCAGAGATACCAGTGCCATAATGACAACCGGTATAAAGGTAATCAAAAATCCGATACCTACCCACAAGGCTCCTTCAGGGCGTACTACCGTTTCGAAGAAATGTGCTCCGGCGTCCAGACCGAGGCAGGCCAGGTAGAGTGCCAGACCGATACCTCGGAGCATCAGGCTTGCGCTCCGGGTAGTATAGGTTAGCATGTGAAAACGCGGGCCGTATGCTCCGATCAGTATTCCTACGATAATAGGCCCTCCGGCAAGACCCAGTTTGACGGGTGAACTGATGCCTGGAATGGCAATGGGAATGGAACCGACGATGAGGCCCAATACAATTCCGATAAAGATGGATGCAAGGTTCGGGTCCTTCAATGTCTTGACGGTATTTCCCAATATCTTTTCTACGTTATGGATGGCGGCGGCTTCGCCTACTACGGTCAGACGGTCGCCTAACTGGAGGATAAGTTCAGGAGTAGCCAGCAGTTGCACTCCACTTCTGAGTACACGGCTGATGTTGATACCGTAATTATTACGCAGGCGGAGTGAGCCCAGTCTCTTGCCGTTTATTTCGGCGCGTGAAACTATAATATGCTTGGAAATCAGCTGGCTGTCGATGGCATTCCAGTCTATGTCCTCTTTATTCCAGTCGCGGTTTTCCTGTTCACCGAACAGGATAGTCAGTGCCGGAGCATCCTTTTCGGTAGTGATTACCAGCAGACGGTCGTTCTCTTTCAATATTTTATCGGAAGTGGGAATACTTACTATCCCGTTTCTCCAGATACGTGAGATGACGAATTTAGGATAGCTCATTTTGGCTATATCCTGTATGCTTTTATTGAATATGGCTGGATTGTGTACTTGGAATGTAGCGATATAGGTATGGTTCGGATCGTCTTGTAAATGCTCTTCCATGTCGGACGGACGTACAAATAATTTCCTTACGACCACAATAGCCAGAATCACTCCTACAACGCCGAGCGGGTAGGTTACAGCACAACTTAAGGCAGCTCCGCTGGTTGGCTCACCTAACTGTTTCAGTGTCTGCTGGGCAGCTCCCAGGGCAGGAGTGTTGGTAGTTGCTCCACATAGAATGCCTACCATGTCTGGTAATCCTATGGGGGTTACAAAGCTTAGTATCAGTGCCATTATAGTACCTAATACGATGACTCCCAGACCTAGCATATTCAGCTTGTATCCTCCTTTGTGGAAGGAGCTGAAGAAGCCGGGACCTACCTGCAGACCCAATGCGTATACGAAAAGTACAAGTCCGAAACTTTCGGCATACGACAACATCTGAGGGTCTATTGAAAAACCGAGATGACCGGCGAAAATCCCCATAAAGAATACGAATGTTACGCCCAGGGAAATTCCTAATACTTTGATTTTTCCGAGAGCAAGTCCCACAGATATGATGAGGGACAGAATAACCACCGCCTGTAACGCGGAGTGGTCAAAAAATAGATTGTATAGCCATTCCATGCCGCAAAGATACGGACTTTTTATTTTTATTGATTGCTAATGCGTTTTTTTTTGCGGTTCAGGTTATGGACAGATTCCATATCGTGTTGTGTAAAAACAGAAAAGACTTGCTTCTGCCATGCGGAAGCAAGTCTTTTATAAAATGATGTAACAGTCTTTTAACGGATGAAGAGCAGTTCACGGTATTTTGGGAGTGTCCACATCTGGTCGTCAACGATCAGCTCCAGTTTGTCTATGTGGTAGCGGATTTCTTCCAGCATCGGTTCGATGTTGTCGTGGTAGGCGATTGCCTTTTCACGTTCCTCTGTAATCTTGTTGGCTACTTTCCGGGCTTCAACCATGGCGTCAACCTTTTCCTTGATGAAAGCGGTATGCTCGGCAATACGTTTGATAATGGCGACATTTTCAGCCGAAAGTTTTTTTGCTTCTTCTTCCGGGAAGATGGATTTCATCTTATATACATTGTCTACCAGTTTACTCTGGTATTCGATAGCTACCGGAACAATATGGTTCATTACCAGGTCGCCCAATACACGTGCCTCAATCTGGATTTTCTTTGTATAGGTATCCCATTTCACTTCGTTACGGGCTTTTAGTTCTTTCCGGTTCATCACATTGGTTGATTCGAACATCTGGATTGTTTCCGGTTTCAGGTAATTGTCGAAGATGACCGGACAACTTGTTTCACAGTCCAATCCGCGGCGTGCTGCCTCCTGCTGCCATTCCTCACTGTAACCGTTACCGTCAAAGCGGATAGGTTTACATGCTTTGATGTATTTGCGGATAACGTGGATAAGAGCTGAAATTTTTGGCTCTCCCTGTTCAATCAGTGTGTCTACTTCTTTCTTGAACAGAGTAAGCTGTTCGGCTACAGCTGTATTCAGGGCAATCATTGCACTGGCACAGTTCGCTTCAGAACCTACGGCACGGAACTCGAAACGGTTACCGGTGAAGGCGAACGGTGAAGTACGGTTACGGTCGGTATTGTCGATGAGCAGTTCCGGAATCTGAGGGATATCCAGACGCATGCTCTGCTTGCTGCCCAAAGAGGCCAGTTCGTTGGTTGAACTGTCTTCCATGTGATCCAGTACCTTACTCAACTGAGTACCCAGGAATGAAGAGATGATGGCGGGAGGTGCTTCATGGGCCCCCAGACGGTGAGCGTTAGTGGCACTCATGATGGAAGCCTTCAGCAATCCGTTATGACGGTATACCGCCATCAGTGTATTGACTACGAATGTGATGAAGCGCAGGTTCTCTTCCGATGTCTTTCCCGGAGCCATCAACAGGATGCCCGTATCTGTTCCCAATGACCAGTTGTTGTGCTTACCCGATCCGTTGATACCCTTGAACGGTTTTTCATGCAGCAGTACGCGGAATCCGTGGTTACGTGCGATTTTACGCATCAGTGACATGATAAGCATGTTATGGTCGACTGCCAGGTTACATTCTTCATAGATAGGAGCCAGTTCGAACTGGTTGGGGGCAACCTCGTTGTGACGTGTCTTGACCGGAATACCCAGTTCCAGAGCCTGGATTTCAAGATCCTTCATGAATGCAGCTACACGGGTAGGAATAGCACCGAAGTAATGGTCTTCCAACTGCTGGTTCTTAGAAGCTTCATGTCCCATCAGTGTACGGCCTGTAAGCAGCAGGTCGGGACGTGCGGCGTAAAGTCCTTCATCGACCAGGAAATATTCCTGTTCCCATCCCAGGTAGGCAACTACCTTCTTAACGTCAGTATTGAAATAATGGCATACATCTACCGCAGCCTTGTTTACGGCACGCAAAGCCTTCAGCAACGGAGCCTTGTAGTCAAGTGATTCACCGGTATAGGCAATGAATACGGTCGGGATACACAACGTGTCGTCCACTACGAATACAGGAGATGACGGGTCCCATGCACTGTAGCCACGGGCTTCGAATGTGTTACGGATACCACCGTTAGGGAAAGAAGAAGCATCCGGTTCCTGCTGAACCAACAGTTTTCCTGAAAACTCTTCCATCATTCCACCCTTGCCGTCGTGTTCTACAAAGGCGTCATGCTTTTCGGCTGTGCCTTCAGTCAGAGGCTGGAACCAGTGAGTATAGTGTGTAGCGCCCAGTTCCATGGCCCAACGCTTCATGCCTTCAGCTACCTGATCGGCAATTTCACGGTCAAGGGTAGCACCGTTATCCATAGCATCTACCAAGCGGGCATATACCTTGCTAGGCAGATACTTGAACATCTTCTCACGGTTGAACACATACTTTCCGAAATACTCGCTCGGACGTTCGCTTGGAGCGGGTACTTCCACAGGTTTCGACTGAAACGCTTTTTCAACGACTCTGAATCTTAATTTTGACATAATACTTCATTAATTAGTTGTTATAATAAAAAAAGACTTTTCTCTTTATCAGTTCCCGGGAAGGCGGCCAAGCCCGCCCGGGATAAATCTATATCATTAATTGTTGTAAGCGGATTCTCCGTGTTCGTAGATATCCAATCCTTCTTCCTCAACTCTTGCCGGAACACGCAGACCGTGAACTTTATCAAGAATCTTGAAGATGATGTATCCCATTACAGCAGCCCATGCTCCTACAACCAATGCTCCGAAAATCTGTGCACCGAGGAAGCCGAATCCGCCTCCATAGAAAGTACCGCCGTCTACAGCAAGCAAACCGGTCATGATAGTACCCAAGCTACCACATACACCGTGTACGGAAGAAGCTCCGACCGGATCATCGATATGGAACTTGTGATCCAGAATTTCAACCGAGTAAATCATGACTGTTCCACAAACCGCACCGATAATGACTGATCCCAGTGGGGATACAAGATCACAGCCTGCAGTTACACCGACCAGACCGGCCAGAATACCATTCAATGTCAGTGACAAGGAAGGTTTGCCGTACTTGATCCAGCTCACGATCAAAGCGAAAAGACCTCCGGCGCAAGCCGACAAGTTAGTGGTAAGGAACACATGTGAGATAGCAGTCTGGTCACCTGATGTAGCAGCAGCCAACTGAGATCCCGGGTTGAATCCGAACCATCCGAACCAGAGGATGAACACACCCAGACATGCAATAGTCAGATTATGTCCCGGAATAGCTCTTGATTTTCCGTCCTTACCGTATTTACCCAAACGGGGACCAAGGATGGCAGCACCTACCAAAGCAATCCAGCCACCTACAGAGTGAACCACAGTAGAACCCGCAAAGTCATGGAACGCATATCCGAAAGTATTCATCATGAATGAACCTTCATCGCCGTTCATCAACCAGCCTCCACCCCAAGTCCAGTGTCCTGAAATAGGATAAATCAATACACTGATGGCTATGGTATATACCAGATACATGGAGAACTTGGTACGTTCCGCCATTGCACCCGATACGATTGTAGCGGAAGTGGCGCAGAATACAGTCTGGAAAATAAGGAAGCCTTCTATAGGTAACCCATTGTCAATAATGCTGTCCATCATATCCAGATCAATGAAATGAGGAGCACCTACAAATCCTCCCACACCGAACATAAATCCGAAACCGATAAACCAGAACAACAAAGAACCTACCATAAAATCCACCAGATTCTTCATCAGGATATTAGCTGTATTTTTTGTTCTGGTAAAACCAGCTTCAACCAATGCAAATCCCGGCTGCATGAAGAACACCAGCATTGCTGCAAGCAGCATCCATACCGTATTCACACCTGTTGCAAGTTCGGCCACCGTATCAGTGCTGCCCGCAGCCTCGGCAGTATCCTGAGCCATTGCCGTCAAAGGCAATGCCAACAATAAGGCAACTATACCTTTCCGGTATGCAGTACGCATACCCTTATCTATCGTTTTCATATAAATCATCTTTTTAGTACAACATCTTTATTACCTGTTTCATCCGAACGGTGCAGATCATTTTTCCTGCTCTGCATTATACAAGGCTATATCACCCCGTTCGCCTGTACGGATCCGGATAGAATCTTCTACTGGAATCACGAAAATACGGCCGTCTCCAATCTCACCGGTATGAGCAGCGCTCAAGATAGCCTGTATAGTCTTTTCCACATTCTTGTCACGGACTACAATAGAAACAAGTGTACGTTCAATTGAACTCGTGTCGTACACTACCCCACGATAGATACGTCCCTGACGGGTTTTTCCTACCCCTCTAACTTCATAATATGAGAACCATTCGATATCGGCAGCCAGCAAGGCCTCCTTTACGTCTTCAAATTTGGTTCTACGAATAATCGCTTCTATCTTCTTCATAATTGTATTTGTATCTTGTTTGTTTTACCAAAAAAGTTATCCTGTCTTTTTACCTAAACTAAAAACCCATCAATAACATTTTCATAAAATCTACCACATCTCCAGTTGTTGTATCTTGTATTCTATTTATAAATGATAACAGCTTTTTCAGAAACTGAGACCGACTACGAAATAAGCACCCTCGGTAGCCGGATTCCAGGTGGCCTTAGCGAAAAGCGGAAGTGAGAAAGAATCTGTAATCGTAATATCTTTCGATGCTCCTACGCTGACATCGCATACTTCAAAACCGTTCGCTCCACCGTTATAGAATGTAGTGGCCCATGGTGTAGCACCGATTTCAGCAGTCCAGTCCAGACCGCCCAGGCGGAACGGTGCTGCCACTGATATATAGGAAGAATAGGCACGTTCACCGTCTTTATTCAATCCGTCATTTCCTGCAAAATTAGTATACCAGTTTACCGCCAACGGACCGAAATCATAGCCCACCTGTGCTTCAAACACATGGCTGGTATTATGGCTTCCATAATGAAGGTAACCGGGACCGTTGTTAAACCAATAATCGGTAACCGATACGCTGAATCCACCGGTAGAATAGCCCAGGCAAAGATCGAATTCTTTCGTATCTTCCTTTTCGAACCCTACAGACCCCCAGCCGGACAGAGAGAAACCTTTATAACCGATAGAAGCCGACGGCTGGATACTTACATTACCCAAATCCTGACCACGCCAGATGTAACCGCTTACAAGATCAACGCCGACGCTCGCCTCTACCTCATCCTGAGCTTGTGAAACTGCCGGAAGTGCCATGGCAGCCGCCAACAACAACATTCCTTTCTGATACTTCGTTTTCATTTGCTTTAGATTTTAATTAATACCTATATTACTTATTACCTTACGAGCTTCAATCTTCAATCCTTTTGAAACTTAAATATGATTATCTGTAACTTTTTGTATTACCGATATGCAAATGTACGTCTTTTTGCTTTACAAAACACATAATAGCATTATTTTTGTCGAATTTTTTAACCGACATTTCATTCTGAAATAAAATTGGCACTTATAATAACAAATTAAAACATACCATCATATCAATATTATCATTTTGAAACCATCAAAAACACACACAAATTAATTTGCTTTAAATACTACAATTAAAATATCTTTTTGCTACCATAATACGCAAATACCTATCATTTACACAAAGAATATATCAAAAATGGAAAAGCTGTAAAAACAACCGTCACAGATAACATAAAGAAAAGTCGGCTTCATCTTTCAGAAAAATAACACTGTTCAGCCCTCAGGTTTCAAAAAATACCGTATATTTGCAGACGTTAAGACAAAGGGGTGCCCATTAAGCGGCTGAGATCATACCCTACGAACCTGATGCGGTTAGTACCGCCGAAGGGATTGTTACAGCATGACACTCTTCTCGAATCCGCCGGCACTCTTTGGATTACTTTCTTCACCTTATTTAATATACACTAATATGAAAGTACTGGTAAACAACAAAGAGACAGAACTTACGGGCGGAAATACCATCGCCGATCTGGCCAAACTACTGGAACTCCCGGAAAGGGGGGTAGCTATCGCCTTGCATAACCGCATGGTTCCGCGTGCACAATGGGCCGAACAGGAGCTGCAGCCGAATGACAGTCTGGTTATCATCAAAGCAGCTTGTGGAGGATAAGGCCATGGAACTGCAATTCATCACACATTTTACCGACAGGTTCTCTTATTCTGATTCGGCCCGGATGGCTCTGGAAGGAGGATGCCGCTGGATACAGCTCCGGATGAAAGAGGCAACTGCCGAGGAACTGGAAAAGGAAGCCCTGTACATACAGGATCTGTGCAGGCAATACGATGCGACATTCATCATTGACGACCACGTAGAGCTGGTGAAAAAAATACATGCCGACGGTGTACATCTGGGAAAAAAAGACATGCCGATAGCCGAAGCCCGCAACATACTGGGAAAAGACTTCATCATAGGAGGGACAGCCAATACATTCGAAGATGTGGAGGCACATTACAAAGCGGGAGCCGACTACATCGGATGCGGACCTTTCCGCTTTACCACGACCAAAAAGAACCTGAGTCCTATATTGGGACTGGAGGGATACCGTTCCATCGTTTCACGAATGAAAGAAAACGGCATCCGGATTCCGATTGTCGCCATAGGAGGTATCACCTATGATGACATTCCGTCTATCATGGATACCGGAGTCACCGGCATTGCACTGAGTGGGACCATATTACGCGCCGACGATCCCGTAGCCGAAACCAGACGCATCATGGCCCTATAACAATATCAACATATCACATATCAACTTAATAAATAAAAGAAGAAACGACTTTTTTAAACTATATAACAATGGAAAAACTGATTATAGCCGGCAAAGAATTCAACTCCCGCCTGTTTTTGGGAACCGGCAAATTCAACTCAAACCAAGTGATGGAAGATGCCATCCTTGCATCCGGCACAGAAATGGTAACTGTAGCCATGAAACGAATCGAACTTGAAAACAAGGAAGATGACATGCTCCGCCATATCACTCACCCCCATATCCAACTGTTGCCTAACACTTCAGGAGTACGTACCGCCGAAGAGGCTGTATTTGCAGCCCAGATGGCACGCGAAGCATTCGGTACCAACTGGCTGAAACTGGAAATCCATCCTGACCCGCGCTACCTGCTCCCGGATTCGACCGAAACACTGAAAGCGACGGAAGAACTGGTCAAACTGGGATTTGTGGTATTACCCTACTGCCAGGCCGACCCGACATTGTGC
>ENA-OZHK01000600-OZHK01000600.1-human-gut-metagenome-genome-assembly--contig:-NODE-600-length-10002-cov-6.218659_pt1 | contig 10002 bp, 9 predicted proteins | sample MGYA00244048_ERZ653690 | MGnify/ENA primary metagenome ERZ653690 (study PRJEB26926, sample SAMN06165197) | human gut metagenome | biome: ENVO:00009003; feature: ENVO:2100002; material: ENVO:00002003...
TACACTTATGCGATCGTCGGCAGCGTCAGATGTGTATAAGAGACAGTTATTATATTGTGCAAAATGGTTTGTATCTTGGCGTGAATGCAAAGTTGATACATGCTAATCATAATTACAATGATTTGATGCCTGGTTTAGAAGTCGGTTATGCATTTTTCTTAAACAGAACGGTAACTATTGAACCGGCAGTATATTATGATCAGTCGTTTAAAAATCATTCTGATTATTCAAAGATTGGTCTGCGTATAGGAATTGGTATTTATCTATAGAATTTTAAATAACTTAATATATGTATTCAGTTGACGAATTAGAAGACAGACTAATAGATTTGTCTTTTGCCGAAGATATCGGTGATGGTGATCATACTACATTGTGTTGTATTCCGGAAAGTGCTATCGGTAAATCTCATTTGTTGATAAAGGAGGATGGTATTCTTGCTGGTGTAGAAGTTGCTAAAAGGGTTTTTGCGAGATTTGATCCAACTCTGAAAGTTGAGGTACTTATTAATGATGGTTCTCGTGTTAAAAAAGGTGATATTGCAATGATTGTATCTGGTAAAGTTCGATCATTGTTGCAGACAGAACGATTGATGTTGAATATCATGCAGCGAATGAGTGGTATAGCGACAACTACAAATAAATATGTAGAGTTATTGAAAGGAACCAAAACGCATGTTCTTGATACAAGAAAAACCACACCTGGTATGCGCATGTTGGAGAAACAGGCTGTAAAAATTGGCGGTGGTGTGAACCATCGTATAGGCTTGTTTGATATGATTCTGCTTAAAGATAATCATGTTGATTTTGCCGGCGGAATCAAGAATGCAATAGATAGATGTCATGCTTATCTAAAAGAAAAGTCACTTGATTTGAAGATTGAAATAGAAGTACGTAATTTTGATGAACTTCAACAAGTTTTAGATTGTGGAGGAGTCGACAGAATAATGCTAGACAATTTCTCTGTTGAAAATACAAAAAAAGCAGTTGAAATGATTGCTGGAAAATATGAAACCGAATCAAGTGGAGGTATAACTTTTGATACTATTAGAAGTTATGCAGAATGTGGCGTCGATTTTGTTTCTGTCGGTGCCCTTACACATTCTGTTAAATGTCTTGACATGAGCTTTAAGGCTTGTTAAGGCTTATCGCTTTTTAGTATTTACATGCTGACTGGATATAAACGAATCTTTTATGAAGTTTATGTCTTGTCAGAATGTAAATACATTTTTAATATTTTACTAAATATCCGAATAGAAAATGTTGAGTTTATTTTCGTCATTATTCCTTTCTGCGGCGTTAGCATTTGGCTCACCTGTGAATTATCCAATTTCACTTGCCGGTAATTTTGGCGAACCTCGTCCAAATCATTTTCACGGAGGTATTGATGTCAGAACAGGACAGGTTGAGGGGAAACCTGTATTTTCTGTTGCCGATGGATATGTAAGCAGAATCACGGTTGGACTTGGTGGCTTTGGTAATGCTATATATGTAAACCATCCTGGAGGAAAAACGAGTGTGTATTGTCATTTGAAAAAGTTTGTGCCTCAATTAGCTGCGATTGTACATAAATGGCAATATCAAAATCAAACATGTTTTGCTGATGTTAAGTTTAAACCTACGGATTTCCCTGTGTCAAAGGGACAATTGATAGCTGTTAGCGGAAATACAGGAGCGAGCAGGGCCCCTCATTTACACCTTGAGTTTCATGATACGAAAACATGGAGTTATCTTGATCCTTTACTGTATTTAAAAGATTTTGTTAAAGATACTACTCAGCCAATAGCTCATTCGTTTATGGCATATCCAGTAGAAGGTGAGGGGGTGTTTTGTGGTTCATGTAACAAACAGTCGTATGGCTTTTCCTCAACTTCTTTATCTAGAAAGTTTACTGCATGGGGTAATGTAGGATTTGGAATATGGGCAAATGATTATATGGAAGGTAGTTTTGGCATCTTGGGTATACGTAATACAAGACTGACGGTTGATGGGAAGATTGTATTTGAGAGTGATGTGGATAGTATACCTGATTTTTGTAACAGAATGGTTAATTCCTGGGGTGATTATGAACATTATTGTCGTACAAATGTTTGGTATATGAAATCATTTATAGAGCCCGGAAACCATTTGCCAATACTTTATGCTGAGAGTAATTATGGTGTTGTTACTTTTGATAAGGAACGTGATTATAAAGTAGTGTACACTATCACAGATGTATTTGGTAATTCACGCGATTATTCTTTTGTCGTGCGTGGAGTAAAACAAATTATTCCGCAAAAGACAATTCCCGATTTCATGAATCTAGTGAAGTATGATAGAGTTAATTCTTTTCAACGCCCTGGAGTAAGTTTGTTCCTTCCCAAGGGAGTACTTCCGGATGATGTGGAATTGCGTCCTACTGTAAAGTTTCAGCCAGGGAATTATTCTGATGAATGGAGCTTTTATGGTAAATCATATCCTCTTTTTAGTTGGGTAAACTTAAGCATTAAACTCAATAAGCCGGTTAAAGATAATAATAAGTTATATATCATAAGCCATTTTGGTATTGATAGATATATGGGCGGAGAATTCCATGATGGATGGGTTACTGCACGCGTTCGTGAGTTAGGAGCAAAATATGAAATAGCTTATGATGATGTCCCTCCCGTATTGACTATGGCTAATAGTTCAGGCAGATTTATTCGTGTTTCAGCTTCAGATTTAGGTAGTGGGCTGAAATCTATTAAAGGCTACGTTGATGGTAAATTCGTACTTTTTGAATATCAAGAAAAGGCTCATATCTATATTTGTGATTTAGACGCTTCGCCTGTTGCTAAAACAGGTAATTTGCATGATATTAAATTGATCGCAGTTGACAATCTTGACAATAAAAAAATCTTAACCGCACATTTCAATTATTAATCAAATAATAAAGTAGAGTTATGAAAAGAATAGTATTGATGTCTTTTATGCTTGCTGTATATGCCATCTCATGGGCATGTACAAATTTTATAGTAGGAAAAAAAGCAAGTGCTGACGGGTCTGTTATTTGTTCGTATAACGCTGATGATTATGGACTGTTTATTGGGTTGTGTCATTATCCGGCAGGTAGACATGAAAAAGGTACAATGCGTAAAATATATGATTGGGACACCAATGTTTATCATGGCCAGATACCTGAAGCAGAAGAGACATATAATGTTATAGGTAATATTAATGAGTATCAGGTTTCTATAGGTGAGACTACTTTTGGAGGTAGGTCGGAACTTGTTGATACTACTGGTATCTTAGATTATGGGTCTTTAATATATATAGCTTTGCAGCGTTCTAAAACGGCTCGTGAAGCAATAAAGGTAATGACAACTCTTACAGATAAATATGGGTATTGTTCAGAGGGTGAGACGTTTACGATATGTGATCCTGAAGAAGCCTGGATAATGGAGATGATAGGTAAGGGACCTGGACGTAAAGGTGCGGTATGGGTCGCTGTTAGGATTCCTGATGATGCAATATGTGCTCATGCAAACCAAAGTCGCATACGTACATTTAATCAAAAGGATAAGAAAAATGTCATGTATTCCAAAGATTGTATAAGTTTTGCAAGAGAGATGGGATGGTTTAATGGTAAAAATGAAGATTTTAGCTTTTGTGAAACTTATGCATATCCAGACTTTTCTGGGCGTCGCTTCTGTGATGCGCGAGTTTGGAGCTTTTTTAATCATTTTTCGTCAGACATGAACCGTTATTTGCCGTATGCGGAAGGTAAAGTTAAAAATGCGGAGCCGATGCCATTGTGGATTAAGCCAAATAGAAAGGTAAGCGTACAAGACGTTCAGGCTTGTATGCGAGACCATTATGAGGGAACACCATTTGCTTTGGACAATGATCCTGGCCAAGGTGTATGGAATATGCCATATCGTCCGACTCCATTAACATATAAGGTTGATGGTAAAGATTATTTTAATGAACGTCCGACATCAACACAACAAACAGCATTTTCGTATGTTGCTCAACTCCGTTCTTGGCTGCCAAGACAAATTGGCGGTGTGTTGTGGTTTGGCAATGATGATGGAAATATGATTGCTTATACTCCTATTTATTGTGGAAACACAAAGCAGCCCGAATGTTATAATACACATGGAGCTGATGCTGTTACGTTTAGTGATAAAAATGCTTTTTGGGTATGTAATTGGGTTAGCAATATGGTTTATCCTCGTTACTCTTTGATGTTTGGATCTTTGAAATCTGTACGTGATTCATTGGAGACAAGCTATTTTGCTGAACAATCGAAAGTTGAAGAAAAGGCTATTAGTTTGTATAAAGAATCACCTGAAAATGCTGTTGATTATTTGACAGAATATAGTATGGAAAAAGCGCAACAAATGCTTGATAGATGGAAGCAATTGGCAACATATTTAATTGTAAAATATAATGATATGGCCATCAAGCCGGAAAAAGCTGGTAAATTTTCTAGAACAGATACAGGCCTTGGAGCAACAGTTGAAAGACCAGGATTTCCTGAAAATGTAGCTCGCGAAATAGTAAAAAGGACAGGAGACAGGTATGCTGTCCCTGAAGAGTAGTATAATTAAATTAATAATCCCTGTGTTTAAAATGTAAAATTGATTTTAGCACAGGGATTTTATAATTGTAAATAGCATATCCATGTTATAGTTTTGTCTTTGTTTTTGCATATATTTTAGGTTAAAATCTCGTTAAACACAAACATTTTTCATCCTCTAATTTTTGCTATTGGATATAATTTAGTAAATTTGTAGCTGAATTATGTTGTTCGTATGGCATTTGTATTAGTCGCAATATTGTTAATAGGTTATGTGCTAATTGCTACAGGTTACGTAACAAACGTAAACCGTGCAGCAATAGCTATGTTTGTCGGCACTTTGGGATGGGTCTTGTATATATGCTATGGAACTGACTTTGTGATGAGCCAACACCAACAAGGTTATTATGATTTCCTTTCTGGTGCTGCTGCCTCAAGTACAAATGTTAAACAATATATTGCTCAAAATATTTTCTTAAAATATGTAGGCAAGGGCGCAGAGGTGGTACTATTCCTTTTTGCAACAATGACTATTGTAGAAATCTTAAATAATAATGGGTGCTTCGACTTTTTGTCTGAGTTATTAAGAACTCGCAATAGTCGTAAATTGCTTTGGATGATAACAATCATTACTTTTGTTATTTCGGCTAATCTTGATAATCTCACCACTACAACGATGATGCTTGTTATTATGCATAAGTTATTGCCGAACCGTAGACAAAGAATGATATATGGGAGTGCTATAGTTTTAGCTGCAAACTGCGGTGGAGCATTGACTGTAATTGGAGATCCTAATGGACTTGTATTATGGAACAATGGTATTGTTACAGCTACAAATTTTTCCGCGTCATTAGCCTTACCTTGCCTAATTGGCTGTTGGCTACCTGTTTATTGGTTAGGAAGAAGTTTGCCTGAACATATAGATCTGCAATACATTACCATTCCTTATAGAGGTGATGATACAAATCTTAATAGATGGCAGCGCCTTCTGATGCTTATTGTTGGTATTGGTGGCTTGTGGTTTATTCCTACATTTCATAATATAACAAAGTTGAGCCCATTCTTAGGTGCCTTGTGTGTGTTGTCTGTTTTATGGATTGTAAATGAAATATTCAATCATAAGCTAATGAATGCAGATCAGATGATTCAGAGGCCAATACCTCGTGTGCTACAATATGGGGTTATTCAGCTGATGCTTTTTGTAATGGGAATAATGTTGGCTGTAGGTGCAATATATGAAACAGGTATTTTTTCACACTTAACGCGATTTATTGATACAGCTATACATAATGTCTGGATTATAGGAATAATCACAGGTGGAATTAGTTGCTTCTTGGATACTTTTGCGACCTGCATGAGTGTCGTCTCTCTTTACCCTGTGATTGATGGCACACATCTTATTTCATTGTCTGATTCGGGCTATTTATCTTCATTTGTGCAAAATGGAATCTTTTGGAAGATAATAGCTTATTCGTCAGCAATGGGAGGGAATATCCTTTTAATAGGCTCTGTTAGTGGACTAGCTTTGATGAAGATGGAACACATCCATGTCGGTTGGTATTTAAAAAAGGTCGGTTTTGTCGCAATGATTGGTTGGCTAATAGGTCTATTTATAATGTGGCTTTTAAGTTAATTCATAAAATAATATATATATGGCTAAAATAAAAACAATAGGTGTTTTGACATCAGGTGGAGATGCTCCTGGCATGAATGCTGCAATTCGTGCAGTGACGCGTGCCGGAATATGCAAGGGATTTAAAATCAAAGGCATATATCGTGGCTATGATGGACTTATTCATAATGAGGTAGTAGATTTTACTACGGAAAATGTGAGCGGAATAATAATGTCAGGTGGAACAATCTTGAAAACGGCACGTTGTGATGAGTTTAGAACACCGGAGGGTCGTAAGATTGCTTATGATAATTTGGTGAAAAATGAAATAGATGCTTTGGTCGTAATTGGTGGAAATGGATCCCTCTCTGGTGCAATGGTGTTTGCACAGGAATATGATGTGTGTTGTATAGGACTTCCTGGCACTATTGATAATGATTTGTACGGAACAGATTCTACAATTGGTTATGACACTACATTGAATACCATCGTTGAATGTGTAGACCGAATTCGTGATACCGCCCAGAGTCATGAACGTATATTCTTTATAGAGGTTATGGGACGTGATGCGGGATTCCTAGCTCAAAATAGTGCTATCGCTTCTGGTGCTGAAGCAGCAATAATACCGGAAGACTCTACTGATGTTGACCAGTTGGCACGCTTTATGGAACGTGGAATTAGAAAAAGTAAGAAAAGTTGTATTGTGATAGTTTCTGAAAGCCCTAAATGTGGAGCTTTGTATTACGCAGATCGTGTTCGAAATGAGTTTCCTGATTATGACGTAAGGGTTTCAATTCTCGGTCATCTTCAGCGTGGTGGACGTCCGTCTGCACACGATCGAATACTTGCAAGTAGAACAGGTGTCGGAGCTATAGATGCTATACTTCAGGGACAGCGTAATGTTATGGTTGGAGTACGTAACAATGAAGTTGTGTATGTTCCGTTGAGTGAAGCTATAAGATCAGACAAGCCATTTGATAAAAAACTGATAACGGTTTTGGATGAATTGAGTATATAGAAGTTTTAAATGTATGTCTAAAGTTGTTTAAAATGTCTGCTTACTATGTCAATTAAGCTTATTACAAAAAAGTTTTGGTTCTTTTCTTTGTAAGTTATAAAACAATTGGTTAATTTTGCGTTTAGAAAATACATGAAAAGTAAAATATAAAATAAATCTATATGGTACAAATTAAAGGACATATTTCTCAGATCGTAGGCCCTGTAATTGATGTCTTCTTTGATACAAGTGGTCAGGATCCGGAAAAGGTGTTACCTAAAATTCATGATGCACTAACAATTTTGCGTGAAGATGGACGTGAACTTGTTATTGAGGTTCAGCAACATATTGGTGAGGATACTGTCAGATGTGTTGCTATGGACAATACTGATGGCTTGAAACGAGGTATGGAGGTAGTTTCAACGGGTCATCCAATTCTTATGCCTGCTGGTGAACAGATTAAAGGTAGAATGATGAACGTAATCGGGCAGCCAATTGATGGTATGAAAACTTTGGATATGACAGGTGCGTATCCCATACACCGTGAGGCTCCGTCTTTTGATGAGTTGTCTACCCATAAAGAAATGCTCGCTACTGGTATAAAAGTTATTGATTTGCTCGAGCCTTATATGAAGGGCGGTAAAATTGGTCTGTTCGGTGGCGCTGGTGTTGGTAAAACAGTGCTTATTATGGAACTTATCAATAATATTGCCAAAGGCCATAACGGATATTCTGTATTTGCTGGTGTCGGTGAGCGTACGCGTGAAGGTAACGACCTTATTCGTGATATGCTTGAGTCAGGAGTAATTAGATATGGCGATAGATTTAAAAAGGCAATGGAGGAAGGCAAATGGGATTTGTCTTTAGTTGATCCAGAGGAGCTGAAAAAATCTCAGGCTACCTTAGTGTACGGCCAGATGAATGAACCACCTGGTGCGCGTGCTTCAGTTGCTTTGTCCGGCTTAACAGTAGCAGAGGAATTCCGTGACCATGGAGGCAAAAATGGAGAGGCTGCGGATATTATGTTTTTCATAGATAATATCTTTAGATTTACTCAGGCTGGTTCTGAAGTTTCTGCCCTTCTTGGCCGTATGCCTTCAGCTGTCGGTTATCAGCCAACATTGGCAAGCGAAATGGGTACTATGCAGGAACGAATTACCTCAACAAAAAATGGTAGTATTACTTCTGTACAGGCTGTTTACGTGCCTGCCGACGACTTGACTGACCCAGCTCCTGCTACAACGTTTACTCATCTTGATGCTACAACGGAACTTAGCCGAAAGATAGCAGAGCTTGGTATCTATCCTGCTGTAGATCCATTAGGTAGTACATCTCGAATTTTGGATCCTTTAATTGTTGGTAAAGAACATTATGAATGTGCTCAGAGAGTAAAAGAAATATTACAGCATTATAAGGAATTGCAGGATATTATTGCTATTCTAGGTATGGATGAACTTTCTGATGAGGATAAATTGACCGTTAACAGAGCGCGTCGTGTACAGCGTTTCTTGTCACAACCATTTACTGTTGCAGAGCAATTTACCGGTTTGCCTGGTGTCATGGTTCCAATAGAAGAAACTATAAAAGGTTTTAATGCTATTTTGGATGGTGAGGTCGATGATTTGCCAGAACAGGCATTCTTGAATGTCGGCACAATAGATGATGCCATTGCCAAAGGAAAGAAACTCCTTGATATTGCTAAAGGTAACTAACAAATCTGACGGGCATGAGTTTAAAACTGAAAATTGTATCACCTGAGAAGGTCGAATTTGACGGAACTGTTGATAGTGTATTGGTTCCTGGAACAAAAGGTGCTTTTGAAATATTAAAGGACCATGCGCCAATAATATCTTCGCTTCAAGGCGGGATTGTTGAATATACTGCTAACGGTAAACGTAGTCAGATTCAAATTACAGGTGGTTTTGTTGAAGTTCAAAAAAATGTTGTCAGCCTTTGTGTTGAGATTGCTTAAGTTATGGAGTTAAATAAAAAAATAGACATAACGAGTAAAAGGTATTTTAAATATAGTTTATGGCTTATTGCGGCACTTACTTTATTGTGTAGTGCTGCGATAAGTATAAATATATTGAATTATTCTTTAGTCAATGCATTGGCTATTAGCGCATTATACACTGTTGTTGTTAATTCTGCGTATGCGAGTCTTTGGAGAAAAATGGCTAAATCATCTCCAAATATTATGACACGATTTTATTTGGCTGCCTCAGCATTGCGTCTTATTTCTGCGGCATTAGTTGTTACAGTTTATTGTATAATATGTCATGATAAAAGCTCTATACGTGATTTTGCATTGCTGTTTATGGCATTTTATGTTGTAATGCTTGTCTTTGACAGCATCTTTTTTGCTCGTGTTGAAAAGTATTATACTCTTAAAGATTGACAGATGAGACATATCAGACAAATACTTTGCTTGTTTATGCTGATATTCACTATCGCTCCGATATGTGCTGCAGAACATACCGATGATAAAAAAGGTATTGATCTTCAGAGTGTTTTGTGGGGACATATTAAGGATGCATATGAATGGCATATTACAGATATAAATGGTCATCCTGTTGTTATAAGCCTTCCTGTTATTGTGAAGAGTTCTACGGGATGGCATGTATTTAGCAGTTCTGAGTTTTCGGAGGAAAAGGATGCTGCCGGGAATCGCCCAGGACCATTTGGGCTATATATCTCAGGTAGCAAAGATAACGAAAATAAAGTATGTGAAAATATAAATGGTAAGGAGGTTCGGCCGTTTGATATATCTATAACTAAAACGGTTGTTGTGTTGTTTATTGATGCAATATTACTTCTTCATTGTCTGTCTCTTATACACATCTGACGCTGCCGACGA
>ENA-OZHK01000603-OZHK01000603.1-human-gut-metagenome-genome-assembly--contig:-NODE-603-length-9955-cov-5.213232_pt1 | contig 9955 bp, 10 predicted proteins | sample MGYA00244048_ERZ653690 | MGnify/ENA primary metagenome ERZ653690 (study PRJEB26926, sample SAMN06165197) | human gut metagenome | biome: ENVO:00009003; feature: ENVO:2100002; material: ENVO:00002003...
ATCTAGTACGGTCTCGTGGGCTCGGAGATGTGTATAAGAGACAGATTGTATGCTGTAAATATTGTAGGCAGTTTTTCGTGGAGCAAATTAGTAAAACTGTTTATTATAGTTTTAATTTGATATTTTCCATGAATATCAATATTGCCAAAATCACTTTGCATGGATATCGATTCTTTATCTGCATTGATATTCAATCGGTTAATGGAAAATGTTTCATTTGGGGAAATCATTGAAAAATCCCGAATTGTTAAGTTTCCGTCAACAAGATTTGCATTACTTGAATTGTATGTAACATTTGTATTTATATCAAAATTAAACTTTGTATCTTTCCATTTATTAGTGATGTTTAATCTTGATAAATCCAGATTCCTTACAGATGCATTAATTGAGGTTTCATCAATATTATTTGCAAACATTTTACCCTCAATATTAATTTGCCCGTTTGGATCATTTAGCTTTAGCAGTCCGTCAAAAGTTTTTTTGTTATACAATCCCTTAACAATAATATTGTTGTATTGATATTTATTATAGTCGAAGTGTGGAAATACTCCATCAATATATATTTTTGAAGCATTATTTATGAAATCAACGAATTTCAGACTTAACTTGGTTGACAAAGTTCCAAAATGTTCATTATCCAACAATTTACTCAAATTTATGTTGTCGGTTTTTATGCTTGTATTTATTTCTGTTTTGTTTTTATCTAATTTTATGTCTAGATTTCCTACGTCTGTTTTAATATCGCCATTAACATACACCGACTTACCTGCTCCTTTTGCGGTTCCATAATATGTAAAGTTGCCAATATTAGATATAAATTGGGGGATATTAATGCCAGAATCTGATGATCCTAACAATTTTACTGCATTTGGAATATTACATTCAAGTTTGGAAACATTGGCGTGCCAGCTAAGGCTTGACTTATGTTTCGAAATTTTTCCATTTGCATTTAGACTTAAAAGACCATCGCTATAAAGATTAAGCCTATTTATACTTAAACTGTTGTAATCACCAGTAAAACTGATATTTAAGGATAATGGCTTAATGCTATATTTAAGCTTTGGAATGAAGCATTTAATATCAGAAACTGAAAATCTTTTTATGTTAATATCACCAGAATATTTAACAGATTGTATATCCGGCTTGTTATTTTTGTATTGATAGTTAACGATTAGTCCATTTGCATAAATCTCAGAATTAGGCATGAGAAGTTTAAAGTTCTCAATTTCAGCTTTACTCTTATTATATTTTAAATCGAACTTTAAATCCTTTAAGCCAAATCCGGAATTTTCATCTAGTGATAATTTTTTAACAATTACGGATGCACTGTCATTTGTGTAATAAGGAACTATAAAATGGGCACTTATGTTATTTAAATCTAAATGGTTCAAATTAAAATGTGATGGGGTACAGGGTATGTCTTCTCTGTCGTATTTTATTGAAGAATGTCGAATTATCAGGGAATTGATACTCAACATAAGATTCGACTTTTTACTTTTATCCTTTGAGGCTAAAGAATCCAAGACAAACTGATAATTTGGTTTGGAAATCTTGTCTTTTTTGTAAAAGATACCTTTCAAACCAAAAATTTGCGCAGAAGAAATATAAACACAACCATTTCTTATCAGTTGATAATAGTCAACCTTTGCCGCCAAGCGCGATGCAATTATCATCTGTTTTGAATTTTGGTCATAGACCTCTACGTCGTCAATAACAATCCTATTCAGAAGTCCTAAATCCACTCGACCTATAGAAACACGTGTGTTTAATTTTGTCGCCAAGGCACTGCTAACACGCCCGCCGACCCACGCCTGAATGAAAGGTATATGGATTAAAACAATTGCTGAAATATAAACAATTATTATAGTCCATATTGTTCCATTTATTATATGTCTTATTTTTTTCAAAATTTCTATTGTTTTATTGCCGTATCAGGATTATAACAAATATGTATTATTTTTGAAATCCCCTACAAAAATACATGAATTCATCGTAATAAACGAATAAATCAAGAAAAATGGTGAAAAGTATATTTCCTTGGTATGGATTTTCGTTATGGAACGTACAATTTGAATGTTAAACTTTAATTTTTGATTTTTTGTAATGAATTATTGAGCATGTCAATATTACACATTTCTTTAAATTTGTTCGTTTATTACAGTTAATTTTTGTAGATTTGCAGAGCAAAAATATAAAGAACCTACAGTTTTTTTAAACTGACACTATGACAAAAGTTATTAAATTACGCAAAGGATTAGACATTCACCTTAAGGGTAAAGCTGAGAAGGTAAAAATGAAAGCCAAAGCATGTAATGAGTTTGCACTTTGCCCAGATTGCTTTCCAGGTGTAAAGCCTAAGGTGGTTGTAAAAGAAGGTGATCACGTAAAAGTTGGTGACACTCTGTTTGTAAACAAGCAATTTCCATCTGTTGGATTTTCGTCTCCGGTTAGTGGAAATATTTCTTCAATAGTTAGAGGAGAAAGACGAAAAGTTTTGCAAGTTGTAATTAATTCAGATGAAACACAACAATATGTTGATTTCGGAGCGAAAGATGTAAAGACTCTTTCATCAGAAGAAGTAATCAACTCTTTGTTGGAAGCCGGTATTTTTGGATACATCAATCAGTTGCCTTATGCAATTTCTACAAATCCGGAAGTATTGCCTAAAGGTATTTTCATCAGCGCTTTGCGCGATAAGCCTTTGGCATGTGATTTTGAATTTGAATTAATAGGTAACGAAAAAGATTTTCAAACAGGTCTAACGGCATTGTCAAAAATATCCAAAACTTATCTTGGCATTGGACGTAATCAATGTTCAGAAAGTTTACGACGGGTTGATGATGTCGAAGTGAATATTTTTGACGGACCTTGTCCGGCCGGGAATGTTGGAGTACAGATAAATCATATCGATCCGGTAAATAAGGGAGATGTCGTTTGGACCGTAGATCCAACAACAGTGATTTACATTGGAAGATTATTTAATACAGGAAAAATAAATCTGGTTCACACTATAGCCATAGCAGGAAATGAAGTTCATAAACCATGTTATATGGATGTTCTTGTAGGCCAAAAGATTGAATCTTTACTTGAAGGCAATATATCTAAAGATAAGAATATCAGAATAATAAACGGAAATGTTCTTACTGGACATAAATGTTCTCTTGATGATTATCTTGATGCACATGCATCGGAAGTAACAGTAATACCAGAGGGTGATGATGTTAATGAACTTTTTGGTTGGATAATGCCACGTTTTAATCAGTATTCTGTAAATAGAAGTTATTTCAGTTGGCTTACAAGGGGAAAAGAATATACACTTGACTCTAGAATAAAAGGTGGTAAGAGACACATGATAATGAGTGGCGAATACGACAAAGTGTTGCCAATGAATATATTTGGTGAGTATCTTATAAAGGCAATTATAGTAGGAGACATTGATAAAATGGAAGCTTTAGGAATATATGAAGTTTCTCCTGAGGATTTTGCTTTGCCTGAATTCGTTGATTCGTCAAAACTTGAACTTCAGTCTATTGTAAGAAACGGATTAGACATGTTGCGTAAAGAGAATGCTTAAATTTATTTCATATGTTGAGAAATTATTTAGACAAAATAAAGCCATTGTTTGAAGGCGACGGAAAGCTCCATTGTTTTCGCAGTGTTTTTGAAGGTATTGAGACTTTTATGTATGTACCCAATACCACATCTAAGACCGGAACAAACATTCATGACGCAATAGACTCTAAGCGAATAATGAGTATTGTGGTCATTGCATTGATTCCGGCTTTATTATTTGGAATGTATAATGTTGGATATCAGAATTACGCTTCTGCAAATCAGCTTGCAAATGCGTCTTTCATAGATATGTTCATTTACGGATTTTTGGCAGTATTACCCAAAATTCTTGTAAGCTACATTGTCGGCCTGGGTATAGAATTTATCTGGGCGCAGATGAAAGGGGAGGAAATACAGGAAGGATACCTCGTCAGCGGAATATTAATACCGATGATCATACCTGTCAACTGCCCTTTGTGGATTCTTGCTATAGCTGTGGCTTTTTCAGTTATATTCGTAAAGGAGATATTCGGCGGTACAGGAATGAACATATTTAATGTTGCCTTGGCTGCACGTGCATTCATGTTCTTCTCTTATCCTACTGAAATGAGTGGTGACAGCGTATGGATTGCCAACGACACAATATTTGGACTTGGTAATGTCTTACCTGATACATTTACACAAGCTACACCTCTTGCACTTACATCTCAAGGCATGGACGTAGGTTACAGCCTTAATGACATGATTGTCGGACTTATACCTGGTTCAATAGGTGAAACAAGTGTAATTGCCATAGGAATAGGAGCAATAATACTGCTCGTCACAGGTATCGCAAGCTGGAAAACAATGCTTAGCGTATTTGTTGGTGGTGCATTTATGGCATTTACATTCAAAGAACTTGGAATGACATCAATTACCTGGTATGAGCATTTGTTTTTAGGAGGATTCTGTTTCGGTGCCGTATTTATGGCAACCGACCCGGTTACTTCGGCAAGAACAGAAACCGGTAAGTATATTTATGGTTTCCTGATAGGTGTAATGGCGATTGCAATCCGAATAATGAATCCAGGATATCCTGAAGGAATGATGCTCTCAATCTTATTTATGAACATGTTTGCGCCTCTAATAGATTATTGCGTAGTGCAGCACAATATATCAATGAGAGCAAAACGTACTTCTCAAAATATTTAAATCCATGAGTGCTATGACAAAAGATAGAAAAGTATTGAATACAAATTCAAATATATACACCATTGTTTATTCTGCAATAATTGTTGTTATTGTAGCTTTTCTGCTGGCATTTATCTCTAGCTATTTAAAACCTGCGCAAGATGTTAATGTCGCTTTGGATAAAAAACGACAGATATTGGCCGCACTCAACTTGCGTGACCTGACTGATAATGAGGTAGCTGAACAATATAAAAATATTGTTGAGAGCGACGACATCATCAATGCTGACAATCAGATAGTTAAAAAAGGTACAAAAGGCGGAGAAGATGCAGGGTTCAAATTAAACAGTTCAGACTTTAAGGCGGGACGTCTTGCATTATTTGTATGTAAAATAAATAATGAGACAAAATATGTCATACCTGTCTATGGTATGGGATTATGGGGACCTATAAGCGGCTATATTGCCATTGACTATGACAAAAACACAGTTTTTGGCGCATACTTTACTCATGAAAGTGAAACAGCAGGCTTGGGTGCTGAGATAAAAGATAACATTGAATGGCAGAAGCAGTTCATCGGAAAGAAATTGACAAAGGCCGGCGTTAACGGCATTGCTCTTTCTGTCTTGAAAAAGAACGATGTAAAGGATAAAACTACGCAATGCGATGGTGTGACCGGAGCCACATTGACATCTAATGGAGTAGACATGATGCTCAAAGACTGCTTAGGTAAATATATAAGTTTTCTTAATGACAAATAAAAACAAAAAGGTTTTATGGGAAAATTGTTTTCAAAAGAAAATAAACAGATTTTCACCACTCCGTTGAGTGCTGATAATCCTATACTAGTACAGGTGCTTGGCATTTGTTCTGCTTTGGCTGTTACATCACAACTGAAGCCTGCTATAGTAATGGGACTTGCTGTTACAATAATTACAGCCTTCTCAAATATAATAATATCTATTATCAGGCATACCATACCTAACCGAATAAGAATCATTGTCCAGCTTGTTGTTGTAGCTGCGCTGGTTACAATTGTAAGCCAAATTCTCAAGGCTTTTGCCTATGATGTCAGTGTACAGTTGTCTGTATACGTTGGACTGATTATTACAAACTGTATATTGATGGGACGCCTGGAGGCCTTTGCAATGATAAATAAGCCGATACCAAGTTTTATTGACGGACTGTCAAATGGTCTTGGATATGCAATGATACTTGTAATTGTTGGTGCTGTAAGAGAATTCTTAGGACGAGGTTCGTTACTAGGATTCCAAATTATTCCAGACAGTTTCTATCAGGCCGGATATATCAATAATGGTATGATGACAATGCCTGCAATGGCTTTGATTCTGTTAGGTTGTGTAATATGGATACACAGGTCATTTTTTTCAGAAAAAGATTAACTGTTTTGAATTAAAGAATTATTATGGAACATATTATAAGTTTATTCTTCCGGTCAATATTTGTTGACAATATGATTTTTGCATTCTTCCTTGGAATGTGTTCGTTCCTTGCCGTTTCAAAGAATGTGAAGACATCATTAGGTCTCGGTGTGGCTGTAACATTTGTCCTTATAATAACAGTGCCTGTTGACTATTTGCTGCAGGTATATGTATTAGGACCTGACTGTCTTGCCGATGGAGTTGATTTATCATATCTTAGTTTTATATTGTTCATTGCCGTCATAGCAGGTATAACGCAATTGGTTGAAATGGTGGTTGAGCGTTTCTCGCCGTCGCTATATTCTTCATTGGGTATATTTCTTCCCCTTATTGCTGTTAACTGTGCCATAATGGGTGCATCACTGTTTATGCAGCAGCGAATAAATCTTGATCCTTCTAATTCTCAGTACATAGGTTCTGTGGCAGACGCTGTTGTTTATGCCGCAGGTAGTGGTATAGGATGGACCTTGGCTATAGTTTCGATGGGTGCCATAAGGGAGAAAATGCAGTATTGTGACGTACCGCGTCCTTTGCAGGGCCTTGGCATCACATTTATAACTGTAGGTCTTATGGCCATGGCAATGATGTGTTTTTCTGGATTTAAAATATAAGTTTCGATATGGTACAATTTATTTTAACAAGCATAGTAGTTTTTCTTATAATAATCCTTTTGCTCGTTGCAATCTTGTTGATCGCAAAACGTTATCTGTCTCCGAGCGGAAATGTCAACATTAACATCAACGACAAAAAGACTATATCTGTGCCGCAGGGAGCATCATTGATGGCAACTCTTACAGAAAACGGTATATATTTGCCGTCTGCCTGTGGCGGTAAATCAAGCTGCGGACAATGCCGTGTACAGGTACTTGAAGGTGGAGGGGAGATTCTTGATTCAGAAAAGCCCCATTTCACCCGTAAGCAGATTAAGGACCATTGGCGCCTTGGTTGTCAGTGTAAGGTAAAGGGTGACCTTAAGATAAAAGTACCTGAAAGTGTTTTGGGCGTAAAAGAATGGGAGTGTACTGTTATCAGTAATAAAAACGTCAGTTCATTTATTAAAGAGTTTATTGTCGCACTGCCAGAAGGTGAGCACATGGATTTTATTCCAGGTTCTTATGCGCAGATTAAGATACCGGCTTACGATTGCATAGACTATGATAAAGACTTTGACAAGAGCAGCATAGGTGATAAATATCTTCCTATGTGGGAGAAATACAATATGTTCTCAATTAAGGCTAAGAATCCTGTGCCAACTGTCAGAGCTTACTCAATGGCCAACTATCCCGCAGAAGGCGACAGGATAATGCTTACCGTACGTATAGCCACACCGCCATTTAAGCCGAGACCTCAAGTGGGATTCCAAGATGTTCCTACCGGTATAGCCTCATCTTATATATTTAGCCGCAAACCTGGCGATAAGGTTATTATGAGTGGCCCATACGGAGATTTCCATCCGATATTCAACAGTAAGAAGGAAATGATCTGGGTAGGCGGTGGAGCAGGTATGGCTCCTTTGCGTTCACAGATAATGCACATGACAAAGACACTGAATGTAAGAGACCGCGAACTTCATTATTTCTATGGAGCAAGATCGCTTGCTGAAGTTTTCTATCTCAATGATTTCCTTGAATTGGAGAAAGAATTCAACAATTTCCATTTTCATCTTGCATTAGACCGTCCAGATCCTGAGGCAGACAAGGCCGGAGTTAAGTATACTCCTGGATTTGTACATAAGGTAATGTATGAAACTTATCTTAAAGATGTTGACTCTCCTGAAGATATTGAATATTATATGTGTGGTCCTGGCCCGATGAGCAATGCTGTTGTAAATATGCTTGACAGTCTTGGCGTTGATCCGGAATCAATAATGTATGATAACTTTGGATGATAAAAGAGATAAAGATTAAATAAGATTTTTATCAATATTAAATTAAAGCCGAATGAAACTGAGTATGATGTTTCATTCGGCTTCATTCTTGTTTACAGGTTTTAGTAGGTAAATTTCTGTTGGCAGCTTATTGTCATTATGTATAATTGCCGGGCAAATACTATTTTAGTACTGCGGACACACATCTTCTCAGTATTTTACTTTTTATGATGTGTCTTAAAATAGAGTATTTACGTGTGTATTTTTTATCTGGTAATGGTAGCAAGCCTCCGTCTTCAAGGCGCTTTAAACGAGTGTTAAGCTGTTTTGACGACCGTGTAAGCTTAATTATTTTGAATATATAATCCATTGTCAGTTGTGCGACGCGCCTTTGTAGCGCTTGTCTGTCAGCAACAGGTAGCGTATCTTCAAGCTCTTTTAAATGGAAAATTATATGCTCGTAATCATTAAGATGTTTTAATAGGAAACGTGAGTCTTTATTACGCATAATATGCGAACTTTTCTTTTTGTAGTAATAGGCAACAATATCTGTACTGTAGACTTTTTCTGCACGTAACAGTAATTGTGGCGTAAACTCTTCGTCTTCATTGATAAGTCCGGGAGTAAAACGCAAATCCATAAGATTTTTTTGACAAAATACATATCCCCACGCAGTTGCGTGAAGATTGTTGTGCCTCATGTATTGCGCACCATCTACAGGTTCGGGAATGTAAAAAGATGCTGTTCGGCTTATCTTGTCAGAAGAATTAAACAGAACTATATCCGGAGACTTATATCTTACAATATCCAGACAATGCTCGTATGCATCGGGTATCAGTCTGTCTTCACCGTTAATGAACTGGACATATTCACCTGAAACAACTCTTAGTCCTAAGTTGCGGGCAGCACTTAATCCGCTTTTCCTGCACCTTACATAAATTATCTCATCGCGATATTGATTTAATTTGTCTATTATCGACTCATCCGAGCCGTCATCAACAACAATGATTTCTCTTTCTGCTGCTCTCAATGACAAATGCAGAATGCTGTCGAGACAATCAGATACCTGCTTGACGGATAAATTGGAACATGTTATAATGAAACTGACTAATGTTTTATCGATGCTTTCTGTGATATTGTTCATAGTTGCAAAATTAGTGTATTATTTGTAATTATGCAACTATAATAAGGTTTTTATAAGTCATATGGACAGTAGAATTGTGAATATTATTTCAGATGTGCGAAAAGGTAAAATGACATCGCTTTCAGTAAGTTATAAATATGATACTGATGACTGTTTCGCATTTATTTTGATTTTTGAAAAATAATTTTTAACGTTTCGATGACGAATTTTAACACGTCGTATTCTCTGATTAAGAGTATAAAAGGTCTTCCATTATGTGCTTTGCATAGATATTTAATTGGTTTAGTATAACTAAATAACTGAATTTTGTTGTGAAAATCAGTGATTTCTTTAATGAAATACGCTTAATTGTCAGTAAAGAAACGTCAAAATGCATTGTAATTTGTGCCAAAATACAATATAAAATGCCGCCTTTTAATACTATAATTATTACGACTACTTTCGAAAGCATATCTAATAGGCTGTCACACAGTTAGTTATAAAATTATCTATATTTGCTTGCCGTTTTGGAATTTTCTTTAGTATACATAAGAAATATGCAAATTATGGTCCATGAATTTAACATATAAGGCTTGTTTTTAGTTTATATTAAGTTAAATATATTTTGCGCTTCGTGAGCTTATAATAAAATTTTGTAAAATATTTGTGGTTGAGATTATTAAAGAAAATGTCTAATTGTATACTTAGGCAAAAAGGATAAATTAAACTTTTTGTCACAAATAAAGTAAGCATATAATAAACTTTGAATCTGTCTCTTATACACATCTGACGCTGCCGACGA
>ENA-OZHK01000604-OZHK01000604.1-human-gut-metagenome-genome-assembly--contig:-NODE-604-length-9953-cov-3.432411_pt1 | contig 9953 bp, 9 predicted proteins | sample MGYA00244048_ERZ653690 | MGnify/ENA primary metagenome ERZ653690 (study PRJEB26926, sample SAMN06165197) | human gut metagenome | biome: ENVO:00009003; feature: ENVO:2100002; material: ENVO:00002003...
CTTATGCGATCGTCGGCAGCGTCAGATGTGTATAAGAGACAGGTATTATATACACATGCCGGTCCGGAAATCGCTGTTGCAAGTACAAAAGCATACACCGTTCAGGTTGCTTCTTTTTACCTGCTTGCATGCAAACTTGCCATGACACAGCAAAAGATTTCTGTCGAAGAGGCACGTACATTTATTGGAACACTGCAGGAAATTCCAAATTACATCGAGGAAGTTCTTGCACAGGCTCCTGATATTGAACAGCTGACCAAACGCATGATCAATGCCAACAACGCGTTCTTTATCGGTCGTGGACTCGATTATACCCTTTGCATGGAAGGGGCTTTGAAATTAAAGGAAATTTCTTATATTCATGCCGAAGCCTATGCTGCCGGTGAATTAAAACACGGAACCATTGCCCTGGTCAGTGAAGGGGTTCCTGTCATTGCCGCTGCTACCCAGAAACATGTATACAGCAAAGTTATTTCCAATATCCGGGAAGTAAAAGCCCGTGGTGCTTATGTCATTCTTTTGTCCAAAGACAAAGAAATCACAGATCCTTCTATCTGTGATGTACACATCAATCTTCCGGATGTATCCGACGAATTTACGATTTTTGAATCTGTTGTAATTTTCCAGCTGATTGCATATTACACATCCGTTGGAAAAGGCTTAAATCCGGATCAGCCACGTAACCTGGCAAAATCTGTAACGGTAGAATAAAAAAACTGTCGCGCGAAAATTCGTGCGACAGTTTTTTTGACATAGAGCCTTTCTAAAACTTTTGAAGGCAAAAAAAGAACCCCAGAAGCTTACTAAAAGCCTCTGAGGTTGCCCCTGCCAAGGATTCTCTCACCCATGTACCGGAATCCTTGTATCGTCGGCGCGACAGGATTTGAACCTGCGACCTCTGCGTCCCGAACGCAGCGCTCTACCAAGCTGAGCCACGCGCCGTTTCAACTGCCCAATTATAGTAACACATTCTCCGGTGTTTGTCTAGTGAATTTTTTTAATTTATGGTACAATACAAAAAAAGAATGGAGAAGAACAATGAAACATACTGCTTTGATTACTGGTGCATCCCGTGGAATCGGTGCAGCCCTGGCATGTCGATTTGCCGCTGAAGGCTATCATCTGGCTCTTTGCTGCCATAACTCTTATGAAACGCTGCAGGCACTTGCCACAAAACTTGAAACAACCTGCTCCATACAGGTGCTTTGCTTCCGTGGTGATGTAGGAGACTATACTTTTATCTGTGACATGGTGCAAAAAACACTGGATACCTTCGGCCAGATTGATGTGTTAATCAACAATGCCGGCATCTCTTATATCGGTCTGCTCACCGACATGGATATTACCGACTGGAACCGGATTGTTGCGACAAACCTCACATCCGTCTTTTCCACCTGCAGACAGGTCATCCCCTCCATGGTTCATGCCAAATCCGGACATATCATCAATATTTCTTCTGTATGGGGAAATGTCGGAGCTTCCTGCGAAGTTGCCTATTCTGCATGCAAAGGCGGGATCAATTCCCTTACACGCGCTTTGGGCAAAGAACTTGCCCCTAGCAATATCCAGGTAAATGCCATCGCCTGTGGGGTAATCGATACGGATATGAACCGTTGTTTCTCCGAGGAAGAACGCTCTGCACTCATCGAAGAAATTCCTGCCGGCCGTATGGGATCCCCGGAAGAAGTTGCTTCACTGGCATATTCTCTTGCCACAGCAAGCAGTTACCTGAATGGACAGATTCTCACCTTAGACGGTGGATGGATTTAATTTCTTATCTTTTTGGAAATCTTTTTCCATTTATTTAAGAATTAAAACGCAATACGCGTTTTCTCTGTTTTTTATATCAACTTTCTATAAAATCATTTGTATGAAAACGAATGATAAAAATAAATACAAAGATTTTGGTGACCGTCTGAGTCTGATTATGTATAAACAAAATATTTCCAATATCCAGCTGGCAAATGCAATGTTTGTTTCGCCGTCCACGATCAGCGGATACCGTACCGGTCGTCGTTCTCCGACCGTTGCGGATCTTGCAGCCATCGTGCAGATTCTGAATGTTTCTGCAGATTACCTCATCGGAACCAGTGAAATTACAACCAGACCCGATACCACCGAAAAAAAGAGTTGAGCACGCCCTGTTTCCAGAGCGATGCTCAACTCTTTTTTATAAATCATGTTCTGCCAGTAAAATTACCGTAGAACGTTCCGGAACACGCACACGTGTCTGATCTCCCTGTGTCTGGGCTTCAAAATCTGCCCCATCCTGGTATTCACAGAAAGTATTTACTACAAGTTTCCAATGATAAGACTCCGGCAACGAAGGCAGGCGCATCTCCAAAGGCTCCCAATACGCATTCATTCCGTAAAAGATCATATCATCATCCGTATCATCGGCATTTCTTCCCGCATACATGATTCCAATTAAATGTGTATTATAGTCCGTATAATTCCGGTTCGGCTCTCCATTATGGATACTTACGGAAGGTAACCCGCAGACTGCCGGCTTTGTATCCCTTCGCAGAATCGGATGCTTTGCACGGAAATGGATCATAAAACGGGCAAAATCATGAATCTCCTGAAATTCTTCCAGTCTGTTCCAGTCCAGCCAGGAAATAATATTATCCTGGCAGTATGCGTTGTTATTTCCATACTGCGTATTACAAAATTCATCCCCTGCAAAAAACATAGCCGGTCCACGGCTGCATAACAACGCGGCAAATGCATTTTTTACAAGCCTGCGCCGCAGGCCCATAACCGCCGGATCATCCGTCTCACCCTCTGCCCCACAGTTCCAGCTCATGCCGTTGTTATCCCCGTCCGTATTGTTCCATCCGTTTTTCTCATTATGCTTTTCATTATATGAATACAGATCATACAACGTGAACCCATCATGACAGGTCAGAAAATTGACGGATGCACTATATCCGCGGCTTGCCGGATCATACATGTCGGAGGATCCGGTGATACGTGTAATTGCACGCCCTGCTACGCCACTGTCGCCCTTTAAAAAGCTTCTCATATCATCACGGTATCTTCCGTTCCATTCGGCCCAGCGGTTCCAGGACGGGAAACTTCCAACCTGATACAAGCCACCCGCATCCCAGGCTTCTGCGATCAACTTCATATCCCCCAGAATAGAGTCAAATGCAAGGGCTTCCAGAATCGGCGGATTCTCCATCGGTGCACCATTCTGATCTCTTCCCAGAATCGATGCCAGATCAAACCGGAATCCATCCACCCGGTACTCTACTGCCCAGTGCCGCAGACAGTCCGTAATAAACCTCCGTACCACCGGATGGTTGCAGTTTAAGACATTGCCACAGCCGCTGAAATTGTAATAATATCCATCCGGTGTAAGCATATAATAAATATTGTTATCAATCCCCTTAAAGCAAAAACATGGACCGTTTTCATTTCCCTCTGCCGTATGGTTGAATACCACATCAAGAATGACTTCAATTCCATTTTCTTTCAGTTCGCGGATCAGACGCTTTAATTCATCACCCTCATGATTATGCTCCTGATGAAATGCATAACTTGTATTCGGGGCAAAAAAGGAAACCGTATTATAGCCCCAGTAATTGTACAACTGCACGCCATCCACCACACGGGCACTTTCCATTTCATCAAATTCAAAAATCGGCATGAGTTCTACCGCATTGATTCCCAGATCTTTCAGATACGGAATTTTCTGTCGCAGACCTTCAAATGTTCCCCCACCTTTTACACCGGAGGACGCATCTTTGGTAAATCCCCTGACATGCATCTCATAGATCACCAGATCTTCAAATTTGTAATTCAGATTCCGATACCGCCCCCAGTCAAAATCACTTTGCACCACACGGGCTTTATAGACAAAATCCTTTCCGCCTTCCGGTTTTTCTCCCCAGTTTCTCTGACCGGTAACAGCTTTCGCATATGGATCAAGAAGCGTATGTTTTCTGTTAAACAGTAACCCTCTCGCCTGATCGGCAGGACCGTCCATCTGATAGGCATACTCAAAATCCTCTGCTTTTAAGCCAAAAACAAGGATAGAATACGTATTTCCAATTTTATAACTTTCCGGAATGCGGATTCTTGCATACGGTTCCTGTGCCGCCGGCCGGAATAACAGCAGGACACAACTCGTGGCACCATGGGAGCTTACCGTAAAACTTACCCCTTCCTCTGTCTGATATGCACCATTCATCTGATAAAATCCCGGACGTACATCAAATCCACCGATATTATCGAGTGGATGAATGACTTCCCCGAGACTTTCCATTTCTTCGTCTATCGGCCAGCTTTTCTGTTTTGACGGATAATTCCAAAAACTTGCATTCATGTGCTGATTCCTCTTATCATTATTATTTACTTGCCACATAAAATTATATTATCCCCCTACTCTTCCCTGATGATTACCCTGCCATTTGCGTCAAATCCGATTTTACTGTACTTTTCCGAATACTCATTCATATGATCAATAATCGTCTGTTTTCTGTCGCCTTTTGCTATGGCAGGCTGAAAATTATTTCTTTCTGATGTGGAAGAAATGCTGCATGGTATCATATCGGCTGATATATCTGTCTGCAGTACCCCATCCACAAAGGTAAAGGTCTGTTCATAGATCGCCGTATCTTTGTCTTTTGGATTCCTGTTCCCCCCAAAGCAGAAATTTCCAAGACTGTAGCAGATCATTTTTCCGTTGTATAATTCCATTCCCTGCAATACATGAGGATGTGTACCGACCAGCAGATCTGCTCCCCAGTCAATCACCTGGTGTGCCAGCTTCTGCTGATAATCATTCGGATAATGATCCCCCTCTATCCCCCAGTGGCAACAGGCAATTACCAGATCCGCTCCTTCTTCCCGAAGTTTAGCAATCCCATCCCGGATATAATTGGCATGTTTTTCATCTGCAGACAACTGGCTTGCGGAGACAATTCCGATTTTGATACCATCCTTCGTGGTATAGGTATCCACATGATCATTGAATCCGAAGATAATCCCTGCTTTATTTAACACTTCCCTGGTATCATCAAGTCCCTGCTGCCCATAATCAAACGTATGATTATTTCCCAGACTTGCCCCCTCCACAGAACTGTCTGTCATAATACCAACATACTCCGGTTTTCCTTTTAAGTTCCACGTTTTTTCCACACGCTCGGTCGCATTTGACAACACACATTCCAGATTGAGCAGTGTAAAATCATCCTGCTCAAAAATACTTCTGACATTTTTAAAAAAATAATCCTGCCCGTATTTATCATAGTATTCATGAAAGGAACCTGCATACCCATGCGTCTGTGTTGCCCCAAGCGTACAGTCACCTGTCGCCGTAATTTTTACCGTCTGTATCACCGGTTCCTGCTGCGTTTCAGTTGCAGTCCCGGTTTCCGTTTCTTCCAGCGTACCCGGTTCTTCCGTCATCTGTGTCTCCGTGATTTTTTCCGTAGAAGAGGGCAAAGCCGATGACGTTGCTGCAGGAGAAGAACATCCCGTCAGCAAAAATCCTGCCATTAGGATTGGCAATATCCATTTTTTCATACGTTTTCAGACCCCTTTTTCACAAGAATATCCACCGTGTGACCGCTTGCACCCATAAGATCCATCCGTTCACAGGTTGCCAGATGATACTGTAAAAATGCATCAAACTCCTCTTCCGTCAGTGCATTTAAAAACGGACGCATATAATTTGCCGCACCGTCTGCCGCTATGATCTTCCGGCGCCTGACCTCTACCTGCCGGTCCAATGCCTCAATATCTTCCAGACGAACCATGGAATACAAAGGATTGGCTTTTGAAGTACAATGATAATCCGCTGTGAGCATTCCCTCCTGAAGTGCTTCAAGAATATGTTTTTCCTTAAATGCATACGTGATAACGGAAAATTCATTCATAATATACGCCACGAGAATCCTGCCTCCGGGTCTAGTCACCCTCACTGCCTCCTGCAGTGCAGCAAGCTTGTCCTTTTCCTCATGCAGGTGATACATCGGCCCAAACAACAGGGTTACGTCAAAGGAATCATCGGAAAATTTTTTCAGATTCATTGCATTTCCCTGATATGCATGCACTCCTGCACCCTTCTGTTTCAGGCGTCCCAGATTATGCTTCACCAGTTCCACGGCCGTCACATCGAACCCTTCCTGTGCCAGCGGTACGCTGTATCGTCCGGTTCCCGCCCCGATATCAAGGATATGGATTTCCTCTTTTGCACGTTCTTTTACAATTTCGTCCAGACACTGATGGATATAATGCATGCTTGTCACAAATTCCACCCTGCCGTGCCGGCTGTCCAGACGCTTCTCTTCATTAAATTTATTATAATAGGCTTCTAAGTCTGTCATATTTTAATACTAACACATTTTCTTTAAAATTTCACTCACAATCGCTGATGCGACATCCGCTTTGCTCATAATTTCCAGTTCCCTGCAGTCATCTGCCGTAATCAGCGTCACCACATTGGTATCTGTACCAAATCCGGCTCCGGCTACCTTCAGGTTATTCGCCACAATCATATCTGCATTCTTTTTTGCAAGTTTTGCACGGGAATTCTCCAGCATATGTTCCGTCTCCATGGAAAATCCACACAAAATCTGTCCCGGTCTCTTGTTTTCCCCAAGGGCCTTCAAAATATCCTTCGTCCGCACCAGAGGGATCGACATGTCTCCGTCTTTTTTCTTAATCTTATTGTCTGCTGTCACTGCCGGGGTGTAGTCTGCCACGGCTGCTGCCTTGATGACAAAATCATAGTCCTGCGCTCTGGACACGATTGCATCGTACATCTCTGCTGCCGTCTGTACCGGCACCACATTTACAAACAACGGCGGCTCCACATCCGTATGGGCTGCCACCACCGTCACTTCTGCGCCGCGGTGCATTGCAGCTCTCGCCAGGGCATAACCCATTTTTCCACTGGAGTGATTCGTGATAAAACGCACCGGGTCAATGGGTTCTCTGGTGGCACCTGCGGAGATCAGCACCTTTTTGCCCGCCAGATCCTTCTCGCAGGCGATCTCCTTCACCACGGCTTCGAACAGTACGGACTCCTCCGGCATTCTGCCGTCACCGATATCGCCGTTGGCCAGCATTCCCGTGGCCGGAGTGATGATCTCATAGCCGAAATGCTTTAATTTTTCGATATTATCCTGCACGATGGGGTTGTGATACATATTATGATTCATGGCAGGGGACACAATCTTCTTGCAGGGACATGCCATGACCGTAGTGGTCAACATATCATCTGCGATGCCGTTTGCAATCTTGCCGATCACATTGGCAGAAGCCGGTGCCACCAGAACCACATCCGCCCGCTTTGCCAGTGCCACATGTTCCACACTGTACTGGAAATTGCGGTCAAAGGTGTCCACCAGACATTTATGTCCCGTCAGACTTTCAAAAGTAATGGGGTTGATGAACTGCGTGGCATTCTGTGTCATCAGCACTTCCACATCACAGTGCTGTTTTAACAGCATCCGCGCTACATTGGCCATTTTATATGCAGCAATACTTCCCGAGATTGCCAGAACTACGGTCTTTCCCTTCAGCATAGTCGTCTCCTTTTGCCTGATTTATCAAAAATACTTCAAAACTGTACTCCTAAAATACCATAAGTGCATATTTTATGCAAATATCACTTTTCTTTTTGTCCGGGATATGATATAAACAGTAGGAGTGTCCCGAATCACCGGGGCAGCTTGTATTGTATCTCCCAGAGGGAGAATGGTAACAAGGAGGAAAATTTCATATGAACAAACAAAGTAAGACAATGCGACTCACGTTGATGGGATTGTTTGCTGCGGTACTTTTGCTGATGGCTTATACCCCGCTCGGGTACCTGAACATCGGCCCCCTGGCAATCACCTTCAATGTCATCCCCGTTGCACTGGCTGCAATCACTCTTGGCCCTGTAGGCGGAGCCGCCATGGGAGCAGTATTCGGATTGACCAGCTTTTTGCAATGCATCGGCGTGGGAGGCACCAGCGCCATGGGAGCAATGCTTTTTGGCATCAACCCTGTGTTGGCCTTCATCCAGCGTTTCATCCCCAGACTTCTGGACGGATTTCTGCTGGGATATGTCTTCCGTTACAGCCGCAAAGCCGTAGGAGACAGAATCGCCTGCATGATCACCGGATTTTGCAGCGCATTTTTCAACACCGCATTTTTCATGTCCCTTTTAGTACTGCTGTTCGGCAATACTTCCTATGTGCAGGGACTGATGGGTGGTAAAAACGCGATTTTATTCATCTGCTCTTTTGTAGGTGTGAATGCGGTCTTCGAGATGTGTGCATCCACGTTCCTGACCGGAGCTGTAGGGCTGGCACTGATCAAGGCAAAAGTCATTCCTGTATATCAGAAAGCAGGGTCTGCAGCATAACAGGAGTATACCCGTGGTACTGACAATCGACATCGGAAATACTACGATCGGCATCGGGGGATTTCAGGGAAATAAGCTGCTCTTTATTGAGAAGATATCGTCCCGTCGTCCCCTGTCTGATGCTGGATATATTGAAAAACTGAATATGATCTTGAACAAACACGGCCTGTCTGCCGAGGCCTTTGAGGGATCTATGATCTCCTCGGTTGTGCCTTCGGTGACAGCCGTTTTTTCCTCTGCTCTGGAAACTTTTCTGGGACGGAAACCTCTGATTCTTTCCCATAAGCTGGATCTGGGCTACGAGATCTGTACGGAATTCCCGGAAAAGGTGGGCTGTGACCGACTGGCAGATATTGCAGGAGCCATTTCCCGCTATTCCCTGCCTTTCGTCACCATCGACCTGGGCACCGCCACGACTTTTAACGTGTTGGATGAGAACCGTCGCTTTTTAGGTGGGCCTGATCCTTCCCGGCGTTGGAACCGCCCACAGGGCACTTTTAGGCAAGACCGCCCAGCTCCCGAAAGGGGACATTCATATGCCCGCCCACACCATCGGTGCGAATACGCAGGAATGCATCACCGGGGGAATGCTCTTGGGCAACGCCTGTGCCATCGACGGACTGATCCGCCGTATCCAGACAGAGTTAGGGCAAAAAGCAACGGTCGTTGCCACCGGAGGGTACGCAACGACCGTCATTCCACATTGTGAAACGAAGATCCATATCGATCAGAATCTTCTTATGAAAGGTCTGAGATCCATCTACGAGAATAATACCTCTACTGGATCACCAGATTAGAGTAGCCCATCAGGCTCTCATCCACAGCATGTGCGGCTTCTCTGCCTTCACGGATCGCCCACACCACCAGGGACTGTCCTCTGTGCATATCACCGGTGACGAATACATTTTCCACACTGGTCTGGTATTTGCCGGGGGCAGTTTTTACGTTGGTGCGTTCATTTAATTCCACCCCGAAAGCATCGGTAATATATTTCTGACTTCCCAAAAATCCTGCTGCGATCAGTACGATCTCCGCATCCAGGATCTGCTCACTTCCGGCGATCTCCTGCATCTTCATGCGTCCGGTAGCCGGATCCTTTTCCCAGGACAGCTTCACGATCTTCACGGCTTTCAGGTTGCCGTTCTTATCCTTGATAAATTCCTTGACCGTAGATTCATAGATTCTCGGATCATGTCCGTAGACTGCAATGGCTTCTTCCTGACCGTAATCGGTCTTGCAGACCTTCGGCCATTCGGGCCAGGGATTGTTCTCTGCTCTCTTGTCCGGAGCCTTGGGCATCATCTCGATCTGGGTCACAGACTTGGCACCGTGACGGATGGAAGTTCCCACACAGTCATTACCGGTATCACCACCGCCGATGATGACCACGTTCTTACCCTTGGTCTCCACATATTTTTTATCTTCAAAGTTCGAATCCAGCAGGCTCTTGGTATTGGCTTTCAGAAAATCCACCGCAAAATAGATTCCTCTGGCATCTCTGCCGGGAGCATTGATGTCTCTAGGATTGGAAGCACCACAGGCCAGTACGACACCTGTCTCTTATACACATCTGACGCTGCCGACGATC
>ENA-OZHK01000609-OZHK01000609.1-human-gut-metagenome-genome-assembly--contig:-NODE-609-length-9862-cov-5.666361_pt1 | contig 9862 bp, 7 predicted proteins | sample MGYA00244048_ERZ653690 | MGnify/ENA primary metagenome ERZ653690 (study PRJEB26926, sample SAMN06165197) | human gut metagenome | biome: ENVO:00009003; feature: ENVO:2100002; material: ENVO:00002003...
CTTCCAGATGAACATCCAGTCCCCACTTCTTGTATTCGCGTACCATCCATTCGGCGGCATTCTCATACGCATCCGACCCGATGGGACGTCCACCAAAGCGGTTGGTCAGTATATCCAGCTGGTGTGCGGCTTGATTATCCTGATGCCCAATTTCAATGATTTTATCAACAACGGCTTTTTGAGCGAAGAAAGGCTGCGCCCAGAATAACAAAAAGACAGAACAATACAAGAATAACTTTTTCATATGCCAAATATTTGATTATTTCAGGTTGCAAAAGAAACAATAAAACAAATAAAATCAAAGCAAAAAGTAAGTTTTATTTAGAGATTACTTTTGTATGACTTCGGCATTTGGAGTTCTACAAATACAGGCCTGTATTTTCTTGTGAGATATTCAAAATACAGGCCTGTAGAGAGGGGAAAATATTACTCGTTATATCTTAGTACTTACCGAAGGTTATTCGCAATGAATAATCAGCAGCGGTATCTAAGGAAAGTTTGGATTTGATTTCAACAGTTTCTTTCTGATACGGTTTTATGGCAGCCAATTTTGTTTGTCCGAGTAATTTTTCTTTTCCCTTGATATTTCCATAAATATACAGATCCGTAGGTGTAGACGCAATCTGACCAAAGTTTTCGACCATCACTTTTATTATAGACTTTCCGTCGGAAGTTACGACGGACGGTTTGCGGGCAGACAGGATCGGTTCGATATATTTTACCCAGGGTAGGCGGGTATAACCGAACAGCATGCTGCCATCCTTTTTCTTTCCGATGAGTTTAGGGGCAAATTCCTCTTCCGTAATACCGTTTCCGTGCCCGTCGAAGATGACAACCAGGTCTTTCCCTGATTTCTCTGTCCGGATCGGCTTACAGCCTCTACCAAAATTGACTTCTGTGGAAGCTCCGAAACGCAGGGAGGAAATATCTATATCTGTTTGTGGGTCAAATTCTGGTTCTGCTTTGATCAGCAGGTGAATTTCTTTTGTCTGAGGAGTAATGGGATTTTTGTCCAGTAATGTCATCAGGACTCCCGGATTCAACGGGAGGCAGATGTTCTTGGAACTATGCCGGTCATTGGGCTTGTCTTCATTCTTTAAGGTGTCAATAACGGCAAAATTTGCCTGGATTGCCCGTCCCTGTTCATCCTGAAAGATTTTAAGCCGTTCATACTTGAACCAGTCTTCTTTGGTCCCGTCTTTATGAACAGCAATTCCCGGCATATAGGCTTCACCCGGATCGGTTACCCATTTGACACCATCTTTAGAACGGAGGTAAAAGGCGACACGTCCTAACCAGTCGTTGACAATTGCGTTATATTGTACCGAGTCTCTCCATACAACCGGATCTTCAAATTCACCTTCAACCGGAGGATAAATACGTTGGTCGCTTATTTGATTGTAGGTAGATAATCCGGTTTGGCTGATCCACACTCCACCTCCACGGCAAATCATCAGATAGGAACCGTCTTCACGTTGAGTAAAAGTAAGGTTAGACAAGCCTTCAATGATTTTCCGATCTCTTGGATCAAAATCAAAAGTCTGTCTGGTCCAGGGGCCGTTAATGTTGTCTGCCAGGTAATAATGGTCAATTACATATATAACATATTTCCCAGACCGTGTCTTAAAAGCTTCCGGATTATGACCCGGGCCGATGGTATCCTGGATGTGGTACGGTCCGAATCGATTATCAGAAACCGTATGGTAAACGATGGAGTTAGGCCATTCATGATGTCCTTTGGGAGAGTCTTCCCGCCAGCCACAGACAAAGAGATGGTATTTCCCGTCATCTCCTTTTAATATGTTGCCTCCCCAATAAGAACGGACCTGGTCTTCTATGCCATTGTCTATAAAGCGGGGGATAACTTGCTGCGCCCCCCAGGTGTCAAAGCTCAATTTACCGTCTGGCATAGGAAGAAAACGGTCGGCAAAACGTCCGCCTTCCACCAACTGGTCCCAGGAGGCCGGTCTTTCACGTTCAGTAACTTGTGCCGACATTAAGGAGCCTATACAGAGAAAGGTCAGCATACTATACATTCTTTTTTTCATACGCGCACACTTTTCAGATGAATATAAAATAAAAAGAAGTCATAACTCAGAACAAAGATAGTTGATTGTTCCTTTTTGTGCAATTCAATGGGCATTGATTCAAGCAAAAGTGTGAGTTTGAGAAATTATCCATTTTTGATGCAGAAAGCTATTTTGCATTTATCCGCAAGAATCCTTTTTTGTTTATCGGATGTCATTGATATCTGTAAATCCTTTCCAGCAGTTTATTACCTAATAAAGGGCGATAGTGTCCTGATTCATAATAGTTGTGGTAATCTTCTGTAAATTCGTTAATACCACTGAAATCATATACATTTTCTTTTCCGAAAATGCCTTGCAAGATTTTTCTGTCATCCGGGTGCAGTTCTTTCTGGTTATAATCCGGACTGATGATGACACGTACTGAAGTGTGATGACGACGCAGGACTTCCCTGATTTCCTCCAATATCCTCCGTTGCTTTTGAAATATGGCAGGTTCAGCTATAGTGACCGTGACATCCCGTTCGGGAAACTCCTGTTTACGGTTTCTCCAGTATGCCTCACCTTCCTGCTCAATCATCTTCTCGCGTGGATTGAACGCATCGTTGTTCTTCGAATCGCGTATCCTTCCATAAGGGTTCATTCGCTTCATCCCTGGTTCCACACGTCCTGTGATTCTATATTTCAGATAGGGGAACAAAAAGTCTGGCATTGCGAATGCCTGTATGAATTCCATCTGCACAACAAACGGATTACAGCCCGATATAGCAGCCGGAAGTATATGGCTGGGACCTGTCAGGAGTTCGGAACGTGAAAGCGAAGTCCGGTCAAGAACCAGCAGTACATTTTTTATTTCTGCACCTTCATTCTCAAGGGCATGAAGCTTGAGGATGATCGCTTTCATGCTTTCCGCATTACCGAAAAGGCGGATGGCACGGTCGCCGGGGTCAAGGTATTTTTCCCATTCTCCGCATCGGAATGCCATCGTACAGGAATTACCCAAAATAAAAGAATTGAAATGCAAGCTGTCATTATGATTCTTGTATATTTGCCAACCTACATAATGTTCGTTCAGCATGACATCCGAATCATACAGGTCGTATTTGCGAAGGACCATGAAAGGATCGTCATACACGTAAAGGGCCATCAAAGCCCAAAATGGGAGGGCAAACCACAGCGACTTTCGGACGAGACGTAGGAAAGCAGAGTGTTTACGGATGTGTGTGCCAGTAACAGTTTCCGGTGTTTTTTCCATCAGAATTGCAGATATATGAAGTTTTCCGTGCCGAACTTGCCATAAGCAAACACGGCAAACACAATTAAATAATACACGGTCCAACGGACGAAGGCAGGCTGGTTTTCTAAATGCAGGTGTAAGTCGCCTTTGGACATAAAATAGTCATAAAGCAGTATCAGCAAGAATGCGCTGCCAGCTACGATGCAGATGTGGTCGGACATGCCGATATTGATTTCTTTCCAGCTCGCATGGGGCTGAAAAGAGATATTCCGCAGGAAATAGAATGCGTCTGAAACGGAATTCGCCTTGAAGAACACCAGCGATACGGCGAAAATGAGGTAGGTGCGGATCACCGAAAGCGTAGCGAACAGCCGTTCCCCAATGTGTTTCCTTACCTTGTTCCGTATTTTTTCAGTCCTCAGTTCCCACACAATCACAAGCCCCTGAATGAATCCATAGACGGCAAATGTCCATCCCGCACCGTGCCATATACCCAACGCAATGAAGGTCACCATGAGGCTTGCCGCCACACCTCCTTGTCCCCAACGGCGGGTAAACGATGACAAAGGAAGAAAAAGGTAATCCCGCACCCAGGAGGAAAGAGAGATATGCCAGCGGCGCCAGAACTCAGCCGTGGTCTGGGCGGCAAAGGGATGCGCGAAGTTGGGTGACAGTTTCAACCCAAACAACATGCCTGTTCCAATCGCCATGTCCGTGTAGCCGGAGAAGTCGGCATACAGTTCGATGGGATAGAGCAGGCAGGCCATAAGCAGTTGTACACCTGAGGCGGTGTGCATCGAATCGAACACACCGTCAATGTAGGGCGCTATATGGTCGGCAAGCACCAGCTTCTTCACCAATCCCACCACAATCAGCTTCAGGCCGTAGGTCATCATGGAATAGGAGGCAGGAGAGAGTCTTCGGACTTGCGGAAGCAAATCGGCCGACCGTTCAATCGGGCCCGACAGGAACTTCATGAACAGGAGCATATAAAGCAGGAAATCCATCAGACTCCGCTCCGCCTTTTCTTCCTCCCAATAGACTTCCGTCAAGTAGCCGATGGCCTGAAAGGTGTAGAACGACATGCCCAACGGGAAAACAATGCCGGAGTTTCCGGTCAACTGGTGGGCATAGCGGAAACCAATCCAGCAGAGGACGAGACAGGAGATACTGCTCCAGTAAATCAAGCGGGAGCCCCTTCCTTTTTCACAGGCCCGCTCAATCCGTATCGCCGCACCGTAGGTGAAAAGACTTACGACCAGTGCCGTGACAAGAAATGCGAGATTGAAGTAGCCGATGAAAACCCCACTGGCCGCCAGTAGAATCCGCTTCCGCCCTTTTTCACTGACAAAATGGTATAAGGTGAAACAGAGCAGAAGCAGCAGGACAAATTCAAGGGAAATGAATGACATCGCTTCTCCCTCCTTATTTGGCCTTATTCAGGATAGTCTGACACAGATCGTCCACGTTTTTCAGTTTCACGATCTCACGAAACGTGAAACGCACCCCGAACTTCTTCTCAATCTCGGTGAGCAGTACCATATTGGTCAGCGAATCCCATCCCTCCACGTCGTGGGCCGTGGTGCTTTCGGTCAATGTAATATTGTCCCTCTTCAACACTTTTCTGAATATTCCGTTCAGGATTTCCAATAATTCTTTCGTTTCCATATACTTGATTGTTTTTGAGTTATTGAGTGATATATTTTAGCAGTTGCTTCCGGTCAGTTTTGTTGCTGTTGTTTTGTGGAAAACAAGGCATGAAATGAATGTGCCGGGGGCACATATAAGACGGCAGATGGCTTTGCATGTACTGTTCCAGGCGTTCCGTATCTTCCGTTTCCCTCTCTACGGCCAGGTGCAGCTCACAACTTCCGTCAGGGGTATAAACCGGCAGCACCACCGCGTTACAACTATGTCGGTAAAACGCCTTGACGTGATATTCAATCTCGCCCAATTCTATTCTGAAGCCTTGTATCTTTACCTGTGTGTCTTTGCGGCCACAATAAACGATGTCTCCGTCCGTATCTGCCAGACAGAGATCGCCGGTACGGTAATAAAGCTTTCCGGAAGAATCCGTCACAAAACATTCCGCCGTCTTTTCGGGAGCACCCCAATACCCGCTCATGAGTTGAGGTCCGGAAATCCACAGTTCACCCGTCTCTCCGGCCGGAAGGGGTTTGCCCGAAGGGGAGGCAATCCGATAGTCCATCCCCTGAAAAGGTTTCCCGATTGCCGCCATGCCGTTATGGTGTTTGGCCCCTTCTGCCGGGATGACATACGAAGTGCAGTAGATGGTCGCTTCGGTCGGTCCGTACAGGTTGACGACCGTGGCATTGGGTATGCAAGGACGAAATTCGTGGAGCAGATTCACGTCGGTGGCCTCCGCGGTGACGACGAGATAGCGCAAGTCCGGGAAACAGATTTCCCCGAAATAAGGACGTGACAACCGAAGCACGGAAGGAGCTACCGCCGCAAACGTAAGCCGATGACGTTCCATGATATCCAGTACGTTCAGGTATTTCATTCCCTGCTGCGGAACAGCATAAACACACGCGCCGAGGGTGAGGGGATAAAGAAACGACACGACAGAGACATCGAATGTCAGTTCGAACATCTGAAGCATACGGTCGTTTTCATCCAGTTGCCATCCTAAAGCACGATAGGCCTGATAGAACGCATTCAGGTTCTTTCGGGAGATGGGGACACCCTTGGGTTCGCCCGTACTTCCGGACGTGAAGATGATGTAAGCCGGTACGTCGGAATCCACCTCCTCGATGCCGGACGGCAAAGCAAGCCGATGGGAGGGGAGAGACACCCGTATGGCCTTGATGTCGGCGGAAAGCATGTGGCTATTTTTCCCACTGTAAAGCAACAGTCCGATGCCGGATTGCCGGGCTATCCGAGCGTTGCGCTCTGCCGGATAATCGGGATGTAACATGACGTATGTTTTCCCGGAAAGTAGCACACCCAAAATGGATGCGTAGGTTTCCATACGGTTTTCAGCCGCGATGCCCACCATGTCTCCGTGGAGATTTTTCAGTGTTTCACAAATACTTCCTGCCAGTCCGAACAATTCCTGATAGGTATAGGTCCGGTCGTCAAGGACCAGTGCCGGACGCGTGGCATAACGGTTCGATGCCTGGACCATGGCTGCCAGCATATCTGCGTCGTTTTTCTTTTCCATATTACGTAATTATAGTCTAGTCTATTATGTCGCTTTCCTTTATTTGTTTATTGGTATAACGGAGATTGGCACAAATCCCCCTATTCCAGGAATGTGAATATTGGTTAAAGGCGAGTATGTGATAGATAATAGTTATACTGATTTGCATGCGGACAGCGTTCTGACAGGGAAAAATATATGTGATTTATTGCGAGAAGAATGACTGCTTTGTAGCGTTTCTGGAAAATGCTTCATTGAATTGTGCATAATGAGGAAATGTTTTTTATGTTTTCCATACGGGAGCCGTATGTTTTCCATCCGTGAAACGTACGTTTCTCAAGGCGGAAACATACGTTTTCCGTGTGGGAAACATAGAAATTTCAAGCCCAAATGGGTATTTATGCTTAGGCGTTTTTGAGTCTACATAAAGGGAGGGGAGAGGAGATTGGCTAGAAATAATAAAAGCTACTGTTTTTCAGTAGCTTTTATATTTAGATTCGCTTGAAATAGATTTATTATTTGAAATACAGTATGTGTACATCGTTGATTATCAATAGTATAGCGCTCTAAAAGGTACAACTAGCAGGTTGGCAAGTATCTGAGAATGTGTAAGTTAGTGATTTTTAGCACCATTCTCGGCTTGTACCTCCATTTTGGAAAGTAAAAGTAAGTGTAATTTCTTGAATATCAAAATGTGCGGTACAAAAACTTGTGAAAAATGCCGATTTTTGATGAGAAAAGGTACAAAAATGGCTCTGGGAACCGAGGTCGGAATCAGAACCATAATTTTTGCAGATTTTAGCATTTCACCATAGTTTCTATCAATGGAGTGCTATAGAAAATTTATCGAGCAGTTGGTTGCTTTTACTGGATTATTCTACACTTTGAGTTAAGAACAAAAGAGTAAAGACAACCAATAAATATATCGGCAGAGTTTGTTTGTTGTTCCGAAATGACTGTTTCCGAAACAGCGGTTTCGAATTTATAAATATAACGTACTTTTTACATTCAATAAAATTTTGCAGAATATTTTATAGTATATCCTATCTTATTCAATAGCGGACATATTCAAAGATTCAGTTCTAAGTGTTTTTACAAAAATCCCAATATGATATTCCTGAAAAAGAGTATTTTTGTAAAATGCTACATTGTGTAGCATGAATAACATAAACGGTCTCATATATGGATAATACAACGATTGACAAGATTCATCTTTGCTTAAACGAAATATCAATATGCAAGCAACTACTTGATTCACAAAAAGTCGATGATGTTTGTGGACGTTTACTAAGTATCTATATTATGATACGTGCTGACGACATTACAAAAATGTGGAGTCATTCGCTTCCAAAAGGAGAAATTGAGCGAATACTTTCAGATGAAATCAAAAATAAGTACAACTGTAAGTTCAGGCATATCAGAGATAAATTGGGTGCTCATTATCAAACAATTGCAGAAGATAAGACTATTGACATTTTTGAGAACTCAAGAATATTCAGAAGCTTTGATTACGGCTCTATTTCAGAATTTATCGATGAATTATTTCTTGCGGAAAATCTCATCGAAGAAATCGAGACTGAATATATAGGATTCGAGTTTTTGGATGATTTCAATATGGCATTAGAAGCTATAGATACTCTTTATGCAGATGACAAAGCAAGCATCACAAACAGCGCTTTGGAATTATTCGGTTTCAATAAAGGTGGAGTTATCACTTTCTCAAACGAGCAGCGTAAGGCACAATTCTTAAAAGGAATTGAGCTTATGGCAAATTATGCTTATACTCTCGCAAACAAGCCCTATTGCAGCATCGTAATTAAAAGATTATTCAAGAGACTACTGATATGTATAATATATAACTATCATGATAATCTATATACACGTAAAGAGATCAAGCCTGATAAAGAACAATACGAGGAGGGCTTTGATCTCATGTACAAGAACCTTTATACACCCAAAGACAATAAAAAACTTTTAGATTCAGTATTTGAGGATTTTGAAAGAATATATCGCACAAACGAATTTTTCAAGAAAAACCGCAAAATAAGAGACCGCACTTGTGGACATTTTGATGAGAAAAGTAATATTACAGAAATAAATACAATACTGGACAGTTTGAGCATTGATGAAATGTATGAACAATATACAAACATGCTCAATCTGTTTAATTTTATATGTCAAAATATCTTTTTGCTAACTCCATTACGAATTCCACCTAGATCCATCATGTATAATTCACAAATGATAAGCATAGAAGGAGTCACTAACTATTATGGGAAAAAGTTGGAAGAGATTGCAAGCCTAAAGACTATGACCCCTGATGAGATTCTGGCATCATTAAGGCAAAAAGACAAACATTACAACGAAGCATGTGCTCAAATGAACAATATGCTGTTCACTAGTGATTCAGAGCAATATAATCAAATGATTGCAGCCATCACCTTGCGTTTACGGGAAATGGATGGCATTGAAGCAGATTTGCAAGACATAATAGAAGGATTGCATAAAGCAAGAAGAGGATTTTCAAACAGACTCCAACGGACAATCCTGAACATGTTGGAAGACCGAGAGATTAACCAGTATATAAAATACTATCTGTTCTGCATCCTCGCCTCTATTTGCACAGCAGACAGCAATAATGATATTAAAAGCTATCTGCAAAGATTGACAAGAGGCGATTGTTATTCTATAAAATGTCAAGCATTTATAGGGTACCTGCATTACCTGACAAGCGACAGGCCACACAACATAAACAACGGCAGACAACCACATACCGTAGATGAGGATTTTGCAAATCGTATTTATGAAATCGAGAACCCTATTGAAGCATTGGGAATATGGATAGCACTTAATCAACACTGGGTGTTTGATAATGACTATTCATTCATAAGAAAAAATGAAACTCACTACGATACATTCCTGAAGGACGGTTTGCGCAAAAGCATACAGGCATATTACACATACTCAAATACAAACAATGATGAAGAATTGAAGTTATGGGAAAAATATGAGACAACCAAACACTACTTATTGTTGCTATACAGAATCGCATTGTTTGAAAAAACAAAGAATCAGAAGTCAAATTTATTTCTCGAACTATGGAACAACAACTGTTTTGTCAGATATCGTGCAGATATATACGAATCATTCGGCGTTGGTCTATTGACGGAATTAAGTGGTAAAATAGACACAGCAGCGGAGATTTTCAAAGCAATACTTGAAGACAACCCCATAAACAGAGATGCAATTGAAACGCTTGCTGAATTCAAGAAGAGAAATAATATTGAATGACCCTACAGAGTAAGCATAGTAGCTTGTAAGTTACATAGAGGTTTTTGGCTACTATTTCATAAAACCTTATACTAAAATAGGTTGATTATTTGGATTTATTTTTTATTAAATTATGTATATTTGATCACTACTGTCCACTAAAAA
>ENA-OZHK01000616-OZHK01000616.1-human-gut-metagenome-genome-assembly--contig:-NODE-616-length-9764-cov-9.200948_pt1 | contig 9764 bp, 9 predicted proteins | sample MGYA00244048_ERZ653690 | MGnify/ENA primary metagenome ERZ653690 (study PRJEB26926, sample SAMN06165197) | human gut metagenome | biome: ENVO:00009003; feature: ENVO:2100002; material: ENVO:00002003...
ATATACATCTCTGCATCTTTTTTGTTTTATGAATTATAACTTTTCTAATTTTTCCAGAAACGCAACATAAAATTCTCTTTCTTTCATACAAGCTCGCTGAACTTCTATACTTTTCGGAACATATTCCTTTGGGTGATCTAAATCGTACAGTGCCTGTTTCGTTGCCTGAATTGCAGATTCTGTTGTATTTCCCAAAATGTCGATGTTATCCACATCGTCTTCCCCTTTCATCTGTTTATTCAGCCTTTGTACCATCATCTGCGATATATGGCTCAACATTCCGTTTCCCTTTATTCCCAAGCCATTTGCATTTACTTCCTTAGCAGCTTCCATCCATGCATCCTTTACATCCTGTGGAGCGTTCGATCCAATCATATCAAATGCTTTTTCATCAAAGTCTACTTCTTCCATATACGGATTTATATTTTCATTTTCCTGAACAACACATTCTGTACTAAATTGAGGGATATTATCCTGCTTACGTCTAGTTTCATACAGCACACCATTCATAGAATAATTAGAATTAATCTGCATAGTGCAAATCCTCCTTAGTACACATTAAATCTCAAACTCATTGTATTCCACGGAGAATTTGCCGAAGTGGAATTTGCTGTAAATGTTCCAGCTTCATATTCACTTCCTTCATATGTCCAAAGACAATAATATCCATCTACGATATTATCACTGTCAAGATACATCGGCTCTGTTGCTGTCAATGTCATTCTAACACCGTTAAAATATGCGTATCTGGTTTTAGCATACCCTACTTCTGCCGTTATTGCCTGAAACCATGTTCCACCATGATCTAAACGTGAGCCTACCTGCATTGAAGATGAAGAATTTTGAATAGTCTCCTGCCCTGCTTTTTCAGAGTTGATAAGCAGTAACTTAAATTGTGTTAAGGCTGGAGCCGGTGCATATAATTGTATTCCATCATCAGCTTCCATCAATTCCTGAGTGTATGTATCTAAGTCAAGTTCACTGAGACTTTCTATTTTTGTTGATTGAATCTTTTCAGCAGCACTAACTGGAACAACATTCGTAATCAATAATACTCCAAGTGCCATTACGCTTAATAACATTTTAAACTTTTTCATATTAATACATCCTTTCTCTTATTCTCTAACTCTCTTTGAATCAAGATTTGTATTTGTCAAGAAAAGTTTATTTTATGCTCTAGCTTCAAAAGACGGTCTATCCTGATCCAAATAATCTGGCATCTCTCTCAATTCGGAACTTCCATTTTCTTTTACTGAATTATATTCACTCCAATAAATAGAATAAAATTCATCTTTTTTTGCAAGTTCCGCTGGTGTCATCTCATAACCCCATCCGTTTCCAAGATTAGATAATACTTTTACTCCCTGATACTGAATTTCAGCACCATAACCACCAGAAGTTAAAATTGGGCAATTCAATGTCCCTCCTCCCGCTAGCACAAACTGCTTTTCCGCAAAATCGCTATTTTTTCCTTCCGCTTTCTCCAAAAAATCCAATAATGTTAATTCTCCACATCCTTTACATTTTTGATTACTGCCTTGGTTTTTCATTGTATTTTTAGCCTGTTCATATAATTGTTTTCTATCAGGTGCAACATCTGATAGATATTCTGCTCGTAAACAAAGAACCTGTTTGGAAATATATTCGGATTCTGTCTTATTTGTTGTCGTAGCTGCTTGTCGTGCCAATTCTCTAATCTCACTAACAAATTCAGCCTGCGTTTTTGAACTTTCCCCCTTTGTTGGAATATAAGACCAATTCGGTTCTCCGTTACTGCATGAGGAAATTAATTGCTCTTTTCCAATAGCTCCTATACCTGACAATGATATACTCATTAACTCGTCTCCTTAAATCATACTAGCGATAAGTAACTATCATCTTTCCACCAAATACAGTAAATCCATCCATCCCTGTATATTGTTGTATAATCTTTCCCTGAATTTTCACTAAAAATTTAACATTCGCTGCCTCTCCTGAAAAAGCTGTAGTTTTACTTGTTGAAGATGGGCTATTTGTTTGCTTAAAAGATACAGTCGCTGTTGTTCCTGTTTCATAACTACTAATCAAATAATTGTTTATTGTGGTATATTTTGATTGCGTTACTCTAGTACCTGTAGGACAATAAATTGTAATACTTTCAATTACTGATCCTTGTGGAATAATACTACTGAAATCTACATTCTGTCCTATCGAAGTGATTGCACCTGTCTGCCCTGTTGAAGTAGCATAATCCTTTGACAATGTCTTTGTTGATGTACTCGTACTGGCATATACTATAGCATCCCCTGTTGCAACATCCTTCATATCTACCATAACCGTCTTCAATTCGTTGTTTTCCTGCAATTGTGCTGCCTTTACAGATACTCCACTCATCGAAAAAATCATCATAACTGACATTGCACTAGCTATTATCTTTGTAAAAATTTTACTTTTCACACAAAAGTTCACCTTTCTAATATATCTTTTCTCTTATTTTTCCAACCGTGTTAATTATGCGATACTTCATAATCACCAAATATGTCATTGATTCTTGTTTCATATGCGTACCATCGTGTAAATACAGACATATTCCCCAAGAAATTTTTGATGTTAGAATTATCTCCTGACTCTGAATAATAATCTTCCATTAAATCCCAAACGTTACAAATTTCGCCTTCCGATCCAGTTCGTAAGGTCTGAAATGGAACCTTTAAATCGAATTTGTTCTCTCCGATTGTTATTTTCAGATTTCCATTAAATTTATTGTCTTCTGTAAAAGATGTTACCTGTTCCTTAAAAAACATCTTAAAATTCTCAGGCGGTATCGTTGATTCCTTTGCCAGACTGCTCCTTCCAGCCTGATTCCTAAAATCCGAATTCCATATGCTGTTAAAATCAAAACCTCCATCTAACGTAAGGCTGGAATTTGCTTCTATTTCATCACAGTCAATCCCGTCCAATTCCCATTTTTCCGTCATCTTCCGAGCAGATTCTCTCAATGCCGCATTGGTGTCATTGCATTGATAGTAATAATCTGAATTATAATAAGTCCAATCACTGTGACCATCAGAATAATATTTTTCATTCCACGCTTTTCCTTCCTGATAGTTCGCCTGACCTGCCGCCCTTGCATTTTCTTTCGCAAAAACCTCATACATCTCACTTACGATCTGTGTATTATCTGCTTCATTGGTTCCGGATGTCTGATGCTGTCCGGTCCGGTAAGTACGCATGGAAGTACAACATTTCTCAAAATAAGAATCAAGATCCTCCCTGCTCACCTTTCCAGCATAAAAATCCTGCATATAATCCGAAATTTCTTTCTGCATTGCATAGCCAAAAGAATCTCCGAATGTGCTTTTAGGCATACCTGTGACTACATTAAATTTTTGATAACAGTCACATACATATACCAGTGGTTCTGTCATTTTCTCAAAAGTGTCTTTTCGGGTTTGAAGTTCTTTTTCCAAATCCTTTACTTTTTCTTTGTATTCATCATATTTACTTGTATCATTTACAATATTGTTTACATTATTTGAAGCAAGCGTTCCGATGTGAAGGGTACTATCACTCATACATTATCCTCTCAAATGAGCAGCAACAACAAGTATTGCTGCTCATTCCAATCAAACTTTTATTATTACATCAATTTTAAAATTCTCCAAAATCATCAATCGCCATATTCATAATAATAAGAAACACTATAACTTGGAATAAATGTGTAACTTGAGCTGCTCGACTGAAAAGCCACGCTCCATGTTCCCTTTAGTTTAGCGTTGCTTGATGAATCATTTACAAAATTAAAATTTATACTTGGATAGAAGTCAGATTCATTTGCAACCCAAACCGACTTATTAGGTGCCATTAATCTCCATCTTTTAATTTTAGACATCCCTGTTCCGCTAAGACTAATAGTTCTTACCTGTGCCGTATTAGGAATATCATCTCCACTTACACTAAATGTCCGTGTTGACGAATATCCTGAACCCGTAGCTGTCACAGATGTTCCTGGTATGATCTTTGTGCTTGCAGCACACATAACAGGATTTCCAACAGCAGTTGCTATACTACCTGTTCTAAGAGATACTCCTTCCGTTGGATTCGTACAATAAACTACCAAATAATATTCTGTTCCAACTACCGTAGTCAGCCTTGCTTTTTCAGCGCAGCACCAACCACCACTACCTGTAAATGAGGTCTTATGCGTATCGTCATCCTTAGCTGAATCATACATAACTGCCAAAGTATCCACATTCAATATCTTAAAACGAATATCTGTAGCACTACTTAAAATCGTAATAACACTTGTCGAATTTCTTTTATATTTATACCAATATTCACCAACATTAGGTACATATGAATTATTCTGTAAATTTACTTTTGATTCATAATATTGATCCAATAAAACTGTATTCTCAATGCCACTCATCATCAATTCAGTATCATTTTTATCGCCTACTATAATCCTATAATCGCTTGCTCTATCTTCATACGAATTAGGTGTAGCAACTACTGTGTAATTACAAACAGTCACATCATCGGAAGGTTTATCAATATAACCCCAATTTTTTGCCTGTCTATAATTCGTTCCTTTATTCAGAACCTGATTTCCATTCTCATCGTAAACTTTAATATTTGTGCCTACATAGCCCTTTCTAACTAAACATACGGCAGCAGAATCCATCTGTGAAAAGTCTATTGAAAAATCATATGTAGCAGAATCTTTTTCTGAGGTAAAACTACCTTCAAACGCCTGATATGTTTCTTTCGCAGGTGCTTCAATAACTTTAATTGAATATCCAACCACGCGAGAATACTCTCCTGCACTATCTTCTACCTGATAATATAAATAGTATGTTCCCGGATCTGTAATCTGTACAACAAATCCCCCATTGATTGTTCCAATAATATAATCTACTGCACTTCCATCCACATAACGGGAAGCTATTGTGTCCCCATCTTCATCTGTATCATTATAGAAAAATGCAATTCTTGTATCTGTTGTAATCTGCCCTTCTGATAAAGAGTCTTCGTTTACTATAACTGGAATTAAATTAGCTGTTGGTGCAGTTCTTTCCATTTCAGTATCAACCGAAATACTGTCAGTAAGATTTTCAGCCATATTATCCATTGACACTGTATCATCCAATTCTATTTCTCCTTTTTCTTCAAAAATAGAATCTAATGATCTAAATCCAACACGTTCAGTATATTCCATACTCTGTGTCTGTATTTGATTTTCCTCCGTTGTTACTTTGACAGGCTCTAAATCATTTTCCTCAATATCTGTGTTATTGTTTTCCTGCTCTGCCAACCATTCATCATACGTCATGTTGGTAATTGTTTCTTCCGCAAATGCAGTAGTTGTAGTTACTGAAAACAACATACATATTGCTACTGCAAATGCAAAAATTTTCGTTACTTTCTTCATTATGTTACCTCCTTATTTTTCTTTTTTATCGACAAGCATCTTACAATTCATGTATATGCTGCCCACAGCTTTTCTCAATGAAATTAATAGGATATATATCTTTTAATCTCTACTCATTTTTTACATTAAGAAAAGGTGTTTTTCAATACTCTTTGCAGAAAATGACCAATTTTTGCAGGAAATGACCATATAAACAAAAATTAAGTTCAATAGTCATCCGAGATTCCCGTTTTGTAAACGAGTTTCACATTTTGAAAGCGACCTGCAAATTTTGTACCCGACTTTCCACTTTTGTAATGACTTTCCCGTTTTTTCCCTTGCTTTTATGATATAATCACCTTATGGCAGAGTATTTTTTTGCACAAAAACCGGACGTCAGTTTTGGCTTACAAATTTTGCAAGCCATAATTCACGTCTTCTGCTGTTCCTATTTCAGCCGGCGGTCTGTGCTTTATTCTGTCTTCTGGTTACTTTTTGAGAAGTCTTGCGGTGAGGTTGATGTCTTTGGCTGCAACCTCGTGGCATCTAAGCCTCTCCGCCAGGTCTTCTCCATAATAAAAGCTGAACGCTTCATACGGACTTTTTCCGTTCAGTTTCTTTCTCCGGTAGGAATTGATATGGTTCATCATCAGCTCTACGTCTGCCTGCGTCAGTTCATCAAAGCTTCTTCCTTTCGGCAGGATCCTGCGTATAAATTCATGTCCCACCTCGATCTCTGCTTTCTGGTACGGCGCACTTGGATTGCAGTAATAGATCCTCGTCCTTTGAAATCCTTTTCCATCCGGTCCGTTCTCTATACACCTGGGATTGGAAAACTCACTTCCGTTATCCGTCAGGATGACCGGAAACAGCTTCCTAAAATCCTGCCCTCCCAGCCGGTGGTACAGTTCATCATAAATATCTATCACTGACTTTGAGGTGTTCGCTTCCCGCAGGAACCCCAGCATCAGTGACACATTTACAAAATATATCGTCAGCAGGACTTTCCCTCCCTTGCTGCCGATCACGGAATCCATCTGCACCACTGCTGTGTCCGGATGCTGTTCCATATATACTTCGTAATCATGATAATTCCTTCCCACACGGCATCCACGGTCTACTTTCAGCTCCGGTTTTTTATATCTCGGACGGTACTTTACCTTTCTTGGCAGGTCTATGTTCCTGATATCAAACAGGCATCCATCCACGTAGTTGTAGAGGGTCTTTTCACTGCACATCAGTTCATCCTTATGTGTCAGGTAGATCTGATGGATAGACTGCCCCTGTTTTACCAACGGCACCAGGATTTCATTGAGTCTGGCGATTTCCCCTTCCGTAGCAAGGATCCCGCTTCGGGATTCCGATATCTTATCCGTTGCCCGCCTCTGGGCTCCCAGAGCATCGTAAACAGTTTTTGTCAGCGTACACTTCTTTACTTCACTGCATCCGTTGCATACATATGGCGGTTTAAAGCGATGGGTACATATTTCTTCTTCATAATGCTCGCAGTAACGGTTGCATATGAGTTCACACTGTTTACAGACAGCTACCAGTGGATGCCTGCAGTCATTTGTCCCACATACTTTTTTCCTCTTACATGCTTTTCTGTACTTGCAGGTATTATGCGGGTAACTTCCATAACCGGTGTCCTGTTCGATGGAATAGTTCCTGATCTCCTTTGTGATGGTAGTCCTGTCCCTTCCCAGTTTCTCTCCAAGCTCTGTGAAAGTCATGTGCTCCTTTAGTCCGCTTTCTATCTCCAGCCGGTCCTCATAATTTAAGAACTTTGCCATACTGTCTCCTTTCCCCGCCAGCTGCTGAAGTTCTGTTAAAAAACAGGAAGAACATTTCTGCTCTTCCTGCATTTGTATCGTCACTTTCACTGCTGTAATTTATTCTGTTTGTAATCAACTTTCCCCCTCACACGGGAATTTCAAAAAACTATTGAGGAAACAAAAATTAACCGGGCAGAAAGTAAAAAACTCTGTCTATTCTTATTGTCTTAATTTGAATACCGAAACCATATCACTAAGTGTAGTAGCCTGAGCTGTAAGTTCCTCACTTGTCGCTGATGTTTCCTGTGCCACATCCGAATTATTCTGAACAACTTCAGCAATTCTTTCTTCGGTTGCCTCTACCTGCTCCATACTGTCTGCCTGTTCAATGGAAATTTCTTTTATTTTTTCGCACTGTCTCACTCGCCTATATACCTCTGATCTTGTAATTTCATATTTGAATATAATCATATCATATTTTCCTCATATACATTTATTTAAGATTCAGCGTATTACTATTGGAATGCTCAAAATAAAAAGATGCAGAAATGTATAATTGTTGATAATATACATCTCTTGCATCTTTAGGATTTTAACTTTCATGAACAGCATATTCCGCACTAATATGGAGGAATATTATCCTATTTATGTCTAGTTTCATACGGCACACCATTCATAGAATAATTAGAATTAACCTGCATGATGCAAATTCTCTCTATTTTTCTTTTTTACCGACAAGCATCTAATAATATTTCACATTTTCTGCCAGAAATAATACTTTTTGTCCCAAAAGCAAAAAAGACTTGCTACTCTGAAAAGATTTTCTTATATTTATTCTGCTTTTTCCAACATAACATTTAGTTCATCACTTTTCCCTATCAAATCATCATATCTCCCTAAATCTGCAACCACTCCCTCCTTCAGTACAACGATCTGATCCACTTTGCTCAATATCTCTTTCTTATGTGTTATCACTATCACTGTTTTGTCTTTTAGCCGAGTATCAAGCAGTCCGTTTATCTGCTGTTCTGAATAAGCATCTGTGTTTGAAGTAGCTTCATCAAATATAATAATCGGCTTGTCATGCACCAATGCCCTTGCAAGGGCTATTTTCTGCTTTTGCCCGCCGGAGAGCATTGCCCCATTCTGTCCTACCACATGATCTAAGGAAACCTCTTTTATAAAATCTTCAAGTCCGCTGTCCTTGCAGGCAGCTTCTATCACCGTATCATCTATTTGTTTATACAGACAGATATTATTCCTTATTGTGTCATTGAATAAATAGATTTGTTGGCTCACAACGGATACCATATTTCGGTATTCTGGCAATGGCAGCTCTGAAATATTTTCTGCTCCCAACAGTATTTCACCACTTGTCGGCTCATACATTCTCGTAAGAAGATTGATGATTGTCGTCTTTCCCGAACCATTGCGCCCAATTATAGCTGTCTTGCTGGATTTTGCAAATAATATATCAATATTCTTCAAAATGCACTTATCCCTTTCATACGCAAAAGAAACCTTCTGCAATCTCAAATCATTTGGACATAGATCCGTTTTCTTTCCATTATCCGTTTCTTCTTCCAATTCCATAAACGCATAATATCTTTTTGTTGACGGAATAATCCCTGATAACAGGTATCCTATATTTAGGATTGCAGAAATCGATCCGGTAACATAAGCACTATATGTAATGAAAGCGAACACACTACCTACTGAAAGTTTCATATCAAACACTAAATTTGCGCCCAGTATATATAACAATGTAGAAAGAAACTGTACCATGATACTATCTATTATCGTATTCCACTGCCCTAACATATTCATCTGCTTTTGTTTCTCTATAATATTGTTCTGGTTAAGTACAAACTCCTCATGCTTTTTATCCAAGATATTAAACAGCTTGACTTCTCGTACCCCTCCAACAGTATCTCCAAACCATTTTGCGTACTCCTGATTCCTTTTTATGAACTCGTCCATAATCTGTTTTTGCTTTTTTGCAAAGTATTTCATTACCACACACTTAATAGGTATAAACAGAAGAACCAGTACCGTCATTCTGAAATCTATTATGAATAAACCTATTATGCCGCCTGTCATGCTAAACGCCTGCGTAATTACGAAAAAAACACTGCTGTCAGCAATAGATGTCATCTGGTTAATATCCGTGTTGATATTATTCAAAGTCTCCGCATAGTTTGTGTTATTGAAATAGTTTACCCGCAGCTTCATAAGATGTGAAAAAGACTGTTCCGAAAGAAAATATTGTATCTTTGCTGAAATATCTACACGTTTCTTTTCCTTGACTATATCTATGAGGGAATTTATAGTGTAGATTACCATAGACACCAAGACCAGCTCTATCAATAATTTCTTATTTCCGCCAATAAAGCCATCGTCCATGATTCGCCTGCTGATCAGCGGAACGCATAGATTTAACCCGGTAGAAACAAGCAGACAACCGACAATTACAACTATTGTTTTTTTGTATCTGCCTAGTAACAGAAGTAATCTTTTTACAGCCTCTTTGTTATCCATCTTCTTCCTTGTATGATAATTAGGAAGTTAATTATCACATATTTCCTTTCTTTTAATATCGT
>ENA-OZHK01000618-OZHK01000618.1-human-gut-metagenome-genome-assembly--contig:-NODE-618-length-9719-cov-4.312293_pt1 | contig 9719 bp, 8 predicted proteins | sample MGYA00244048_ERZ653690 | MGnify/ENA primary metagenome ERZ653690 (study PRJEB26926, sample SAMN06165197) | human gut metagenome | biome: ENVO:00009003; feature: ENVO:2100002; material: ENVO:00002003...
TCGGCAGCGTCAGATGTGTATAAGAGACAGTTCTGATTACGCTTCGGACTTCGGAGTTCCCGGCTTTGTATCAGTTCCGGATTGCAAAGTCTCTGCAGGTTTCGGAGCTACCGGTGATTCAACTTTGGGAGCTTCCGTTTTTTTAGAAGAAGTTTCAGCCATAGGAGCTGTTTCAGTCGGTTTCGGTTTACGTGGAGGGAAATTCACCGCAATAATTGCATTCTGCGGACATTCCATTTCGCATTTACGACAGGATTTACATTTCGCAGGATCAATATAAGCCAAATTATTTTCCAATGTAATAGCTTCGAACGGACAAACTTTCACACATTTGCCACACCCTATACAAGCTGCAGTACAAGCTTTACGGGCCACCGCACCTTTGTCTTTGTTCACACACTGAACATAAACACGCCGGTTATTCTTACCCTTCGGACGGATTTCAATAATGTTACGCGGACAAGCCTTACTACAAGCTCCACATGCGGTACACTTGTTTTCATCAACTTCCGGCAAACCGGTTTCCGAATTCATGTGAATCGCACCGAACTGGCAGACTGCCACACAATCACCACATCCCAAACAACCAAATGTACATCCAGTTTCTCCTCCATAAGTAGAATTTGCTACAACGCAAGAACGAACACCATTGTACTGAGTAATTTTAGGACGATTGGCACAAGTCCCGTTACATCTCACAACCGCTACCTTCGGCTCGGAAGCAACAGCTTCCAACCCCAAAATACTAGCGACCTTCTCCATTGTAGGCTGACCACCTACCGGACAAAGCTTACCTTCCAATGAACCGGCCTTAACACATGCGGCAGCAAAACCGGAACATCCAGGATAACCACATCCACCACAGTTTGCCTGAGGCAGTACCTCAGCAACCTGAGCAATTCGCGGATCTTCATACACAGCAAATTTCTTCGAAGCCGCGTACAAGATTACTGCCGCAACCAAACCGATAGCTCCCAATGAAATTACTGCAACCAAAATTAAATTCATAAATATAAAGTTAGTTGATTAATTATATTATAATTAAGATTTACAATACAGTATCCAACGTAAAGGTAAACGTGCGACTTAATTTTTTGCGGCACAGATAAATTATCAGATAATAAGGGACAAGAGAAACCAAGGCAGATACAGCCGCCACCGGTTCGCTACCTGTAGTCTTCAAAGCCACAGCCAGCACAATCATAAGCACAAGAAAAGGGAGCACAAAAGCCAGAAATACAGCTTTCATGCCCATTGATGTAGTCCCTATGACCATTACCCTGTCACCGATCTGACAGGGCACCTTATCTTTATTGAAGACATCAATAAATTTTTCTTTGGTCTCAGACACATTGCAGTGCCCCTTAACGCTACACGATGAACAAGCGGAACTTTGAGAAATCTTCACTTTTACCAAAGTTCCGTTTATGCTTTCCACAATACCTAGATGTTTTATGTTATTTATCATGTTTGCAAACCCAACTTTACAAATATGGGGCAAATGTAACATAAAAATTGTTTCATTGGTAACGTTAACGGAGTTTTTCTGCTTAAAAAATGAAAAAATTATAAGTCAAAACGGGTACAACCTCTATCTTCCATAAAACTTATCAATTTTTTCTGAATTGTCCGAACCATGGAAACTATAGTAGGATATTTTATATTAGTACGTCTTGAAATTTCTTTATATGAAATACCTTCCCAATACCGCATCTTTAAAAGCATCAGAGAAGACTCTGGAAGAGTTCTGAGAAATTCCTGCAGGTAACCTAATATTTTTTCTTTTAATTGCATATATTCGGAATCATCTTCATAGAGACTCTGATTAGATAATTCCAAATTTATATCAACAAAGATTTGTTTTTTCTTTCTAAAATAACTACACATGTAATTGTTCAATGACTTAAACAACCAGGATTTAAACTGCCCTTTTTCCCTATAAGAATTCCGCAGTTTATAACTCAAATGAAGCATGAAGTCATGGAACAAGTCTTCCGCTTCCTCCTTAACTCTCACTTTATTCCTGATTGTTTCCACTACCACGTTTGAATAACGTTTATACAATACATCGAACGCTGTTTTTTCACCATTGCAGAAAAGTTCAATGAGAACCTCATCTGCCAAAAAAGGATGTGTCTGCTGATTCATCATGATTGATGTTTTTTTTATTTTACCTTGTGACAGCAGGTAAATTATTACCCACTATAACCCATACACCAACATATCAACCACCATAAATCACAAGTTCTATTTATCTTTTTAAACGCATGTTTTATAAAATTTATACATGCGAAATATATGTTCTATAACATATATTGTGTAAAAACTATATTATCATAAAAAACGGTTGGAACAACAATAAATCCATCGTTTGTTCCAACCATATATCAAACGATATTAAAAAAGAATCAATCAAGTTTCAATACTGCCAAAAATGCTTTCTGAGGTACTTCCACCGTACCAATCTGTTTCATACGTTTCTTTCCACGTTTCTGTTTCTCCAACAATTTCCTTTTACGGCTTACGTCACCACCATAACATTTGGCTGTCACGTCTTTTCGGACAGCCTTGATGGTTTCACGGGCAATAATTTTAGCCCCTATAGCCGCCTGAATTGCGATTTCAAACTGCTGGCGTGGAATCAGCTCCTTCAGCTTTTCACACATCCGTCGCCCCAAATCATAAGCATTATCAAAATGTGTCAATGTAGAAAGAGCATCCACCGACTCTCCATTCAGCAAGATATCCAACTTCACTAACTTCGACGGTCGGAAACCAGACTGATGATAATCAAATGAAGCATATCCCTTCGAAATACTTTTCAGCTTGTCATAGAAATCGATGACGATTTCCCCTAACGGCATGCGGTAATGAAGCTCTACCCGGTTACCTGATATATAATCCTGGCGGACCAGTTCACCTCGCTTTCCCAGACAGAGAGTCATAATCGGCCCGATATAATCGGTACGGGTAATGATGGAAGCGTCAATATAAGGCTCTTCAATATGATCTATCAATGTAGGATCGGGCATACCACCTGGATTATGTACCTCCTGTACTCCACCTTGTTTATCATACACCATATAAGAAACATTCGGCACCGTAGTTATAACATTCATATCAAACTCACGGTCCAAGCGTTCCTGAACTATTTCCATATGAAGCAGTCCCAAAAAGCCACATCGGAAACCAAATCCCAAAGCCAGAGAAGATTCCGGCTGGAAAGTCAGAGAAGCATCATTCAGCTGTAATTTCTCCAGAGAAGCCCGTAAGTTTTCATATTCTTCGGCTTCAATAGGGTAAACTCCGGCAAATACCATTGGTTTCACTTCCTCAAAACCTTCTATAGCCTTATCGCACGGACGGGCTATATGAGTAATGGTATCTCCCACTTTCACCTCACGGGAAGTCTTGATACCCGATATGATATATCCGACATCACCCGTACGCAATTCCTTACGCGGAACCAGATCCATCTTCAACACACCCACTTCATCTGCATCGTATTCTTTGCCCGTATTGAAAAACTTCACCTTATCGCCTGTCCGGATAACTCCATTCACCACCTTGAAATAAGCAATGATACCCCGAAAAGAATTGAACACAGAATCAAAGATCAAAGCCTGTAAAGGAGCATTTTCATCTCCTTTGGGACATGGGATACGTTCCACTACAGCCTGAAGAATCTCTTCCACTCCCATTCCCGTCTTTCCGGAAGCCCTGATAATATCTCCACGGTCACAGCCGAGCAGATCAACAATCTCATCTTCCACTTCTTCGGGCATCGCACTGGCCATATCACATTTGTTCATAACCGGAATGATCTCAAGATCATGCTCCAACGCCATATACAGATTGGAGATAGTCTGTGCCTGTACACCTTGGGAAGCATCGACTACAAGCAAGGCACCCTCACAAGCTGCGATAGACCGGGAAACCTCATAAGAAAAATCCACGTGTCCCGGAGTATCAATCAGGTTCAAAATATATTTTTCCCCTTTATAGTTGTACTCCATCTGGATGGCGTGACTCTTAATCGTAATTCCCCGCTCACGTTCCAGATCCATATCGTCCAGCATCTGTCCTTCGGTAATCTTCACAGTCTGGGTATATTCCAACAAGCGGTCGGCCAGTGTAGACTTACCATGGTCAATATGAGCGATAATACAGAAATTTCGGATATTCTTCATATAAAAACTTTACTTTACTCAACAATATACGCGTCATACGTATAATGAATTGAGTGCAAAGATAAACATTTTTGATAAAGCTGCAAAAAAACAAAGATTTCTATGATTTACCTATCATTTGTATGCCTCCAATATCCTACGGGCTTTCTCCCGACCACTCATATAAGTAAAGCATTTCACTATCTTGTCGCTATTAGACCGGTCTACTATTACCGGAGCCAGCACAGAAAGGAATTCCATCTTGTCATCATCCCACGTAAGCAACTCCAGAATCTTCACACATTGGTTACACGAAAAGCCGCTTGAGACAGCCTTATTCCGAATCAGCTTTAACTGCCCGTCTTTAAACGGCTCCTCCTTCATCTGCCGGTAAAAATCAGAAAAATCAGCATCCGTCATGGCAAAGGAACAATACGACCTGCCCCTATAAGCGTTCAAGATAGCTCGTGCCTCCTTCTCACCGGAAATGAAAGTCATAGCCTGCACAATCTTACTGTCATTGTATCTGTCGGAAATGATGGGCACCAGTAACGGAAGGACTTCCAGACGTTCATCATCCCAGGCCAGTGTCTTCAGTATTTCAGCGCATTGTTCCGAGGTGAAACGGTTCCTTCTGGCCGCTTCTTTGACAATATTATAACGCTCAGACTTCAATGTTGTCTTTTTTAATCTGGCAATCAGCCCTTCAAATGAACAATACCCCTCACCTTCCGGATATTGCCATCCGTCAGAAGGCAACACAACTACCGGTGTCTGTCCGGGCAGCACTTCTTGAGGCAAAACTCCTTCAAACGAATCCATATATTCTACTTTACCATCGGAAAAACCGATAATGATAGTAGTATGCCCCGTGATCATCTTAAATTTCTCATACCTCCATTCTTCCCGATCTCCCACAAACGAACGGAATTTTGGTTTTCCCATTTCATCCATAACTTGCTGCATAGTCATACCCCTATGTATACTGCTGACCAAATCACTCCTACTCTTTGTTGTCCATGATGTACTGCAGCCGGCCATCAGAAAAGCCGATATGATTACTGCCAAAAAACAAGTCTGTCTCTTCATAACTTTATTCTTTTTTGAATTCTGCCCCAAAATAAGTCTATTTTTAGTTCCATACAAAAGAAATTCCCTCTTTCCTGATAGGAATATCTGCACTTGTCATAGGGAATCCCCTTTCTATCCGATATATTTTGGCAGACCGATATGTGAACGTACATAAATAAGGATTATCCAGCCTACATAAAATTATGTACTTTTGCAGAGGATAAAACAATCATTCCATGAAAAAGATAATACTTGCCATAGATTCCTTCAAAGGTTGTCTCACTTCTGCCGAAGTGGGACAGTGCGTGGAACAAACTATCAAGGAGCAAATTCCATATTGCCAAGTCATCCCGTTAGCGGTTTCCGACGGCGGAGAAGGTATACTAGACATTCTGGTCAAGGCTACTCAAGGGCACTTTATCACTATTGAAGCGCATGATCCGTTAATGCGGATACGCAAAGCGCGCTACGGAGTATCCGGCGACGGTAAAACTGCAATCATCGAGATGGCGGAAATAAACGGACTCCCGCTGGTCCCCGAAAAAGAAAGAGATCCGATGAAAACCACCACTTACGGAACAGGAGAACTGATTGCCGACGCACTGAAACGCGGATACCGGAATTTTCTGGTTGGGATAGGCGGAAGTGCGACCAATGATGCCGGACTGGGAATGCTCCAGGCTCTAGGGGCAAAACTCTATGACGGAGAAAAATTGCTGGAGGGGTATGGCGGACAAACAATGGGACAGGTTAATAGAATTGACACTAATGGCATACTTGCAGGATTAGAAGAGTCTTCATTCGTTGTAGCCTGTGATGTACATAACCCTTTTTGTGGTCCTCAAGGAGCAGCTTATGTATTCGGGGCTCAGAAAGGAGGGACTCCAGCACAGCTTGCAATACTTGACAAAGCAATGTACAGTCTGTCTGCAATCATAGAAAAAGCTACCAGAAAAAAGGTAAAAGAACTGCAAGGAGGTGGAGCTGCCGGAGGACTGGGAGCTGCATTTTACGCATTCATGCACGCACAACTGAAGCCAGGCATCAACCTGATGCTGGATGCAGTCGGATTCGACAACTACCTGGATGGAACCGATCTGGTCATTACAGGAGAAGGTAAAGCAGACAGCCAGACCTTACAAGGTAAAGTTCCGGCTGGAGTGCTGGAACGGGCAAACCGTCATTCTGTACCGGTAGCATTACTGGCGGGAAAGATAGAAGATAAGGACCAACTGAAAAAAGCCGGTTTCAAGTTTCTACTGCAGACCAGTCCGGATACTCTCCCCCTCCCGGAAGCAATGAAGCCCAAAATCGCATGGGAAAACATACGCCGGGCTACATTATCCTTATTAAAATCTGTCTTACCCCAATCAGCCGATTTTTAGTCTTCAAAAAGAGAGCAGACCTCAGCCTGACTTACCTTAATCAAGTCGGATGGAGCCAGTTTCACCTGTAACCCTCTCATTCCCGCACTCACGTAAATATAGGGATAATCATTACAGGTATGATGAATATAGGTAGGGAAATGCTTCTTCATCCCTATCGGAGAACATCCTCCACGAATATATCCTGTAAGCGGTAGAAGCTCCTTCATCGGAATCAGATCACACTTCTTGTTTCCCGAAACCTTGGCCGCCATCTTCAAGTCTACTTCATGCTCTCCGGGAACTACACAGACAAAATAGCCTGACTTGTCACCATGAAGCACCAACGTCTTGAAAACCTGCTCAATATTCTCTCCCAATGTAGCCGCTACATGTACACAGCTCAAATCGTTTTCATCAACCTCATACGGAACAAGCTCATACTTGATTTTATCTCTGTCAAGCAAGCGGGCCGCATTGGTCTTAGTAATCTTCTCTTTCGACATAGTTTATCCAGTTTTCGATTATTTCCATCATTTATTTTCCAATTCTTCCTTGATATACTTAGGTGTATAACCTTTAGTGCTCAAAGCCACTTCCTCGGGCGTACCGCATGACAACAGCTCACCACCTCCCTTTCCGCCTTCAGGCCCCATATCGATGATATAATCGGCCATTTTGATCACATCCAGGTTATGCTCTATGACGATGACTGTATTACCCTTGTCTACCAATCGGTTCAAGACGTTCATCAGCACACGTATATCTTCAAAATGCAATCCTGTGGTAGGCTCATCCAGAATATAGACAGTCTTCCCCGTATCACGTTTAGACAGTTCGGTAGCCAGCTTGACACGTTGGCTTTCTCCTCCGGATAAAGTGGTTGACGGCTGTCCAAGCTTGATATAACCCAGTCCTACCTCCTGCAATACTTTAATTTTATTCAGAATCTGAGGTACATTTTCAAAAAACTCAACCGCCCGGTTTATCGTCATATCAAGCACATCGGCTATTGACTTACCTTTAAAACGCACTTCCAGGGTTTCACGGTTGTACCGTTTCCCGTGACAGACCTCACAAGGTACCAATACATCGGGCAAGAAATTCATCTCAATAGTCTTGTAACCGTTGCCGCCACAGGCCTCACATCTCCCCCCCGCAACATTAAACGAGAATCTTCCCGGCTTATATCCCCTGATTTTTGCCTCAGGCAGGCCCACAAAAAGATTACGGATATCAGAAAAGACTCCGGTATAGGTAGCGGGATTGGACCGGGGTGTTCTTCCCAACGGCGACTGATCTACATTGACCACCTTATCTATGTATTCCAATCCTTCAATAGAGTCATAAGGCAAAGGGTCCTGCAAAGAACGGTAAAAATGCTGTGACAGGATAGGCTGAAGCGTATCATTTATCAAGGTCGACTTTCCACTTCCAGAAACACCCGTCACACAGATCAACCTGCCCAACGGAAATTCAACATCCACTCCCTTCAGGTTATTTCCCCGGGCACCTCTCAGCCACAACGAATGTCCGTTACCTTTACGGCGCACTTCCGGTATTTCAATCTTCATCTTCCCGTTCAGATACCGCGAAGTCAAAGTGTCAGTCTTCAGCATTTCTTCGGGAGTTCCTGCAAATACAACCTCTCCTCCCAGACGCCCTGCTTTGGGACCCATATCTACGATATAATCGGCAGCCAGCATCATATCCTTATCATGTTCTACCACAATCACCGAATTACCCAGATCACGCAACTCCTTCAATGAATTGATCAGCCGTATATTATCACGCTGATGAAGTCCGATACTAGGTTCGTCCAGAATATATAGTACATTGACCAACTGCGAACCTATCTGGGTTGCCAGACGGATACGTTGATTCTCACCCCCCGACAGACTGACCGAAGAACGGTTCAACGAAAGGTAATCCAACCCGACATCAAGCAGGAATTTCAGACGGGTACGCAGTTCCTTCAATATTTCAGAGGCGATGACCCGCTGTCTGTCATCCAGAAATTCATCTACATGCGACAACCATTCATAAAGTTCACTTATATCCATGGACGCAAGCTCATAGATATTCTTATCATGGATACGGAACCAAAGAGCTTCCTTATTCAAACGGGCACCTTTACATTCGGGACAGACATCAGTCTTGGCAAACTGGTCGGCCCATTTCTGCGCCGTAGCTGAGGCATCTTTTTCCTGCATCATCTGAATGTATTTGACGATACCTTCATAATTAGTAAAATAATCGGATGAAGCATGGATAAGGGAACTTTTGATCTTCAACCGTTCATCCGATCCATAGAGAATTTCATTGATGGCATCTTCGGGAAGTTCCTGTACCGGAGTCTTCAAGGTTGCCTCATACTTCTCGAGCAAAGCCTCTATCTGCCAGAATATCATTACATTCTTATATTTACCGAGCGGAGCAACCGCACCTTCATAAACAGACAAAGAACGGTCGGGAATAACCTTGTCAACATCAATCAGATTCACATATCCCAAACCCTTGCAGCGGGGACAAGCCCCCTGAGGTGAATTGAAAGAAAAATTATGGGGAGCCGGCTCCTTATAGGATAATCCGGTTACCGGACACATCAGGCGTTTACTGTAATGACGGACACTTTCAGTCTGGGCATCCAGAATCATCAGCAGTCCGTCGCCCTGCTGCATAGCCGTCGCCACACTCTGCTTCAAACGCTTGTCATCCTTATCGCCGACAATGGTCTTGTCGACCACCACTTCAATATCATGATTCTTATAACGGTCCAGCTTCATCCCGTGAACAATCTCACGTATCTCCCCGTCGACACGTACATACAGATATCCCTTTTTACGTACCTGTTCGAACAGTTCCTTATAATGGCCCTTACGGGTACGTACCAAAGGAGCCAGAATATAGATACGCCTGCCTTTATAGTCACGATGGATCAGATCCAGAATCTGCTCTTCCGTATATTTTACCATCTTTTCCCCCGACAGGTAGGAATAGGCAATACCGGCACGCGCATAAAGCAGACGCAGATAGTCATATATTTCGGTAGTGGTACCAACTGTTGAACGGGGATTCTTATCTGTCTCTTATACACATCTGACGCTGCCGACGA
>ENA-OZHK01000620-OZHK01000620.1-human-gut-metagenome-genome-assembly--contig:-NODE-620-length-9651-cov-5.835556_pt1 | contig 9651 bp, 8 predicted proteins | sample MGYA00244048_ERZ653690 | MGnify/ENA primary metagenome ERZ653690 (study PRJEB26926, sample SAMN06165197) | human gut metagenome | biome: ENVO:00009003; feature: ENVO:2100002; material: ENVO:00002003...
GATCTAGTACGGTCTCGTGGGCTCGGAGATGTGTATAAGAGACAGATCATGTTCACACAATACAGCCGACAGGCGGATGCCGGCCGTTGCAGGACAGTTTTATTCAGCCTCGGCAGACACACTTGCCGATGATGTCGACGGCTTTTTGAAGTCAGCCGGAGTAAGTCCGGCGACAGACGTGCGCGCCATTATTGTGCCCCATGCAGGCTATGTCTTCTCGGGATCAATGGCAGCCAAGGCATATATGCGCATCAATTCGGCGCAACGCTATAAGCGCGTGTTCCTGTTGGGACCGAGCCATAAGGCAGCCTTCGACGGCGCATCCGTTAACAGTCAGTTCGGCGCTTACGCCACGCCCCTTGGCGATGTGGCAGTCGACCTCAACGTATGTGAGAGTCTGCTCCGTGCCGACAGTGTGTTCTGCTGTCTGCCAAAGGCTCACGACGGCGAGCACTGCCTTGAGGTGCAGTTGCCTTTCTTGCAGTGCCGTTTTGACAAGGTGCCGCCGATAGTGCCTATAATAATAGGTACGCAGGACATCAACAAACTGGAGCGTGTGGCAAAGGCATTGCAGCCATATTTCACTGCCGACAACCTGTTTGTCATAAGCAGCGACTTTTCTCATTATCCCCGTTACACCGATGCCCTTGATGTTGACGGCATCACGGGGCGAGCCATTGAGAAAGCCTCGCTCACCGAGTTTATCGCCGCACTTAACGACAACGCCTCGCGCCACATATCCAACCTCTACACAAGCGCCTGCGGACAGTCGCCCATAGCCGTGCTGCTCATGATGATGGGCAACGGCGGCGCGCTCACAATGGAGCATCTGGGATATTGCAACTCGGGCGACTCGCCTTATGGCGACCACGACGGCGTTGTTGGCTATCATGCCTTTGCCGTTACGGGCGGAAAGACCAAGGATAACACAACTGAAAACGACACGGCGTTCAGTCTTACGGCCGACGAGAAGCGCACCCTGCTCAGCATTGCGCGCCGTACAATAGAGAACGAACTGAATGGCAGCGGCCTTCAGCCGTGCGACACCACACAGCTTGACGATACGCTCAAGGCACGCTGCGGAGCCTTCGTGACGCTTACTTCAGGCGGCCGTCTGCGCGGATGCATAGGCAATCTTGTCGGTCACCGTCCGCTTTATGCCACGGTTATGGCAATGGCCAAGTCGGCAGCCTTCGAGGACCCTCGCTTTTATCCAGTGCGCAAGGACGAGCTTGACGGCATAAAGATAGAGATATCCGTGCTGTCGCCTCTGCGCCGCATATCGTCTATAGACGAGTTTCAGCTCGGCCGCCACGGTCTGTTTATCGTCAAGGGAGCCAGTTCGGGCACCTTCCTTCCGCAGGTTGCCGGCGAGACGGGATGGACAAAAGAAGAGTTTTTCGGCCACTGCTCGCGCGACAAGGCAGGACTTGGCTGGGACGGATGGCGCGATGCCGAGCTGTATGTTTATGAAGCTGAAGTGTTCAGCGAGGACGACCTGAAATAAAACATTATGAGTATGGAGCGTGAAGCCGAATATTATGAAGTTGCCGGAGGCGGCAATGTAGTGTGCCGTCTGTGCCCTGTCTCTTATACACATCTGACGCTGCCGCCTTGCCGACGGCGAGCGGGGCAGATGCCGCGGCAGGGTTAACCGCGGCGGCCGTCTCATTGCCGAAGGCTATGGCCGTGTGTGCGCTTTGCAGATAGATCCCGTTGAAAAGAAGCCGCTGCTGCATTTTCATCCCGGCGGCAGCTGTCTGTCACTGGCTGTGGCAGGCTGCAATCTTTCGTGCCTTAACTGTCAGAACTGGAACATCTCGCAGGCGTCGCCTGCCGGCGTTCCTTACCGGCATCTCAGCGCTGGCGACGTGGTTAGGCTCGCTGAGGCGAACGGATGCGGCATGGTGGCATACACCTACACCGAACCGCTCACATGGTATGAGTTTACGCGCGACTGCGCCGTGGCGTGCCATGAGCGCGGACTTAAGAACATACTCGTTACGGCAGGCTATGTCAACCCTCGTCCGTTGGCCGCTCTGCTGCCTTATATCGATGCCGCCAACGTAGACCTGAAGTCGTTTTCCGACGACATCTACCGCTCTGTCAGCGGCGTTCGCCTAGCTCCTGTGCTTAACACGCTTAGGAGCATGCTCGGTGCCGGCGTGTGGCTTGAGATGACCAACCTCATTATACCCGGCGTCAACGACGACATCGGCATGATATCCCGTATGTGCCGCTGGCTTGTCGACAACGGCTTTGCCGACTGTCCTCTCCATTTCAGCCGTTTCTTTCCGCAGTACAAGATGCAGGGCAGCATGTCGGTGCTTGCCTCCACGCCCATGGGCGTTAAGGACGGGGCTGCCCGCTTTGAGCCTACGCCCGTTTCTGTTCTCATAGAGGCGCGTCGCGTGGCTTATGCTGCCGGCATGCATTATGTGTATATAGGCAACGTTGCGCTGCCCGGCGCCTCAGATACCTTCTGTCGTCATTGTGGCGCTCGCGTCATAAGCCGCTGCGGCTATGATGTAGACGTGCGCGGTTTCAGCGGCGAGTGCCCCGAATGTGGCGCAAAAATAGCAGGCGTTTGGTAGGTCGTTGATACATAAATAATGCGTAACTGCAACTTTAAATAAGAGCGAAAAAACGGCTGTAAATGACATTAAAACGTTAAAAGAAATAAAACAATAAACGGTTGTAACAGGAAATATAGGTAAAGAGCAGAAAAGATATGATATTTATGATGACCAAAAGTCTAAAAATATGATATCTGTTAAATTAAAATTCAGGCCTTCTTTACACTATAGCAAAGAAGGTTCGCTTGTATTCCAGCTGATTCACGAGCGTGCGGTTCGTCGAATCACGAGCAAATACAAGATTTATAATGATGAATGGGATGATTTTAACGGTCGTATCATACTTCCTGCAAAATCATCACCGCGTTATGAACATTTAAATCTCATACGGTTTAATGTCGAATGGGAACTCCAGCGGATGAAGGGTATAATAAAAAATTATGCCTTATCCGGACGTCAGTTGTCGCTGGACGATATGGTAGACATACTCTTGCCTGAGGACGATACCGGGCAGAGCGTCTTTAATTTTATTCATTACCAGATTGTCTACAAAAGGAAACTTGGTAAAATCAGGTCGAGCGAGACCTACAAGTCAACTCTTAACAGCTTTATGCGTTTCCGCGACGGGGTTGACCTGCCTTTCAGCATGATCGACTCAGAGCTGCTCGAACTTTATGAAGCCCAGATGCTGGGCCGTGGCCTTTCGCGCAACACCACGTCGTTCTACATGCGTATATTGCGCACAAACTATAAAATGGCGGTGGAGCGGGGACTCACTCACGACTGCCGTCCCTTCAGGCATGTCTATTGCGGAATGGACAAGACCATGAAGCGGAGCATCTCTTTCGGCGATATCAAAAAGATAAAGGAGCTGGACCTGTCTGGGAAACCGGTCAGGGAATATGCCCGCGACATGTTTATCTTCAGCTTCTGCACCCGCGGAATGTCGTTCGTGGATATGGCTTATCTCAAGAAGAAAGACCTGCGCAACGGTTATCTCACTTACCGGCGAAAGAAGACCGGGCAGCTGCTCGTCATTGAATGGACAAGGCAGATGCAGGAAATACTTAACAAGTATAAGCCCAACAAGACCAAGTATCTGTTGCCCATAATAAAACGTGAGGACGGAAGCGAGCGACGGCAATACCAAAACCAGATGATGAAGATAAACAGGCACCTTAAAGAGGTGGCAGACATGGCTCATCTGTCGGTGCCGCTGTCGCTTTATTACAGTCGCCACAGCTGGGCAACGATAGCACGCGGAAAGGACATTCCGCTCTCGGTAATCAGCGAAGGACTCGGACATGAGTCGGAAACAACCACCCAGATATATTTGGACTCGATAAAGTCGTATGAGGTTGACAAAGCCAATAGGAAAATATTGAAGGGTCTTTGAAGTGATATAAAAGATGTTTTTGGGATAAATGATGATGAATATTTGTTTAGAGAAATGGGAAAACGTAAATAGGCAAATATATATCATGTCAGGAGCATAAGGTTAAAACTGTAGTCGCTAAATATTTATGAACGTTGCATATTATTATTCCTAAATTTATTTATACACAAAAAATTCACTTCATTTTTCATTCTTGAGAGAATGAATTATATAATCCTTAAAAGATTAAATTTGTTTCACGAAAAAGACCATCTCCTAATATGAGACGGTCTTTTGTTTGCAAAGATACAAAAAATAAATTCTCATACAATTATTTTAACATTTTTATTCTGACTTTTCATTAAAAGTGTTTGTTTGTTGATATTCAACAAGCAAAAGTTACAATAAAAAGCCTTTAAATATCAATGTTTCACGAAAATGACTATCTCATATTAGGAGATAATCACAAAAAAGACTAGGTGATGAAAACTTTACGGATATGAGGTCATTTTGACAGAAGCGTTTTAAAATGCTTAGAGAGAATGAGAGAAACTTTAATACAATAATCCATAACTGCTTATTATACTGTATTTTACAGGCGTAGGCAGGACTAGAAAGTATACCTTGCTATAACCTATGACCAACTGCCAACATGTTAATATTGAAGACACAAAAGAACAAATTTATACATTTACAATAGGTGATAAACCTCAATGGTTCGTGATGCGCGACCTTAAGCGCGCCAACACAAAACTCCCGGCATATAAGATGCTGAGTGACATGAATTTTGAGATTTTTACACCTATGACATGGAAAGTGAGACTTGTCAACGGAAAGCGTGTTCCGCTGAAAGTGCCGTTTATGCAAGATCTTTTGTTCGTACATGTGTCGCGTAGGATGCTTGACCCTGTGGTTGAGCGCGTAAGCACGCTGCAATACAGGTTTATGCGTGATGGACTGAGGACGCCCATGACAGTGAGAGATGCCGACATGGAGCGCTTTATTCGTGCCGTTGAGGCTGCCGATAATCCTAAATTTTATGCTCCTGATGATATAAAGCCGAGCATGATAGGCAAAACGGTGCGCATAATCGGTGGACCACTGAACAATTATGTTGGAAAGTTGCAGAAGATACAAGGTTCTAAAGTTAAGCGTCTCTTCGTTAGTCTGTCAAACCTGCTGACAGCATCTGTTGAGGTGAACCCTGATTATATTCAGGTTTTGTAGGCAAATTTCATCACCGCGAATCACCCTTCTTCATCTCCGCCTGTAGTTAATTTGGCAACATAGAGAAACAGAGGGGAAATTTATACATATAAACCCGACAAAAAGGTGAAACACACCTTTATAAGTAAAAACGATTGATTGGAAATAATTTAGATGACTGCACAACAGGAAAATACAAAACGGATAGCCAAGAACACCCTGATGCTCTATGTCCGCATGCTTTTCGGTATGCTCGTCTCGCTTTACACCTCACGCGTGGTGTTGCAGGCTTTGGGCGTGGAAGATTATGGTATATATAATGTTGTTGGCGGCGTGGTGGCAATGTTCTCTTTATTGTCTGGTTCCTTATCTGCAGCTGTAAGCCGTTTTTTGACTTTTGAGTTGGGCAGGAAAGATTTAGAACGTTTAAAAAAAGTTTTTTCTTCAGCATTATGTGTACATGCCTTATTGGCTCTTGCCGTCTTTATTCTATCAGAAACAATTGGATTATGGTTTTTGAATTATAAGATGAACATATCTGCTGAACGAATGATTGCTGCTAATTGGGTATTTCAGTTTTCCTTATTTTCATTTCTGTTAGGGCTATTCAGTGTTCCTTACAATGCTTCAATCATTTCCCATGAACGGATGGGCATTTTTGCCTTTGTTGGTATTGGGGACACTATTTTGCAGCTGTGTATTGTCCTGCTCATTGCTTATGGTGGAATAAATGCAGATAAGTTGATTCTTTATTCAGGTCTTTTAGTGCTAAAAGGATTGTTGTTTCAGCTTTTCTATTTTTATTATTGTCGTAAGTCTTTTGAGGAATGTCGTTTTAGATTGGTTCTTGATAAACCCTTACTGAAAGATATGACAGGATTTGCGGGTTGGAATTTTATTGGGGCATCATCGGCTATCTTGCGTGACCAAGGTGGTAATATACTCTTAAATCTATTTTATGGCCCAACTTTAAATGCTGCACGCGGAATCGCAAACCAAGTTAACAATGCTATAGGTGCATTTGTCGGTAACTTTATGGTGGCATTAAATCCTCAAATAACTAAATCATACGCAGCAGCGGAATATGACTATACGTTTTCATTGATTTTCAAGGGGGCACGATTTTCTTTCTATTTATTATTGTGGCTGGCTCTCCCGGTTTTATTGAACACTAAATATATATTATCTATTTGGTTGAATGTAGTACCGGAGCATGCTGTATTTTTTGTTCAGCTTGTTTTGATATTCTCAATGTGTGAAGCAATTTCCAATCCATTGATTACTGTTATGTTGGCTACAGGTAAAATCCGAAATTATCAGATAATCGTAGGAGGATTGCAGATGATGAATTTTCCGTTATCGTATTTGTTCTTGAAGATGGGCTTCTTGCCTGAAGTGGTTGTCATGATAGCTATTGCCCTTTCATTAGTTTGTTTAGTCGCACGTTTAATCATGTTACGCGGTATGATTCAATTGCCGGTATCTCGTTTCTTACATAATGTGTGCGGTAAAATTCTTTTGGTAACTGTATTATCAGTTATTATTCCTCTACTCGTCCGTTGGAAATTACCTACCAATCTGTATGGATTAATAATATCTTGCATTATCTGCCTGATTTGGACGGCAGCTATTCTTTTTATATTTGGATGTTCTGTTTCTGAACGGAGATTTTTGAGAGATAGGTTGCATGCTTTATCAGTAAAATGGTTAAATAGATGATAACAATAAAAGATAAATCTGCTTGCTGCGGATGTAGTGCATGTGCCAGTGTTTGTGCCCATCATGCTATTACAATGAGGCCGGATGGTATGGGCTTCTTATATCCAGAAGTAGATAAAAGCAAATGTATAGACTGTGGTCTCTGTAATCAAGTATGCGCATTTAACGATGATTATGACAAATCAAGAAACTTAGCGGAACCAGATGTTTATGCTGCACGCCACAAAGATATAAATGAAATTAATAGTAGTAGAAGCGGTGCAGTTTTTATAGCTTTATCTGATTGGATATTAGAACAAGGAGGTGTCGTGTATGGCGCTGGCTATGAAGACCACTTTCGTGTTGTACATAAAAGAGCTACAAATAAAGAACAACGTGATGAGTTTAAGGGAAGTAAATATGTACAAAGCGATTTGAAAGATACATTCTGCCAAATAAAAAAGGACTTGAAACAGGGATATAAGGTAATGTTTTCTGGGACTCCGTGTCAGACGTCAGGACTATTGTCTTATTTGAAACTATTGAAACAAGATATCTCTCTATTATATGTCGTGGATCTTGTTTGCCATGGAGTGCCAGCTCCTAATGTATGGCGTGATTATCTCAAATATATCGAAAAGAAATATCATGCAAAAATAACTGCTGTTAATTTTCGTGATAAATCGCAATTTGGTTGGGCAGCGCATAAAGAGTCTTTCAAATTAGATGATAAATATGTATGTACATCTACTTATTCTGATTTGTTCTGTAAATGTATTATGTTCCGTGATTCTTGCGGAGTATGTCATTTCGCTAATTTGAAGCGGCCATCTGATTTGACTATTGGTGATTTTTGGGGTTGGGAAAAGGTTGATCAACATATTAATACCGATAACAAAGGAGTCTCTTTGCTGTTAGTTAATACGGAGAAAGGCCGTCGTTTATTCTCAGAAATCGAAAATCAAATCAATTATCTGAAAAGCGATAGTAGACATTGCTTACAACCAAATTTGGAGCATCCGTCTTTAATAAATCCATTAAGAACAGAATTCGAACAGAATTTTATATCGCGAGGATTTGTCTATTGTGCTAAGAAATATGGAAACATTGGTCTCAGCCATCGGATATACAGTCTCCTTAGAAAGGTGAAACATAAAATATTAGGATAATGAAAATTGGAATATTCACATTTCATTGTGCAGCTAACTATGGAGCCGTATTGCAGACTTACTGCTTACAGGAAGTCTTAAAAAGTATGGGACATGAAGTCTATGTTATAGATTATCGTCCAAAATCGTTGAAAATACCATATAAAGTATTCTTTTACAATCCAAATTGTTTTCCTTCGAATTTAGCTAAGATTAAGGGATTTTTAAGAGCTTGTTTAGTTGCTCCTATACGTTGGAAACGTAATAATGTTTTCTCACAATTTATTAATCATAATTTAAATCTTTATCAAATGAATCTGAATGATGAGTCCAATGATTTCGATGCTTTTGTCTTTGGTAGCGATCAGATTTGGAATCCTAAACTTTCTGATGGATTTGATAATATTTATTTAGGAGATTTTCCTGCAGCGAAAGGGAAAAAATTGATTGCTTACGCAGCAAGTGCAGGGAGTATACTTAATTTTTCTGCTGAAAACATAGATTATTTTTTATCAAGACTTCGGCATTTTTATAAAGTTACCGTTAGAGAGAAGTCTTTAGCAGAGTATATAAATCGTAAATCTTCTATAATTTCTAAAATCGTATTTGATCCTGTTTTATTGGCAGGATCTATTCCATTATATAAATTGTTGAATAACAAAAAAATAAAAGGAAGAAGTCAGAGAAAACCATATTTATTGCTATTTCAATTAGGTCGTAATGAACATATTGCATATTATGCAGCTACTGTGGCAAAATCTAAAGGGCTTAAATTAATTGAAGTTGTAACAATGTGTGAATCAATATTTAATAGTAATATTAAACAAACTTTATCTGTTGAGCGACTCTTGTCATATTTTATTGGGGCATCTTACATTATGACATCTTCTTTTCATGGAACAATACTTTCTATATTATTTAATAAGCAATTTAATACAATTTCAGTTAATGAAAGTATGGATGAAAGATCTTTATCTTTACTCGAACAGTTACATCTGACAGACAGAATGTTACATGTCGATGATAAGCCATCATCAAGTTTTATTGATTATCATGCTATCCATCATTTATATAATAAGAAGAAAACAGAATCATATAATCTTCTTAATGATTTATTATCATGCCATTAATTTCTATTATTGTTCCTGTTTATAACGTAGAGAAATACTTATCCCGTTGTATCAACAGTATTCTTGTACAGTCATTGACTGATTTTGAGTTGTTGTTAATAGATGACGGCAGTACTGATAAATCTGGAGAAATATGCGATGAATATGCTGCAAAAGATCAACGAATCAACGTCTTTCATAAGACAAACGGTGGTGTCAGTTCAGCACGTAATTTAGGGCTTGATTATATTAAAGGTGAATTGATCACATTTGTAGATGCTGATGATTTTGTTAGGGAGTTTTATTTGACCCATTTATTAAAACATTCTCAAAAGCCTGTTGATTTGGTAATCTCTTATGCGGAGATTTACAACGGAGATAATGTCCAAAAAGAATCATATCCTTCTAAATTAGTAGACGATACTAATTTCGAGGTCATGTTCATAGAGAATGATATGCATTGGCACACTTCTCCTTGGAGCAAGTTGTATAAGAGCTGTCTCTTATACACATCTGACGCTGTCGACGATCGCATAAGT
>ENA-OZHK01000621-OZHK01000621.1-human-gut-metagenome-genome-assembly--contig:-NODE-621-length-9649-cov-6.253596_pt1 | contig 9649 bp, 8 predicted proteins | sample MGYA00244048_ERZ653690 | MGnify/ENA primary metagenome ERZ653690 (study PRJEB26926, sample SAMN06165197) | human gut metagenome | biome: ENVO:00009003; feature: ENVO:2100002; material: ENVO:00002003...
ATATTAACCAGAATAAACTAATTATATATCATTGCTATTTAAACATAGAAGGGTATGAAAAAAATAAAATCATTTTATTATGAAATTGTAATTTCAAAAATTTATATGCTGGAAAAATACAAACAAGAATTTGATGAAAGAAACATATACAACGGAATTTGGGGAACTTTACAAACACTTTTCGTATTTACTGCTTGCATAATTCTTTTTATACTCGTACATATATGCGGAATTCCACAATACAAATTAAGTATAGCTTTAGGTACAGTTATCTTATGTCTAATAGTTGTCAACGCGATAATTAAAAAACTAAAACAAGACAGATATGTTCAAATAATCCATGAAGAATATTTAAAAATGAATGTAGAAGAAAGAAAAAAACATTATAAGCGTGGATTATGGAAAGTAATACCTATATTCTTTTATCCTATTATAATTATTGCGTTCTTAAAGCTGATAACTGTAATCTTTTAAGTTGACTCTTTCAGTTGCAACTGTTTATAAACAAGTACCTATGAAAGCAATACAAAACTGCTTACAGAAAATAGTTATCTATAAAATATATTCATTAGAAAAGCAAAAAATGGAATATAATGACAATGAAGTATATAATCACATAGGAGTAGGTTTTTTGATTGTATTCTCATATATAGTAGTCATATTGCTTTTTTTATCCGTACGATTATTTAATGAATTGAGAAACAATTCCACACTTGTTGTTTGCGTTACAATATTATGTTTTTCGACTAAGTATTTTTTCGTAAAACATTTAAAACAAAAAAATATGTTCAGGCAATTCACGAAGAATATTTACAAATGGATTTAAAGGAAAGAAAGGAAAACTATAAAGTGGGATTATATTACGTTGTATTTGTTATTTTATTTCCTCTATTCAGCATACTAGTTATGGAATTAATAGAGTTTATTACGGATAATTGATTGAAGCGTCCTTTGACCTATCTTTGTATAAGATACCTATCAAAATTGATATTCAGTTTCTTGCCTTGAAAGAATAACCTTTCAAAAAAACATACTATGGAAACAAAGAAAAGATATCCGTCACGGTTACAAATCCGGTTTTTGTGGCTGCTTGTTACCTTGTTTGCGACAACCTTTGTGTATGCCCAAAATTCGAACGATTCCATTATAGTAGATACATTGGCTTCGGGTGAACCTGTTTACAATTGTGGAAAAGTGGACCAAAAGCCAGAGTTTCCAGAAGGAATAAAGACTTTATCACTGAATCATCTGCATATTTATTACAAGAGTGATCGGTACTATGGTAATGATGTGGGCATATGTGGAATAGTACAATTCGTAATTGATAAAGATGGAAATGTAAAGAACCCCAAGATACTCCGCAGCTTGGATTTTTCTCCAAAGTTTAAGTCACTGGTTCTTCGTTCAATCAGCATTCAGCCTCGCTGGAAACCAGCCTTGCTAAACGGTAAGGCAGTAGCGACAAATTATGCTGTACCTATAAAACTTTTACCGATGGTACCCAAGGCCAATGACATTGCTTCTGTAATGAAATCTATGCTCGATTTGTGCAATACGTCATCGTGGGACAATGTATGGATAGATATCGAAGGCAAAAAGTCAGATTCTCACTTTTTAAAGACTATCGACCCCAATAACTTCCAATATTTTCTTGTTTTGAAAAACACTGCTTCTGTTACTCATTTTACTTCGGACCCGAAGTATAAGGCGGTCTTATTGATAACTCTGAAGAAAAGCAAATAGCTTAATCCCCACATTACAATAGACACAACCACCAACAAAAACACCCCTGAAAGTCTTCAGCATCCGACTTTCAGGGGTGTTTTTATGAAATACTTATACGGTCGTCCCTTTACAACCGATTTTTGTAAATGCTTGCCATCAGCTTCTGGTACTGATTCTCCAGCTCCATGTAAGCCTGCAAGTTACGGTATACGTTGTCGGCTTCCGTATAGTAATCGATGATGGAAAGTTGTCCTGCGGTAACGGCTTCTTTCAGCATGTCCAGTGTTTGATGCATCAGTTCCACGTCGTATGCCTGCATGGCGGTAGTCAACTGCTGCATTTCGTTGAACTGACTCTGCACCTGAGCTTCTGCCTGCAAGCGGGCATTATCCAACTGATACTGGGCACTGATAGCTTGTGCACGGGCTATCTGGTGTTTCTTCCGGTTCGAAAAGATCGGTAAACTTCCTCCGATAAGGAAGCCGTTACTCTTTTCATCGAGTGAAGTATTGCGACGATAGCCAATTTCCAGTTTCGGCAACCAGCTTTGACGACTTACACTGATGTTCTTCTCGGCAGCACGTGCGGCAGCATCGGCAGCCTGCAACGTGGCATCGGTAGCCATTACCTCGTCGTATAGGGCGTTATAGTCTGTCAACGCTTCCACTTGCGGATAATCACGTGAAGTAAAGTTTACCGGAAGATTGCCGTTCATGGCGAGCAACTGCTGCAAGGCGGTACGATGAGCAGCGTTATTCTGCGAAACTTCTGTCTGCACACTCATCCGTTCCATCTTGATTTTATTGACTTCCAGTATGCCGGCATCCCCTTCTTCCAGTCGCTTTTCGAACAAGGCAAGCAGTTCGTCGGCATTCTTTTTCCGTTCCTCCAGCAGACCTTGCTGCTTGTTCAGCATCACAAGGTCGAGGCAAAGATTCTTGGCATTCAGCAGTATATTGCGACGGGTAGCCTCGTACTGACGGTGAAGGGCTTCACGCTGCAACTTTCCCGAACGGCTGCGTGCCGCATACAAAGTAGGGAAGTCGAACCCTTGTGTCACGACCAGTTCCGAACTCGACATGCCGGTGATGCCTCTGGTATAAAACGGACTGTATTCCACCGACGGGTCTTCCAGATTGTTCTGCGTCTGGACTTCCAGCTGGGCAGCACGGGTAGCCTGCTGCTGTGCCTGCAATTCTTTATTATTCTGTTCTATCTGACGGAGCACCTCGTCGATGCCCTGTGCCTGCATGCCTGCCGTAAAGAACAGGCATGCGGCCAATGTGATATAGGTATGTTTCATAATTACTGTTTATTAGCATCTGACTTCTTGCGGTTCATCAGTTCGTATACGATCGGAATGATGAATGCATTCAGGAAGGTCGAGGTAAGCAGACCTCCCAAGATAACCTTTGCCATCGGGCTCTGGATTTCGTTGCCGGGCAGATCGCCACGCAAGGCAAGCGGTATCAAGGCCAGAGCAGACGACAAGGCGGTCATCAGAATCGGGTTCAGACGGTCGAGTGAACCGTGGATAATGCTTTCACGTACTCCCATGCCCTGCTCGTCGCGCAAGGTATTGTAATGGCTGATCAGCAGCATACCGTTACGGGTAGCGATACCGAACAGCGAAATAAATCCGATGATAGCCGGAATGCTGACTTCACCCGTGGTAAACAGCAGGGCGAAGACACCACCTATCAGGGCAAGCGGCAGATTCAAGAGGATCACCCCACTCTGCGAGGCGTTGCGGAACTGTACATACAGCAGCAGGAAGATGACCACGATACTCATCAGGGAGGTAAGCAGCAAGGTACGGCTGGCGGCCTGCTCGCTTTCAAACTGTCCGCCGTATTCGATGTGATAACCTTCGGGCAAGTGTATCTTTTCGTTTACCCGTGCCTGAATATCGTTTACCACACTACGCAGGTCGCGTCCGCTGGTGTTGGCCGAGATGACAATCTTACGCTTAACGTTCTCACGGTTGATGGTATTCGGTCCCATAGCCGATTCCACACGTGCCACATAGCTCAGCGGTATCTTGCGTCCCTGGGCATCGTCTATCATCAGGTCCTTGATGCGTTCCATCGAGCCACGATTGTCTTCTGCCGCACGCACCACGAGGTTGAACGATTTTCCATTCTCGTATACCTGAGAAACCACTTCACCTGCCATGTTCACCGTAACAAACTCATTGAACTGTGCCAGTGAAATGCCATACTTGGCAAGCATCTCGCGGCGAGGCACAATCTTCAGTTCCGGACGCTCTACCTGCTGCTCCACGTTCAGGTCGGCAATGCCTTCCACATCCCGTATCGCATCCTTTATCTGGTTACCCAGAGAGAACATCTTGTTCAGGTCGTCGCCGAAGAGCTTGATGGCGATGCTTGCCTGCGTACCACTCAGCATGGCATCGATACGGTGACTGATAGGTTGTCCGATTTCAATGTTGGCTCCAGTCAGTACCGACAACTTACGGCGTACGTCTTCCAGCACTTCCTTGTGTGAACGACCGTCCAGTTCGAACGGAGCTTCTATCTCGGATACGTTTACACCCAGTGCATGCTCGTCGAGCTCGGCACGTCCCGTCTTGCGCGCTACGGTCTTGATTTCGGGAATGCTAAGCAGCAGTTCTTCTGCCTGACGACCGATTTTATCGGATTCCTCCAGCGAGATGCCGGGCAGCGAACTGATGTTGATGGTAAACGAACCTTCGTTGAAGGACGGCAAGAAGCTGTGTCCCAACGTAAAGAATGCTCCCAGTGCAACCACAAACAAGGCAATGGTACTGCCCAACACTGTTTTCTTATGTCCCAAAGCCCAAAGCAGTCCGTGTTCGTAATGCTTTTTCAGCCATACGGCAATGAAGGCTTCTTTCGGCAGTCCGTCTTTCTTGAAGTTCCCACCTAACAGGTAGCTACAGAGTACCGGAGTCAGGGTCAGGGCAACGACCGTCGAAGCAAACAGTGACACGATGAATGCGATACCCAGCGGAATCAGCATTCGGCCTTCCATACCGCTCAGGAAGAACAGAGGCACGAAGCTCACTACAATGATCAGCGTAGAGTTGAGGATAGGCATACGTACCTCGCGTGAGGCATGGAACACCACATCCAGCACGGGCTTGCGTTCACCAACGGGGAGCATGCGGTTTTCACGCAGGTGCTTCCATACGTTCTCCACATCGACAATGGCATCGTCTACCAGCGAACCGATGGCAATGGCCATACCTCCCAAACTCATGGTGTTGATGCTGAGTCCCATATAGTGCAGTACCAAGATTGCGATAACCAGCGACAGCGGAAGGGTTACCAGCGAAATGATGGTGGTACGTGTATTGGCAAGGAACAAGAAGAGTACGATGACCACAAAGATGGCTCCCTCGTAAAGAGATTCCTGTACGTTGCCGATAGAGCTTTCGATGAAACGCGACTGACGGAACACGTCGGTAGAAACCTTTACGTCGGGCGGAAGATTCTTCTGCAAATCCTTCAAGGCTGCCTCCAGTTTCTCGGTCAGTTCGATGGTTCCTGTATTGGGCTGTTTGGTGACGGTGATCAGTACGGCGGGCTTTCCCTTTTCCGAAGCCAGTCCCAGCTTGGGCTGCTGAGCTCCTATGCGTACGTCGGCTATGTCTTCCAGCGTCACCGGAGCACCGTCGATGGTCTTGACTACCGAGCGTGCCATCTGGCGAACGTCGTCGGTAGAAACCACGCCACGCACGATGTATTCGTTGCCGTATTCATAAATCACTCCACCGTTGGTGTTCTGGTTCATGCCACGGGTTACTGCCATCACTTCACCCAGTGTTACACCGTAGTGTTTCATGCGTTCAGGATGCAGCAGTATCTGATATTCCTTGATGTCACCTCCTAATACGGCAACCTGTGCCACACCTCCGGTAGACAGCAGGCGCGGACGGATGGTCCAGTCGGCAAGGGTACGCAAGTCGAGCATGGAAGTGCTGTCGGCTGTCAGTCCCACAATCAGCAGTTCCCCCAAAATAGACGACTGAGGGCCGAGGGTGGGATTGCCTACGTTGTCGGGAAGCGATTCTCCCACGGCTGCCAGCTTCTCGGAAACAATCTGACGCGCCAGGTAAATGTCGGTACCCCAGTCGAACTCTACCCACACCACGGAGAAACCCGTTGTAGACGATGAACGTACGCGGCGTACTCCCGTGGCACCGTTTACGGCTGTTTCAATCGGGAAGGTAACCAACTGCTCCACCTCCTCGGCAGCCATGCCTCCCGCTTCTGTCATCACCACCACGGTAGGAGCGTTCAGATCGGGAAACACATCCACTTCGGTATGAAACGCCGTATAGGTACCTCCTATCAGCAGCAAGACCGAAGCGACCAGAACCAGCAAGCGGTTCTGCAATGAAAAATGTATGATTTTATTCAGCATAATACTCTAATAAATGATATCCGTATCTGATAAATACTACCCGCACATCAATGGTTGTGGGTGTGTGCAGGAATCGCATTGCTGGCAGCAGCCAGTTTCACGTGCATGGCTCCGGCGGTCACGACTTTCTCGCCTCCCTTCAGTCCTGAAAGGATTTCTACACGGGTACCGTCGCTCATGCCGAGTTTCACTTCCTGCTTCTTGTATCCTTCGGCATCTACCTGAAGGTATACAAAGTTCAGTCCCTGTTCTTCGGTAATGGCCGAAACGGGCAGACTGATGACTCCCTGCCGTTCTCCCGACAAGAGATAGACTTCGACGAAAGAGCCTGCCAGCATGTCGCCGCGGTTGTCAAATTCGAAAGTTACGGGAATATAGAACGATGCGTCGCCCGACGATTTGCCGTACGACAGCAGACGGCCTTTCAGGTCATCCAGCCGGTAGACCTTGTTATCGTAAGGAGTAGTGAAGTTGGCCGAAACAATCGATTTCAGTTCGGCATAATAACGCTCGGACACCTCAGCCTTCAGTTGCAGGCGACGCGTCTGAGTGACGGTCAGCAAAGGCTGTCCCACGGTCACGTAATCGCCTTCCTTTACCAGACACGACTTGACGTATCCTCCTATCGGCGACTTGACCGATACCCCCTTGCCGTCCTTGCTGGGCGAAAGGGCTTCGTAAGCAATACGGGCATTTTCATAATTTTCTTTCAGCAGACTGAAATCTTTCTGCGAAACGATCTGCTTGTCCACCAGCTTGGCAGCACGTTCGTATTCACGCTTGGCCGTTTCATAGGCGATACGGGCACGCTTCACGGCATCTCCTTCCTGAATATGCTGCGAAGAAACTGTCAGCAATGCTGTACCGGCGCCTACCTGCACCCCTTCGGTCAGCGGACGAGTAAAATTCACTACCCCCGACACACTTGCCACAACGGTAGCCTCATCGCCCTGAGCCGCCAGAATCTGTCCGCTGGTGGCAATCACACTCCGGAACGTACCGGGCTGTATCTCTTCTACCTTTACTCCGGCAGCCTTTGCCTTTTCCGGAGTCAATATAATTTCATCGGAATGAGCTGCATGCGTTTCCTTCGCTTCAGCCTCCGCTCCATGATCATGATCATGCTCATGGTCATGTTCTTCATGACCTCCACAAGCTCCCAGCATACACACTGCCAGAGCTCCCATCCATATATAACGTTTCATTTGAATGTAAATGTAATTAATGTATTAAACACAACGATTTAACTCTCCGTGCCACAAAGGTACGGATGTTCTGCTGCAACCGAGTTGCAGTCTTTCATACACGAATTACAGAAGCGGGGGGAGCGCGCAGTCCTGCTACCTGAACAAAATAATGCGCATGCAGGCTCTCTACATACAGCGCCCAGTCGGCATCAGCCTCATCAGCCGGTAGAGCCAGTACATGCAGTACAGGAATTAACGGATAAAGTATGGAATAAAAAGAATAATCGGGAGCAATGTCGGACAAATGCTGGTCGGGCGTACCGCACTGAAAATGAGTTACACAAGTACTACCGCACGAATGGCGGTCGGCATCATCACTATGATGCATGTTTCCGCTGCATGTTTCCGTGCTACCGTACGAAACCAGATCGGCCGACAAGCAGAATATTTCTGAATGATGATGGTGCGGAAGTACCTGGGCAACCAGCATCAGCATGCAGATTGCCAGCAAAACATACGATTTAAACTTCCGCGTCTTCATCAGTCTTTATATACAAAATAAAAATCAAGCATCTTCATCTCCTGTATCTTCCGACGCAGGAACCGTAACCAGCACCTTATCAATCCGGGCCCCATCCATATCCACTACTTCCAGCGTAAAACCATTCCATTCAAGGGTTTCACCACTCACAGGTATATGCTGCAGCTTTTGCAGGATCAATCCTCCTACAGTATGGTAACCGTCGGATTCAAACAAGTCACGACGGTCAAAGTAACACAAGAAATCATACAATGAACATTGTCCGTCTACCAGCCAGCCTTCCTTATTGACACGTTTAATGATATCTGGCTCATCTTCAGCCTCATCCATGTTGCCAACAAGTCCTTCCAGAATGTCACGCAAAGTGATGATCCCTTCACATGCTCCAAATTCATCACAGACCAAGGCGTGACTTATTCTTTTCTCCTTCATCTGTTCCAAAGCCTTGTATACAGTCATACTTTCATGAAAATAGACAGCTTCGTGGGTCAGATTGGAAAGATTGAAATCCGGTTCCGAAAGATGCAATACCAGATCTTTCAGATTGACAATACCTTTCACATGGTCCAGATCTCCTTTCGCTACCGGATAGAACTCATACAAGTTCTCCGTCAATACATTCTTGACTTCAGACGCTGTCATTTCTATATCCAGCCAAACAATATCACTTTTATGCGTCATGATGGAACCTACTTTCAGGTCGCCCAACAGAAACACACGCTGCATGATATCCTGTTCGACCGGCTGCACTTCACCATCCTCCGTACCTTCCTGAATGATTGACTTGATTTCCTCTTCCGTAACCTTATTGTCATTTTCCTTAATGCCCAGAAGATTGAATATCAGTTCGGTACTTTTCGCCAATAACCATACGAATGGAAGAGCTATAACCGACAATATACGCATCGGACGTGCCACCGTCTCAGCCGCACTCTCCGCAATACTCATGCCGATACGTTTAGGTACCAGTTCACCGAATATAATGGTAAGATAAGTAACAACCACCACAATGACACCTTGGGCAAGAGCGGCAGCATAAGAAGCCGAAACTCCCCACCCCTTCATGATTTCCGTAAACTCGACCGCTATCTTGTTTCCGGAATAAATACCGGTAAGAATACCTATTAATGTGATGCCAATCTGAACAGTAGAAAGAAAACGATCCGGATCATTCGCCAGCTTCAATGCGATTTTTGCTGATTTATTACCTTTTTTAGCGTCTGTAGATAAGCGGGATTTGCGGGCTGATATCAAAGCGACTTCCGACATAGCAAAAATCCCATTCAAAATTATCAGCCCGACAATTATGACTATTTCACTCATATTTAATAAAAAGATTTGGCACAAATATAAGGGAATGTTATACTTTTACCACAAACAGCTACTATAATTAAGGAGTTTTAACCAAAGGATACGCTCAATTTTTTCAAATCGAATAATTTATTGACCTTAACACAAATCCCTTTACACTTTAACCATTCATAAAACAGATGCAAATCAACCTTTTGCAAATCAGTATATTTTTTCTATTTTTGTCAAATCTAGAAACAAGCCTATGAAAAACACGATCATTATAACCTTGATTTTAATACTTATTTGCCACTACGGCAACGCACAACAAGTTTACAGATTCGATAATGACAAATTATCTTGCAACCAAATTAAAAGTCTGGCACAAGATGGCTATGGATTTATTTGGATAGCCACTGAAGACGGTCTTAATAAATTTGATGGGTGGACATTCACTAGTTATTTTCATGATGAAAATGATTCTACTGCATTAATC
>ENA-OZHK01000626-OZHK01000626.1-human-gut-metagenome-genome-assembly--contig:-NODE-626-length-9617-cov-5.254131_pt1 | contig 9617 bp, 8 predicted proteins | sample MGYA00244048_ERZ653690 | MGnify/ENA primary metagenome ERZ653690 (study PRJEB26926, sample SAMN06165197) | human gut metagenome | biome: ENVO:00009003; feature: ENVO:2100002; material: ENVO:00002003...
GATAATAAGATTTTATTTTTTTAATTTGTAACATTAAATAGCTTATTATTTCTAAAATCTATATACGATGGAATTAAATCAGACAAACCGCCCTATTACTGAGGCACCCGTGGACAGTATTCCCGAAGCTTCAGTCCCAACTCCTGAAGATTCTGAAAATGCTACAGTCTATGTACCCAAACAAACTCAGGAAGAAGTAATCAAACGCTTGTCAGAAATCAATGAAGATGCCTGCAACGCAGATAAGCAAGAAATCGATATACTAAAACAAACATTCTATAAATTACACAAGGCAGAACAGGAAGCTGCCAAAAAAAAATTTGTGGAAGAAGGAGGGAATCCGAATGACTTTGTTCCTTCGCCCGACCCGTTCGAAGAATCTTTCAAAGAAGTAATGAACTCTATAAAAGAAAAAAGGAGTGTCATGGCTGCAGAACTGGAACAACAGAAAGAAACCAACCTGCTAAGAAAAATGGATATTCTGAATAAGATGAAGGCTCTTACCGAAACCACTGAAGATACCGGTAAAATCTATAACGAATTCAAGCAACTGCAACAGGAATTTAATGATATAAAACTTGTTCCAGCAGGTAAAGTCAATGAATTATGGAAAACCTACCAGACATATACCGAAAAATTCTATGATATCGTCAAGCTGAACAACGAGTTCCGTGAATATGACTTCAAAAAAAATCTGGAACAAAAGACACATTTGTGTGAGGCTGCTGAAAAATTGGCTGAAGAGCCGGATGTCATCTCAGCATTCCACCAATTGCAAAAACTACATCAGGAATTCCGTAGCATCGGTCCGGTTGCCAAAGATTTACGTGAAAGCATATGGGCCAGATTCAAGGCGGCATCTACTGCTGTAAACCGCCGTCATCAACAACATTTTGAGATGCTGAAAGAAAAAGAACAGCAAAATCTGGATCAGAAGACCGTTATCTGTGAAATAGCAGAAGCCATGGAATATGATACGTTCAAGACTTTTGCCGACTGGGAAGACAAGACCCAAGAAATCCTGGCCCTACAGGCAAAATGGAAAACCATAGGCTATGCACCGCAAAAGATGAACGTTAAAATATTCGAACGGTTCCGTGCAGCCTGTGATGAATTCTTCAGACGCAAAGCTGCCTTTTTCAAGTCTATAAAGGAAAGCATGGCCGAGAATCTTGAAAAGAAAAAAGCTTTATGTGAAAAAGCCGAATCATTAAAAGATAGTACTGACTGGAAAACAACGTCCGAAATCCTTACTCAGCTACAAAAAGAATGGAAGACTATCGGCCCTGTCGCTAAAAAACATTCAGATGCGGTATGGAAACGTTTCATTGAAGCCTGTGACTATTTCTTTGCACAAAAAAATAAAGCAACCAACTCCCAACGTTCCGTCGAGCTGGAAAATATGGCAAAGAAAGAGGAAATAATCAAGAAACTCGCTGCCCTTGATGCATCTGGAACCACAGATGATTCAACAGCCCAGCAAACAAAAGACCTGATGAAAGAATGGAACACTGTTGGACATGTACCGTTCAAAGAAAAAGACAGACTTTACAATGAGTTCCATGGACTGATTGACAAACTATTCGACAAACTCAATCTGTCGGCTAGTGAAAAGAAATTGAACAACTTCAAATCAGGGCTAAGCAAAGGAGACAACTTATACCGCGACAGGGAAAAACTAGTCCGCACCTATGAAGGACTGAAAAACGATATCAAGACTTATGAAAATAATCTCGGATTCTTGAACTCATCATCCAAGAAAGGAAATTCATTAGTTACTGAAATCAACCGGAAGATTGAACGCCTGAAAGGTGATATGGAACTTGTTCTGAAAAAGATAGCTGCTATCGATGAAAAGCTAAAAGAACAATAATCACATTAACATAAAACCATATATCTAATACCATTGTCATGAAAGATTTAAACTAACCTTTCAATGACAATGGTATTTATGTATCCAAACAGAATCAACCAACAAAAACATATATGAAAGACAATAATGAAGAAATGTTTCCGATAGTAGACGAAGAAGGTAATATCACCGGAACCGCTACTCGTGGAGAATGTCATAATGGAAGCAAATTACTACATCCGGTAGTACACCTTCATGTATTCAACACTAAAGGAGAACTCTACTTGCAAAAACGTCCCGCATGGAAAGACATCCAACCCGGAAAATGGGACACTGCCGTAGGAGGGCATATCGATTTGGGAGAAAGCGTGGAAATTGCTTTAAAGCGCGAAGTAGAAGAAGAACTGGGCATCATAGATTTCACTCCTGAACCAATAGCTCATTATGTGTTTGAATCCAACAGAGAAAAAGAACTGGTATTCTGTTTCCGGACAACGTATGACGGCCCTATCTGCCCCAGTGAAGAAGTTGATGGAGGAAAATTCTGGACACTCGACGAAATCCGGAAAAATCTGGATCAAGGGATATTTACACCTAATTTTTCCAATGAATTCAAACGCCTAAATTTTTAAGCCACAACATTACACAAAACAATTGACTTAAATCAATATTTTACCAAACATTCCTAAAATATATCTCCAAAGACTGTATCCATTTTATAAAAATCTATAATTTTGTGTTGCAAAACATAAAATTATAGATTGCAATTCTAAGCATATAGAGAATTTGATAAAATTTGAAAACACTACAAAGACTAACTACACAAACAAAACAATTAATTACGCATACACAAAATTTAATTCATAAAAGCGATGGAAATGTGAAATAAATGAGGCTGAAGTACATTCAGCCTCATTTTATTCACTTAATATTTTATCTTATCCGTTTTCTTACCCCAGTCATCAAAAGCTTTTTTAGCTTCATCCGGCAATAAAACCTCTGATTTCAATTTCCTATCTTCCGGCTTTAAATCAAGTTCCTTATAAATAAAAGCATCATCAAATCCGATAGCAGCAGCATCGTGTTTATTATTCCCATAGTACATCCTATCAAGATGTGCCCAATAAATGGCTCCCAAACACATCGGACATGGCTCACAAGATGTATAGATCTCACATCCACTCAAGTCGAAAGTTCCTAATTTACGTGCTGCAGCACGGATTGCACTGACCTCAGCATGAGCGGTAGGATCACAATCAGGAGTCACACGGTTTACTCCCGTAGCGACAATTTCTCCATTACGGGCAATCACAGCACCAAACGGTCCTCCCCCCTTTGCAACATTTTCAATCGAGAGCTCTATAGCTCTCCTCATTAAATCCTCTTTTGTCATAGTCTTCTTCTTTTTGGTTTGCCTAAATATACAATAAAAATAATATATATAAAAACAAAATAAAAAAGTAACAAATACCCCTAAAGCCCCAACAAAAAAACTCCTGGCCGAAATGATTTTCGACCAGGAGTCCATCTTTATTTTGTATAAGTGTCTTCAAGCGAAAGAATTACATCATACCACCCATACCGCCCATACCTGGAGCAGACATCGGCATTTCCGGTTTATCTTCCTTCTTTTCTACAATGACACATTCTGTAGTCAGGAACATACCTGCGATAGAAGCGGCATTTTCCAAAGCCACACGGGTAACCTTTGCAGGATCAACCACACCGGCTGCATGTAAATGTTCGTATACATCTGTACGGGCATTGTAACCGAAATCACCTTTACCTTCACGCACTTTCTGTACAACGACAGCACCTTCCTTACCGGCATTGGCTACAATCTGACGAAGCGGTTCCTCAATGGCACGCTTGATGATTTCAATACCCGTCGTTTCATCGGCGTTATCACCCTTCATGCCTTCCAATGCATCGATGGCACGGATGTATGTTACACCACCACCCGGTACGATACCTTCTTCAATAGCAGCACGGGTAGCACACAACGCATCGTCTACACGGTCTTTCTTCTCCTTCATTTCTACTTCGCTGGCAGCACCTACATAAAGAACAGCTACACCACCTGACAATTTAGCCAGACGTTCCTGCAATTTTTCCTTATCGTAGTCTGAAGTAGAATTCTTGATTTCAGCCTTAATCTGGTTGACACGCTCCTGAATCAATTCCTTCTTACCGCCACCGTTCACGATAGTTGTATTTTCTTTGGTAATAGTTACCTTATCACAAGTACCCAGCATTTCAAGAGTAGCTTGTTCCAGTTTCAAGCCCTTTTCTTCGCTGATAACGACACCACCTGTCAATACGGCAATATCTTCCAACATGGCTTTACGACGGTCACCGAAGCCTGGAGCCTTCACGGCACAAATCTTCAACTGGCTACGCAGACGGTTGACAACCAAAGTAGTCAAAGCTTCACTATCTACATCTTCTGCAATTACCAATAACGGACGTCCGCTCTGAACAGCCGGTTCCAAAATAGGCAAGAAATCTTTCAAGTTAGAAATCTTCTTGTCATAAATCAGGATATACGGATGTTCCATCACGCATTCCATCTTTTCTGTATCTGTTACAAAGTAAGCTGACAGATAACCACGGTCGAACTGCATACCTTCTACTACACCGATAGTAGTATCTGTACCTTTAGCTTCTTCGATGGTAATCACTCCATCTTTTGAAACCTTACGCATAGCATCTGCAATCAATTTACCGATTACCGGATCATTGTTGGCTGATATGGTAGCAACCTGTTCGATCTTATCATAGTTATCACCTACAGTTTCAGCCTGAGCCTTGATAGATTCAACAACTTTGGCAACGGCCTTGTCGATACCACGTTTCAAATCCATCGGATTTGCACCGGCTGTCACATTCTTCAAACCAACGCCTACAATAGCCTGAGCTAAAACGGTAGCGGTAGTTGTACCATCTCCCGCATCGTCTCCGGTTTTTGAAGCTACCGATTTCACCAGCTGTGCACCGGTATTCTGAAATGGATCAGCCAATTCAACCTCTTTAGCTACAGTAACACCATCCTTTGTAATGTGAGGTGCACCGAATTTCTTTTCGATGATGACATTACGACCTTTCGGGCCTAATGTTACCTTTACAGCGTTAGCCAACTCATCTACTCCTTTTTTCAACTGATCACGAGCATCAATGTTAAAGAGAATATCTTTTGCCATAATAGTTTTCCTTTCTTTTAAAATTCTACATTAATTATCCAAGTACAGCCAAAACGTCACTCTGACGCATCATCAGATATTTAACGCCTTCATATTCAATCTCGGTACCGGAATATTTACCATACAGTACAGTATCACCAACCTTCAAGACCATTTCTTCATCTTTTGTTCCATGGCCTACTGCAACAACTTCACCCTGCAACGGTTTTTCTTTTGCTGTATCCGGAATAATGATACCACCTATTGTTTTTTCTTCTGCAGGAGCCGGAAGAATCAAAACTCTATCTGCTAATGGTTTAATGTTCATAGTGCTTTATATTTAATTGTTATTATTCTTTATATCCACTTGCCTTACGCAAGCGCAAGAAATATAACTAAAACCATGCCAAAACAACAGGACTGACAAAATGACGGATTTTTACTGACATGTATCCTTTTTAACTGACATATCATAAAACTACAATCAAAAGATTTCTTTATATTTGCCAACCATTCTTTTCAACACATAAAATATATGGAAACTATTTATTTCATTATAGGCATCATTATAGGAGCTGTAGCAGGATATCTGCTGGCATCCCGAAAATGCGGAATCCTAAAGTCACAACTGGAACTACAGCAGAACCATACTCAGGAACTGCTTAAAAACGAACAGCAAAATGCACAAACTCTCCTTAACCACGAAAAACAAGAGAAAACGATTCTTCAGCAAAAGACAGAAGAACAAAACCGGCTGCTGATGGACAGTCAGCAACGTATCGGGACATTACTTACTGAAAACAAGAACCTTGCTGACAAACTCAACCATCAGAAAGAAGAGATTGAAAATCTGCACAAACAGTTCCATCTTGAATTCGAACACATGGCCGATAAGATTTTCCAGCAGAAGGCAGAAACATTCAACAGACTCAGTACAGAAAGTCTGACCAACCTGCTGAAGCCTTTCGGAGAGAATCTGAAAGACTTCAGACATCAGGTAGAAGAGGTTTACGACAAGGAATCGAAACAACGTTTTTCACTGGAAGACCGGATCAAGGAACTGGTACAGCTCAACAAACAAATCAGTGACGACGCCAATAATCTGACCCGCGCCCTGAAAGGAGAATCAAAAATACAAGGAAATTGGGGAGAAATGATTTTGGAAACGATTCTTGAAAATTCCGGATTACGTGAAGGAGAAGAGTATTTCCGACAAGAATTCCTGAAAAATGAAAACGGGGAACCTATACGCAATGATCAGGGGCAACGTCTGCAGCCAGATATACTTGTCGTTTATCCGGACAACCGGCAAGTCATCATAGATTCTAAAGTTTCACTGACAGCTTACGCTAATTATGTAGGAACAGACGACAAATCCCAGAAGGAACAGTTCCTGAAAGCCCATCTGGCCTCTATCAGAACACATATTGATGAACTCAGCCAAAAAGACTATTCAAAATATGATATTTCATCACTTGACTTTGTCATGATGTTCATTCCCAATGAACCGGCATACGTCCTGGCACTGCAAAATGACCCGAACCTATGGAATTATGCCTACCAGAAAAAAGTCGTCCTTATGAGCCCGACAAACCTGATTGCGGCCCTCAGACTCGCCCTCGATCTATGGAAACGCGAATACCAGGAGAAAAATATCCAGGAAATAGTAAACAGAGGTACATCTCTCTATGAAAAGCTGGTCAGCTTTACCGATACATTCCTGAAAATAGGCGATAACCTGCGAACAGCCTCAACAGCCTATGAAACGGCTCTGAATCAATTGTCGGAAGGGAAAGGCAATGTAATCCGTCAAGCCGAAATGCTGAAAGAACTAGGCATAACTCCGAAAAAGAAATTTGCCTCCCGACTGCAAGATAAAAATACGGTGGACAATATATCAGATAAAAGTATGCCCACTCAGTCCATATAGAAACAAAAAGGAAGATTCCGCCTGCGCACTACTACAAGCATGAATCTTCCCTTTCTTTATATTTAATAAGAACTTCAATTTATAAAAGCTTCAGTTCACCGGTAAATATATCTATCTCCTCAGACCACCAAGGTCCGATACCGATACATGTCTTGGTCTCCACTCCATGAAACTCCGTTAATCCGGCATCTTCAATCATTGAAACAGGTATAGACGGATTCTCTTCCCGGATACGCTCATATAATGAAACAAGTTCTTCTTCCGATTCTACATACAAGCAAATCTTGGCATACATGCCATTCAGCCATTCGGCCAATGGAGAATCCTCACCATATGTCAGCCTATAAGTCACCTTCCCTTCTTTTTCAGTACGTGAAAAAAGTGACAGCAAAGCGTCGACCGAAGCATGAGCTCCCTGCGCAATCATCTTACCCTTCCGCATGTTCAGATCCTTGCGCATTACAATAACCTGCTTTACATTACGCGGTTTCATCTGCATTATCCTTTAACGGCAGCAACCAATTCTTCCGGTGTAACCATTGACTGTTCACCATTTCCCATATTCTTCAGCGTAAGTTTACCCTCCTTCATTTCGTTTTCTCCTACAATAGCGACAAACGGAATCATTTTACTGTTGGCATAACTCATCTGTTTCTTCATCTTGGTACTGTCCGGATAGATTTCGGCCCGGATACCAGCCGCACGGACCTTAGCCAATACAGGCAATACATAAGCAGCTTCTGCTTCACCGAAATTGACAAACAGCAGTTGGGTCGCATTTACAGATTCCTTCGGATACAGATCCAACTGGTTCAATACATCATAAATACGGTCGGCACCAAAAGAAATACCTACCCCCGACATACCATCCATACCAAAGACACCTGTCAAATTGTCATAACGACCACCTCCACTGATACTACCTATCTGTACATCCAAAGCCTTCACTTCAAAAATAGCCCCTGTATAATAGTTCAGTCCACGTGCCAAAGTAAGATCAAGTTCAACTTCCGATTTAACATCTAAAGAAGCTACGGTATTCAAGATAAATTCGCTTTCTTCAACGCCCTTCAAACCAATTTCACTGGTAGCAAGTACATTCTTCAACGTTTGAAGTTTTTCGTCATTCGACCCTTTCAGCATGATAATCGGCTGCAACTTATCTATAGCTTCCTGCGGAATACCTTTTGAAGCCAATTCTGCATTCACATTATCAAGCCCTATCTTATCCAGTTTATCAATCGCCACCGTTATGTCTACAATCTTATCAGCCTCACCGATAATTTCAGCTATACCTGTCAAGATTTTACGGTTATTGATCTTTATAGCCACCCGGATACCGAATTTATTAAATACGGTATCAATCATCTGTACCAGTTCCACCTCATTCAATAACGAATTACTACCTACCACATCGGCATCACACTGATAGAATTCACGGTAACGGCCTTTCTGAGGACGGTCGGCACGCCAAACCGGCTGAATCTGGAAACGTTTGAAAGGGAAACTGATTTCATCACGATGCATTACCACATAACGGGCAAAAGGCACTGTCAGGTCATAGCGTAACCCCTTCTCACAGAATTTGCTTGCTAGCTTAGCTGCATTACGACTCAACAATTCTTCATCGGTCAACCCCGAAAAATAATCTCCCGAATTCTGGATCTTGAACAGCAGTTTATCTCCTTCATCTCCATACTTGCCCATCAACGTCGACAGATTTTCCATCGCCGGCGTCTCTATCTGCTGGAATCCATAGAGATAAAACACTTCACGGATCGTATTGAATATATAATTACGTTTCGCCATTTCTACCGGCGAAAAATCCCTCGTACCTTTAGGTATACTTGGTTTTGTTGCCATAATGAATCATCTTTTATTTTTTACCGCACAAAGTTACGGAAAAATTTCAATAAAAAACCAACCGTCCCATAATAGAACGATTGGTCTATACATATTTATCCGCTACAAGAATTACTCTCGACGATTCGTATAAATCATTATATAGTAAACCAGTGTCGCCAATGAACTCAATGCAGCCACCACATAAGTATATGCGGCCGACTTTAATGCATCCTGAGCCTGTTTATGATTAAATGCATTAGTGATACCTGCATTGCTCAACCAGACCAAGGCTCTACGACTCGCATCAATTTCCACCGGCAAGGTTACGAAACTGAACAAGGTTGTCATGGCAAACAGACAGATTCCGATAAGCAGCAGTTGAGGAAACACATTTACCAAAAAAATACCGGCCAACAAGACCCATGAAACAATAGATGAAGAAAACTGTACCACCGGAACTAAAGCCGAACGGAGCTGTAACGGTCCATAGGCACGGGCATGCTGCACAGCATGCCCACATTCATGAGCAGCAACTGCGGCTGCAGCTACACTACAATTATTATAGACCCCCTCACTTAAATTCACGGTCTTGTTTGTAGGGTTATAATGGTCGGTCAACATCCCTTGAGTACTTGTCACCCTCACATCATAAATACCATTATCACGAAGCATCTTCTCTGCAATCTCACGTCCAGTCATACCATTAGCCAAAGGTATCTTTGAATATTTCTCAAACTTACTGTTCAGACTTGACTGTACGATATAACTGACAATAGCGATGACAATAAATAAAATCCAATACATATTATCC
>ENA-OZHK01000629-OZHK01000629.1-human-gut-metagenome-genome-assembly--contig:-NODE-629-length-9602-cov-5.932858_pt1 | contig 9602 bp, 7 predicted proteins | sample MGYA00244048_ERZ653690 | MGnify/ENA primary metagenome ERZ653690 (study PRJEB26926, sample SAMN06165197) | human gut metagenome | biome: ENVO:00009003; feature: ENVO:2100002; material: ENVO:00002003...
ACGGTCTCGTGGGCTCGGAGATGTGTATAAGAGACAGGTCCGGAATGTGGTCATCAGACCAGTGATAAAGCTCCTGTTTGTCCTAATTGTGGAGTAGAAATTGCAGGAAAAATAATAAAGTGTCCGTATTGTGGTGAAATCTATTTAAAAAGCGAAGTTGTTTGTCCTCACTGCCATAAGTCAGCACTCGACAATTCTGCAGCTACCTCTAATGACAACGCTAATACAAATGATACTTCTGAAGTAAATATTGAAAAAGACTTTAGTACTTCTAAACAGGATTCTATTGTCAATACAGAGGAGAAAAAAATAACAACACTACAAAATAATGTAGAACATAATCCGGAGGTTAATACCCCAGTTCTAAACTTTAACCCGGATAACCATAATATTACCCCAAAGAAAAAAAGCAATAAAACAATAATAATTGTTTCTCTCATCATCGCAGTGTTAGCTGTTGGTATTTGTTTTTATTTCTATAACGATGCCAAAAACGACAAAGAGGAGGAGGATTATATGTATGCTTTAAATAGTGACGATCCTATGGTTCTACAAGACTATTTGGATAATTATAAGAATGCCCCACAAGAACATATCGATTCAATAACAGCGCACCTCCAAAGATTGGCACAATTAGACCAAGATTGGACCAATGCTGTTATTAGCGGAAGCAAATCATCTTTAACAGAATATCTGAAGACGCACCCAGACAGCCCACATAAACAAGAGGCATTAGACAAGATTGACTCCATAGACTGGGCTCAATGCTCAAAAATAAATACCTCAGACGCATACCAAATGTATATTACAGAACACTCTGACGGAAATCATTACGATGAAGCAGTCATTGCCTTAAAGAAAATAAAAGCCACTCAAGTAAGCATTGATGAACGCCAAGCCATAAGCGACATATTCCGCAGATTCTTCATAAGTATAAACGAGAGAGATGAAAATGGTCTCATTTCAAACGTTAATGACTATGTAAACTTCTTAGGAAAGTCAAATGCGACAAAAGAAGACATAATTTATTTTATGAACAAATTGTACAAACAAGATGTACAAAGCATGGTCTGGAGTATAACAAGCGACTACAATATACAAAAGAAGGAAATTGGCGATGAGCAATATGAATATAGCGTGAGCTTCATGACCAATCAAAAAGTTGAAAAAACAGATAATACAAGTTCTGTCCACAAATACAAGATTAATGCAAAAATCAATCCCGACGGAAAGATAACAGATATGTCAATGACAAGAATAAATGAATAAAACTTTTTAATAAATGTACAGATTAGTCATCATAAGTTTATTGACACTATGTCTTAATTTTGATATAATGGGCCAAGAAAAGACAATAAAATTTCGCGTTTTACAAACAAGTGACGTACATGGATGTTTTTTTCCATATGACTTTATTGAGCGTAAACCTGAAGCAGGCTCCTTGGCACGCATATCTACCTACGTTAAAGACCTTAGAGAAACTTATGGTGACAATCTGATTTTGTTGGATAATGGCGATATTCTTCAAGGACAACCAACATGCTACTATTGCAACTATATAAAACCAGACTGCAAGAACGTGGCTGCTTCAGTCATTAATTATATGGGGTATGACGCTGAGACAATAGGAAACCATGATATTGAAACCGGCCACAGCGTATATGACAAATGGATTAAAGAAGTAAAATGTCCTATGCTTGGAGCAAATATTATTAATACAGCAACAGGCAAACCTTATCTTAAACCATATCATATAATTAACAGAGATGGAGTCAAAATAGCTATTTTAGGCATGATCACACCGGCAATACCTAACTGGCTAAACGAAGAGTTGTGGAAAGGTCTCCGTTTTGATGACATGAAAAATAGCGCAGTATATTGGGTAAAATATTTAAAAAGCCATGAGAATCCTGACATAATTATTGGACTGTTCCATTCTGGAGGTGAAGGTGGAATAATTACAGATAAATACGAAGAAGATGCTTCACTCAAAATTGCAAAAGAAATTCCTGGCTTCGATTTGATTTTATTTGGACACGATCACAAGAAACATGTTGAAACAATTAAGAATTCTGACGGACAAAATGTATTATGCATGAATCCGTCATCAAATGCATATTTTGTATGTGATGCAGAAATAAACTTAACCATTAATAATGATAAAGTTATTCAAAAACATATAAGTGGAAACTTAAAAGATGTCAGAAATTTGCCTATTGATCAAGACTTCATGTCATTCTTCAAAGCCGACATAGATAGTATAAACAACTTTGCCAATAGAAAAATTGGAATTTTCAAGAATTCAATCTATACAAGAGATTCATACTTTGGAAGCAGTGCGTTCTGCGACTTTATACAAAATATCCAACTAAAAATAACGAATGCAGACATATCGTTCAATGCCCCACTTTCATTTGATTCAAGTATTAAGGCTGGAGATGTTTATGTGAGTGACATGTTTAACCTATATAAATATGAGAATCAAATATATACAGTCATGATGACTGGAAAAGAAATAAAAGACTATCTTGAAATGAGTTACGGCCTTTGGACAAATACAATGTCTGACAAAAATGACCATATAATGCTACTTCAGATAGATAGTATTAATGGAATAAAAAAATACGGATTTAAAAATCTTGCATTCAACTTCGATAGTGCAGCAGGAATAGATTATGAAGTTGATGTTACAAAGCCTTACGGCAATAAAATAAAAATATTAAAAATGTCTAATGGCGAACCATTCTACACAGATAAATTGTATAAGGTAGCAATGAACAGCTACAGAGGAAATGGCGGAGGAGAGCTGCTTACCAAAGGAGCAGGCATACCAAAAGACTCCATCAAAAACAGAATCGTTTTTGAAAGCGAACGCGACCAACGCTATTATCTGATGAAAGAAATAGAAGAAGCAAAAGTTGTAGAACCTAAAGCCAACAACAATTGGCGATTTGTACCCTCACAATTAGCCGAGCCAGCAATAAAACGTGATAAAGAATTGTTGTTTGGCAAAAGAATCAAACAAAGCAGACAAAGGTGAATCAACATTAGTAGAGAAAAATTTATTAGCTATGAAAAAATATTGGTTTGTTTTTTACCATACGGACTTATTGCTAGAAAAAACTGATGACGGAGGATATACAATTCCATTTCAGGAAGAGCCGCCTACGATAATCGGACAACAAACCATAATACATAATATAACACCTCTCAAAAATTATGAGGTAAAAACGTATTATATAGAAGGACCGATAAACAATAATAAATATGAAATGTGCGGTCTAAGAGCATCTTACAACAAGTTGCCAACACATTTATATCTTAAAGCCGGTAAATGTGAAGAGATACTTTATTGGGATTCTACAACACAATTTTGTGGCGTTTGCGGAGGCAAGATGAAACTCCACACAGACATTTCTAAAAAGTGTGAAAAATGCGGAAAAGAAATATGGCCACAACTTGCAACTGCAATTATAGTTCTTATACACAACAAAGACAAAGTTCTGCTTGTTCATGCCAACAATTTTAAAGGAAACTATTATGGACTGGTAGCAGGATTCGTTGAAACTGGCGAAACACTAGAACAAGCTGTTATACGTGAAGTAACTGAAGAAACAGGATTAAAAATTAAAAACCTAAAATATTACGGCTCACAACCTTGGCCATATCCGTGTGGACTTATGGTAGGATTCTATGCAGAATATGAAAGCGGTGAAATAAAACTACAACGTTCAGAACTTGGGGCCGGAGGATGGTTTACCAAAGATAATCTGCCTGCCATACCTGAAAAATTGTCTATAGCAAGGAAACTTATTGACAATTGGATTGAGAATTTCAACCAAATATAATAGATCCTAACATCCAATACATTTGTCCCATTATTTATAGCCGTTTCTACTACACACTATAAATAATGGGATTATTTATTTTAGATTATAACTTCAAACAATCATCAAACCAGACAAGCAATAGCTCCCCCATTCATCAATACCTGAAGATTCCTTGAATAAGCAATAACGTTACTTTACAAACGTATACGTAATTGCAGATCTAAATCAGTTGCTGAAGAATGCGCAATCATTTGATAACTGCTGCCAATTTGATCTCTGTCAAAATATTTGGTTGTACCTACTTTAGCTATAAATGTGAAAGACTTCAAGAAATCACAACTCGCGACAAATGCACACCTTATACCATTACCATAAAAAGAAGGGAATGAAAATGAATAAAGCATACCTTTCTCATATGAATATACACGACTGTCATAGCTGTCTGTTTTAAAATAGCCAAATGAGAAATCTAGGTTAATTGTTTTTCGCAATTTATAATGAGCACTCTGAGTAATCATCCATCCCATACTGTTTTCTTTATATGAAGTGTATGCCAAATCAACTTGTGTCTTTAATCTCAATTCATTAGAACTATATGCTGCTGACAACCTGCCCCTATGGTCTATTTTGTTTATCAGATATGTTTTATCAGCATTGTCCTTTTCACGTACCTTTATCCTATAGCGTGCCGCAAAAGTCCATTTAGACTTCATAAAAGTTAATTGTAACAAGTTATCTGACGAACGTGAACTATTTGAAGCCTGATACTTTGGCCAGGCAAAATAAGCGAAATCTGTATATGCCATAATATTTAATGAGGAGACAGGCCTCCAAGTAAATCCAACATAAATTCCACTTTCATTTTGAACAGCACCTCCCTCACTAAAACTTTCAGCAAATAATGCATAATACTTATATGAGTAAAAACGTTGCAATGCCAACACCGACATGCGATCTGATATATTATAGCTAATGGTATTTATTGTTGCCATAGCTTTACATCCCCCTGTGGCTGTTTCTCCACTAAATGAGAAACGGCTACCTGTATAACCATAATTTACACCAATATTATAAAATGTTTTCCCATGTGCGTAATGTTTACGATAAACAGCTGTTGTCTTAGGTACAAGCTCTTTGTCCAAAGATGTATATACAGCAGTTGCACCAACATAAAATCTGCCAAAACGGTAATCAACATTACCACCAAAAAGAAAATGGGAAGAATTATTTTTCTTATCCATTTCTGTCTTCGTTCTATGGTATCCGGAACTTAATATTGTTGCAATTGTACTATCGCCCTTATTTAATGTAGCATCAAATTTACGTGATGATACAAATAAACTGACATCCAAACCTTTTAATATATTAAAAGTTCCTGCTGCTCCTTGCAAATAGTTACCGTCTGAAGCAGAAGAATGAGCCCTAATATTACTACTGCCTCGCCCCATCGAAGAAAGTGTTGAAAGTTTGCCAAATCCAAAATTGTTATTTATGACAAGTCCCATTCCAAAACGTAACCTGTACCTGCCTAATGCCAACGTTTTTATATGTCCTAACTTTTTCAATACCAGATAAAATGAATAAAAATCATATCCCATTTTATTTCTACCAGCAAAAAATGGCTCTCCTGCATCTTGAGATCCAAGAAATCCCAACCTTACATAATCACCATAATCAAAATCATATCGAATACTATGCTTATATTTATAGCCCTGATACCCATTGATGTCACCTTTTCTGTTATAAAATGGCACTTTGAGAGTACCAACTATCTCATGTTTTCCATACTTCACAATATTCTTTAATGACGGGAAAACCTTTTTATGTACATCTCCAGCATAAGTAAAATAAAATAAAAGTCGTCGTTTATAATATGACAAATCTTTTATCATGACAAGTTCGCCCAAAGATTTCATTGGACCATAACGATAAAGATATTCGCTTATATCCTCTATATCCTTTGCTGTCAGAAAAGGAAATTGCTCAAAATCCTCTCTTGACGCAGTATTAATATTAATGGGATTTTCTTCTAAATCACATAAAAGATCAAATGATGATTCCCATGAAGACGACTCTATATCTTCAAGTTCACTTAACTGATACAGAAATTGCTCCCACTCATGTCCTTCTCCGGCACAAAATGACAATAAAGGACAAAATGACAATACAACAATTAATAGGTTTTTCATCTTTAGATTTTAAAAGGTTTAGTCTGATTGCAGATACAGGCCTGAACGTCACATAAAATACTTTATTTACAAAGTTACACATTTTTTACAGAAAAGCAATAAACTAAGAAATTTATTAATAATAAACCCAACAGCAAAAACAATGAATATTAAGATTTTTATTAATTTTGCAATATCAACAAGTTTAATCAAATACATAATATAACGTAATATCTTCAATTAATAAAAACAGATTACTATGATTGATGAAATCTTAAGCTATAACCAAAAATTTGTGTCAAACAAAGGATATGAGCCATATGCAACAACAAAATATCCAGATAAAAAAATTGCAATCGTATCATGCATGGACACAAGACTTACACAATTACTAATGGCTGCATTAGGAATAAAGAATGGAGACGTTAAGATGATAAAAAATGCAGGAGGCATTATTCAATCACCCTTTGACAGTACCGTACGCAGTCTACTCGTTGGAGTTTATGAACTTGGCGTCAAAGAAATAATGATTATAGGTCATACAGACTGTGGAGCACAACATCTTAATCCCGATGAAATGATTAACTTAATGCTAAAAAGAGGTATATCACAAGAACACATTGACATGATGAAATATTGCGGAATTAACTTTAAGTCATGGCTTAACGGATTTGAAAATTCTGAAGAGGCAGTAAAACAATCTGTTGAAATAGTAGCAAAACACCCACTAATGCCTAGAGATATTGTTGTACGAGGATTTATCATTGACTCTTATACAGGCAAACTTACAGAAGTTGAATGCTAAATTATAAATATGCAAGAATAAGCATTAAAAGATATTCTATATAATGCTGCTACTGATTCATAATAACAAAATATTTCTAAGCAATACTTAAAATAAAGATATATCATTTTGCAACACAAAAGAAGGTCTTTAATGCTATAAAACACCTGACTTTACGATGCCAAAGGCATCTCCGACTAAATACTTGTATATCAACATATTGGAAGTCTAAACAAAACTCAGTGAGTTCTTTATTGAAACTCACTGAGTTTTTCTATGAAAACAACTGAGTTTGCTCATAAAACTCAATGATTTTTAAACACTATGCCTATGGAAAAATTAGGCAAGAGCCCAAAATATAGACTAGGACAACCATCATTTCACTGAAACACAATATATAGTATAAATAAAGAAAGCTCCAGTAATTTCTATACATATTTAGAAACCTGCAATAAGGAAGTAATATCAAAATGAACCTTTTTAATTGACAATTATATCTGACATTAAGATAAAAGGAATAAAAGACTATTGCAATAATATACAAATTATAAAAAATCCCGGCCAAATTAAATTTCAGCCGGGATTTCGATATTTATTAAATCGTTAAATTCAATACTCAGAATTAATTAGAAGAACAAATAGCGGTTATCTGTAACATTTGCCTTAAAGTAAAGTTCTTGCATAAAGTTACCAGCATATTGCAGCAATTTCTGACGCTGACGCTGTTCATACTCCTTTGCATTAAACTTAACCGGACGCATCTTCTTATCAACGACTTGGAACATATAAACGCCACCATTACCCTTAACTGCTGAAGAACAGAATTTGCCTTTTGCAGTTGCAGATACAGCACCACTCAATGCAGGCTCACTCATACCCGTAGACTGAACAAATACAGGAGCTGCAAATGTAACCTGATTTACATTAGAGATTTGAGCACCCTTTGACTTTGCAGCAGAAATGCTATTCACGCCTTTAACTTTTGCCATAAGCATTTCAGCTTTTTTATCACGAAGAACTTCTTGTCTTACATAATTCTTCACATTTACATCATCAAGTCCACGATAACCTTTCTTGTTAACCTTTGTCATAACCAAAACAAGAAGATGGTCATTGTCGCCACACTCATAAAGAGGTGATACGCTATTTTCATCAGCTTCAAATATCCACTTCATAGCTTCGCGTGTGCCATGTATGCCAGCAACATAATGCTCTGAATTACGTATATCCATACGCTCTTGCACTTTGTAGCCGTATTTTGAAGCATTCTTCTGCATAGCCTCAAGAGTCTGATTCTCACTTACAAACTGACTAAACTTGTTATAAGCAGCAGAATAAGTATTCTTTGAGAATTCGATAGGCTTCTTTATCACAGCCGCAACATACTTTTCTGTCATTCCCTTTCGGTCAGTAATTTGAAGAATCAAATTACCCTGTGTAAATTTAAGATTCTTAAGTTCATTTACAGGTAATGTATTAAGTGCCTCTATATAAGACTTTGTATCAACATCCATTGAAGGTGCATTCTGATACTGATTTGATGTGATCCAATTCTTTTCACCTGTCTGACCATATTTCTTAGCAATAGCTTCAAAATCTGCACCACCCTTAAGAGCAGTATAAATACTATCAGCAGTCTTTGCGGCATCTGCAGGTGTTGCGCCACCAACCTGAATCGCACGGAACTGAACAGAATCAGGCAACTGTGTCTTAGACATCAACTTAATAATATTTATTGTGTTGTCCTGCTTGTTTTCAACAGGAGCTGTTGTCGAGCCAACAGCAACAGAATCAAGACGCGCTGCGATATCAGAAGGGAATGCAGCCTTAGTCTGCGGTATGCCAAGATATGTAACCAAAGAGCCGCTCTTTCTTACCACATCTGTAGGATCAGCAACCTCACTCAAAGATTTAACATATCCAGCAACAGTTTTATTAAGCTCAGCACGGTCTGCCTTTGAGGGAACAACCTGATAATCAACATATTTTATTGAACGTGTTTCTTCATATTGTTTGAAACGCGGTTTCAGTTCCTCATATTTTGCTTTAAGGTCACTATCAGAGATTTTAACTTTATTGTCATTAATTGAAGAATATGCAAATGAAGCAAGCTGTATATTGCTTTCCTGATTTTCATCTGTATATGCCATCTTTGCTGAAACTGGATTAGAAAGCAGACAGCCAGCAAGCAATGTCTGATACTTCTGAGCTAAAAGCTGCTGACGCAAAGACTTCTCTATAAATGTCCAGAAATTATAAATTCCCTGATACTGTTCTGCCATCTGAGGATTTGTAGTCTGAGCCTGCTTATACTCTGCAAGGAATTTTTTAAGCATATTGGCATCAAAACGGCCGGTCTGCTGATTAACAAACGGAGTCTGAAGAAGCATTGGATTTGTACCGGCATTGAGAACATTCTGCAATTCCTGATCAGTAACCTGTAAGCCCAACTTTGAAGCTTCGTTACTAATAAGCTTGGTCTGTACAAAAGTATTCCAAACCACATCCTTCACTTGATTAAGGTCATCATCAGTAAGATTATCACGACCTTGTGTCATTTTGATAACGTTAGTGTACTCGTCAACAAGCTTCTGAAAATCCTGTACGTTGACTTTGTCACCTAAAACCTCGCCTACTTGTTGACGGCTCTCATTACGTGAAGATTCACAAGAGCGGAACAACTCTTCGGCAATAAACGCAAAAAGGGCGAATCCTATAACGCATATGAGGATAACGCCTTTGCTTCTAATTTTTCCTAATGCTGCCATTATTACTGTCTCTTATACACATCTCCGAGCCCACGAGACCGTACTAGATCTC
>ENA-OZHK01000630-OZHK01000630.1-human-gut-metagenome-genome-assembly--contig:-NODE-630-length-9599-cov-4.554275_pt1 | contig 9599 bp, 6 predicted proteins | sample MGYA00244048_ERZ653690 | MGnify/ENA primary metagenome ERZ653690 (study PRJEB26926, sample SAMN06165197) | human gut metagenome | biome: ENVO:00009003; feature: ENVO:2100002; material: ENVO:00002003...
ACGAGATCTAGTACGGTCTCGTGGGCTCGGAGATGTGTATAAGAGACAGCACTAACAGTCATGCAATAACCTAACCACGGTTACGGTTATACTCAATCTTATCCCTGATAAGTTGCTCGATGTTACGACACCCTATCGACTGAAGATAAGTGAGCGTGGCAATGATTATGTCAGCCGCCTCTTCCTCTCTGGCAGTATAACCAGGAACATGCTCGCTAGAATCGTGCTCACCGGCATCATAAAGTTCACGCCATTCTGCAGATATGCCGATGCACAATCCCTTATGAGAACTATGTATGGTGATTTTTTTTCTTCTTAGAGCGGTTTCCCGGCAGACTTTAGCCAATTTATTAAGAGTTATCACGTTTACACTAAAGGTTATTGTTAGACTTAAATTTAAACTCACGGACTCCAGTCATGGAGCACGTATATTTCCAAATGTTTTCATTCATTTTCCTCCATTCTAGAATCTATATATTTCCTGTATTCCATACCCTAACGCTTTCCGACCGTATCATACCCAGCAATTTCGCCTTGGAATTAACCGCCGATATTGTCTTTCCTAACCTTTCAGCCAACTGCTTAAGGTCTGAAACCGGATATTCCCTTCTGAGAATATCCAGATCCTCAACGCACCATCTTCTTTTCATAAATGAAAAGGGAGGCCTCATGCCTCCCCTTTAAGTTCCTTTAGCCGTTCCCTTAACTTCTTGTCCTTCTTCTCAAACTTCTTCAACTCGTCCTGTGTGAACCTGTCATATTCATCAGGATATTGTTCACTGAATATCAAACGTTGACATTCCTGCAGATAACTGTAAAAGTTCACGTCATTGCTTGTAAGATTATTACGTATGAACTCCCTATACCACCTGGGCCTGTCTGACTGGTTGTTCCTGACGTAATCAATCCAGCTTTTCTTCTCTTCAAAAGCATATTTGCTAAGCCCGATCTTGTTGAGGAATCCGTCGCTACACCCCCGAAGAACCATGATATCCATGACAAGCTTCTCATTGACGCTCATATCGGAAGTCTTCTCGGAATATCCGGTTTTTTCTTGAGCCCATTCCCTCATCTTCATCGCATATCTCTCGATGTAACGCTTCTTGTTCCTTTCAATATCGGAATTTATCTTGTCAATCTCCAGATCCTTACTATCCCCAACCGCATAGCTGTCAGATTTCACACCCTGTTTGACATACCAGTATGAAACATTATACATGATGTTCCCATAATTCGTGAATCCGACACATCTGTATATTTCATTTTCCGCCAGCATCTTGGCTATTCGCTCATCTTTCTCGTCATAATAGCATTTGCTTCTGAACACCTTGACGGGGTCGGCTATCTCTATTCCAGCATCCTCAATTTCCTTCCGTATCTGTTTGACGGCCTCCTTCTTCTCTTCAGGCCACCATTCACTCTCTTCAACCACCACGACGGATTTTCCGAAGGCATAAGGCTCGCCTTTCCTCACCAATCTGGCCTTTTCCTTGAAGATCCTATGCAGGACATATTTCATTCTCTTGTTTGAGAAACACTTCTCGTTGGTGCATTTGGGCTTTCCCTTCATCTCCCAGAACAGACATCCGTAATTGCCGGTATTATACTCGCATTTCCGGCATAATGGAATATCCTTGTCCCATCCGTCATGCCGATAGAAGTCAGCGGAGTCAAGGGAACGGAAGAGGTCATCCAGAAATCTCTTGATAATTCCCGCATTCGCACCTTCGTAGTGTCCGTAATTGTTCAGAAACCTTTTCTGCCTGTCCTTGTCCAGCTTGGCGAGCATCATCGCCCCACCAATAGGAAGCCACCCTTCCTTGACCTTCTTCCTCAGTTCAGGAATAAGTCCGCCAAGCTTTATCCGGTCCTGTACGAACCTCTCTGTCTTGCCGAATCGTGCCGCTATATCCTGAACGGTACTTCCTTTTTTCACAAGCAGGGAGAAAGCCTGACTCTCTTCCATCGGATCCACGTCCTGACGTTGAAGGTTCTCGGTTATCATGGCATCAAACGCTTCAGCATCTGTCATTTCCCTGACTATACAAGGCATATACGCGTATTTATCCGGATCTTTACCGGCGAGAAGTCCGTATGCCCGGTAACGTCTCTCTCCGCATACGACTTCATAATTCCCGTTTTTCCTTCTTACGGTTATAGGTTGCAAAAGCCCTTGCGATTCAATGTTCTGGGCAAGCTCTTCGATAGCCTTCTGGTCGAATGTCTTTCTAGGATTTTCCGGACAAGGGAATATATCCGAAAGCATTACATCTTTTACTTCAATTCCTTTTTCTCGAAGCTCTTCTACCGCTTTGATTTCGCTGGGGGCTAAGGCTGTTACCAGTTTATAGTTCTTCTTGTTTTTCAAATGATTGATCCCATGTGAAAAATAATACGATGTACCTCCCGGCATGTATGTGGTTTGTTTGGGAGTGACAATTTTGTCTAATGTTATGTGTCCGATACAACAGATGTCATTCATTTTAACTGCAATTTTCTTTTTTACCCAAAATGACTGCAAATATAGTGCTTTTACCTTGATTTGTGGTAAGATTTCAGGTTTTTATCTCAGTTTTTATTTATGCTTGTTACCATTTTGGAATACTTTTTGTTAGAGTGGAGAAGCGTATTTTTCTTTTTCTTGTCTGTTTTATCTGAAAAAATATCCAATTCTTCTGATTCTTGCAGATTTTTTTAGGGGAAAAGTAAATAAATTCAAAACAAAGTCTTACATTTGACAACATTAAAATTATATAACTTTGTGATTTAGGATAAAGAGAAAAACACATTTGAAAAATGGAAAAAATGAATGTAAAGCCAGCTACAGGTAAACTTGGTGTGCTGTGTGTAGGTTTAGGTGCAGTAACGACCACTTTTATGACAGGCGTGTTGATGGTTCGTAAGGGACTGGCAAAACCTGTCGGTTCAATGACTCAATATGATAAGATCCGTGTCGGAAGAGGAGCCAATAAGAAATATCTTCACTATAATGAAATTGTTCCAATTGCAGATTTGAAGGATATCGTTTTCGGTGCATGGGATGTATATCCGGCCAACGCTTACGAGTCTGCCATCAATTGTGAAGTGTTGAAGGAAAAAGACATCAATCCGGTTAAGGATGAACTGGAAAAGATTGTTCCTATGAAGGCGGCCTTTGACCATAATTATGCCAAACGTCTGGACGGTAACAATGTGAAGGATTGTGCTACCCGTTGGGACATGGTTCAGGAGCTGCGTAAGGACATACATGATTTCAAGGAAAAGAATGGATGTAGTCGTATCGTTGTGCTTTGGGCTGCATCTACAGAAATCTATGTTCCAGTGTGTGAGGATGTCCATGGAACCTTAGCTGCTCTGGAAGAAGCCATGAAGAAGGATGACCGCGAGCATATAGCACCATCCATGTGCTATGCATATGCAGCGTTGATGGAAGGCGCTCCGTTTATCATGGGAGCTCCTAATACTACCGTGGATATCCCGGCTATGTGGGAACTTGCCGAGAAAACCAAGATGCCTATTGCAGGTAAGGATTTCAAGACGGGACAGACATTGGTCAAATCAGGTTTCGCTCCGATTATTGGTACCCGTTGCCTCGGATTGTCGGGATGGTTCTCAACCAATATTCTTGGAAACCGTGACGGATTGGTTTTGGATGAACCGGCCAATTTCCATACGAAAGAAGTAAGTAAGCTTTCTACATTGGAATCCATTCTGGTTCCGGAAAACCAGCCTGATCTGTATACCAATTATTACCATAAAGTACGTATCAACTATTATCCTCCACGTAATGACAATAAGGAAGGATGGGATAATATCGATATTTTCGGATGGATGGGATATCCGATGCAGATTAAGATTAATTTCCTGTGCCGTGATTCGATTCTGGCAGCTCCGTTGTGTCTGGACCTGGTTCTGTTGAGCGATCTGGCAGCCCGTGCGGGTCGTTATGGTATCCAGCGTTTCCTGAGCTTCTTCCTGAAGAGTCCGATGCATAACTATGAGGAAGGTGAGGTTCCTGTAAATCACCTGTTCCAGCAGTATGTCATGTTGAAGAATGCCTTGCGTGAAATGGGCGGATACGAAGCTGACGAAGAAATTGATTGATTTATGTGAAGATTTTTGTTTTCTGTTTTTACTATATATTTTCAGAGGCCGGTCCGGGAGGATTGGCCTCTGATGTTTGGAGGAATGTGGGTATTAACGTTTTTAAAATAGATTATTAAAATGGTTAATACTACATAAAAGTCGGTCTATTTATCATTTTTTCCATGTGCCTATTTGCCAAATAGAATTAAGAGCAGTAATTTCGCCTGAATTCTGTAGAAATTTAAGTGTAGCTAGATTGTTATTATGATAAAACAATTACTGTCGGTAATTATATTGTGGCTTTGTGCATTGAATGTCTTCGGGCAGATACATGGAGTTGTAACAGATTCCGATACAGGAGATCCGATTCCTTATCTTAATATATATTATGAGGGGAAAGGGGTTGGTACAATAACCGATATTGATGGTAAATACTCTATTGATTATCATGAAGGTTGGAATAAATTGACCTTTTCAATGGTAGGTTATGCCACACAGGTTATTTCTGTATCTGCCAGAACTGGAGAGTTGAATTTGAAGATGAAGCCGGATCTCGTATTGGATGAGGTTATTGTGAAGCCTAAAAAAGAAAAGTATTCCAGAAAAAATAATCCTGCCGTAGAACTGATGAAAAAGGTTATTAATGCCAAGAAGGCAAGTAACCTGGAAGAAAAGGATTATTACAGTTATAACAAGTATCAGAAAATCACTTTCTCTTTGAATAACATTACACAGGATTCTTTGAAGGAGTCGAATCTGTTCAAGAAATATCCTTTCTTCAGAGATCAGGTGGAAGTCTGTGATGTGACAGGCAAGAATATATTGCCGATTTCTGTTGATGAAACAGTTTCCCAGAAAGTCTACCGTAAGGAACCGCATAGTGAGAAGACTATTATCAAGGGTTTGAATTCGTCTGGTGTAAATGAACTTTTTAATACGGGAGATATGCTGACTACAGTCTTGAAAGATGTTTTTCAGGATATCAATATCTATCAGGACCGTTTCCGCTTTTTGCAGTATCCGTTTGACAGTCCGGTCTCGAATGCCGGTATCGGATTTTACCGCTACTATATCATGGATACGTTGGATATCGATAAGGAACGTTGTTTCCATCTGACTTTTGTGCCGAATAATTCACAGGATTTTGGGTTCACGGGACATCTCTATATCTTGGCCGATTCGACGTTCCGCGTCAAGCAGTGCATCATGAACCTTCCTAAGAAGACTGATATCAATTTTGTAGACCATATGGTGATAACTCAAAAGTTTGAGGAACTGTCTACCGGTGAATGGGTGTTGGCGGAAGACGACATGTTGTGTGAACTTTCTTACCTGAAAAAACTTCTTGGCTCATTCCAGGTAAGGCGGACAACTCGTTATTCCGATTTCGGTTTTGAAGAAATTCCGGATCGCATCTTTAAACGGAAAGGAGAGGAAATAAAGGATGTGAATGCCATGATGCAGGGGGATGATTTCTGGAATGAGTATCGTCCTACGCAATTGACCCGGTCGGAAAGCAAGATGGACCAGTTCGTAGATAATCTGGGCAAGATAAAAGGCTTCAAGTATATCATATTTGTGGCAAAGGCGTTTATCGAGAATTTTGTGGAGACAGGCTCAAAGGATCATCCAAGTAAGGTGGATATAGGACCGATCAACACTATCATTTCCGAGAATTATATTGACGGATTACGTTTGCGTGCTTCGGCACAGACTACGGCCAATTTGAATCCTCATTTGTTTTTAAGGGGATATTATGCATATGGTTTCAAGGATGAAAAGTCGAAATATAAGGGGGAAATTGAATATTCTTTTAATAAGAAGGAATATCTTCCGCGTGAGTATCCTATCAATTCATTGACTTTCTCTTATTCGTATGACAACATGTTACCGACGGATAAGTTTATGGCTACCGATAAGGATAACGTGTTTACTTCGTTTAAGGTCTGCACGGTAGACCAGTATAACTATGAACGTACGGCCAGTATCAAGTATGAACGGGAACAGTTGTCTGGATTGAGGACAACGGTCATTCTCAAACATTCCAATTATGAGCCATGCGGCAAGCTGTTTTACCGTACGATGGCTGGAGAAAGTTTGCTGAACAAGGCAATACAGAATGGAGAACTGACTGGTAATGATTGGGTGAAGTCGCCCTATAATGTACATGACTTTACGGTAGCCGAAGCTACTTTTGCATTGCGTTATGCGCCAGGAGAAACTTTTGTGAATACAAAACAACGCCGTTTGCCGGTTAATCTGGATGCTCCGGTCTTCACTTTGTCGCATACGGTTGGCCTCAAAGGGGTCTTAGGTTCGGATTATACCTATAATATGACCGAAGCCGGTCTCTATAAACGGTGGTGGCTGAGCTCGTGGGGAAATATCGATACGCACCTCAAGGGAGGAATCCAATGGAATAAGGTTCCGTTCCCGCTGTTGATTATGCCGGCCGCTAACTTGTCGTATATCATTCAGGATGAAACGTTTAACCTGATCAATAATATGGAGTTCCTGAATGACCGTTATGCATCGTTGGATGTGTCATGGAATATGCAGGGCAAGCTGTTTAACCGGATTCCTTTATTGAACAAACTGAAATGGCGTGAGTTTATTGGAGTGAAATGTCTGTGGGGTAAGCTTACCGACAAAAATAATCCATTCCTGGCTGAAAATGCGAGTGATCCCGATCTGATGCTGTTCCCCGGCCATTATGATGAGAATGGAATGTACAGAACGTCCAGTTATGTTATGGACCCTAAAAAGCCTTATGTTGAAATCAGTGTCGGAATTCATAATATATTCAAGCTGCTGCATGTAGAGTATGTACGCCGTCTGAATTACAACAATCTGCCTACGGCCAATAAATGGGGCATCCGGTTCATGATTCGTACGGTATTCTAATTTTTTTGCCAGAATTGCTGAGAGTCTTAAACTTTTTGTAATTTTGTCATTATAGAATAAGAGACATATGGTTAAATCAGAGATACAAAATATTAAGTTACGGTTTGGCATTATCGGTAATACCGAAGGTTTGAACCGTGCAATTGATATAGCTATGCAGGTTGCACCGACCGATCTGTCCGTTCTGGTGACAGGTGAGAGTGGGGTAGGTAAGGAAAGTTTTCCGCAGATTATACACCAGTTCAGCCGTCGTAAACATGGTCCGTATATTGCCGTGAACTGTGGAGCGATTCCGGAGGGCACCATTGATTCGGAATTGTTCGGCCATGAGAAAGGGGCATTTACAGGAGCTATCAGTGACCGTAACGGATATTTTGCAGAAGCGAACGGAGGTACCATTTTTCTGGATGAGGTAGGAGAATTGCCTTTGTCTACACAGGCGCGTCTGTTGCGTGTACTGGAGTCTGGTGAATATATAAAGGTAGGTTCTTCCAAGGTGCAGAAAACCGATGTCCGTATTGTGGCGGCTACAAATGTGAATTTCAACGATGCTATTGCCGAAGGTCGTTTCCGCGAAGACTTGTATTACCGGTTGAATACGGTTCCTATCAAGGTTCCCCCATTGCGTGAGCGTCCGGACGATATTGTGCTGCTGTTCCGTAAGTTTGCATCCGATTTTGCCGAAAAGTACAGGATGCCTGCTATCCAGCTTACAGAAGATGCCAAGCGTGCGCTTACTGCTTATTCATGGCCGGGAAATATCCGTCAGTTGAAGAATATTACAGAGCAGATTTCTATTATTGAGACCAATCGGGACATTACGGCCGAAATATTGCAGAACTACCTGCCCGCCCAGCAAGTGTCCGGAGGACTTCCGGCGTTATTGGGTGTAAAAGGGACGTCAGGTGGGAAAGGATTTGAAAGTGAACGTGAAATATTGTATCAGGTTTTGTTTGATATGCGCAGGGATGTGACCGAACTGAAAAAGCTTGTACATGACATCATGGCCGAGCGTGCCGGTGGGCAGAGAGGGCATGTAGATGATGCTCCTGTACAATATATCCAGGATCCTCTCAGCCTGGTTCAGGAACCGCCTGTAGTTTCTGTTCCTTCCGTTAATCCGGCAATAGCTCCTGTCAAAAAGATTTCGAAGGTGACGACTCCGGTTCCTGAAGAAATGCCTGAGGTTCAGGATACGGAAGAATACATAGAAGAGAATCTCTCTTTGGATGAAGTGGAGAAGGAGATGATCCGTAAGGCGCTGGAACGCCATCATGGCAAGCGTAAGAATGCGGCTAATGATTTGAAAATATCAGAGCGTACGCTCTATCGCAAAATAAAGGAATATGGGCTTGATTAAGAAATATTGGAAAATAGCATCTTTGTTGTCGGTAACGATGGTTATGCTGGTGGCTTGTACAATATCCTATAAGTTCAACGGGGCATCCATCAATTACGATAAAGTGAAAACCATTTCATTCGAGAATTTCCCGAACCGTTCATCTGCTTTCGTGTGGGGTCCGATGGAATCGATGTTTAATACGGCCTTGCAGGATATCTTTATGCGCCAGACCCGTCTGAAACAGGTACGGCAGAATGGTGATTTGGAGTTATCGGGACAGATTGTGAATTATGATGCCTATAACAAAGGTGTGGGTTCGGACGGTTATTCAACGATGGTTGAATTACGTATGACTGTCAGTGTGAACTTTGTGAATAATTCGAACCATTCGGAAGATTTTACTGATAAACAGTTCTCGGCGAGCAGGGAATATCAGTCGTCTTTGCAGCTTTCATCGGTACAGGAAGAGTTGGTTGATCAGATGATCGATGAAATAGTGGACCAGATCTTTAATGCAACAGTAGCCAACTGGTAATTTGAAGGTGCCATGATACAGCAGCGTTTATTGGAATGGATCCGGCATCCGGAATTATTGGATAAGGAAAGTTTGCATGCATTGAGGGAAATATTAGCTCGTTATCCTTATTTTCAGACTGCCCGTCTGCTTTATCTGAAGAATTTGTTTTTGATACAGGACCCTGATTTCAAGAAGGAATTAAGGAAAAGTGCTCTTTATGTCGCAGATTTGAGTATGCTTTTCTATTATATTGAAGGGGAACGTTTTGCCATAAAGAAGCACCCTTCGGCCGAAAGGAAGGAAAGGGTGCCCGATACTGACCGTACTCTGGACTTGATAGACCGTTTTCTTTCGGATATGCCAGACTGTCCGGATGAGGATAAATTACCGGTCCAGGCAGATGTGAATGTGGACTATACCTCAATACTTATGGAGGAAGATACTTCTGTGCCTGGTGATGTACCGCCTTTGAAGGGTCAGGAACTGATTGATAACTTCATTGAGCGTGATAAAGGGGGCGGCAAGAGTATGGACGTGGTTATACAGTCTGACTCTCAACAGGATCATGTAGAGGATGTCCGGCCGGAGGAGGAAACGGACGAGACCGAAGAAGAAGATTCCGATGAGCGGTATTTTACGGAAACCTTGGCTAAAATTTATGTGAAACAGAAGAGATATGACAAGGCTCTTGAAATAATTAAAAAATTAAATTTGAAATATCCAAAAAAAAATGCTTACTTTGCAGACCAA
>ENA-OZHK01000633-OZHK01000633.1-human-gut-metagenome-genome-assembly--contig:-NODE-633-length-9583-cov-8.611776_pt1 | contig 9583 bp, 10 predicted proteins | sample MGYA00244048_ERZ653690 | MGnify/ENA primary metagenome ERZ653690 (study PRJEB26926, sample SAMN06165197) | human gut metagenome | biome: ENVO:00009003; feature: ENVO:2100002; material: ENVO:00002003...
CTAATAACAAAATCTAATACTATTAAAATAATAAATGGAGGTAAATATGAAAATCTTATTGCGATTTTATTTGCAAAACAATAAGCTGCCGATTGATTATCGACGAATTATGCTTTCGTTTTTTAAACGGTCACTGTCAGATATTGCCGAGGGAAAATATTATGAAAAATATTATTTTACACCGGAACGCAGAAATTTTACTTTTGCGGTGAATCTGCCTATGCCGAAGTTTTCTAAAACGGAAATTCAACTCGGGAAAAATCAACTAAACATTACTTTTTCAACAGCTGACTATAATACGGGATGTATTTTTATGTCTGCTTTTATAAAGCAAAAGGACAAGCCGATTCCCGCTCCGCTCGGCAACGAAATGAAACTTGTCAGTGTTAATCTTATGCCGGAAAAAAATGTTACTTCATCATCCGCTGTTGTGAAAATGCTTAGCCCTTTGTGTATCAGATTACATAAAGCCGAGAATAATTCGGATAAGTATATTTCGGTTGCTAATCCGGATTTTACGGAGATTGCAAAACAGGTAATTAAAGAGCAGCTTGTTGAAAGCGGTTTTGACGAGAAGTTAATTTCAAACTTTGAAATTAAACCGTTAAACGCAAAAAAAACAGTGGTTTATCACTACAAAAACTACATTGAATGCAGTTTAGGCAGTTTTAGTATTAATGCCGATAAATCGGTTATTAATTATCTGCTGAAAAGCGGTATAGGTTCACGAAAATCCGCAGGATTTGGCTTTGCCGAGCTTTTATCGGAGGGAGGTGAACCGAATTAATGAAAACAAAGATTGATTACTTTGATTATGACACTTTGCTGCAGCCTACCGATTGGAGGTTTGCAGCAGCCGTTGTCGGTTTATGTAAATATTTTGATTACTTTGGAATTGTTTACAAAGTCCTCTATGATGTTGAAGAAAAGCCCGATAATTATATCCACGGCTTTGACGGTATTATTTACAAAAGTGAAGATATAACAGAAGAAAAATATCTTGAGTTTGCAGAGAACTATTTTGAAAAATATATGACTCACATAAATATTTTAAACATTCTCGAAAGTCAAGAATTCAGTGAAGAACAAATTAAATTGGTAAACGACCTTGTTAAGAGTAAAACAGTTCTTAAAGGGCTATTTGACAAAATAAAATTTGATGGAACAAATAAAGATATTTTTATTTCAACCATTGAAGAAAACAGGGCGGAAATTATAAAGAATATCTTTAAAAACGGCAATAACCTTTATAAGAATTACTGCAATGAACGACTTATTTTTACCGAAGATAACAGCACTTGCAGACTTAGAGGCTACAATGTTGACAAAGACAGAAAAACAAGTAATCTCGGCTTTTGTTTTTCAAAGGAAAGTTTTGAGAGCAATGATATTTTAGAATTTGATTTTATACCGTTTGCTTTTTCAAATTCTGATATGAGAGAAACTTATTTTGTGAATAACAATTTTTCTGTTAAGTCTTTAACTCAAACAAACTATGCTTTTTCAAATCAACTTAGCAGTACAGAAAATAAAGACGACAAAAACAAACTAATGCTTGTTTTGCAAAACTCAAAGGATTATATAAGCTATGATGTTGAAATTATATCAAAATCACAGGATAAGGCTTATTACGAAACATTCTTTGTACGACTTGAAAGATTAAAAAAGTTAAGAGAATTATCGGGAAAATCATTAAACTTTGTCAAAAAAATCAATGATGATTATTGGTTTAATCTTGAGAAAGAAGTTTATATGCGTTGTCTTAACAATGTGTTGCTTGACGATGTAATTTTAATGATGCTTAAGTTTTATTTTGATGATAATGCCGTTAAAGGCTATATAAAAAGCAGAACTGATATGCTAATAGACATAAATGTATCTTGGAAAGGAAATGAAATTATGAATGAAATTAAGTCAGCAAAAAGTTGTGGATTTTTAACTTCCCAAAAACTAATTGAAATGAAAAGCAGTAATAAAATTAATTCATATAAGCAAAAAATAATCAGTGCTCTTTGCGCACATGATTACGACAGAGCAAAAGAGATTATACTTAGTTTGTCTGCTTATGTCGGAATGGAATTTTCATTTTTCTATACATTTCTTGAAAATGCGGAAGAAAATAAAGATCTTGCATTTGCTTTTGCAAGCGCATTAATTGAAGTAAGCTCAAAAAATAACTAATATAAAGGAGATTTTATTATGAAAAATAAAGCATTAACATTAACTGTAATCGCAAATATGACAAGCAACTACGGCGAAAGCCTCGGTAATATTTCAAGTGTACAAAAGGTATTCAGAGGCGGAAAAGAGTACGCTACAAGAAGTCGTGAGAGCCTTAAAAACGCTATCTGTGTTCAGTCGGGTTTTTATGATGATTTACAGACATCAATCGACGGAGCAATGCAAAAACTTGTTAATGAAGATGTAAATGCCGCAACATGCCGTGCGCTTGAGGGTGGATATATGTCAACAAAAGATGTTACATACATCCGTAACAGTTCTTTCTATCTTACAGACGCTGTTGCTACAGAGCCGTTTATTAATGATGCCCGTTTTCACAATAACCTTTACCTTGCAACCAATTATGCTATGGCACACGGTTTAAATGTTCAAAACAATGCAAAGGATTGCGGTCTTATGCCTTATCAGTATGAATATGACAAATCATCTAAAATTTACAGTCTTACAATTGACCTTGAAAAAATCGGTAAGGACGAAAACTTTGGTGCAGAGGCAGATAACGCCGAAAAGTGTGAAAGAGTAATTGCTCTTATTGACGCAGTAGAAAATCTTTCACTTGTCGTTAAGGGAAATCTTGATAACGCAGAGCCGATTTTTGTGGTAGGCGGTCTTTCACCACGCAAAACCCACATCTTTGAGAATGCGGTTTCTGTTTCAGGAAAAAAGCTTATTATTGAGCCTGTCAAGGAAAAACTTGCGCAGGGTTACAGCTGTGCACTTATGCGTAACGGCGAGCTTTCAAACGAGGACGAAATTGTAAGAGAACTTAATCCAGTAAGTATGACAGAATTTTTTGAAAATCTCAGAGGTCAGGTTAAAGAGTATTTTTCGGAGTAAGGCGGAATTAATATGAAAGCAATTAGACTTCATATAAAACAAAACAGTGCAAATTACAAAAAAGAAGAAACTGTACAAAACCGTATGACATTTCCTTTACCGCCGTATTCAACTGTTATCGGAGCACTTCATAAGGCTTGCGGTTATACATCTTATCATCCTATGCAAGTAAGCGTACAGGGAAAGTACGGTTCTCTAAAAACAAAAATGTATAAGGACGATTGTTTTCTTAACAGTCTTAATGATGACAGAAATTTGCTTGTAAAAATGAAAAATCCCGAGATGCTTTCAAGTGCATATCAGGTTGTGGCTACTGCACAAAAGGCTCAAGGAAACAGCTTTGAAAAAGGCATTACAATTAATGTAATTAATGAAAAATTGCTTGAAGAATACCGCTTTTTAAAGCGTACAAAACGCAGAATCGACAAGCATAAAAAAATCATTAATAAAATGAAAACTCGGCTCAAAGAAATGAAAGCCGATGAAAATATTTCTGCCGAAGAAGTAAAAGAATTTGATAAGCGTATTAAGCATATAAAGGCTGTGTATGATGAGTACGAAAAGGTAAAGTATACTATTCCGTATTCCCATTTCAGAACGCTTGCAAAAGGCCCTAAGTATTATGAACTTCTCTGCGATATTGAACTTATCATTCATATAGTTGCAGATGAAAATACTATGAATGATATTATGGATAATATCGGAAATCTTACTGCAATCGGCAGAGGAGAGGATTTTGTAGAAGTGCTTGAGTGTGCGGAAACAGAGCTTTTTGATGTTGACGACGATGTCGATTACGGAGAAGCTGATTTTGATGTTTATATGCCTGTCGAGTATCTCGAAATTAATAAAGACGATATGGATATAATTTCAAAAACGGAAGGCGGATACACAGGCGGTACAAAATATTTAATGCCTAAGGATTACAAAACTGTGCAGTTAAAGGGCGGTATGAGAAAACGAGTGTTTAATCGTGTACCTATTATTTTCTGTCAACTTAACTATATTGAAAACGGTTGTAAAGGCATAATGCTTGACAAAACCGAGAATGGCATATATTCAGTGTTTTTAGCTTGAGGTATTTGTAATGAATATAGAAGATAAACTTGCAAAACCCGACAAAACAATCGGACAACATTCAAATGAGCTTATAGAGCAGGCAAAACTGCTCTATAAGCTCGGCTATATAAAATCTGATGATTTATACTCTGATTTACTTGTTTCATGTTTAAAACATGATAATGGTAAGGCAAATTCTCAATTTCAAAAAAGAATTACTAAAGGCGGAAATTTTCAACCTGAACAAGAAATTCCACACAGTATACTTTCGACTTTTTTTATTGATAAATCAGAATGTATAAAACCTATAAGTGTATATTTTGCTGTGCTTTATCATCACTATAACAAAGACTCTCCTGTTACAGTGTTTAAAGAAAACCGTGAGCTTATAGAAAAATTCCTTGCTGAATTTGGCTTTGATACAAATTCTTACAATAAAATGAAGAGGAATATTAAGAAAATCAAAACTTTATTTGAAACCGAACTTTCTGATGAAGAAAAACAATACGCTGTTTTATTAAAAGGTCTTTTACATAAATGTGATTACAGTGCAAGTGCAGGTCTTGACTGCGAAAAGGTCAACGATTTTTTGACTGATTCTTTAAACAATTGGAAAAATACCCGAAATATACATTACAATGAATTGCAAGAATTTTGCATTAAAAATACCGACAGCAATTTAATTGTAACAGCACCTACAGGTATGGGCAAAACTGAGGCGGGATTGCTTTGGTGTGGGGACAATAAATGCTTTTTCGTTTTGCCGTTAAAAACAGCTATCAATGCGATGTACGAAAGAATTAAAAAGCTTTGCGGAGATAATTCTCAAGAAGATTACAAGGAAAGAGTGGCACTTGTTCACTCCGATATGAAATCCTATTATTTGGAAGATTCAATAATTAGCGGAAAAAATTATGATTTTGCGTATGCACAATGCAGTAAACAGCTTGCACTTCCGATTACAATTTGTACGCCTGATCAGATATTTGACTTTGCATTGAAATATGCAGGTTATGAATACAAACTTGCGGTAGCGTCATATTCAAAGTTTATTATTGATGAGATACAGATGTATTCACCTGATGTTTTGGCTGCAATTATTTATGCAATTGAGATGATTCATACTTTGGGTGGTAAAGTGGCTGTAATTACCGCAACTTTGCCTCCGTTTGTAAGAAACGAGATTGAAAAAATACTCGGAACAGATGTAAAAACATCCGATTTTTCTGATAAAGGAAAGCTAAGGCATAATGTAAAAGTATATGAAAAAAACTTGCAGTCTGACGATATTATAAAAATATTTGATGATACAATATGCGATAAAGTAAAAAAATATCTTGTCGTTTGCAATTCAATTGATATCGCAAATAAGATGTACACCGAAATAAAAAATTCGGATATTAACGCAAGTGTAAATCTGTTTCATTCCAATTTTACAAAAAATGACAGAAAAACTAAAGAAAATGCGATTTTAGCAGCCTCTGAAAAAACTAACGAAAGTATGAATATACCTGAAATATGGATTTCAACATCAGTAGTCGAAGCAAGTCTTGACATTGATTTTGATATTCTTATTACCGAGTTATCGGATTTATTTTCCCTGTTCCAACGCTTTGGCAGAGTAAACAGAAAGGGTAATAAAGACTTTTCATCTTACAATTGTTTTGTATTTACTGAAATTCAAGGTAATGCACATCGTTTTGTTGACGATGCTATTCATTCGTTGTCAAAACAGGCGATTTTAAGCGTTGACGGAATTATCTCTGAAGTTCTTAAACAAGAACTTATAGATGAGTACCTTTCGGTTGAAAAAATCGAAAAATCAAAATATTTTCAAGAATATCGTAAAATTTATAAATATTATAAAGAAAATGTCGATTATCTCTCTCTTAAAAAAGATGGAATAAGAAGTATTGACAGAAGTGACGCTGTGCCGATTGATGTTTATAATCAAAATGAAAGTGCCATAGAAAAAGCTTTGGAAGTTTTAAAATCAGATACTTATTCAAGAGATGATAAACTTAAGGCAAACGAAGAAATACTTGGTTTCACGGTTTCCGTACCTAAATTCAGAATTGACGATTACGAAATAAAAAAATTAAAAATGCCATATACTGAATTACCTGTTATTAACAGCAGTTATGATTCCGAATGCGGCATCAGATTTGATAAGGAAAAGAAAACCAAAAAGCAAGATAAATCTGATGATAACGGAGAACCTGATAATTTTATATGAGGTATGATTATGGACGAAAATAATATTTCGGGTATGCATATTTATTATTACTATGTTTGTAAAAGAAAGCTGTGGTATTTTTCAAACGGTTTGGCAATGGAAAGTGAAAACGAAAATGTCAAAATCGGAAAACTTATAGATGAAACCACTTATAAGCAAAAGAAAAAACATATTATGATCGACAACACAATCAATATTGATTTTATTACCGAGCATAAACTTTTACATGAGGTAAAGAAAAGCAGAAAGATAGAGGAGGCGGGTATTGCTCAACTTAAATACTATCTTTATTATCTGAAAAAGCGTGGGGTAGAGGGAATAAAAGGCAGAATTGATTATCCTTTGCTAAAGCAAAGTCTTAATGTTGAACTTAGCGAAGAAGATGAAAGAGAGCTTGAAAGTGCGGCAGCTGATATAGTAAAAATTATATCGGCTGCTTTGCCGCCAAAATTTGAAAGTAAAAGAATTTGCAAATCATGTGCTTACTATGATTTGTGCTGTATTTGAGGTGATAAAATGCAGGAAAGTTATTACATATATTCGTCAGGCAATTTAACTCAAAAAGACAACACATTAAGATTTACTGCAATTGATGGAAATGTAAAAGATCTTCCGATAGAAAATATTAAAGAAATTTATATTATGAATGAAATAACGGTCACATCTAAATTGCTGAACTTATTTTCAAAATACGGAATACTTGTACATTTCTTCAATTACTATCAATTTTACATAGGAAGTTTTTGCCCAAAGGAAACAAAACTTGCAGGTCAGCTTTTGGTTAAGCAAGTGCTTGCTTACGGCGACTATTCAAACAGATTATCAATAGCAAGAGAATTTATAGTTGCTGCGTCTTATAATATTTACAGAAACTTAAGATACTACAACGGCAGAGGCAAGAATGTGTCAGAGCAAATGGCCGCTATTGAAAATTTGAGGAGGAAACTTGCAGATGTAGAAACCATAGAAGAGTTGATGGGAATTGAAGGTAATATTCGTCAGGAATATTACAAAGCGTGGAATGTAATTATTGATCAGAATATTGAATTTGATAAAAGAGTTTATCATCCTGCCGACAATATGATTAACAGCCTTATTTCATATGTCAATTCTCTTGTATATACAAAAACTCTGGCGGAAATTTATAAAACCCAACTTAATCCTACAATAAGCTATCTTCATCAGCCGGGTACAAGGCGATATTCTCTTGCACTTGATGTTTCGGAAATTTTCAAACCGCTGATTGCGGATCGTCTGATCTTTTCTTTGCTTAATCGAAAACAAATAACAGAAAGCAGTTTTGTAGAAGGACTTAACGGTTTGCAGCTTACCGAAAGAGCGTCACGAATAATTACATCTGAATTTGACGAAAAATTAAAGACAACTATTTTTCACAAAGAACTTAATAAAAAAGTTTCTTATCAATTCTTAATCAGACTTGAACTTTATAAACTGATAAAGCACATTATAGGAGAAAAAGAATATAAAGGCTTTGAAATGTGGTGGTAAATATTGTATGTAATTCTTGTATATGATATAATATGTGATGAAAAAGGCAGAAAAATACTTCCAAAGGTATTTAAGATTTGCAAAAAATATCTTGTACATATTCAAAACTCTGTTTTTGAAGGAAACTTAAGTAAAGCAAACTCACTTGCTTTGCAAAAAGAACTTGATGTTTATATCAGAAAAGACAAGGATTCGGTAATAATGTTTCATACCCGTGAAGAACGGTGGATGAATAAAGATTTTCTTGGAAAAACGGATGATAAAACATCAAATTTTTTGTAACGCTTTTATTGTCGACCTGACATAGCACAAAACCCCCGGCAGGTTGACAGAACCTAAAAATCAAGTAATCATCGGTATAGTTGCTTTTGATATATTGAAATGGCAGTAATATTTGATAAATATTTGGTATATCGACAAAACAGCACAGAAAAATGCCGATGATTACTTATCATTTTATCCCACGGCTATAAATCTATCCATATTGGATTTTAAATCAGTTCAGAGGCTTGCGCTAAATATATAACGAAATACTATAAATCTATCCATATTGGATTTTAAATTTGTCTGAATTGAAAGAATTTCAATTGTCAGACGGTCTATAAATCTATCCATATTGGATTTTAAATGTAAATCAATTATAAATCTAATTTGAAAAATATCATCTATAAATCTATCCATATTGGATTTTAAATGCAAAAATATCGTCAAGGAACGCAAGCCAACGAGGGCCTATAAATCTATCCATATTGGATTTTAAATTTATTTGAAATGCTCAAAGGGCAATCTGAACAGTCACTATAAATCTATCCATATTGGATTTTAAATTCAGAGCACTTGAGCGTGAGAACATCAAACGCAATGACTATAAATCTATCCATATTGGATTTTAAATGCTTGATTGAGCTGCCCTGTGTTGCTTCGTTCCAGTCTATAAATCTATCCATATTGGATTTTAAATATAGAGCGACCGAAGCGGTTCTTTGTGTGTTCCTGCCTATAAATCTATCCATATTGGATTTTAAATTGACGGTATAGCAATAGTTTTCTTCGTTAAGGGCTCTATAAATCTATCCATATTGGATTTTAAATTCAGATTGGAATGTTCAAGATTTCTTTGCCAACAACCTATAAATCTATCCATATTGGATTTTAAATTTGGATTATTTACAATAACCGCCGAAACGGTTAAGTCTATAAATCTATCCATATTGGATTTTAAATGAACGCAAAAATGAGCGTACAGCCGGATATATTGTCTATAAATCTATCCATATTGGATTTTAAATTATCAAATTTAAAAAAATTAAATTAGGAGATGTTATTCTATAAATCTATCCATATTGGATTTTAAATTAAAAGCACAAAAAGCGGACATTTGCGGCAAAATAGGCTATAAATCTATCCATATTGGATTTTAAATCCACACTAACATTCAGAACGAATAGAAATACCGGTCTATAAATCTATCCATATTGGATTTTAAATACCTTTTGAAATACAGTATGCCCGAAGTGAAAAACTATAAATCTATCCATATTGGATTTTAAATTAGAAACTTAAAGTAGTTGAAGCAGATGTTTGTATAAACTATAAATCTATCCATATTGGATTTTAAATTTTGTACCTTGCGAGGTATTGATATTTTGTTTTAACTATAAATCTATCCATATTGGATTTTAAATTTTATTAAACTTTGAT
>ENA-OZHK01000634-OZHK01000634.1-human-gut-metagenome-genome-assembly--contig:-NODE-634-length-9582-cov-9.056681_pt1 | contig 9582 bp, 8 predicted proteins | sample MGYA00244048_ERZ653690 | MGnify/ENA primary metagenome ERZ653690 (study PRJEB26926, sample SAMN06165197) | human gut metagenome | biome: ENVO:00009003; feature: ENVO:2100002; material: ENVO:00002003...
TTGATAGTTTTGAAAAAATCAGAAGGAACAACTTTTATTATATTGACAAGACAAAGCTCATAGAGCAATTGGTTGAAACCGGTGGAGAGGTCACCCTTTTTACACGCCCGAGGCGTTTTGGAAAGACTCTCAATATGAGCATGCTAAAAAGTTTTTTTGAGGTTGGCACAGATGAGTCATTGTTTGATGGCTTATATATTTCAGGCAACAAAGAGCTTTGTGACAAATATATGGGAAAGTACCCGGTTATTTTTCTGTCACTCAAGAGTGCTGAAGGACGTTCATTTGATGATGCAAGATATATGATTACTGAGCTCATTGGGATGGAAGCAGAAAAATTTAAATTTCTGGAGCATAGTGAGGCTCTTTCAGAAAACGATAAGGACAGGTATAGGGCTATCATTTCGCTGTGTGATGGTAAATATACGATGGATGAGCAGCTTCTTGTATCAAGTCTGCAGAGTCTGTCGCAGTTATTGTTTATACACTATGGTCAGAAGGCAGTTATCCTCATAGACGAGTACGATGTACCTCTGGATAAGGCATTCCAGAATGGTTACTATAAAGAGATGGTTTCACTTATCAGAGGACTCTTTGGAAAGGCACTCAAGACTAATGAGTTTCTGCAGTTTGCCGTACTCACAGGCTGTCTTCGTGTATCCAAGGAGAGTATTTTTACAGGTCTCAACAATTTTGAAATCAATTCCATTGTAGATATCGCCCATGATGAACAGTTTGGTTTTACTGATGATGAGGTCAGGAAGCTGCTTACGGATTATGACAGGGCTGAGCGTTACCCTGATGTAAAGGAGTGGTATGATGGCTATCATTTCGGTAATACCGACATTTATTGTCCGTGGGATGTAATCAATTTTGCCAAGAAGCTGGTTTTTGACACATCAGCCAGGCCGAGTGCATTCTGGATTAACAGCAGTGGCAATGACATGGTGAAGCGCTTTGTAGACAAGGCAGACCAGACCACGAGAGATGAGATAGAAAAGCTCGTGGCAGGTGGTTTTGTTGAGAAACAGCTCCGCCTTGACTTGACCTATGATGAGATTGACAATACTATAGACAATCTGTGGAGCGTACTTTTTACAACAGGCTACCTGACTACGGCTGGTGAGGTCAGGCTGCCTGACAGCGAGAGCTATGCCTACAAGCTGGTGATTCCAAATAAAGAGGTGCGTGAAGTGTTTGTTCTCCAGATTCAGGAGTGGTTCAAGGCTGTTGTCGCAAAAGATGATGATACCATGAAGCTTTTATCTAGAGCCATTCTTGATAAAGATGAGAAGCAGATTGCAAGACAGCTTAACATCGTAATGAGCCGCATGATAAGTATACTTGATACCAAGGCTTCTGATGATATGAAGGAGAACTTCTATCACGGTCTGCTCCTCGGTCTGCTTCGCGGAAGCAATCCGGGCTGGCTTATTAAGTCAAATCGTGAGTCGGGAGACGGTTTCAGTGATATTTTAATCAAGCCGGAGGACCCGGATGCAGGTATCGTTATTGAAGTGAAATATGCAAAAGAGATGATAAGCCTTGATGCAGCGTGTGAGGCTGCTATGGCGCAGATTAAGGAGAAGAGGTATGATGAGGCTCTGCGCGATGAGGGCAGGTGCGATATTTTAGCATATGGCATTGCTTTTTGCAGGAAGAGATGCAGGGTTGTAGGAGAAAAAATAAATGATTAAAAACATAGTATTTGACATAGGAAACGTGCTTGTCAGGTTCCAGCCGGACGAGGCAATGCGTGAGATTGGCATTGAAGAAAATAAAATAGCAGCTTTAGCCCATGCAACATATGAAAACCCTGTCTGGGTTGAGCTGGACCGTGGTGTAATTCCTGAGAACGAGATAATTGATGAGATGGTTAAGGTGGCTCCACAGTATGAGGCGGATATCAGGAGATTTTTCAAAGAGGGAAAGGCTTTTGTCGTAAAGGCATTCGACTATGCAGCAGACTGGATTAAGGAGTTAAAGAGCAGAGGCTATAAAGTGTATTTGTTATCGAATTATCCAAAGGACTACTTCGAGCTTCATACGCACAGTGAACTTAGTTTTGTGTCACTTGTTGACGGCAAAGTCATTTCAGCTATGGTTGGGATGATAAAGCCTGATGCCGGTATCTATCAGTATCTGTTTGATAAGTACAATCTGAATCCAAAAGAATGTGTGTTCATAGATGATAGACCGGAGAATATCGAAGGTGGCAGAAAGCTTGGTATGGAGGGGATTGTGTTTACAGACTATGAGGCTGGAAAGAAAAAGCTGGAGCAGATGCTGAGGATTAAAAGCTGATTGGCGGGGGCTCAAAGGGACATCCGGATGAGAAAGACCTTGCGGCAGCAGTGGAGTTTTACAACGGACTAACAAAACAGCCGGTGTTTTTCAAATAGAGAAACACTGGCTGTTTTTCATAGTTGCATTATGGAATGTAGGTTTAACAAATTATGAAAGTGAATAATAATGAAGCCTCTTTAATTGACATTGAATAAACATAAATTTATAATAAGTACAGTGAAAATATGGAAAAATTGATGATTTTGATAATACTTTAGGTATATGATTTACATTGATTCAAAATAACAGATGGGAGTAAAGATATAATGAAAAAAGCATGTAGCATAGTTTTAATTGCAGTGGTTTGTATAATTGGCATTTTTGCATTAATGAATTATAAGAATGCAAATTATACTAAAGAAAATTCGGAGGTAGATATATATAAGACTTCAGAGTATCAGGAGATAATAAAAGGTTCCTATTTAACTTATGAAGAAAAATTCGATAAAAATGGAAATGCATATCTATATGATGATGAAAACAAGAAGAAGGTTAAGCCATCAATTGAAGCAAGTGTAATATATTATGATGACATAAGTAGTAAAGAGGATTTTGCGAGGTTTATTTCAAAGGAATCAGGGAAGATTGGTTTTATAAATTCCAATGGAGAAGTAGTTATTCAACCAGAGTATGTGACTGCTACTAAAATGTATGAGGGATATTCTGTAGTATCAAATGATAAACAAGAAGGCTATTACTACATTAATGAGAAGGGGGAAAAATTAAATGATCAAATTTATGAAGAAGGTGAAAACTTTACTAATGGCATAGCAAGAGTAAAATATAAAGACAGTAGGGCTTGGGGACTTTTGTCGGCATGGAAAGGTCCGTTGGTTGATGGATTTGACAAAATTAATGATTTTGATCCTGTTACAGAACAGCATATAACCGGCATAATAAATGGAAAAGCGGCTATGATGATTGTTGATGGTGATAATGTGAAAGAAACTAAAGTTTTGGGGTATAAAGATATTTCACAGGCATATCATGACTGCTTTGCGATTGTTCAGAATGATGAGGGAAAATATGGAGTAATAGATGTTTCATCACCGGATGATCCGTCGGAAGTGAAAGAGGTAATACCAACATCATATGATAATATAACATATAATGTTATAGATGATAATCCATGGTACGGAGCGCATGCCAGATTTATATGCACTTTATCAGATAGAAATGACGTTATAGTTGAAGAATTTTAGTATATGTATGTAAACACAGCATCTTCACGATTTGCCTCCATACTAAAGATGGTTATTAAAAAAGGAAATAATGGGAGCGTAATTCGTTCCCACTCACATGTCTATTATATAAACAGCCAGTGTTTCTGAAATAGAGAAACACTGGCTGTTTGTTTTTTAATCATTTTTTATAGCTCAAGATTCAGATAAATTTCATCACGTTCATTTTACTCAATATAAAGATAATGTTGCATGATTTTATAGGATGAAATTGACCAGCTTACTATAACTATTTTACAGCATACACAGAATTATAATTATAGCAATAGGCTGAAATATTATTCCTACGATAGGAAACATGGGTATAAAAAGGTAAGGAGGCGGATTAGAATATGGTGAAATGAGTTAAAAAATCCGTCGACCTCTAATGCTAGTAAATACAAGGGGTTATAAGGTGTTATATTGATCTGAATAGTACTATTTTATATTAATTTGCGTAATTTTTGCTTAGAAAACCTGTCAATCCATGAACGGCTGGAGATCAATAAGAAGATTGTTCAAGAAAAGCAGGGAAAGATAAGCTGGAAAGAGGAACTGATTTGGGTGTAAGGACAGTGTAAATTAAGTGTCAGAAGTCACGGAGAAAATGTGACTTCTGACATTTTTGTTAGGGCAAGGCTCTGTTGAGCAAAGCTCAACAAATAACCCACTTGCTACGCGAGTGGTTGAAGACGCTTTAGCTTACAGTAAAAACCTCCAGTGATATAGTAAATGAAGGTTCGCCAACCGCATTTAATCACAGGAGGTATCCATAATGGACAATAATAGTTTATCACATACAAAATGGAACTGTAAGTATCATATTGTATTCGTACCAAAATTTCGTAGAAAAATAATATAGGGGAAGTTACGTCAGGACATAGCCAATATATTAAGTGCTTTATGTTAGCGAAAAGGTGTCAAAATAGTGGAGGCAGAAATGTGTCCGGATCATGTTCATATGTTGGTAGAAATTCCGCCAAGTATAAGTGTATCAAGTTTTGTGGGATACTTGAAAGGAAAAAGTACACTAATGATATTTGAGAGGCATGCAAATTTGAAATATAAATTCGGAAATCGTCATTTCTGGTGTAGAGGATATTATGTTGACACGGTTGGAAAGAATGCAAAGAAAATACAGGAGTATATTCAAAATCAATTAAAAGAAGATTTAGAATATAATCAGATGATGTTAAAAGAGTATATAGACACGTTTACGGGTGAGCCAGTAAAAGTTAACCATTAAATTGAGCCCAAGGGGCTCGGTAAGTAAATGTATTGCGGCTAGCCGCCGATTCAACGAGTCTTTAGACTCAAACGCCGGAAACGAGCCCTTATAGGGCGTGAGCAAACCACCGGCTCAGTCGGTGGTTCTGATTATATTTACCAATAACTAAAATCGTCTGCTATTACCTGAGAATTGTTTGTCCAATAGTGATTTTTGATAACTTTTGTTTCTGATACGGAACTGAACAAATTTTTTTAGTCTGATATTCTTTGCTTAGGCGATAAGAGAAAAAGTTACTCTTTATAGAAAGGGAAGACTATTATAAATATTTTATTACCTGGAATGCTTATAAGTATTGCTTCTGTGGATGTGAAAGGTCGCTTGATTTGAAGAATATGAATCAACATATCAGTGAAAAAAGGGAGGTATATATTATGTGGAGTTGGGATTATGAAGAAGGTACTAATATTCGTGATGGTGTTAGAGGTACCGTAACAGGTGGATGTAGCAAGGGCATATTCCTTGCCTTAGAGGATGGGCAAGAGGCTTTTGCTCACTTTGGAGGATTAAATCCTGGAACAACTGTGTTGTGTACTGTATTAAAGAAGGCTATTGGTGGAAATATTCAAGGACGGGGATTGATCAAACTCTGTTCAGAGTTCTGGCGTCCGTTTATTGGGAATATCCGGAGAATTATTACACGGAGATAATCTATAATCCTACATGCCCTCTTTTTGGCAGAAAAGAGAAAGAATTGATTCTGAGAAATGCATTTATACAAATTTGTGAACAAACCAAGCGATATAAAAAGGCGTTCCCGTGGGTAAATTATCTTTATTTATCACTACTTAAGGAAGGAATAAGTGAAGAGAATGAAAAAGCATGGCAGGAATTACATGCTTTGATGCAAAACGAAGTTATGGAACACTTTTCAGAAGATATAAACTGTGCTGGAGCTATTGCTTTATTTAGATTAGATCCTGATACAAGAATAAAGCTTGAAAATCTGTATTGTGAAGAGTATGTAGCAGATATTGTTGAAGAGTTCTCAGACACGGATGAATTGGATAATTTCGTTGAAAACTGTGAAAAACTTGGTTTGCAGTTTATTACACAATGGGTCATAAAACATAGTGATACAAACAACGTTACAAATTGGGAAACATATGTTTTGTCTCTCTGTAGTTCACGAAATTTTGTAGATGCAATTGCATATGTTCAAAAATCGAATTTGAGTACGGATAAGAAGCTTTCTTTATTAAGATTGGTTTTATGTGAAAATTTTAAAGCATTTAATGTTTCAGAAGACGCTTTCCACATTTTTGAGGCAAGTATTCCGATAAATGATGCAGAAGCAGCGCTGCGGAACGGTCTAGCATTTACAGATCATAATGCTATAAGTGCGTTAATTGCTTTGTATTATTATAAAAAAGAATGGCTCAAAGTCGCTTATTTGTTAGCACCTTTTAGAGCCTTTTATCTCGATGCTCATAGAAAGCTCATAGAAGATACTCGAATTTTAGCTTACAAGAACTATAATGTTGAACTTGCAAAAATGTGGTCCAACCATTACGAGGTTGTGAAAAGAGCACTAAGAATATACGACAGCAGCGAATTTGATGATTTTATTGAATGGGCTCGGGATATTATGAAAATTCCTATGGGATCTAATAAATATAATCTCAAACCACGTACATTTGATACTATAATCCAAAGTATGATTACAAGCGGGAATAAAGACGAATGTTGGGAAAAATTAGTGAAAATGGCTCTGAGAACGGATAACAATGACCATCAAGATAATCTGAGATTTTCAATAATAGCTAGTTTTATTGGACGATATGGAATTGATTCGATTGAAAGAATAATGATTGGTCTGGTAAAGCATCCAAATGCAACGAAAGGATTTGCAGATTTCTATATTAGTCTATGGAAAGGATTATTAAATGGTAAATATTCGGTCAATTTTTTGCGCCTCACGCAAAGTATGATAGGCAAAGCTCCGATTACATTTTGGAATTTGTTTTATGATACTGCAGTGTGCAAAAATCATATTTTTTCAAATGATGATTTTGAACTTAATTCTATTAGAAAAGATAAGCAAGATTATCAGGGATTTTATACTACATGCTTGGATTGTTATTGTGAAACGCGAGAGATTGTATATTTAAAAATTGCCGCTGCATTATTGAGAGGGTGCTCAGTAGATCTTGAACCTGAATTTGGTAAGTATGCATTCTATCTTAGAAGATTCCTGGAACGCTTTGCACCAGATACAGAGGCATCAGGCCAGACCTTTTTATCTGTATTATATGATACACATCCGAGTTCGGCGCTTAGGATACAACAGTTAAATAGCATTGACGAGCAGAGAATGCTGCCGTGGGCATAGAAATCAATCCAGAGTACAGAGTTAAAAGTCTGTATTCTGGATTTTCTTTTTTGATAACTTTTGTTTCCGATACGGAACTGAGAGAAAAATGCAGTTGTTTTAAAATCTACATAGAAAGTGAGGAAGATAACTAAGATGATAAATCCAATTCAGAAAACCAAGATTACACAGCTCAAAACTAGCCGTGGAATAGAACGTAAGATGGCCTTAGAAAAGGGTAACATCTGGGTCCGTCCCACAACGTATATGAGTTTAAAGACTGTGTACAATCGCAACCATAAGAAAAAGGAAACCAGACAGATGATTTTGGAATATAGGGAGGTTTAAGTATGATCAACGCAACTGCATTAAGACCAGTATCTGCTGAAAACATGAATGTTGTATCCAATGTATCTAACGTACTGACAAAAAGCAGTCAGAACATCAAAATCGAGTATTCAAAACAGGCTGATCTTGTTCCGCTTGCAGTGGAAAGAATTGCACTCAGAATGCTTAAGTTGGACTCAGAAATCAGAGACTTTCTCAATGAACTGCGTATTCTGTTTAGCGCTAAAAGAGAAGATTTTCACTTCAGTCTGAGAGAAATTTCCAACGAAGGAAAGAGAGGAATTGTTGATCTTTGCCAGAATCTATACGGAGTTATCGCTGAGGTCCGCTATTGTGAGGATTGTGAGATGCTTCATGGTCGGCTCGTGTTAAGTTCGAAGGCACTGATGTTTATCAATGGTCAGTACATGGAAATTGCCATCCGCAAGGTAGTTGGGGATGTGCTTGCTAAGCTGGAGAAGAAGCATGGTAAGCAGTTCAAACTTTATGCGAATACGAAGGTAGCAACCATAGATGGCAAACTAAAGAATGAGTTCGATTTGATTATTGAAAATGTCACAGATGCTCTCATATATGTGATCGAAATCAAGTCTGGAAAGCAGTTCCGTGACTATGATAAGCTTGCGCGCATTGGTCATGAATACGGAATCGTGCCAAACAGATTGCTACTTGTTCAAAACTATCTGACGACAGAGCAGATGGAGACTATTGAGTATTTTTGCGAATATTATTGTGCAAATCTGGAGCAAGACAATCTAGAACAGAAGATTATTACCATGATTGAGAATGACCTATAAGAAGGGGGAAAAGATATGATGAATTATACAAAGTGGAATGATCCTAAAACCTACGGAAGAATGACTACTGAATTGGCAGCGTATACCGTACCTGAGAATCCGATTTTTGCGGCAAGAGACGGTGAGCGTATTGAGCATTCACATGTAAAGTACTGCATGACAAGTGTAGATGAACTGCGTGAGCTTTTGGACATCGTTGACCATGCGATTGTAGAGCAAATTGCTTGCGATAAGTATCTCAATTCTCTTCAGATTTTTGAGTATATTACTTTGAGAGGATATGATATTAATCGTCCTAAACTGAGAAAGCGTATTCTCAAATTGATGAAGTATCGTGTGATTCAGGAGAGTGAGATGGTGTCAATAGGTGCAGAGCATGGACTCAAGTATTATGAGCTTGACTATTTTGGATATCTGCTTGCAGTGGAAAGCGGTGTTAATTTTCATATGGGAAACCGTTACGTGTCTTTCTCAAAGAGAAGAGAGAAGGGGATGCCTGATGATACTGCATGCAATGTAAAGAGAATTTTGGTTGGTAATCAGATTATTCTCAACCTTTTGATGAGTAATACGCAGATGCAGCGTTTCGGTATCATGGAGACAATGCGTGCTACAGATCTTGAGCTGGCAGGCAGCAGTTGCATGATCAGAACCGCTGCAAATGTAAAGATTGATAATACCTCTGTGTTAGCTTATGAAGTGGTTCGTGATACTTCAGATTCTTATGAGAAGCTAATAAGCAAGCTCAAACGCTATTATAATTTAATTCACAATGAGACATACTTAGATTCCAATTATCATGGAGACGCTTCATATCCCCAGATGATTATTTGTGGTGAATCTCGTGATCATAACATCAAGATTGCGGAGTATTTAAGAGCAAACGGAATGTGGAGTGAGGAAAATACAATTCTATTTACAGAAGATTTGTTGAATATGAAGCATTCTTTAGTGTCTATCTATGCTTTGGAAGATGACTATACACAGAATTGGTATGTCCTTCCGGAAAGCACAAACTGTTCCCTGGAGACCGTTTAGAAGGAGGCTAGGGATGATTTCCGTTGGTAACGTCTTTGAAATAAATAGCTCATGGTAATGATGGAATAATTTAGGTAATTTAATGCATGAAAGAAAAAAATAATAGAAAGCTGATTATTGTATCAGGGATATCTGTGAGAGTAAAGGTATATTTGTTTAATAATTGTTGAAGAACGCAGATTAAATTCTGTCTCTTATACACATCTGACGCTGCCGACGATCGCATAAGTGTAG
>ENA-OZHK01000638-OZHK01000638.1-human-gut-metagenome-genome-assembly--contig:-NODE-638-length-9523-cov-4.595796_pt1 | contig 9523 bp, 4 predicted proteins | sample MGYA00244048_ERZ653690 | MGnify/ENA primary metagenome ERZ653690 (study PRJEB26926, sample SAMN06165197) | human gut metagenome | biome: ENVO:00009003; feature: ENVO:2100002; material: ENVO:00002003...
CTACACTTATGCGATCGTCGGCAGCGTCAGATGTGTATAAGAGACAGGAAAATATATACGTACATTATTCTATGGCGGATTCCTTTCACTATGCTGTATGGGAATGGTATCTTGTGAAGATTATCTTGACAAGGCCCCAGAAAGTAGTGTGAACCCAGATGATGCTTTCAAAAATTTCCGAAACTTCCAGGGGTTTACAGAAGAATTGTATTATTGTATTCCTGATTTTGCCCATGGTTATTGGAACAACTCATTCAACTGGGGAGAAGATGAACTTATCTCCTTTAGTATTGATTATCACATGGGATATAAGATTGACATGGGAGACTTCTGGGGATGGCAGTCAAGCTATGATGGCTGGCAGTGTGGCTGGATGGACCGCAGCAATACGGTAGCTAATTCTACCGAACGTCTCCAGAAATCCTTGTGGCCTTTGGCATGGTATGGCATTCGTAAATGCAATCTGGGTATTGAAAATATAGATAAAATGGTGGAAGGTACGGAGGAACAGCGTGACTTGATTTTGGGACAGCTCTATTTCTTCCGCGGATGGTTCCACTTTGAACTGATGCAATATTTTGGCGGTTTGCCTTATATTGATTCAGTACCTTCTTCTACCGAACCGCTGCGTAATCCGCGTTTGAGTTATCAGGAATGTGCCGATCGGGCTGCGGAAGATTTTCGTCGTGCGGCAGACTTGTTACCTATAAACTGGGATGATACCACTACGGGTAAGGCCACGTTCGGAAATAACCAGCAGCGCATCAATAAGATTATGGCTTTGGGCTATTTGGGTAAGAATTATTTGTGGGCCGGCAGTCCACTGATGAATTATGAATCTCAGGGCAGTAGAACGTACAATGCGGATTATTGCAAGAAAGCGGCAGATGCATTTGCTGAATTGTTGAATTTGGTAGAAAGTGGTCAGACCCAATATGCTTTGGTTGATTTTGACCATTATACAGACATTTTCTATTCATTTAAACAAAATAGTAAAAATCCAGGTTCTACAGAAGCTATTTTCCAAACACCAATGTATGACTGGTGGATGGGATCAGGTTGGAGTTTAGGTCCACAGTATGTTCCTTCCACTCTGGCAAATGAAACGAATGGTGTAGTCTTTTCACCGACAGCTAATTATGTAAATTATTACGGTATGGCAAACGGTCTTCCATTGAATGATCCGGACTCTGGTTTTGATAAAGAACACCCTTGGAAAAATCGTGATCCTCGTTTCTACGCTGACATTACTTACGATGGATTGTTGGTTATTGAAAATACGGCTAAGTTTACTTCTGATCAAAGAGATGCCCAAATTCAGTATGCCAATCTTTATACAGGGGGAAATTATCGTGATGTAAAGAATGAAAGTCGTACTGGATATTTGTTGCATAAGTTTACTCCGCTTGTAGTGAATGGTTTTGATGAGGGGCTCCGTGATTATGGTGATGCTTTGACTATTCAAGTGAGTTGGATGCGTTTGTCTGATATCTATCTGATGTATGCTGAATCAGTAGCTAATGGATATGGAAGTCCTGCAGCTACGGCTGACGGATGTTCTTTGACAGCTGTTGATGCAGTGAATAAGATTCGCGAACGCGCTGGAGTAGGTGAAGTGGCAAGTAAATTTACGGGTTCGGTTACAGAGTTCATGAGTGAATTAAGACGTGAACGTGCCGTCGAACTGGCCTATGAGGGACATCGCTTCAATGATTTGCGTCGTTGGTTGCTATTGACAGAATATCCCTATACTATTAAAACTTCACAGGAATTTGATCGTGTGGAACTGAATAAGGATGATCCAACTCAGAGCCGTGTAGCTAATTTTAGAGAGGAAGTTATCGTAACTCGTAATTTTTCTGAGAAACATTATTGGATGCCGTTAAAGGTTGCTGATGTGAATATTTATCCGGAGTTCTATCAGAATCCAGGCTGGTAATAGTTTTGAGAATTTTGAATGCTAACTAATAAAGAAATTAAAATGAAAAACATACGAATCAAGTCTGTTTTATGTGTAGCGCTTGCAACGTCTTCATTGTGTGCCGGAGCTCAGAATTTGTCATCGGAATTATTTGATGCCGATTCTGATTCTTTGTCGGTAGCCGAAGAAGAGTTGGTACAGGTAGCATATAGAAAGGTCAATAAAAATGACCTGTTAGGAGGAGTTTCTTCTATCAATGTGGAAGAACTTATGAAAAAAGATTATTTTACATACAGTCTGGATGGCATGGAAAATATGGTCAGTGGCTGGAATGGAAGTAGTTTATGGGGGATGGATTCCTATCTGGTGTTAGTGGATGGTGTACCACGTGATGCAAACAATGTAATGCCTTCTGAAATCCAGGATATTACTTTCCTGAAAGGTGCTTCAGCTGTAGTTCTTTATGGTAGCCGTGCTGCTAAAGGTGTCATTTATATTACAACAAAACGAGGAAAAGTAGGTGATACTCGTATTGATGTTCGAGGTAATACTGGCTTTTTTGTACCCAAAAGTTATCCGAAATATTTGGGTTCAGCGGAATATATGACTCTTTATAATGAAGCTCGTGTAAATGATGGCATGGATCCCTTGTATAGCGATGCTGATATTTATAATTATGGTTCTGGAGCTAATCCGTATCGTTATCCAGATGTAAATCTTTATTCAGATGAATATTTGAAAAAAGCTTACAATCAGTCGGATGTGACAGCTGAAATTTCAGGTGGTTCTGAAAGAGCACGTTTTTATACAAATATCAATTTGTATAATACTGGTTCTTTAGTGAAACTTGGTAATGCAAAAGATGACCGTACAACTCGTTTCAGTGTACGTGGTAACATTGATGTCAATTTAGGTGAATATGTGAAGACATATGTAAATGCCAATGCTACTTTTTATGACGGGCGTAGTGCACGTGGTAATTTTTGGAGTGCAGCTGCTTCACTGAGACCTAACCGTATATCTCCATTGATTCCAATAGATTATATTATGCAGAATAATACGGACGCTTGGAATTTGGTAAATAACAGTCGTTATCTGATTGACGGCAAATATTTATTGGGTGGTACGCAGGTAGATCAGACTAATGAAATTGCCAATCTTTATGCAGCTGGCGTTAATACCTATACAAGTCGTCAATATCAGTTTGATATGGGGGTAGATGTAGATCTTTCTATGCTTTTAAAGGGGCTTTCATTCCAAACGCGTTTTGCAATCGATTATGCTACTACATATAATCGTTACTATGGTGATACTTATGCCACTTTTGAGCCACAATGGTCTAATGTTAATGGTGAGGATTTGATTGTCGGTTTGACAAAATATGGTGATGATGTACATGATGGTATTCAGCATGTAGCTGATAGTTGGAATCGTCAAACGATGTCTTTTTCAGCTCAATTGAATTATAATAATAAATTTGCCGATGATCATACGGTTTCTGCCATGTTGATTGCTGCGGGTTATCAGCAGGGCGAAAGTGCGGTCTATCATAAAACAAGTAATGTGAATTTAGGTTTGCAGGTAGATTATGATTATCTGAGCAAATATTATCTGAGTTTTGGAGGTGCTTTGATTCATTCAGCTCGTCTTCCGGAAAAAAAACGCAATGCTTTCTCACCGTCTCTTACTTTGGGATGGCGTTTGAGTAAAGAAAATTTTCTTGAGAATTCTTCTGTGTTGGATGACTTGATGTTGACTGTTTCTGGATCTGTATTGAATACTGATTTGGGTATAGATAATTATTATATGTACCAAAGTACCTATGATCAGGCCAATGGTGCTTGGTGGGGATGGGCAGATGGTAATAATAGTCAAGCAACAGAAGCTAGACGTGGTAATAATCCGGATCTGGATTTCATCAAACGTAAAGAAATCAGTGTTGGATTACGTGGTTCATTATGGAATAAGATGTTTACATTTGATGCTTCATTCTTTAAGAACAGCCTCGAAGGTATGTTGGTGCAGCCTTCCAATAGTTACCCGAATTATTTCTTGTCCTATTGGCCGGAAAGTACATTGCTTCCTTATGTGAATTATAATAACAGTACTCGTACTGGTTTCGATCTGGCCCTGAATTTCAATAAGAAAATGGGTGAAGTAGATTTTAATTTGGGAGTAAATGCTACTTATTATACCAATGAGAATACGAAAGTAGACGAATTGTATGAAGACCAATATCGTTATCGTAAAGGTACCCCAACTGATGGTATGTGGGGATTACAGGCTGAAGGTTTCTATAATAGCGAAGAAGAAATCTTGAATTCAGGTATTACGTCTTCTTTCGGAGAATTGAAACCAGGAGACTTAAAGTATGTAGATCAAAATGGTGACAAGATTATTGATGAAAAAGATGAGGTCTACTTAGGAGAACGTTATGGTTGGCAGGGAACTCCGTTAACTGTGGGATTGAATCTGACATTAAAATGGAAGAACTTTACATTGTTTGCACTTGGTACAGGTTATTGGGGTGCATCAGCTTTTATGAGTAGTGATTATTATTGGGTCTTTGGTGACAAAAAGTATTCAGAAGTTGTGCGTGGACGTTGGACACCTGAAACGGCTGAAACTGCTACTTATCCGCGTTTGACTACACAAACCGATAACCATAATTATCGTAACTCAGACTTCTGGATGTATAAGACCGATCGTTTCAATTTGTCTCGTTTGCAGTTAACTTACGACTTGCCACAGCAGTGGTTGGGTAATTCCTTTGTACGTAGTTTCTCTGTATATGCGTATGCAAGCAATTTGTTGACAATCTCAAAAGAGCGTGAAAAGTTGGAACTGAATACAGGATCGGCTCCTCAGACCCGTTTCTACAACATCGGTTTCAAAATAGGTTTCTAAATTGAATAATTAAAGTAGATTCTTATGAAAAAGATATTGACAGTTTGTGTCGCGGCTCTTTTGCTGGTGGGATGCGATGATTTGTTTACACCAGCTATTGAAAATAACAAGCAGGTTTCGGATGGGTTGAATGATCCTTTGTATTCTGAAGGAATCTTAGCTAATGCTTATACTCGAAATCCATATAACTCTCAGTCGTTTAATGATGTGGCAACTGATGATGCAGTAACCAATCAGACTAGTAATAGTTATTTGAAGATGGCTACTGGTTCATGGACCTCCAATAATAATCCGATGGATCAATGGGGATCCTGTAAAGCTGCCATTCATTACATTAACTTGTTTCTGGCGCAAGTAGATCAGGTTTCATGGGCTAATGATCCGATTGTAAATAAAATGTTCTGTGACCGTTTGAAAGGAGAAGCCTATGGATTGCGTGCAATGTTTAACTTTTATATGTTGCAAGCACATGCTGGCTATACGGAAGATGGTCATTTGATGGGTGTTCCTATTGTAGAAGAAGTGGAAACTGAAACATCTAATTTCAATTATCCGCGTAATACATTTGACGAATGCATCCAGGCTATTTACGACGATGTGCAGAAGGCAGAGGATTTGTTACCTCTTGATTATGAAAATATATCCTCTGATTCTGAAGTTCCAGAGGCTTATCGTTCAGAAGGTGCTAATTATAGTCAGTATAATATTGTATTCGGCAATAACTTCCGAACTCGTATGAGTGGACGTATTGCATTGGCATTCCGTGCTAAAGCTGCACTTCTGGCAGCAAGCCCGGCTTTTGCCGATGGAAGCAATGTCACTTGGGCTGAAGCAGCTGATTATAACGGAGAAATTTTGGATTTGATAGGTGGTGTGGCTGGTTTGGCTGCCAATGGAAATACCTGGTATAAAAATGCTGATGAAATCAATAACTTGACAGGGGGGTCTAATCCGCCAGAGATGTTGTGGAGAAATGGAAAAGATGCTACAGCCTATTCTTTGGAACAGGCACAATTCCCGCCTAGTCTGTACGGTAGTGGCCAGATTAATCCGACTCAGAACTTGGTGGATGCTTTTCCAATGGCCAATGGTTATCCTATAAGTGATGCAGCATCCGGATATGACTCCCAAAACCCTTACACGAATCGTGATCCACGTTTGAACCTTTATATTGTGGTGAATGGAACGACAATGGGTACAGACGGAAAAACAATTGATACGAGTGCTGATAATACATCTAATAATGATGGATTGAATCGTGAAAATGGATATTCTACTCGTACGGGATATTATTTGCGCAAACATTTGCGTGAAGATGTATATTTAAGTTCTACGACTACTACCGGACAGCCTCATTATAGTCCACGTATCCGTTATACGGAGATCTTTTTAAATTATGCGGAAGCAGCTAATGAAGCCTGGGGACCTACAGGTACAGGAACACATGGTTATTCTGCTTACGATGTGATCAAGGCTATTCGTCAGCGTGCAGGTATTAAAGATGAAAATGGAAATGACCCTTATTTGGAGAGTATAAAAACAGACCAGACTAAAATGCGTGAGCTGATTCGGAATGAGCGCCGTCTGGAATTGTGTTTCGAAGGTTTCCGTTTTTGGGATTTGCGTCGCTGGGATTTGAATCTGAACGAACCGGCCAAGGGAGTACGTATCAGCGGAGGAACTTATCAGGTATTTGATGTAGAAAGTCGTACGTACAATGATTTTATGCGATTTGGTCCGATTCCTTACAGTGAAGTGGTGAAATTTGATGCTTTAGAGCAAAATGTGGGTTGGAAATGATTAATGTTGAATAATTTTAATGACTGAAAAAATGAAAAAACTATTTTATTTGTTTTCACTAATAGCATTGGCTTCTTTTTCATCGTGTGAAAATGGAGATTGGTCTTTTCCTGATTATGGAACGACCACTGTCTATTTTGCTTATCAATATCCGGTAAGAACTATTGTACTGGGTAATGATGAAGTCTTTGATAATTCGATGGATAATCAGCATAAATGTCTCATTAAAGCTACTATGGGTGGTGTTTATGAAAATCAGACAAATCCTACAGTTGATATTGAGGTTGACAACTCTTTATGCGATAATCTGAAATTCTCTACGGGAGAAGATGTGGTTCCGATGCCAGCTGAATATTATACTCTGGCTTCTAATCAGATTGTAATCCCGCAAGGTCAGATTAGTGGAGGGGTAGAAGTACAGTTGACCGATGCGTTTTTTGCTGATCCAAAATCACTTGAAACTACGTACGTGATTCCTTTGGTAATGTCTAATGTACAAAATGCTGATTCTATCCTTTGTGGTTCTCCGTTGGTGGAAAATCCAGTTCGTTGCAATAAAAATGATTGGAATGTATTGCCCAAAGATTATATTCTGTATGCGGTGAAATATATAAATCCATGGGATGCTGTGTATTTGCGTCGTGGTATAGATCAGATTTCTCAGGGTGGTACTACTAATACGGTAGTCCGTCATACTGGTTCTGTAGAAAGTGATGAAGTATGTGAATTGACGACTCGTTCGTTGAAAGATGCAAATTTTGCATTATCTTTTAATGATCAGACTTGCAATGTGATTCTTTCTTTTAATGACAACAATGAATGCACGCTCTCTACTGATACTCCGGGATGCTCTGTTTCAGGTACTGGAAAATATGTGGAAAAAGGAGAAAAAAATTCTTTTAACAATAAGGATCGTGATGTATTGTATTTAGACTATACAGTGGATTTGGGTTCGGTAACTTATGCAACCAAAGATACATTGGTTATGCGTGACCGTCAGGTAAAAGCTGAATGGTTTGAAGTTACCTATAATAATTAACCTTAAAATATGGAAAACATGAACCAATATATTAAATTACTTCCGGCATTGGCATTAGGAATGTCTATGGTGTCATGTGTGGATGATGCTATATTGCCTTATACCGTGGAAAAGCCGACAAGTATTGCTCAATATGAGTATTTGAACAACTATGATGTGTTGAAGTCATATATTGATCGTACAGGAAGTTCCAACATAAATCCTAACTTTAAGTTAGGATTGGCGGCAAGTGTAAGTGATTTTGTTCAGAAGGGAGTGGTGTATGAAGCTGTTACTACAAACTTTAATGAAATGACCGCAGGTAATGCTATGAAATATGCTTCCGTAGTGGCAGATGACGGTACGATGAATTTTTCAACGGTGTCTAACTTCGTAGAGACAGCGAAAGCTGCTGGTATTACGATTTATGGTCACACTTTAGGATGGCATGCACAGCAAAACATGACTTATCTGAATGGATTAATTGCTGATAGAGAGATAGCTGTTGATCCTGGGGCCACTGAAGAGGTAAATGATGTGTATGTAGATTACTCTACACTTGGATCTTATACTTATTGGCACGGCGATCAAGTGGATGCTTCTATTAATTCTGCAGGCAATCTGTTGATACATAACCCTGAAGTGGTAGATCCTTATTATACGATTCAGTATCATGTGGCAAATGGTCTGGTGGCGAGTCCGGATATAGAATATACGGTGACAGCCAAGATAAGGGCTACCGGCGAGGGCTATCTGACATGCTGTATTGGAGACTGGAACAACGGACAGCAGAACAAGGCCTTGGCTTTTACCACTGAGTGGGAAGAAGTGAAACTTACCTTTACAGGGGTTAACACCAGTGATGGTTTTGTGATGTTTCAGTCTGGAAACTTTGCCGGCGATATCGAAATTGAATGGTTGAAAGTAACTCATGAAGAAGCTCCTACGGTATCACTTTGGAATAATATGCTTACGAATAGTGATTGTGAAAGTGATGATACTTCTTGTTTTTATGCAACCGAAATGACATCAGGGCCTAAGGCTGCTACTTTTGGGGCTGCAGGAACTGGAGCTGACGGGGTTGGACGTGCTATTGTGGTTAAATCAGGAGATAATCCGACAAATGCTTGGGATACCCAATTCTTTGTAAAGACTCCTAAGATGATGATGGCAGGTGATAAATACCGTTTCAGTATGAAATACCGTGCAGATAAAGAGGCTGGATGTGAGACTCAGTCACATAATGAACCTGGTGGGTATGTCTTTTATAATATGTTTACTAATCCGACTTTCTCTACAAGTTGGCAGGAGTTTGTATATGAAGGGACTATATCTGAGGATCAGGCTGGTACCAGCGGTATGAATACAATTGCATTTAATCTGTCTGTATTGCCGGAAGCAAATACTTATTATTTTGATGATATTAAATGGGAGTTAGAAGAAAAAGGAAATACCGATCCTTTGACTCCGGAAGAAAAGAAAGATACCCTTACTTGGGCTTTACAGAATTGGGTAAAAGGTATGATGGAAGCTACTGGAGGTTATGTTACAGCTTGGGATTTGGCGAATGAAACGGTTTCTGGTGTTGATAATGATGGTGACGGTATTTATGATTTACAGTCATCTGAAAACGGAGACCCTTCTACTAATTTCTATTGGACAGATTATTTGGGAGATCTTGACTATGTGCGTACTCTTGAATCAAGTGCCCGTAAGTACTTTGAAGAATATGGAGGTGACCCATCTCAATTAAAATTATTTATTAATGACTTTAATTTGGAATCTTGGTGGGATGGAAACAAGAAGGCAAAGAGTTTGGTGGAATGGATTAAGAGATGGGAAGCTGATGGTGTAACCAAGATTGATGGTATTGGAAC
>ENA-OZHK01000643-OZHK01000643.1-human-gut-metagenome-genome-assembly--contig:-NODE-643-length-9454-cov-6.512501_pt1 | contig 9454 bp, 7 predicted proteins | sample MGYA00244048_ERZ653690 | MGnify/ENA primary metagenome ERZ653690 (study PRJEB26926, sample SAMN06165197) | human gut metagenome | biome: ENVO:00009003; feature: ENVO:2100002; material: ENVO:00002003...
ATCTACACTTATGCGATCGTCGGCAGCGTCAGATGTGTATAAGAGACAGTCTCTGGAGTCATGCAGAATGTGAGTAGTATGCGATTGTGGGTAGTTGTACACGAAGAGTCCGTTGTCTGTACCGATAAGAAGATGATGGTCGGAATCAAAGTTAAGTGATTTTACGGAATTGTGTTGAAACGTGTCAATGGTACGCCCCTTTTCGTTGGTTAAGTCATAACGGATGAGATTGCCTTCCATACCAATCCATACGCAGTGGGTCAATGTATCTTCCAGAAGTGCATTGATGAACTGGTTTTTATGGGTCTGGTCGTGTGGAAGCTCGATGCGCCGAAAAAACTTTTCCCCTTTGGATAGAGAGCAGAGACCATCGTAGGTACCTACCAAAAGTCGTCCGTCTGTGAGTTGTAACAGAGAGTAGATGGCGGCATGAGGCAACCCGTGTGTCTCAGGAGTATAGGCTTGTTGCGTATGTTGGTCTAGATGAAAACTGTATAAGCCATGCAGGGTTCCTATCCACAGGGTCCTTCCGGTAAGCAGCAGGCAACGGGTGTCGTTGGGAAACCGGATGGGAAGTGGGGTATAACGGTCCGTTTGGTAATCATAGCATAAAATGCCGTTGTCAGTAGCCAGATAGAAAAAATGGCCGTCTTGCACCTCGTCGTATATGCGTACGTTGCTTTCCTGACCGTACACGTAATGGGTTTGGAAAGTATATCCGTCAAAGCTGAGTAGTCCGGAATTGGTCCCCATCCAGATAAGACCGCTCGAATCTTGCCAAATGGCGTTGACTACAGAAGCATCCGTATTGGTATGCAATTGCGTCAATTGCGAATAAGATATGGTTTGTGCCTGGAAAATCTCGGACAAAAATAAGGTCAGCAATAGGAGGATAAAACGCATATTTTTATATAATTGTTTTCAGGGATGTGACTACAAAGATAGTTCCTTTATCTATAAATACAAACTTTATGGGTAAAGAAACATATTGGGAATTGTTGTTTTTCTTAATGCCTTTTAAAGCGCAGGGTAGAGTTCTTAATCTATGTTATAAAACATGTGTAAACGCGCACAATACTTGCATAATTCCAGAAAGTCCGTACCTTTGCATCGTGTTTTTCATAGTATTAGATTTAAGGTTAACAAAGGTTGGAGTTCAGCGGAACTCCTTTTTTTATGCCTTTATCTGAACGAAAGGAAAAAACTACAGCTTGTACAGATTATTTAAAGCACAGAAGATGGTTGAATTTTCACCTGAAACGCTCCAGTTTATCCGTGCGCATCGTACGGACGATGTGCGTACACTGGCCTTGCAGGCCCGCAAATATCCGCAGGTGGATATGGCGGCGGCTGTGGTGCAGATTGCCGGCTGGCAGATTGCCGAGAAGAAAGTGCCCCTTTGGGCACAGACCGAAGGCATCCGGTATCCGGCGCACCTGTCCATGGAACAGTGCTCTTCGGAAATCACAGCCCGCTACAAGGCTTCGTGGCTGAAAGGCGATACGATGGCCGATTTGACGGGCGGACTGGGGGTGGATTGCTCTTTCCTGGCACGAAACTTCCGGAAAGTGGATTACGTGGAGCGGCAGGAAGTGCTTTGTGAACTGGCCCGCTACAATTTCCCGTTGCTCGGCTTGCCGCAGGTTACGGTGCATGAGGCGGATGGCGTAGACTATCTGCAACAGATGGAACCGGTGGACTGCCTGTTTCTGGACCCGGCCCGTCGCGACAGTCAGGGAGGAAAAACTGTGGCCATTGCCGACTGTGAACCGGATGTGCAGAAGCTGGAGCCGTTGCTGGTAGAGAAAGGACGCACGGTGGTGGTGAAACTTTCGCCCATGCTCGACATCTTTTCTTCCCTGCGGGAGTTGAAATACATCCGTCAGATTCACGTGGTGGCTGTGAATAACGAGTGCAAAGAGTTGCTCGTAGTGCTTCAAAAATCGGGAAAATCGGCTTTAGAAGCCTCAGAAGAGGTGTGGATAAGTTGTGAACAGGCTGTTAATAACTTTTTGACGGAACCGTTTGTCTTCACTTATGCACAGGAGAAAGAAGCCCGTTGTCCGCTGGCGGAAGAAGTCGGGAATTACCTTTATGAACCAGGGGCGGCCTTGCTGAAAGCAGGACCTTACCGCTTGTTGGGAGCGCGTTTCGGTCTCCAGAAACTGCATGTGAACAGTCATTTGTATACGTCGGAGGCGTTGGTCGACTTTCCGGGACGTCGTTTCCGGGTGCTGGAAGTGTCGGGGTTCGGGAAGAAAGAACTGAAACAGTTGCTGCAAGGAGTGGATAAGGCCAACCTGACCGTACGTAATTTTCCAGCTTCGGTGGCGGAACTCCGGAAAAAATGGAAATTGAAGGAAGGTGGCGATGTGTATCTGTTTGCCACTACCTTGGAAGGCGACCGGCACGTGGTCATCAAATGCGTCAAGGCATAGGCCTCTACTCGAAAATTGTCAAAAAATCATACAGCGGGTGTCTAAAAATTAGACACCCGCTTTTTTTAGGTATTTCATTCTTCGTTGATAATCAGCTGATTAAAAGATTGGCACGGACTTTGTATAGAATTTAGTGGAAAATAAAACTCCGAAATGAAAATATGAATCCTATAAAACGATAAAATTATGATTAAGATTGAAAACCTGACAAAAACGTTCCGTACCACGGAAGTAGAGACACTGGCACTGAATAAAGTAAGTTTGGAGGTAAGAGACAAAGAGTTTGTAGCTATCATGGGACCTTCCGGATGCGGAAAGTCTACCTTATTGAATATTATGGGGCTGCTGGACAATCCGACTTCGGGAAGCTATTTCCTCGACGGAAAGGAAGTGGGCAGCCTGAAAGAAAAAGACCGTACCAACGTGCGCAAGGGAAACATCGGTTTCGTGTTCCAGAGCTTCAACCTGATTGACGAGTTGAATGTGTTTGAGAACATTGAACTTCCGCTGACGTACCTGAAGGTGCCTTCTGAAGAACGGAAACGCCGGGTGAATGAAATCATGCAGCGGATGAACATCAGCCACCGTGCAAAGCACTATCCGCAACAGCTGTCCGGTGGTCAGCAACAGCGTGTGGCCATTGCCCGTGCTGTGGTTTCCGGGCCGAAGATTATCCTGGCCGACGAGCCGACCGGTAACTTGGACTCCAAGAACGGACAGGAAGTGATGGAACTGCTGACCGAACTGAATAAGGAAGGAACCACCATTGTGATGGTGACACACAGCCAGCGTGACGCAGGTTTTGCCGGACGTGTCATCAACCTGTTCGATGGCCAGATTGTGGCTTCTATTGCGGAAATGTAAAAACGGTGCTTTATGAAACGTGCATTGAAAGGACTGTTTCGAAGAGGAGAGGCCAATGTGGTCAAGATTGTCTGCCTGAGCGTGGGGCTGGCTATCGGCCTGGTCATGCTGGCGGAGGTCATTTTCGAACGGTCGTATGATAACTTCCTGCCGGGGTTGAAAGAAACCTACCGGGTGGAAGAACGCTACAAACAGAAAGGTACCGACTGGAGGGAGCACGCGCAGACTCCCGGTGCCATCGGACCGGGGTTGCAGCGCTATTGTCCGGCGGTGGAAGTGGCCACCCGTTTCACGGGGATTGGGTCGATGACGCTGACGACGGAAGACCATAAAGAACTGGATGGACAGGCTTATTTCTGCGACAGTACCTTCTTCCGGGTCTTCCCGCGGAAACTGCTGATGGGCGAGGAGCCTTATACGGGGTTGGAAAAGGCCAACAATGCGTATATCTCTTCCAAACTGCTGGAGGTGGCAGGCGAACAGATTATCGGGAAAACATTGTCGTGGAAACAATACCCTGAGTTCCATGTGACCGTGGTCGGGGTGTTCGAGGCTTTTCCCGAGAATACCCACCTTCCACAGATGGATGTGCTCATTGCCCTGCCGACCATCGGGCAGGTGTCTTACGATGGAACGAACAACTGGTTGGGAAATGACCGTTACAAGACCTATGTCCGTCTGCGGAAAGGGAGCACTTCGGATGACTTGAAGGAAGGTATGGACCGCATGCTGGAAGCGAATCATGTGACGGAGGAAATGGAGCGTGCGGGAGGTGAGTATGGCCTCATTCTCCGCCCCGTAGCCGAAATATTCACCTCGTCCGATTACAACCGTATCATGAACATCGTGTTTCTGAGTTTTGCGATTATCATGCTGCTGGTAGCTGTGCTGAACTATATCCTGCTGGTGGTTTCGTCCATGGTGAGCCGTGCCAAGGCCATTGCCACTTACCGTTGCTACGGGGCCGGGAGCGGCGACATTTACCGGATGATTCTTTCCGAGTCGTTGCTGCACGGACTGATCAGTCTGGCTCTGGCCGTATTGATTATTTTCGGCTTGCAGGATTTTCTGCAAGAACAGATCGGACACAGTCTGGAGTCGCTTTTCCCCTTGTCTACCGTATGGGTCTGTCTGGCAGTAACGGCCGGAGTGATTCTGCTTTGCGGAGTGATGCCGGGGTATCTTTATACCCGTATACCGGTGACCTACGCTTATCGCCGTTACACGGAAAACAAACGGAGGTGGAAGCTGGGACTGCTGTGCTTGCAGTTTATGTTGACCACATTCTTTGTCTGCCTGCTGACGGTCATCGGCTTGGAGTATAACACCTTGATGAATTTCAATCCCGGATTTGAATACCGGAACACCTTGTATGCCGACCTGTCGGGCAGCAAGATGGTGGAGCGGGAACGCTGTGTGCAGGAACTGAAAAAACTGCCGGAGGTAAAGGCAGTTACCTGGGGCTACCAGCTCCTGTCGGAGCGTTGCAGTGGAAACAATGTGTACAATCCGGAAACAGGAGAAGAATACATGAACATTGCCGACCTGTATTATGTAGGTCCCGATTATCACAAGGCTTTCCAGATTCCGGTCATCGAAGGAAATTTGTTTACCCCTACGCTGACAGATTCCTTGTCGCAGCAGGTGATGGTGAGCCGTCAGTTCGTGGAACGCATGAAAACACTGGCCGGATGGACAGGCTCTCCCATTGGGAAGTCGGTATATATTACCGAACATACCGAACGTGGAACGGTGGCCATTGTTTGCGGGGTGTACGAAGAAATCCATTTGGGCTCTCAGGTTTTGGAAGAGCATGACGAGCGTCCTACGGTGATGTTCTATCGAAATAGACCTTCGGGTTATTTATATGTAACGTTGAACCGGATGTCGCCCGAGGCCATGAAGCAAGTGCAGCAGGTGGTCGACCGAACGGTTGCTTCCCAGCAGCTGAAGGTGTACAGCCTGTCGCTGGAGATAGGAAACCTGTACAATGCCGTGTTGCACGTACGCAACAGCGTACTCTTTGCAGGCTTGTGTATTCTGATTATTGCCCTGACAGGACTGGTGGCCTATGTGCGCGACGAAGTGTCACGACGCCGGGCGGAAATCGCCATCCGCATCATCCACGGGGCTTCTATGGCCGACGTGCAGAAAATCTTCCTGCTCGATTTGCTGAAGATTGCCCTTCCGGCTGTAGTGATTGGAGCCTTGTGTGCCTGGAAAGTCGGCGAACAGCTTTTGCAACTGTTTGCGGTGAAAATCGACCTCACCTGGTACCTGTTTGCCGGATGTATGCTGCTTGTCTGCGTGATTGTCTGGCTGGTGGCCTTCGGACTGGTGTGGAAAGCTGCCCGTGCCAATCCCATGGAGAATTTAAGAACAGAATGATAATATGAAGTAAAAAATAATTGGAGGTAAAGACTTATGAAATTTGGAATGAATATACTTACATTGGCATGTGCCATGGCATGTTTCAGCTGTATGGGAACTGCCCATACCGTTCAACCGAGTAAAAACTATCAGACGGAACGTCGTACCATCGGGAATATACAGGAAGTGTCTACGCTCTCTTCCATCGATGTGGTGTATCACCAGACTTCCGACCAGCCGTATGCGGAAATTTATGCATCCGACAATGTGATGCCCTACGTGGTGCTGAAGGAATCGAAAGGTGCGCTGAGCGTGTATTATCAGGATGGAACCAGTATCCAGGGAGAGAACCGTTGCCGGGTAGATGTATATGCGCCGTCTGTCAGCCGCTTTACGACGATGGCTTCCGGCGACATCGCCATTCCCAAAGGACTGCGTACGGAAGGAAGCATCCGTTTCCAGACGAATGCCAGCGGTGACATTGAATGTCCCACGGTGCAGTGCGGCAGTTTCGAGGCCGATATCAATGCCAGTGGAGACGTGGAAGTGCAGGAAGTCAACTGCAGGAAGTTGCAGGCTCGCATCAATGCCAGCGGCGATATGAAAATCAGTAAAGCGGTGTGCCGCGATGCTGCCTTGGCGGTCAATGCGTCCGGCGATTTCATTCTCTCCAATATGCAGTGCCAGGAAACCTTGGAAGGTACGGTCAACGGCAGTGGCGACATGTTGGTATCGGGCCGTTGCCTGAAGGCCGTGCTTCGTGACAACGCTTCCGGTGATTTGGATGCCGGCAGCCTGAAGGCCGAGGAAGTGGATGCAGCCGTCCATGGTTCCGGCGATTTGTCTTGCCGGGCCTCCCAAAAACTTACGGCACAATCCTATGGCAGTGGCAACTTGGTGTATGCCGGTAACCCTTCGCAGGTGACAAAAGAAGGAAAGCACATTTATAAAAAATAAAATCTCTCTTTAAATAAAGTAGATAGGGTAGAAGGTGTCGTGAGGTACTTTTTACCCTTTTTTTATGATGTCAGTCCGGGTGTTCTGTTTGTGAAGTGTCGAGTTAAGCGTCTTTCAGAAAAGTTTGTACCTGGATAGGAAAATGTAGAAGAGATTATTTGAGAATATCTTGCAATACTTTATGTTTTCCAAGGCAGAAACGTAGGTTTTCTTTATGCGAAACGTATGTTTCTGTTTTGAGAAACGTACGTTTTTCATAAGGGAAACGTAAAAAATGCCAAGACACTTGCAATTTTGTGTCTTGGCATTTTTAGTAAATCCTGTGTAAGATAGGAGTTGTACGATTATTTCCCTACGCTGAGTATTTCCACTACCTCCATCACACCGTCGTATTCAGTGGCAAAGCCTTCGGTGGCTGGACCTTTCAGGTGTACTTTCAGCTGGGCTGGTACAGCGGTATAGGGCGAAGCCTCCGGAGGAAGGGCGGCTTTGTATTGGGACTCCAGCTGGCCCGAGGGGTCATTAATCCAATAAGCCGTAGTGTCTCCGTCGGCTGTAAAGCTTTGGGTTTCATGCCCAATGATCAGTTGCCCGTGAAGCACCTGAATGGAATCGGTGGACACAGTTTGTACGGCATTCTCAGTGGGCTTCTGTGTACCCGAATGGCAAGCGGTCAATAAGCCAAGTCCCAAAAGATAAATGATTTTCTTCATGAGTTAAATAGGTTTTTAAGGGTTATTGTTGTGAAATGAGAAAAGCGGTGTAAGCCACATAGCATACCACCAGCAAGGCTCCTTCTATGCGGGTGATGGTCCGTTTCTTAAAGAACCAGCCCACCAGCCAGAAAAGGATGGAAGAGCCTACCAGGACCGCCATGTCGATGTTGTTGATATTACCCATGGGGAGAGGGGAGAGGGTGGCGCTGCATCCCAGCACGAAGAACACATTGAACAGGTTGCTGCCAATCACGTTTCCGATGGCGATGCCCGGGTTCTTTTTCAAGGCTGCCGTGACGGAAGTCGCCAGTTCGGGTAGGGAGGTACCTCCAGCTACCAGGGTCAGGCCGATGATGGAATCGCTGACGCCCAAAGAATGGGCAATTCCACTAGCTCCGTCCACGAAAAACTGTCCGCCGAAAATCAGGCCGGCCAGTCCTCCCAGAATATATACTGCCGATTTCCAGGCCGGAAGTTCCTTTACTTTCTGTATTTCGTCATCTGACTCGTTCCCGTTGCGGGCAATGGCAAAGGTATAGCGCATGAAAATCAGGAAGAACCCCAGCAGTACCAGACCGTCTATCCGGCTGATGATGTTCCGGCTCGCTCCATCCAGCAGGCAGTCGTTGGCAAAGCAGGTCAGTACCAGGGCCGAGAGAATGACCAAAGGGATTTCCTTGCTCAGGATGCCTTGTCCCACTTGGATGGGGAGAACCAGTGCGGTACATCCGATGATCATCAGTACATTGAAAATGTTGCTTCCCACGACGTTGCCGATGGCCATTTCTGCGCTACCCTGTAAAGCAGAAAGCACGCTGATGACCAGTTCGGGCGCGGAAGTACCGAAGGCTACAATGGTCAGTCCGATAACCAGGTCGGAGATGCGGAACCGTTTGGCTACGGAAGCTGCTCCGTCCGTCAGTCCGTTGGCCCCCACCAGAATCAGGGCCAGTCCGGCAATCAGTAAAAGTAAGTTTATCCACATAATATGTTTCGTTTTTGTTTGAGTCTGTCGGTTGCAAATATAAACAAGAATATGCAAAGACTGAAATTTGCCGTTTCAAATGTGTACAGGCTGCCGGAGGGACAAATGCATGATTTTCTTCTCTTTTTTGCTTAATTTATTGTTGTATGTAATACACTAATTCCCTATCTTTGCACCAAACGTTAACATGTAAAATAATATGAGAAACAGAATCCTGTCTTTATTGTTTTTGCTTCCGTTCATTTCGGAATCGTTGTCTGCCGCACAGGTGGACGAAAAAGATTATGTGGCTTATTTGTTCACTTATTTCACGGGAAACCACATCAGTGAAGAGGCCGTGTGCTATGGGGTAAGTATGGATGGCTATACCTATTATGCCTTGAACCACAACAAGCCGGTACTTGATTCGAAAGTCATCAGTTCTACGGGCGGCGTGCGCGATCCTCACATCCTGAGAGGAGAGGACGGCCAGACGTTTTACATGGTGGTGACCGACATGGTCTCCGACAACGGATGGGATTCGAACCGGGCCATGGTGCTGTTGAAATCAACCGACTTGGTCAACTGGTCACATTCGGTAGTAAATATCCAGAAACGTTATCCGGGACAGGAAAAGCTGAAAAGGGTGTGGGCGCCTCAGACCATTTTCGACAAGGAGGCAGGGAAATACATGGTTTATTTCTCCATGCAGTATGCCGGTGGTCCGGATGTCATCTATTATGCGTACGCCAATGACGATTTCACGGACCTGGAAGGAGAGCCGAAACCGCTTTTCATTCCGGAAGACAAGAACTCTTGCATCGACGGGGACATCGTATTCAAAGACGGAGTATATCATCTCTTCTATAAGACCGAAGGTCATGGCAACGGCATCAAGGTAGCCACGACCCGTGCGTTGACTTCCGGAAAATGGGAAGAACAACCGGACTACAAGCAGCAGACCAAGGAAGCCGTGGAAGGTGCCGGCACGTTCAAGTTGATTGGACAGGACAAATACATTCTGATGTACGATGTGTATATGAAAGGGGCTTACCAGTTTACGGAAACCACCGACCTGAAGCATTTCAAGGTGATTGACCATGCCGTGAAGATGAATTTCCATCCGCGTCACGGTACCATCATTC
>ENA-OZHK01000644-OZHK01000644.1-human-gut-metagenome-genome-assembly--contig:-NODE-644-length-9447-cov-6.359881_pt1 | contig 9447 bp, 8 predicted proteins | sample MGYA00244048_ERZ653690 | MGnify/ENA primary metagenome ERZ653690 (study PRJEB26926, sample SAMN06165197) | human gut metagenome | biome: ENVO:00009003; feature: ENVO:2100002; material: ENVO:00002003...
CGAGATCTAGTACGGTCTCGTGGGCTCGGAGATGTGTATAAGAGACAGTCTCTGGAAAAGACCCAAGTAAGGTAGACCGCAGCGCCGCATACGCCGCACGTCACATCGCCAAGAACCTGGTGGCAGCCGGAGTAGCCGACGAAGTACTGGTACAGGTGTCTTACGCCATCGGTGTAGCACGTCCTATCAACATCTATGTCAACACTTACGGACGCAGCAAAGTCAACATGACCGACGGAGAAATTGCCAAGAAGGTAGATGAAATCTTCGACATGCGTCCCCGTGCCATCGAAGAGCGCCTGAAACTGCGTAACCCGATTTACAGTGAGACAGCTGCTTATGGACACATGGGCCGTGAACCGAAAATCGTGACCAAGCATTTCGAATCGGCTTACGAAGGCAACAAAGACGTGGAAGTGGAACTCTTTACATGGGAGAAACTGGACTACGTAGACAAAGTGAAAGAAGCTTTCGGACTGAAATAATCCGAATTTCTTAAACGACAACAATATAAAGCAGGAAGAAGACTTCAAGGTTTTCTTCCTGCTTTTTTCATTTTCATCACCAGCTATTTCAACATGTATTTCCGGGGAGTACACCCTACCGCAGCCTTAAAATATTTGCCAAAGAAAGAAGCATTCGCAAAATTCAGGAGATCGCCTACCTGCTGGACAGTATATTGTCCACTTTTCAACAAAGCCTTTGCTTCCAAGATCACATAATCGCGAATCCAATCTGGAGCATGTCGGTCACTCACCTCCCAAATCACCTGCGAAAGATATTTAGGCGTCAGACAAAGTTTTTCGGCATAGAAACACATATTCCGATGTGCTCTATAATGTGTTTGCACCAACTCCAGAAAGTCTTCAAACAGCTTTTCCTGCCTGCTTTCCACTTTATGCACCTGCTGCCGGTCATACTCCAACAACCATTGGCATCCATTGTAAAAGAATACCTGCAAATAGCCTGCTATGGCTTCCAGCTTAAATTTATAACCGGGTTGCTCCAGCTTTTTCCGCATCAAATGATAGAGTATCATACACTCTTCCATTTGAGTCGACGAGATATGTATCAGGGGAGTAGCAGTAAGAAAACGCAGGAAAGCCATACTTAAGGACGATTGTTGACCTTTCCACAAACGATGACCGGACATCCCGATAACTGCCACCTTTGCCTCTGCACTCACTTCCAGACATTCTCCAATCGTACCTGGAAGCACCACCAGTACATCATTCTCCGACAATACATATTCTTTCAACTGTAGCCGTACCCGCATGGTACCACGCAAACAGAACATAACCAAAGTAAAGGTCAGCTTAAAAGGATAGGAAGGAGACACAAAATCAGAAACCAGTTCCTCCTCCACATCCATTCCGATGTTATCCAGCAAAACCAGTTCATTTCCATAAATCAGTGTACGCCCCACATCAGGAAGCATCAACAAATGCAATTCCTTAAAAATAGAATCTTCTTTCTTCATCTATTTGTTCTTTATTACCTTACAAAGATAGCTCTTTAGAACAGAAAATAAGTGGAAAACAGGTTATTTCATCCGCCAATCCAACCTTTAGGACATTTTGCAGGCTGATAAGGGTGTAAAGGAGAAAGCAAAAAATGTGACCTTTGCATCAAAGAACTTCTAAATCCATACAGATGAAACGATTATTATTACTTCCCTTCCTTCTCTGGTTGACCAACGGATGCACAGAAAAGCCCACGCAAACCTTTACCCGCAGTGTGATGTTGACCACTCCCACTCCGTCTGGAGCAGAGAGCATCAAAAACTTCTCTGGAGTGGTACAAGAGAGCCATAACATCGGACTGGGGTTCAAAACCGCAGGACAAATTGAAAAAATATACGTAAAAGAAGGAGATTATGTAAAGAAGGGCCAGTTAATCGCCCAACTGGACCACACAGACTACCAACTGGGTGTACAGGCGTTGGAAATACAATACAAGCAACTGGAAGATGAAGTCAAGCGGACAGAAGCCTTATATCGCAGCAAAAGTATTTCCATCAACGATTATGAAAAAGCACAAGCCGGACTGCAGCAGTTGAAAGTACAATTACAAGTCAACCGTAACAAGCTGGCATATACACGCTTGTATGCTCCTACCGACGGATACATACAAAGCGTCAATTTTGCTCCATCGGAAATGGTAGACGCAGGCACTCCTGTCATCAACCTGCTCGACATGCATTCCATGGAAGTGGAAACCGAACTGCCGGCTGAGGTATATCAGCTTCGTTCCCGCTTCCAGCGTATCACCTGCGAACTTTCTTCCGCAAAAGAAGGAGATATTCCCATGAAAATATCGAGCATCGCCCCCAAAGCAGATGGGAATCAGTTATACCAGCTGAAACTCACCTTTCAGAAGGAGACCGACTCACGGCTCAGTGCAGGCATGAACGTCAATGTACGCATCTACATTGCCGCCACCGACAGCCTTCGTACTTCTTTTACGCTTCCCCTGCATGCCCTCATTCAATCACAGGAAGAGACCTATGTCTGGGTAATGAATACCGACTCTACCGTCAGCAAACGGAAAGTGAACTGCAACGGAATAGATGAAAAAGGCCGTGCCGTCATTACTGCCGGACTGAAAGGCAATGAACAAATCATAAAGGCAGGGGTAAATGCCCTGCAGGAGAACGAAAAAGTCCGTGTCATCCATACGGATAGTAAAACCAACGTAGGAGGACTTATCTGATGAAAATAAAACTCACCGAATACTTTATGAAGCGGCCTACCTTGTTCTGGTCGCTCATGACATTCATTCTGATAGCCGGTGTGCTGGCCTTTCTGCAAATGCCCAAACTGGAAGACCCGGCTGTCTCCGTCAAGCAAGCCATGGTCATCGTGCCTTATCCGGGAGCTACCGCACATGAAGTGGAGCTGAAAGTGGCACAGACCATGGAAGATGAACTCCGCACCCTTCCCAACGTCAAGAAAATCAAATCGGAATGCCAGAACGGGATGGCCACAATCACCGTCGAATTCCAGATGACCGTTCTCCAAAAAGACTTGGAACAGCACTTCGACCTTCTGCGACGGAAAGTGAACGACAGCCGTTCCAAATTGCCACAAGACTGCTATGACCCGATTGTCATAGACGACATGATGGATGTGTACGGCATCTTCTATGCTTTCACTGGTGAAGGCTATTCTTATCCGGAACTCTATAAGTACGCCAAACTGATACGCCGGGAACTGCTGGGAGTAAAGGGTGTGAAACGTATCCTCATCACAGGCAACCGGGATGAAGTCATTCAAATTACGCTATCGAAAGAGAAGATTGCCCGTAATGGCATTATCCCTACCCAAATCATGATGAGCCTGCAGAATGCCGGAAAAACCGTCAACGCTGGCAGTTACCAGAATGAGAGCGACCGGCTGCCATTGCATGTGAGCAGTGCCGTTACTGATGAGAAAGACATCCGTAACCTGCTCATCCGCACCCCGCAGGGGAAAACTATCCGACTGGGAGATATTGCACAAATAGAACGTACCTATAGTGAGCCGCAACGGAACGGTTTCTTCGTGGACGGAAAACCGGCCCTGGCCATCTGCCTGACCATGGAAGAAAATGCCATTGTCCCCGATGTGGGAAAAGCGGTTGAAAAACGGCTGACAGAAATCATGCCACAGATTCCCGTAGGAATGGAAATGGAAAAGATATTCTTCCAGCCCGACAAGGTGGATGAAGCCATCAGTTCCTTTATGGTCAACTTGGTAGAATCGGTCCTGATTGTCATCCTGATACTTATCTTCACCATGGGATTCCGCAGCGGCCTCATCATCGGCTTCGGACTGATTCTGACCATTGCCGTCTCCTTCCCCATCCTGTTGATGTGTGGCACCACGCTTCAGCGAATCTCCCTTGGGGCTTTTATCGTGGCCATGGGAATGTTGGTGGACAATGCCATCGTCATCATGGACGGCATCTTGATTGACAAAGCACGTGGGCTAGGACCAAAGACTTATTTGTACCGCATCGGACAGCACACCGCCATGCCTCTGCTGGGAGCTACCCTGATTGCCGTATCGACTTTCCTTGCGGTATATCTTTCTCCCGATTCAGCCGGAGAATATGCCGGCGACCTGTTCCTGGTACTCTGTGTCAGCTTGCTGGCCAGCTGGATACTGGCATTGACCCAAGTACCTGTGTGTGCCAAATCGTGGCTGCCTACCCGTGAAAAAAAGACTCAACAGCCACAAATATACCATTCACCCATCCACCGGTTTATCCGTCGTACCATCAGCCTGCTGGTAGAATACAAAAAGACGACACTGGCTACCGCCTTCATCCTCTTGGCGCTTTGTATATTCGGCATGACGAAGGTGAAAAATCTGTTTTTCCCTGATTTCGACTACAAGCAATTCATTGTAGAATATTTTCTTCCTTCGCAAACTGACCCCGACCGTGTACGAAAAGACCTTTTGGAAATGTCGGCCCTGCTGAAGAAAAATCCTGCCATTGAGCGAGTAGCTGCCAGCATGGGAAGTGCACCTGCCCATTACTGCCTGGTGCGTCCCATGACCTCAGGAGGCGACTGTTACGGCGAACTGATGGTCGACTGTAAAGATTATGAGACTGTGGTTGAACAAATACCTGCAGTCAGAAAACTTCTGCGTGAACGTTATCCCGACGCGTACATCCGCATCCGGAAATACAATTTCTCCATCGCCTCCTCTCATACAGTGGAAGTCGAGTTTTCAGGTCCGGACCCTGCCATCCTACGGAAACTGAGCCAACAGGCAGAAGATATTATGCGCCGCTGCCCGTATGTAGACCCTTATTCTGTGGGTAACAACTGGAAACCCAAAGGCAAGACCCTGACAGCCGATTATGTACGCGAAGATGCATTAAGGTCGGGTATCGAACGGAGTGATGTAGGAAATGCCCTGCTGGCCGCTACCGACGGATTACCCGTAGGTGTATTGAACGACCAAGACCGGACCGTACTCATCCATCTGCTGGTACGGAATGCCGACGGAAGCCGGATTACCAACCTGAATGATATTCCCGTATGGAGTACTTTGAACCTGCGCATGGACGACGATGAACTGAAAGGCCTGCTGACCGGTTCCACCAAAATGGACGAACTGCAAGACCAGGTATTCCGTAGTGTACCCCTCGGCAATGTAGCCCGCCAGATCCGGCTGGACTGGGAAGACAACTACATCTATCGTCTCAATGGACAAAGGGCCATCAAAGCGGAATGTGACCCTAATACAGACTTATACGAAGCCACTCCGGCGAAAGTCGTTGCTTCCATTCAGAAAGAAATCGAAGGCATCCCTCTGCCGGACGGTTACAAAATGCGATGGGTAGGCGAAGGTGAATTGCAGGGAGAAGCCATCGGCAACCTGATGAAATACCTGCCTGTAACCCTCTTCATCATTCTGGGCATCCTGTTATTACTTTTCAACAGTTGGAAAAAAGTAATACTCATTCTGCTTTGCTTCCCATTCGTTTTCTGTGGTATCACGCCTGCCCTTTTACTGTTCCGACAGCCCTTTACCTTTATGGCTATCATCGGAATGATGGGACTTATCGGCATGATGGTGAAAAACGCCATTGTACTGGTCGATGAAATCAATCGCTTGCAACAGGAAGAACATCTCCACCCTTATCATGCCGTGGTAGAAGCGACCGTTTCACGCGTACGCCCCGTACTGATGGCCTCCCTGACCACCATTGTGGGCATGATTCCGCTGGTAAACGACCCGATGTATGGTTCCATGGCCATCACGATTATGGGAGGACTGACCGTAGGTACCCTCATTACCCTCGTACTGCTTCCTATTTTCTATACCGCTCTGTTCCATATACACAAACCCAATTCCATGTCTAACCCTTCATCCAAACAATTATGAAACGATATATTTTAGGAGGGATACTGTGGCTCGGCTTTCTGACACAGCTCCCTGCACAACACATACTTTCACTCACGCAAGCCGATTGCCGGGAACTGGCCCTGCAACGCAACGAGGAGGTACAGAAAGCCACCAATGCCTTACAGCAGGCCGAACTGGACCAGAAGATTGCCTTCAGTTCCTATCTGCCTAAATTCGACGGAATGGTATCGGGTTCCTATATGTTTCCAGATGTCGAAATGACTGGAATGGAACTCCAGATTCACGGCATGTACCTGGCTGGCATCAGTGTGACCCAGCCGTTATATGCCGGAGGGAAAATCCGGGCTGGAAACAAACTGGCCAAGATTGGTCGGGAGAGTGCCGCTGAAAGCAGAAGAAAGACACGCATGGAAGTCATTGCGGAAGCAGACAAGGCCTACTGGAACTACATTGCTGTCCAGCAAAAGGTACGCATGCTGGAAGCGTACCGCACACAGATGGATACCCTATACCAACAGGTAGAAACAGCTGTAAAAGCAGGCATGGGCACAGACAATGAACTGTTGCGCATCACCGCCAAACAAAGCGAAATCAACTATCAACTGCAAAAAGCCCAAAACGGGAACGAGCTGTGCCGGTTTGCTCTGTGCCATGTGTTGGGTGAACCGTTGGAAACACAGATTCTCCCCACAGACACCCTTATCCAAGTCACGCCTCCCGAACAATTGGACGAGGGAATTGACTCTCGCCCTGAGTTCAAATTGCTGAAACAGCAGATTGCCGCCCAAGAACAGCAAGTGAAAATGGCCAGAGGGAATATTCTACCGCAAATAGGACTCTCTGCCGGATATGCCTACTACGGAAACATCAAGCTGAAAGGGATGACAGCCGACCCGCAAGGAAACTACATACCTTTTACGCAAAAAATGGATGACGGAATCGGAGTGGTCATGGCTTCAGTAAGCATCCCGCTCTTCCATTGGGGAGAAGGACTGAGAAAGGTCAAGAAAGCCAAGCTGGACCTGCAAAATGCCCAACTGGACCTACAACAAAATTCCCGCCTGCTCACCATCGAAGTACGACAGGCCATCCAAAACCTGACCACCGGATATAACCTGGTACAAACTGCCGCACTCGGTTCCAAGCAAGCCCAGGAAAGCCTGCGAGTGATGCGCAACCGCTACACCCACGGCCTCAGCACCCTGACCGACCTGCTGGAAGCACAGTCCCAATGGCAACAGGCTGAAAGCAACCGTATCGAAGCACTGACGCAATACAAAATTTATGAAACAGAATACAAGCGGTGCACGGGACGTTTGGAGGAATAGCTTTTACCTAATAATATTGACAATTACAGACGATGCCAGGCATTGCATATAATTGTTTAATCTCTATCTTTGCAAAAATTATTCTCCTTTGCAATGAACGACATTAAAAATATATGCGTGTACAGCGCCTCCAGCACAAAAATTGACCCCATCTATTTCGAAGCAGCCGAACAACTGGGAAAGATTCTGGCCCAGAAACACATCAACCTCATCAACGGAGCCGGATGCCTGGGACTCATGTGCCGCATCAGCGACGCCACACTGGCTGCCGGAGGCACTGTGACGGGTATTATACCTCATTTTATGGTCGAACAAGGATGGCACCACAAAGGGCTGACCCGACTGATTGAGACCAAAGACATGCACGAGCGCAAACAACTTATGGCCGACATGTCCGACGGCGTCATCGCCCTTCCCGGAGGATGCGGCACCTTGGAAGAACTGCTCGAAATCATTACCTGGAAGCAGCTCGGACTGTACCTGAAACCCATCGTCATATTGAACATCAACCACTTTTACGACCCTCTATTAGAAATGCTCCAGCAGGCCATCGACCAACATTTCATGCGGCAGGAACACAAAAACATCTGGCATGTAGCAGAAACTCCGGAAGAAGCCGTAGATTTGCTGTATACCATTCCCCATTGGAGCAAAGAAATTCGTAAATTTGCAGCGATATGAACAAAGTCTGCCACATAGGTTTTTCCCAAATCCAGGAACTTTACGAACAGCACGTAAAGGAAGTAGATAACGCACTGCTGCATAGCAAAGAAATGCGGTGTACTACAGGCATGCCGGGCGAGCCTCTTCCCTATCAGCTCCGCACCGACTTACCGATAACCTGTGTGGTTTTCCTCTGTTTTTTTCTAATTATCTACGCACTAAAAAACGGGAAAAAATATCTCCATCAGCACCTAAAGACCTTCTTCCGCCAAAAGGAACGGGCAGGCCTGTTTGACGAGACTTCCAACTTCGACCTTCGCTACACCTTGAGTTTGGGAGGAATCAGTTGCATATCTGCCAGTTTATTTGTCTACGACTTCTTTTCGAAAACAAACAACTTCCTGTTTCAGGTTGTCCCACATTCTATCATATTACTTGTTTATATCGCCTGTATGCTGTTGACAGTGTCAGGCAAAGCTTGTCTTTACCAACTGGTCAACTGGGTTTTCTTTGACAAAGAGAAAAATAAAACATGGATTTCCGCTTATTTTGATCTTCTATGTGGAGCTGCATTCATACTATTTCCCCTGACTTTGCTCATTGTTTATTTCAACCTAGACTTTAATTTTTCTAAAACCTTCGTACTCATTGTAGTAATTTGTTTCAAAATATTGTTATTTTATAAATGCATTAGAAACTTTTTCAATCATTTTCATGGCATTTTACATTTAATTCTGTACTTTTGCAGCCTCGAAATTATCCCTCTCCTTTTCCTTTGGAAAGGACTGGCATATATAAACCACATTTTGATTTTAAATTTTTAGTAACGTTGAAAATAAAGAAAGTCCTCGTTTCTCAGCCTAAACCGACGACAGAAAAGTCTCCCTATTTTGACATTGCTGAGAAGTACGGAGTGAAGATAGATTTTCGCCCGTTCATCAAAGTAGAAAGTTTGTCGGCTAAAGAATTCAGACAGCAGAAGGTTTCTATTCTAGACCATACAGCCGTTGTATTTACTTCACGCCATGCTATCGATCATTTCTTTAGTCTGTGCACAGAATTGCGTGTGACGATTCCGGAAACGATGAAATATTTCTGTACTTCGGAAACAATTGCATTGTATATCCAGAAATACGTACAATATCGTAAACGAAAAGTCTTTTTCGGTGCCACAGGTAAATTTGCCGACTTACTTCCGCTCATCGTCAAGCATAATACGGAAAAATATTTCATTCCAATGTCTGATGTACACAACGATGAAATCAAAGATTTGCTCGACAAAAACCATATCCAGCATACAGAAGCAATAATGTATCGCACAGTAAGCAACGACTTTACACCCGGTGAAGAATTCAACTATGACATGCTGATTTTCTTCAGCCCGGCAGGTATCCAGTCGCTGATGAAGAACTTCCCGAACTTCGAACAGAAAGACATTGCTATTGGAAGTTTCGGCCCTACCACTGCCAAGGCAGTCAAGGACGCAGGTTTACGTCTCGATTTGGAAGCTCCTTCCAGCGCCGCTCCTTCCATGCCGGCCGCACTGGATATGTTTATCCGCGAACACAACAAATAAGAAATATCTCTGACCA